>FMSI01003888.1_pt1 | contig 29039 bp, 33 predicted proteins | sample 1504471 | NCBI WGS metagenome assembly FMSI01 (sample SAMEA4475357, study PRJEB15587) | soil metagenome | biome: Soil; feature: Field | place: India | collected 2015-03-11 | depth 0 m
TCAATTCAGAGGATTGAACGCGAAGGCGAAATTGGTTAAAATGTCAAGTGATGGGACCCAAAATGGGGGAAGGAAAATCTGTGCTTCTGGTCGTTAACCCGCATGCAGGTGGCGGGAAAGGACAAAAATGGATGTCCCGTTTGGAAAATGCGTTGAAACAGCGGGGATGGAAGGTTCAAACTGTATTGACAGAGCGTCAAGGGGATGCAATGCACGCTGTTAAGGAAAGCAAAGCAGATCTTATCCTTGTGGCAGGTGGGGACGGAGTTTTCCATGACGCCATTAATGGTTTGTGGCAAAGCAGTAAGTCAACTCCCATCGGGCTAATTCCAATCGGGACGGGAAATGTCTTCGCAGCGAACATGAAAATACCCGATAACCCCCTTGATGCTTTGGAGAAACTGCTCAATGGGCAAGTTCATTGGTTAGATGTCGGTGAGGCTCACAGTCAAATTTTCCATTGCAGCCTCGGCGTCGGATTTGACGCTTATGTCGTCGCTCAGATGGAGACAGTCAGCAAACCGCAAAAAAGGTTGCTGGGCAAACTTGTCTATTTCCTGCAAGCATTGCGTCACAGCCTGCATTACAGGTGGTCTTCGTTAAAGGTGGAAGTGGAACTGGCAGATGGGACTAAACGAGTTTGGGAGAAAGACGCATGGCTCGTCTTAATCAGCAACTTGCCTGACTACGGTGGCGTCAAAGTGACACCCGATGCTAAACCCGATGACGGTTTGTTGGACTTGTGCATTTTGCCTTCTCACAGCAAAGCTGACTATTTTCGGTTTGCCATGTTAGGTTTACTTGGATGGCACATGCATCATCCAGATGTCGTTGTCACTCAAATTCGCTCCGCCCACATTGTTTCCGATCCGCCAGTTCCAACTCAGATGGACGGCGAATTGACTCCACCGACACCCGTGACCGTCAAAGTCGTTTCAAATGCTCTGCCAGTGTTGTTACCATTAAAGTGATGCTTCTAAAAGGTTCGGCACTCCGTCTTGCAAGTGCTCCCTCACTCTTGGGAAGCGAAGACACGACTTTGGCAGTTTGGGATACTGTTAGCCAAAGTTTGGTCAAGCGATTAGAGGGATGGCATCAAAGGGAAATTCTTGCCGTCGCATTTAACCACGACGGGAAATTTGCAGGCTCACAAAGCATGGACGATAGATTTAGGGTTTGATGAGTCAAAGATTGGCAATTGCTTTTGACAAAAGGAGCAGGGACGAAATGGGGCTATCGCACTGGCATTTGCCCCTTCAGGCAATTCCCTCGCATCAGCGAGCAGGGACGAAAAAGTGAAAGTTTGGCGGGTGAAATTTTAAACTGGTCCTGCACCTTGAGCTCGTGCATCTGATTTCGTTTCACAATGCAATGCTAAAATCGTTAAAATCCAGTTTGACCGTTGAGGAAGAAGGTGATAGCGATGAAGGCGATTTTGTATTCGGATTGGGAAAGGTTAGAGTTAGTTGATGTGCCTGAGCCAAGACCGTCTTTAGGTGAAGTGCTAATAAAAGTTGGGCATGTGGGAATTTGCGGTTCAGAAATTGAATGCGTGGTCCAAAGACATCCACGCCGAAAACCACCTCTAATCATGGGACACGAATTTGCAGGAACGATCGTTGAATTAGGCGAGGGCGTAACAGGCTTGACAGTTGGTCAAAAAGTCTCTGTCAACCCCATAGTCGCTTGTTGGAAATGCCGATGGTGTCAGCAAGGACGACCGAATTTGTGCGAACGAAGAAAGTTACTTAGCATGCAACTTCCCGGCGCTTTCGCCGAGTTCGTCGTCGCACCCGCAGAAAATTGTCATCCTTTGCCTGAAAACATGACAACACGAGAAGGCGCTTTGGTTGAACCTGTGGCAAATGCCGTCCACGCTGTCAGGCTCTCTCAAACTGTTTTGCCAGAAGGAGTGATCGTGTTTGGCGCAGGACCGATTGGGTTGGTTTGTGCTCAAGTTGCTAAAGCCTTCGGAGCAACTTTCGTCGCAATCGTTGAAATCATCCCTCAGCGCATTGAAATCGCAAAACAATTTGCTGATGTGGTGATCAACCCCAAAGTGGAAGATGTGTTGGCGAAAGGGAAAGAAATGACCGACGGTTTGGGATTTGACCTCGCCCTTGATGCCGTCGGTCGCTCAATCACCCGAAGGCTCGCTGTTGAATCCGTTCACCCGATGGGCACTGTAATGTGGGTGGGTTTGCATGAGGATGAAACAACTGTGCCGGGGATGCAAGTCATTTATGGCGAAAAGGTCATTAAGGGTAGTAGCGCTTATACTGATACCGACTTTGCCACTGCACTCCGACTTATCGCTGCAGGTAAAATCGCAGTTGACAAAATGGTTAGCGAGTTCCCCCTTGAGGGAGGTGTTGAGGTTTTCTGGAAACTGGCGCGAGGGGAAGCACCAGAAATTGTCAAGGCTTTGCTGAATCCGTAAAATTGGGTTTCTCCAAGTTAGTAGGCAAAATTGCAATCAGGTTGCCTTCGTGGTCGTAAAGTTCGGTGCTACCATCAGGCTGTCGTTTCTTGTTTGCCCATCGTTCCAGATAGTTGAGAGTTGGTTCAACAATGTGAAGGTTGTTAAGCAGCGGCTCAGTGTAGCTAATTGCGCCGAACTCGGCACCATCAATGTGGTGTTGACTGCCGACAACATTGTCCCAATCAACACCTTCGGTCAAAAAACCTTTGTCGCCGTAATGGTGCTTTGCAACTGCCCGCAAAATTGTCAATGCATCCTTCAAAAACCTTTCATCGCCAGTGTCGGCGAAAGCGTCAAGGTAGGCGGACGCTGCTGCAGCGTTCTCCCAAAGGTAGGCTGTGTTCCAACTGTCTTCCATGAAGAGTAAACCTTTCGTAGCGACACCGTTTCGGTTTTCAGTCATCTTAAACCTGTCAAGCCCACGCAAACAGACATTGTAGGCGAAATCACGAACCTGAGGCATCTCAAGAAGTTGTGATGCCTGCAAAAGGGTTTGGAACGCCAAAGCGTAAGCGACATTTTCGTTTCGGTCGTAAGTATCATGGTTGACGCTACCGAAGAACCCGCCTGAAGCCATGAACGCATTGACCACATCGGCAATAGTGCCGTAAGTTCCGATGAGGTCACGAATTGCAAGTTCAACCCAGAGCTGCAGCATTTGAGTTGCGTCGCCAGAGCAATCAAAGATTGGGTCAAGAGAACGGCTTTCGGCAGCATAAGGGTAAGGTTCGCCTTCGGGAGTGACTCGCCTTGGAAACCAACCACTTGACAACCTTTGAATATTTTGAGCCAACCATGTCGCACACCAAAGAGCCCGTTCGGTCAGTAACCTTACAAGTTGGTCATCGTTCAATTCGTCAGCAAAAAGCAACATTTGGTAGCCAATTCGTGCAATGCTTCCTGGACAAAACCATTCATCGTTATGTTTGAAGTTAAGCACGAAGCGTTCGGTTATCGTCTCGCGGTAAGGCAAAATGAAACCGTCGTCGCGCAAGAAGCCACAATTGAGGACATGTTTCAACAAGCCCAGCGCGGTCGCCATTGCGGATTTGTCGCCGATGAATTTTCCAAACCTATAAATTTCCAGCGCACCACCGACAGCATTTGCTGCCCAGCCAGGTCCCTCAAGCGTCCCGAAATCGTGCCAAGTTTGAGGGTTACCGTCTGGGTCAACGAAACTGCTTTTCGCTCGCCAATGATCGTCACACGGCTCTAAGCAAGACAATGCGAACCGAACGGAATCTCGTGCGCTGTCAAAAATCGTGTAGTTTGGGTTCTCAGGCAGGTAGAAACCGAGGTTTGACTTTTCAAGGTCATCTTTCAGCGTGCCCATTTGATTCACCTTTTGGGGAGGCGCAGGGTTTTAGGAAAAGAGGCAAATGAACAGCAAATCTGTTTTGAAAATCCTTCACCCTTCTGTCGATTCGCTCATTTGTTCGCCGATGAGCATTGCTTGTTGTTTTTGCTTCCAACCTTCCAGCGCTTCCTGCAGCCTTTCCACAACCAACTTTGGGCGATAGACACACATGTGGAAGCGTCGTCCACCTTCGTAAGTGATGACAATTTCTCCGACCTCTAACCCAGCCTTTTCCCAAGTTTCACGCTTGAAGAATGTAGTAGGGCGGAAACGTATGTCTTCTATGGCAGCAAAAGAAATTTCCTGCAATTCCAACGCAACTGCGATTAAAAGCCTTCTGTCTGTCAACAAAACCATCCTTGGTTCTCCCCAAGCAGCCACATCCCAAAGCCAGTAGAGCCAAAAAGTCAATAGTTCCATCAGCCAATACTTCAGTCCTCCTTGAGGTGGGTCATCGCGGCAGTCGGCACAGAAGCGCCAAATCGGTTGCTCGTCAGGTTGAAGTGATTCGTCCATAAGTCGCAATGTGTGCACAGTTATTCGCCTTTTGGGCGGATAAAGGCATGGCAACCAAGACATCCTTTAGTCACCTCCGTCTTCGTTCGCTTCGCAACCTTTTTAGGGCTTCTTCAACGGTAGCGTTTTCGTGGACGATGGCTTTAAGCGCTGCTAAGATAGCAGCGGGTTTTTCGTGTTGCCAAATATTGCGACCGAAGACCAAACCTTTTGCCCCAGCATCCATCGCCTCTTTGACCATTTGGAGCACTGATTCATCTGTGTCCATTTTTGGACCTCCACGAACGAGAATAGGTGCTGTTGCTGCTTCCACAATTTCCGAAAAACTTTTTGGGTCACCAGTGTAATCAACTTTCAAAACATCAGCACCAAGTTCGCTTGCAATTCGGACAGCCAATTTAATTCGTTCAGGGTCGCGAACAGCATGAGCGCCTCTTTCTATCACTAACGGCTCAATTATGAGTGGCATTTGCCAGATGCGACATTCCGACGCTAAATTTGCAAGTCGCTCCAAGTTTTCAGCCTCTTGAGCGTCAGTCTCGTAACCGACGAAGAAGAAAGCCACAATTGCATCCGCACCTAAGCAAACTGCATCTTCAACTGAGGCGACAGTGACATGGTAACCTTCTTTTGGCTCGGGGTGGGAGCGCCAAATGTTCGTGGCATCAACCCTCAAAACAAATGCCGGCGCATTCCTGCCTTTCAGAAACTTTTCAACAGCCGATGCGACCCCTGCAGTAACTTGCAATGCATCAGGTTGACCTTCAACGACTCTTTCAACCGCAGCCGAAATGTTCTCAACGCCTGAGATAGGACCGAGGAACAAACCGTGATCCATTGCCACGATTATGCCTTTGCCGGTTGATGGGTTCAGGATGCGACTCATCCTTAACCGCTTTCCCAGACCATCACTCATAGCCCTCAACTCCTTTTAGCGGTGTCGCTAATATGTTGACACTCTACCACAAAGTTTTCAAGGAGCACATGCTGAAGTTTTCAGGTAAGGCTACGACTTTGAAGATGCTGCAAAATTGAAACGGTGAGCGTTGATGGCGGAAGTGGATTTGAAGTTTCGAAAAATGTTCGGTGAAGAAGTGCCAACCGCAGACGAGTTCACTTTGCTTCCACGCCATTACGACGATTTGATGCGAGATGTCCCATACAAAATGTGGGTCCGTTACATCGTTGATTTGCTGAGAAGACTTGATGCTTCCTTCACCTTCACGAGAGTCCTTGAACTTGCTTGCGGGACTGGGACAGTAGCGTTGGAGTTCGCAAAAATGGGGTGTGAAGTTGTCGGTGTTGACATTTCACCAGGGATGGTTGAAGTTGCCCGTGAAAAGGCTACACGGCTTGGGGTTAGGCAACGGGCTCGTTTCTATGTGCAGGACATTTCCGAACTCAACCTGCCTAACGAAGCACCTTTTGACCTTTCAGTTTGCCTCTTTGACAGCCTAAACTACATCACTGACCCTGACCGTCTGGCAAAAGTTTTCGTCCGCACGATCCTTCTCCTTCGTCCAGGTGGCTACTTTGTTTTTGACCTCAACAGCGAATGTGCTTTGCGGGAAAATTTGTTTGACCAAGACAACCTTGACGCCGATGAAGAGAAAACCCCAATCTACTACTTCTGGAGCAGCAAATACTTTGAAGACCAGCGGCTGTGCCGTGTTGACATGTGGTTTGCTGTCAAAGACGAAAGAGGAGACTGGGTGCGATTTCGTGAGGTTCATTGGCAACGAGCATACTCCATTGACGAAATCAAGAAAATGGTAGAAGCGGCAGGGTGGGAATGGGTCAAGGTTTTTGACGCCTACACTTACCGACCGCCTCACGATGAGAGCGAAAGGTGGTATTTTGTCCTGAGGAAGCAATCCAAATAGCATTCGCTGTATAGCATTTGCTGTCAAGCCGTTCGCCCACGAATTGCCCCCTTGAAATGTCGCAGCAAGAGAATTGAGAGGTGAACGAGGATGGTTAAAGTTCGCGGTTACAGGAGCGAAGACGAAGGACAATTTTTGAGTTTGTGGAATGAAGCGTTGCCCTATGACCCAATTGACCGAAGAACTTTTCACCGCAAAGTTTTGCTGGATCCCAACTTTGACCCCAACTGGCTCTTAGTCGCAGAAGTTGACGGGCAAGTTGTTGGATTTTGTTTGTGCTTGATCCGGCAAGTGCCAATGGAGAAAGTCGGAATGGAGTCTGAACGAGGTTGGATTACGGCTTTCGCAGTTCATCCGAAATGGCGTCGTGAAGGCATCGGAACAGCAATGCTTGAACGAGCAATGCAACTTTTCGGTGAGGCGAAACGAAGCGAAGTCCTGATTTCCCCTTACACACCCAACTACTTCGTGCCCGGAGTTGACGAACGCAATTACGCAGAAGGCTTGACTTTTTTGCAGCGTCGCGGCTTTGAAGTTGTCGCTCGCCCAATCAGCATGGACGCGAACATCGTTCTGTTTGACTATGAACCTTACGCTGAGCGGGAACAAAAATTGCGGGCGCAAGGGATTGAAATCCGAAACCTTCAACCTCACGAAATTCCGAGCCTGATGGCGTTTTTGAAAGCCCACATGCCCGGCGATTGGGTTCGCCACGCACGCGACCTGCTCATTGACATTACGAAAGGTCTGGGTGACTACGACCAATTTATCGTCGCATGGCACGACGGAGAAATTGTCGGTTACTGTCAATTTGAAGGTGAACATTTTGGACCCTACGGCGTACGAGGCGATATGCAAGGGCGAGGGATTGGAACAGTGTTGATGGCGAAATGCATTGAAACGATGAGACGAAAGGGTTGCCACAATGCTTGGGTCTTGTGGACGAGCGATGAAACGGCACAAAAGGTTTACAGCAAATTCGGGTTCAAAGAGACGAGAAGGTTCGCAATTTTACGGAGACGGCTAATTTGAGGCTTCAAATTAAGCGGTGTTATTGTTGTGGGTTGAAAGATGTGAAACTGCCCCTAAATGCTTCAAATCAGCGAAAGGGTTTGATTGACAATTTCCTCAGCAGCGAAAGGTTTTGCGATGCCTAATGCCGCTTTCCGCATCCCTTCAAGGCTTTCAGGATTGTCAAGGAACTCAAGGACTGTCTGTGCTAATCGTTCACCCGTTAAATCATCATTCAAAATCATGCTTGCAGCGCCGCGGCGGACAACGCTTAATGCATTGAACCTTTGATGGTCGTAAACGGCGAAAGGGTAGGGGACAAGAATTGACGGAACTCCTGCGACTAAAAGTTCGGCAATAGAACTTGCCCCAGCGCGTGAAACAGAGAGGTCGGCTGAGTGCAGGAGAATTGGCATGTCTTCTCGGTATCCGAAAGGTTGATATCGTTCACGGACATCTTCGGGTAAGACTTCTTGAATTCGTTTTGCGTCTTGCTCCCATTGTGATCCACAAATGTGAACGATTTTCAGGGAAGGTCGCAAAAGCAACTTGGGCAATGCGTCCCATAAGGCTTCGTTTATCCTTTGAGCACCACGACTGCCACCGAAAACGAGTAAACATTGCTCATTTTCTGTCAACATCAAAGTTTTACGGGCTGTTGCCCTGTCCATATTTCTGACATGGGAGCGAATGGGGACACCGGTGTATGTGGCTTTCCCTTTTGGAAAGAAGTTCACGGCTTCAGGGAAACCTGTAACGACCCAATGGGCGATTTTAGCGAGCAGTTTGTTGGTGCGACCGGGAATGCTGTTGGCTTCAAACAAGACGATTTTCGCTCCAACGAATTTGCCAGCAATTAGAGCGCAAACGGAGGCATAACCGCCAGTTCCAACGACAACTTTGGGGCGCAAAATTTTTAAGTGTTTAAGGGCTTGAAAGATGCCATAAAGCATTGCTGAACCAGCAAGCAAACTTTTATGAGAAAAGAGTTGGCGGGGGAAAGGATGAGACAAAACTGTCAATAGAGGGTATCCGTGTTGAGGGATAATTCGTTGCTCCAGCCCTTGTGACGCCCCAATGAACCAAATTTGAGCATCAGGCAAGATAGTTTTGACGGCGGCGGCGAGGGCGAGGGCTGGATAGATGTGTCCCCCTGTCCCTCCCCCTGCCATCACCCATCTCATCTTTTGTTCCCCCTCGTCTCCTCAGCTTAATTTGAATGTTTGAGGCGATATTGAGTAAAAGCCCCATTCCGATAAGCGTTGCACAGAGCGATGAACCGCCTGCACTGACGAAAGGCAAAGGAACTCCTGTTGGCGGCAGAAGGTGTGCATTAACGGCGATGTGCATCATCGCTTGAGTCCAAATCCCCATTGTTATCCCGCCAGCAATGCCAGAGGCGAAGGCATCAGTGGATTGAGACGTAACCCAAAGTCCCAAGTAAGCGAATATGAGAAAGAAAGTCAAAACCGCCATGCTCCCGACAAAGCCAAATTCTTCCCCTATGACCGCAAAGATGAAGTCATTATGAGCGGAAGGAAGGAACAAGTGTTTTTGTCGGCTTTGGAAAAACCCCCTTCCAACCCATCCTCCCGCTTGAAGCCCCAGTAACGCTTGACGAACTTGATAATGTTTTTGGTCGTCCGTCTTCTCTTTTGGCAACACTAACCAACTTCCGATCTCCCATCGTTCCAGTTGATAAGGGCGCAAGAAATGCTTTCGTCCAAGGTAACCTATTCCGCCAATGACCAAAAGCGTCGCCAACAAAATAGGCAGCGGAAGCCTGGCAAAGAACAATGTCGCAAAACCTATGATCGCCAGCAATAGAGCGCCACTCAAATGGGGTTGTGCCAAAACCAAAGCAACTGTCAATAACCAAACAGTGGAGAGGGTGAACCAAAGCCAGAACTTTCTCCCCCCTGACTTTGCCTCCCTCCAAGATGAAACCAAGAAAGCGAGGCAAATGGCTAAGGTAACTTTTGCGAATTCTGAAGGTTGAATTTGGACTGGACCGAGGATGAGCCAACGTTGGGCTTCCCCAATTTTTTTGCCGACAAACAAGGTTGCTATCAAAGCCACAATCACTATCAAGTGCAATATCCAACCTGCTCGTTTTAGAGACCAAAGTGGGGTCTTCCAAGCGATTGCGAAAAGCACAATTCCCAACAAGGCATATAGGATTTGACGGAAAGTTAAGGTGAAGGCGTTACCAGTTTTAGCAAGGGCGAAGGGTGAACTGGCGCTGTAGATAATCAAAAGCCCTCCCACGACTCCCGCGAGCGTGAGGAAGAGCAAAATTTGAGCGATGCGAGATGGCAACCATTGGCGAATTACTCTCTGCTCCTCCACCTTATCCACACCTTCCTTCTTTTTACGCTTTCGCCAATCCCCAAAGCATTATTGCGAAACTAACTACTAACATGACGGCAATCCACTTGAAAGGATGCTTCATTCGTCCTTCTTTGTCTAACCCCATCCAAACGAGCAACCATAAGCAAAGGGTAAACCCTGCAAACCCCAAGATTGTTGCGACAACTCCGATTGGGCTTAAGTCTTTCGCTGTCAACGGGTGGTGAGTTGGAATCATGTCCCTTCAATCCTGCCCGAGGAGCGTTTCAATCCTTCGGACGATCTCTTGTTCTCCAACCGCACCGATAATTCTGTCAACCACTTGACCGTTTTTGAAGAAGAGCAATGTGGGTATGCTCATGACTTGATATCGGATTGCAAGTTCTTGGTTGCTATCTACATCAAGTTTCGCAACCTTAAGTCGCCCAGCATACTTTTCCGCCAATCTCTCAACGATAGGGGCAATTATTCTGCAAGGGACACACCAAGCAGCCCAGAAATCAACCATGACAGGGATTTCGCTTCGCAAAACTTCCTTCTCAAAGTTCCCCTTGTCCGCAACCAAGACAGCCATCAGTTTCGCACCTCCGTTTTGTTTTTTCGCTGCCTTTCCCTTGAGAGGCGGAAAATTGCAAAGGGTTACAACCCTTTACATTTCTGGCAACTCTACATCCTTGATGAGCCTCATGAACCGTTCAATTTCCCTTCGGCTCGGTTGAGGGAAATAGCCCGCCGCTTTTGCCACCTCCTCGGAGACATAAATGGGGGCTCTCATCCTTACCGCCAAGGCAATACTATCGGATGGTCGGGCATCAATGAAAACGGTTCGTCCATTCCACCGCAAAACCAAAGTCGCATAATAGGTGTTGTCGTGTAACTCGTTGATTTCAACCCTCACCAATTCAACTCCCAACTCTGTTAAGATGCTGCGGATCAAATCGTGGGTCATTGGCCGGGGCAATTGAACTCCTTCAAGTTCCCTTTGAATGGCAAAAGCCTCCACCTCTCCAATCCAGATTGGCAGTTCCATCCCTGTTTCTGGGTCACTTAAAAGCAAAACTGGGTTTCCCGCTTGGTCTTCAACAACGCGAATGTGTTGAACCCGAATCACGGTTGACCCTCCTCTCCTTGGCAACTTGCGTTTAGGGATTATAGCCATCGCAACAAAGTTCGTCAATCAACCAACAAAGTCATAGAACATCAGCTTCACGAGGGAAGTCATGTTCCGCTTTGCTAAGTTTCTCCTTTTCGGTGACTCTCAGAGGTCGCATCTTCAGATGCGCCCAATTTCTTCTTCCCAAACCTCTACCATTCAACACTGTAGTTGGGTTAAAGACGCACCAAACGCAAATTATCTCAGTGGTTTCCTGCTGTTTCTTTCGACCCTCAGGATTCGGGCGAAAATCTTGAGCGAAAAGTTTGTTTTGCCTGCTGACAAAAGAGCCGAATTTTTTCTGGGTCTTTGATGCTCGGCGAAGATTCTACCCCGCTGGAAACATCAACGCCGAAAGGGTTGACAATCGCAATTGCCTCTAAGACATTATCGGCTGTCAACCCACCTGCTAAGAAGCAAGGGACATATAATCGCCTGACAAGTTCTGCTGCTAATTCCCAAGAGCCGATAATGCCTGTGCCGCCGAAACCTTGTGATGTTGCTGTGTCCAGCACGAGTGCGTTACAACCTGCCTTGACAAAATTTTGAGAGCGTTCCAACAGGTGTTGACTTAGTGCCGTCCGTTCTGATGTTGGTGGGAGTGGGATCGCTTTCCAAATCTGACATGTGACTTTATTTCTCAACTCCGCCACCAAATCTGGTATTTCGTCCCCATGCAACTGCAAAGCGAAAGGGGCAAGGGAGTTCACAAGTTCAACGAGTTCATCAAGGGATTTTGAACGAGTCACCACAACGGGTTGGACTGAAATTTTGTCAATCAAAACTTTCGCTTGCCTTCTCGTTAGGCTTCTGGGCGAATTTTGAACTTCAACGACAACACCGCAAAAATCGGCTCCTGCCTCACACGCAACTTGAACATCCTCGCATCTTGTCAACCCGCAAATCTTCACTTTTACGCTCATGATGTCATCCCATCAGCATTATCGGTTTTATTTTGCGAAGATGAGTTCCTTTGAGGGGATGTTCTCTGCGATGTTCTCTGTCGCTTCAACAACCTATCTCGCATTTCCATCGGTGCAACTATGACGACCCGATTTTCCCTCTCACCTTCGCTTAAAGTGAACACTGTTGGGTCACTTTGCAAAGTCATGTGAACCACACGTCGCTCAGATGCCGTTAAGTTGCGTAGCCTAACCAATCTTTTTTGAATGCGAGCCTTTTCGGCAGCGTTTAACGCCAATTGGATTATCGCTGCACGCCGTCGCTCCCGATATTTAGAAACATCCAGCACGACACGAATTGATTGAGGGAAGTGCTTAGCAACTGCTGACTGAACCAGCAGTTGGAGCGCATTGAGGGTATCGCCCCGCTTTCCGATAATCAAACCAGCATCGCTTCCTTCCATGTTGATGTAAATTTCACCCTCCCGAACGACAGGCTCCTCCACAGTTAAATTCCATCCTGCGAATTGGACAATGGCGGTCAGCAACCCCTTGACAAAACTTGAAGGCGAATTCTTAATGGTTACCCGAACTTTTGCGGGTTCTGCCCCAATCCCAAAAATTCCGGGCGTCCCTGATTCAAGGATTTCAATTTCAACTTGGTCTCTTGTGACGCCCAATTGCTTCAACGCTTGCTGGACGGCTTCTTCCACGGTTTTTCCAGTGACTTCCACCTGCATGATTCATCCCTCGCTTCCCGCTTTGGTGTGGTTTAGTTAATCGGTTTTCGCCTTTCGCTTCTGAGATTTCTTGGGTTTTTCTTCACCCGTTTTCGTCACCTCACGAACTGGCAGTTTCTCTCGGTAATAAACTCGCTTCATCAAAAGGCTCTCCCCGATGTAGAAAACTTGGAACGAAAGCCAATACAGGATGAAAGCGGCAGGGAACGAATGGAAGAAAAGAGCGAACATTACCACGAACATGACATTCATCAGAATTTGCTGCTGGCGCTGAGTTGGGTCTTGTGTGGGTGTGCTCATAAAGAAAGTGGAAACGAAGAAAGTGGCGAGGTAAAGAGCAAAAAGGGGGTAGTCAGGTTGTGCGAGATTTTTAATCCAAAGGAAACTTGCTTTTGCGAATTGGAATCGGTAGTGAAGGACGCCGTAGTAAACCCAGAACAAAACAGGAAGTTGGAGCAGCATCGGCAAACATCCACCCAAAGGATTCACACCGTGTTCCCGATAAAGCTTCCAAACTTCGGCGTTGAGTTTCTGAGGGTCATCGCGGTATCTTTCCTGCAAATCCTTCAACAGGGGTTGTAAAGCCTGCATCTTCCACATAGACTTCATCGCTTTTCGATTGAATGGGTGCAACAAAATTCGCAGCAAAAACGCCAAAAAGATGACAGCCAACCCGTAACTGTAAGCAGGGTTTCGTCCGAGAAGGGCAACGAGTGCGTCAAAGAGTTGATAGTTCAAATCTGTTCGGTAAATTGAGTCAAGTTCGCTGCTGATAACTTCGTAAGCGCTTTCGTGGCGGCGAACTTCGCCTTCCTTTTCGTCCCAAACCCAAAGGGGAGCATCTTGAACGGGAGAACCGTAACCACCAACCCCAGACGAAGTGTGCAGTAATTGCTCTGCGCGTTCCAAAGCCTTGACTGTATTGCGATGATGTTCACCGTCCCTCTTCGCCAGTAATTTCGCTTTGTAGTAAGCAGCAGTCAAGGCAACTTCCTTGAAGGTTTGCAAGTTTATTTGGTTGTTTTGTTTCTTCCTCAAATGCTGTTCGTATGAGTTTACGACCTCGTCAAGGGCTTGCAACGCTTCTTCCTCACGCTTGAGCACCACGAGGACGACGGCTTCTCGTAATTTCAAGTGGGCAAAAGATTCGTTCCTTTGTTCCTGAACGAGAGGCAATTGCCCTTGAATTTCTGTCCAATCTTTCGCTGCTTGTTCAACGGACTTAGGTGGTGTCAGCAAATCAACCATGGTAGCGGATGTCCAATCTCGCGCTAACACTGCAAAAGGCAGCAGCAAAAGCAAGAGAAATGCCAACAAAACCCTCGCTGTCTTTTTTGATCCCCAATGTTCAGGCACAGGGTCATAACCTCCTGGATGAAGTGGATGGCAGCGAAGTATCCGCCTGATTGCTAACCAACTCCCTCTCCAGACCCCAAACCTTTCTATGGCTTGCATTGCATACTCGCTGCAAGTTGGCGTGAACCGACAAGTTGGTGGCAACAGTGGCGAAATGAACCGCTTGTAAAATCGTAGCATCAAAAGCGCCAAAAAGGTTAGAAACTTAGTCAGTGTCTCCACCAACATGGTCGTTTTACCTCATCCTGTTGTCGCTTTTTGATCTCAAAGTTGCATCCAGTCCTTCACGAAGTCGCCAATTTTCACTCCTGCTTATTCGGCATTTGCAGGACTTTCGCCCTGATGAGCAAAATTGTCAGCGCTTCATTAACTGCTTGAAAGTTTGCCGCAGCACACTCGGGTTGTGCAATAACAAACAAGTCAACACCTTCTTTCATTGCCCATCGTTTAGTTCGGTATGCTTCGCGAAGCCAGCGCTTAATTTTGTTCCTTTGTGTTGCCTTTTTTGCAACTTTTCTCCCAACCGAGAAAGTAATTCTGCGACCGCTACCTTCCCGCCAGCGGACATAGAGTGTCATTAAAGGGTGGCGATACCGCTTTCCTTCCCTTAGGCATGCTTCAATATCCTTTTGATGACTCAACCGCTCCGATTTAGGGAAGCGGTTAGTGCCCTTTGGTCCCGGCGGGACAGTTGGAACTACACAGTCAAGCGCCATCGCCCTTTCAACCTGCGACGCTTGATGACATTGCGACCAGCCTTCGTTGACATTCTCGTCAAGAAACCATGAGTCTTTTTGCGTTTGCGTTTGTTCGGTCTGTAGGTTCGCCCTTGCAACGATTTTGCCATCAACCATCACCTCTCATGTCCAAAGTGATCTGCTGTGAATTCTCAATCAATCGCAAAGCGTTGTCAGAAAATCACCAAAAACCTTGCGCCAAGTGCAACGCTGTTGTTTGATCATCATCCGATGTCGGTTAAACACTAACTCTCATGCGTCTCGCTGTGAACTGAAATGCGCTTTGTCTGGTGTTGGGCAATTATAACGCTTCCGTGCCAAACTGAAAACGGTGACCGAAATGAACAAGCAACAACTTAGACAACTGGTCAAGGAAAAGTTGTCAGCCATGTCTCTTGAAGAGCGAATTCGTGCGATGCAAATAATTTTGCAGCGGGCTCGCTCCTTCCTGTTGACAACCAATGCTCAACTTGCAGCGTTTTATATGCCCATCTCCGACGAAATTGACATTGTGCCGTTAATTCGCTGGTGGCAGCAACGAGGTTTGACAATAGCCTTGCCCAGAACTTTAACTCAGGAAAAGCGTTTGGAATTTCGGCGAGTTAGCCGTTTGGAAACTGACTTGCAAATTGGGGCATTTGGGATTTTAGAGCCCAAGCCTTCGTGTCCTTTAGTGATTCCCGACGAAATTGACATCATCGTTGTGCCCGGGCGAGCCTTTGACGAGTGTTGCAATAGGCTTGGCCGTGGGTTAGGCTATTATGACCGCTTCCTGAAAAACTTGACTCAGCGAACTTTGAAAATCGCTTTGGCGTTTGAATCTCAAATCGTTCAACGAATCCCAATCAAACCTAACGATGTTCGGATGGATGTCGTGATCACAGAAAAGCGGACAATCTTCCGCCCAAAGTGAAGGGAAGGAAGGGGAATGTCATAATGAAACCACAAATTGGATGGGGACCGGTCAGGTTACTCGCACCTATGCTTTCGGAAGGCAAACCAAGTTTGGTGGAATTATTTGAGATGGCAAAAGGTTTTGGGGTTGACACCATTGAGTTGCACCATGCGATGATCCCCACTTATGACCGCCGTTCTTTGGACAATATTGTGAATTTGCTACAACGCTATCGTTTGCGAGTTTCAATGCTGACTTGCGCCCCAGACTTCACACATCCCGACCCAGACGAACGAGAGCACCAGCTTGATGAGATGAAAACGAAAGTTGTTGTGGCTTGGGTCTTGGGGGCTGGAGGGGTGAGAGTCACTGTAGGTTGTGCCCATGAAGAAGTGTCAAGGGAAGAAGGTGTCAAGTGGGCTGTTGAGATGCTCACAAGGCTTGCAGAGTTTGCTCACTCTCGTGGCGTCAGACTTGGTCTGGAAAACCACTACAAGGACAGGCTTTGGGAATTGCCCGATTTCGCTTTTGACCCCGATGTGTTTTTGGAAGTCGCTGAAAAACTGAAAGGAACACCTGTTGGAATCAACTTTGATTGTGCTAACCCGTTAATGGTGAACAGAGAGCCAGTCCCAATCCTTCGCGCAGTAGCCGACCGAGTTTGGCATGTCCATGTCTCGGACAGAAAAGCAGGTGAATACGCTCATAGGGTTCTCGGTGAAGGAGATGTGCCACTTGAAGCGGTCTTCGCAGAGTTGGCTCTCATAGGTTTCAACGGGGTCGTCAGCCTTGAGGACGGTCAGGCATATGCTGGCGACGAAGGCACAAAACGCTCCCTCGCTTTTTTGAGAGAGCAAATCACAAAGCATTGGGGATGAATTGGTCTCTGTCAAGAAAACGCAACTAAATTACAGCAGATCTAACCGATGCCTCATCCTCCATTCATCAACAGCAAATGCTTGTGCATACATCGTTCCGATTTCAATACCGCGAATTCGGGTCTGTGCTTGATACCAGTCCCAGTAGGGGAAACCTCCTTCACCGCGACCAATTGTAAAACACTTAAATGCTCGTTCCCAATCGGTAAAGACATCGCTGATATCAACATAGACGAACGGTTGAAAGTTTTGGTGGTCTTCCCAATTTTCAGCGTAGTAAAGACGCATCCTTTTTGCTGGCGGTATGCCTTCAAGGTCAAAGTGAGGGTTGACTGCCATGAAAATCGCTCTTTTCGTCAAGTAGTGAGTTGCTATATGGTCGCTGTGGATACTCTCACGCCAATGAGTGATGATGACTTGAGGCTGGAGTTGTCGGAGTAACTTGGCAATTCCTCGGGCAATATCGTCGCTGACAGTTAACTCTCCATCGCGGTGGGGCAGGAAGTGGGTTGTCACTTGAAGGATTTTCGCTGCGGCTTCAGTCTCACTTCGTTTTTGAGCACCATATTCTTCCGGCGATAATTTCGGGTTGCCTCTTTCGCCCAAAGTTAAATGGACGATGTGAGCTTCCCAACCGTTTAGGGCATGCTTCAAAAGAGTTGCGCCCGCTGTGAATTCCATGTCCGCAGCGTGAGCACCAATTGCTACGATGCACTTTCGTTCATCCATCTGCTCCAACCCCTTTAAAGTTTTATCACGGATAGATGCCACGCATCTTAATCGCTTCCGCAACTCTGCTGACAGCAAGGATGTGGGCTGCAGTCCTCATGTCAACACTTCGTTCCTGCATGACGATCCAAACTTCACCGAAGGCGCGCCTTATAACTTGCCTCAGTCGTTCGTTGATTTCCTGCTCTGTCCAGAAAAACCGCTGTATGTCCTGCACCCATTCAAAGTAACTTACGACAACACCGCCAGCGTTAGCCAAAATGTCGGGGACAATGAAAACGCCTTTGCTCTTCAAGATGGCACTGGCTTTAGGGGTGACGGGACCGTTGGCTGCTTCTACCAAGAGTTTGGCTTTAATTTTGTCAGCGTTTCGTTCGGTAATAACCCCTTCAACTGCTGCGGGGACCAAAATGTCGCAGGGCAACTCAAAAAGTTCCTCGTTTGTTATGTAGTCACCATCCCTGTAGTCGGAGACGGTTTTTGTTTGACGCTTGTGGGATAACAACTTCACTGGGTTCAACCCGTGTGGGTTGTAAATTCCGCCTTTTATGTCACTTACTGCCACAATCTTGCAACCGATGGCATGGAGCAACAGGGCTACGATACTCCCAACTTTACCGAACCCTTGCAAAACCACACGAGCCCCTTCCAAATTGATGCCCAATCTTGATGCTGCTTCCTCAACGCAAATGGAAACGCTTCTCCCCGTCGATTCCCTTCTTCCCCTTGAGCCACCGATATTGACAGGTTTGCCAGTTACGACCCCTGGAATCGAATAGCCGAGGTTCATGCTATATGTGTCCATAATCCAAGCCATAACTCGTTCATCAGTGCCCAAGTCGGGGGCAGGTATGTCCTTTTCTGGTCCGAGCAGCAGGATAAGTTCCGAAGTGTAGCGACGGGTTAGCCGTTCCAATTCTCCATCAGAAAGTTCAGCAGGGTTACAGATAACTCCCCCTTTAGCCCCTCCATAAGGGATGTCAACCACTGCACATTTCCAAGTCATCAACATTGCCAAACCTTTAACTTCGTCAGGGGTCAAATTCGGCGAGTAACGAATTCCGCCTTTTGCGGGACCACGAGCCAAGTTGTGATGGACTCTCCAACCTATGAACACATTTAACGAACCATCGTCCATCTTGACGGGGATTGACACCTCCATAACTCGCTTGCAATGGCGAAGCACGGTGTGGATGGGAGGGTCAAGGTGGATGAGTTCTGCAACTTCATCCAGATGTTGTTGAGTCATAACCCACAAAGATTGCCGTTTCTTCTCATTCATTCTCTTCCACCTCAAAACTCGCCCAAAGTTTGGCTTTGACTTGCGTTTTTACAGAGCATCAATTTTACCGGAATGAAGCTCTTTGCCGTTAATGTATGGGGGGCAATCGAAAGGAGTAACCGCACAGTTTTTGAAATTGCCTTAAGAAACTGAGGTCGTATTGGTCTAACTGCCACCGAAACTTCATATGGAAAGCAGCCCTTTCTTTATCGCCTTTCATCAAGTAAAGCAAACCCAAAAGACAGTGATAGGAGGCATTCCTCGGGCTCAATTTGACAGCCTTTTCTATAGCAGTGATTGCATCTTCTATCCTCCCCACTTGCAAGTAAGCGGCGGCAAGTCGGATGTGGTAGTAGTCATCGTAAGGCGCCCATAAAACCGTTTGCTCCAATTGCTCTATAGCCTCATCGTAGCGGTTGAGAGCCAAATACGCTTCAGCAAGTTCAAGGCGATAATAAGGTTCGTGAGGCATTAGTTCGCACGCTTTTTCAAAGTGTCCCAATGCTTCTTGAATCCGTCCCAATACCCAAAAGGCCCGACCAAGTTGACAGCGATACCAAGCCTTGCGGGGGTTGATTTGACCTTGTTGGTGTGATGGCAACGAAATTGAGTGCCCGTTTCCTTTCCTTTCAATTTGAATGCGGTTTTCAAAACGGGCGAGACGAACTTCTACCTTCCCGTCCCCATTATCCTGTCCGCTATTGAGTGAACTTTGATTGTTTGTTGAGTTGCTTCGCTGTTTGTTAACCATGACCTTTCACCAATTCATCAAACACCGGATTTTCGTGAAACCTACTGTCAGCAGCCAGCGACGAAATTAGTCCTTGTTCCAACTTGCCGCTTAAAATGCTATCCACTGTTCGCCTAAATGTCAATATCTACTGAAGGTCAACCGACAACCAGTCTGCACAGAATTTGCGAGAAAAACTGTAAACGGTATGGCAAGTGCTACATGCTCAATCGTTGGTGACTCAACTCATGCACTCGCGCAAATATTGAGCAGCCTTAGGTAAAGTTTCCTTTGAGTCACCAGGCACACCGCATTCCAAAGCCATGAAACCGTCAAACCCAATTTCCTTTAGCGCAGCGAAACCGCTCCGGAAATCAGTGTGCCCCCAACCAGGCAACAACCTATTACTGTCAGCCAAGTGAATGTGTTTGAGCCACTTGCCACCTTTACGGATCGCATCAGGTATTGATGCTTCCTCAATGTTCATGTGGAAGAAATCAGCCATGATGGCGATGTAGGGGTTGCCAATTTCCTCGCAAATCTCAACGGCTTGTTCAACACGCCTCAGAAAATGAGTTTCGTAACGGTTGAGCGGCTCAAGTAATAGGTAAGCACCTACCTGCTCAGCGTGTTTGCCCAATTCTTCAAGCACGACCAGCAATAAGTCCATTTCAAGTTCAACGGCGCTTTTGTATGGCGAAAGGTCAGGGATTCTCGGACCTCCGAAAATTGGGACGAAAATGAGACCAACGGCACCAAGTTCTGCTGCAGCAGTCAACCGTGCTTTGATGTCCTCAACGGCTTGTCTGCGGACATTGGGGTCGGGGTCAAGGACAGAACCGCGATAACCGGCGCAAATTGTGCTGACTTTCAATCCCGCCTTCTCAACAGCACCTCGTACGTAAGAAATGTTTTGCAGCAACCATTCGCTACCCCAAAACTCTACGCCTTCGTAACCCCAAGCGGCGAGTTTCTCTAACTTCTCCTCCAAATTCGCACCTGGCACTAACCCTTCCTGCGAAGCCAACTTCATCCTCAGACCCTCCTTACAAAGGTTGTTTACCATCCAAAAGTTTGCAGCAAGGCACTGCGAATGTTCTGTCTCAAAAACTCCACACTCGTAATTACACAGCGCTACACTTACTGTTGTGGCACTTCCTCAATACGAATTAGCACACAAGTGTTTGGGGGTGAGAGGTGATGACTCGGCGAGAGTTTTTAAAGGTGAGTGCAGTAGGCTTAGCAATGAGTGCTGCACCAAGCCAGCGACTATCCCCAAATGACCGTTTAACTTGTGCCTTCATCGGTGTTGGCGGGCGAGGCACTTACTTGCTCGACACTGCCCTCGACAATCTTCCAGAAGTTGATGTCGTGGCGGTTTGCGATATTAACCCAGAAAAGCTGAAAAATGCTGTCCAACTCGTAGAGCAAAAGCGAGGGAAAAAGCCCGATGCAATTGGTGGCGGAGGCGAAAAAGACAACTTTGCCTACCGAAAAATTTTAGAGCGAAAAGACATTGACACCCTCGTAATCGCTACCCCTTGCAATTGGCACTACCCAATGTATGCCGACGCCATCAAAGCAGGAAAACACTTTTACGGCGAGAAGCCGATGTGTATTTCTGTCAAGGAAGCAGGCGAAATTGTTGCCTTGGCTAGGAGAAACCCTAAGGTCGTCATTGAAATCGGATACCAGTGGTGTGCTAACCCGCGCTTTCAGGAATCAATCGCTGCTGTCAAGAGGGGGGAAATCGGAGAGTTAATTGAAGGTCGTTCTGCATGGGACAACGCATGGGGACCGCTCCGAGGATGGTTCAGTCACCGAAAGGAGTCAGGAGACTGGATGGTTGAGCAGGCATGTCACGCGTGGAACATTTACTACCTCTTGCTTGGCGAAACCCCAATTCGCGCATTCGCAATCGGTCGTAGGGACATTTACGCTCGTGATGAACCGAGACGAGATGTCACAGACTTTTACGCTACGGTCATTGAATGGAGAAACTTCTGGCTCACCTTCGTCCACACATGGGGAGTCCCACAAGGTTTCGGTTGGGGCGGTCTTTGGGTGCTCGGAACTCAAGGGGCTTGTGAAATCAGTTCGGGAAGATTGCTATACAAGGACAAGCCAGAAAGGCGTGTCGGTTATGATGTCAATGACACTTTAGAGTTGCTTCGAGATTTCTTTGACTGTGTCCGCACAGGGAAAAAGCCGTTAAGCAGTGTTGAAAACGGACGAGCATCGGTCTTGATAGGTCTACTCGTCCGCTTGGCTGTGGATAGACGAGGCATAGCGACATGGAAGGAATTGACAGGAACCGCAAGGTAAAAAGTTAGGGGCTAATCCTTCTGACATTGTCAATGCGCATGCGTAAAAACTTTGCAGGTTTAGCAGCAAGGGAAACTATCTCACCGCAAAAATTCCTTTGACAAAGGAGGCACGGTTGCTGTGAAGTTTGGGGTATCAACTTACTCTTATTGGCACTTTCGCGGCGAGCGTTATCCGATTGAGAAGGTGATGGAAAACGCTGCAGAGTTGGAATTAGCTGGAGTTGAAATTTTGCACAGGCAAATGGAAAGCGAGGAAAGGTCTTACCTGATGAGACTGAAACGAACGGCATTTTCACTCAGTCTTGACATTTACTGCTTGGCAATTCATCAAGATTTCGTCCAACCTGACATTGAAGAGCGTCAACGCCATATCGCTCACACTAAGCACTGCTTGCAACTCGCCCACGAGCTGGGTATACCCGCAATTAGATTGAACTCAGGCCGTTGGAAGACCATCGCCAGTTTTGATGAACTGATGCAAAGAGGCGGAATTGAACCGCCAATTGAAGGCTACACGGAATCCGATGCGTTCGGTTGGGTTATCAGTTCAATTGAAAGTTGTCTGCCAGACGCAGAGCGATACGGTGTTGTTCTCGCATTGGAAAACCATTGGGGGTTGACAGCAAATGCGGACGGGACGCTGAGAATTGTCACGGCATTCAACTCTGAATGGCTGAAAGTTTGTCTTGACACTGGCAACTTGCTCAGATGCGAAAACGGGGAAGTCAAGTGGGAACCCGATTACAAAGGCATGGCTCATTTAGCCCCTTACGCTATTTTAGTCCATGCAAAAACTTACTTCGGCGGGGGCGAATGGTATACCCTTGACATTGATTACGCTCGCGTTTCGGAAATTTTGAAGCAGGTTAACTATCGCGGCTACATCTCGTTGGAATACGAGGGCAAAGAAGACCCTCACACTGGTGTTCCGAAAAGCATCTCCATGCTCAGGGAAGCTTTCAAAACCTGAAGGCTCGGATTTTCCGCCCACTTTCAGAGCCTTTCCCAAGTGGCGAAATTGCAAGGATTCGTTCGTTCTTGCAGTCAAAAATCACGGCACCGGCGAACTGCCGGGCTTACCAAGAGACCCTTCACCCAGTTGGACCGCAAGAGGAACTTTTGGTCCGACCTTTTACGGAACGAGTTGCGAAAAGCGAAAACTTTCTCCGCACTTCCTTGCTACCGCATTGAGGACATTGAACTTTCCCGTCCTCCAAATCAAGCCAACTGACTAATTCTTCAAATTCGTGACCACATCTGTCACAACGAAATTCATATACTGGCATTTCTGTCACTCCTTCCATCTTCGTTTCAAGGTTTATGGCATCAAAGTCAAGCATTTTCCCCAATGCTTGCGCCTTTGGTGAGAGTGGAGCGAAAGGACGTCGCGTACAGTTTCTCACACCACATTTTTTGAGACCGACAAGTGCATTCGGTTACAAAGGAGTTTCTTCAACCAATTCCCAACTGCTCCCAAATCTCGTCCACTTTCCGCTTGACACTTTCATCCATCACAACGTCGTCAGGCCAAGGGCGTTGGAAGCCTTCCTCACGCCACTTTCGGGTTGCGTCAATTCCCATCTTTGTGCCGTAGCTGGGTAGTGGGGAAGCGAAATTCAAATCGTCAACGGGTCCTTCAACGATAACGACATCGCGACCTGGGTCAATGAACCCAAACATTCGCCAAAGGACATCTCCCATATCGTGGACATTGCAATCTTCATCAACAACAACGAGCACTTTCGTGAACATCATTTGCCCTAATCCCCAAAGAGCATGCATTACTTTGCGGGCATGACCTGGGTAGCGCTTGCGAATTGAGACAATCGCCCAATTGTGGAAAACGCCTTCAAGGGGAAAGTTGATGTCTATGACTTCAGGCAAGATGAGTTGGATAAGTGGGAGGAAAATCCTTTCGGTCCCTTTGCCGAGCCAATAGTCTTCGTGAAGTGGCTTGCCGACAATCGTGTGGGGGTAAATGGGATCAAGCCTCATCGTGATGCAAGTGACATGCAGGACAGGATATTCGTCGGGCAAAGAGTAGACTCCCATGTGGTCGCCGAAAGGACCTTCAAGCCTTCGTTCGCCAGCCTTGACATATCCTTCAATGACGATTTCCGCATCGGCAGGAACCTCCAACGGGACAGTTTCGCATGGGACAACTTCAACAGGTTGTTTCCGCAAGAAACCGGCGAGCAAAAGTTCGTCAACATCTTCGGGCACAGGCGCTGTCGCACAATAGACCAAAACGGGGTCGCCACCAAGCGCCACAGCGCAAGGCATGTCCTTTCCTTCCCGCTCCCACATCAAAAAATGTCGGTAACCATCTTTGTGAGTTTGAGCGTGGAAGCCCAAAGTTCGTTCGTCAAAAACTTGCAATCTGTAGGTGCCGACATTTTTCCCTTTACCGTCAGGTGTCTGAGTGAAACTCAAACCGAGAGTGATATAACGCCCACCGTCTTTGGGCCAGCACTTGGGTATTGGCAACTCAAAAAGGTTAACTTCGTCGCCCTTCCTGACAATCTCCTTACACGGTCCCGTCCTAACTCGCTTTGGGGGAAAGTTCGCAAATTGAGCAAGTTTAGGCAAAACTTTGACCTTCTCCCAAAATGTTTCGGGAATTTCTGGCTTAAGCAAGGAAGCGATCTCCTTCGCTATGTCATCAGGGTCACCACCCAAAACTAACTTCATCCGTTCATAAGTCCCGAAAAGGTTAGCAGCAACGGGGATACTATAGCCCTTGACATTTTCAAATAGCAGTGCTGGACCGCCACGCTTAACCGTGCGGTCAATAATCTCGGTCATCTCCAAGTTCCAGTCAACTTCAACCTTAATGCGTGCAAGGTCATTGCGCTGCCCGAGTGTTTGTAGGTATTCTCGCAAATCGCGAAATGCCATGCCTTAGTTGCACCTCCTTCAATTGGGACAAGTCAATTCTGTCACAGCCGAGCCAAAAACCTCGGGCAAGATTTCATGTTATGGCTTTTGCCATGAAGCGAGTTGTTGAGCAAACTGGTCAGCGGTCTTCAAAAAGTGGTCGCTGTGTGAGTAACTGCCACAAAATGAAGGTGTCTGAGAGGAAAATTGTCTTGGCAGGAGAAATGGAGCCATGAAGTTGCTCTTTCGGTTGAGGGATTGGTTTGCGAAGCGAAAGAGACCATTGACAAGTTACGAACGGGGCAAACTTGCCGAGCGAGAGGCTGCCCTTTACTTGCGTCGTCGGGGTTACCATATCATCGCACAAAACCTGAGGCTCAAATTGGGAGAGATTGATTTGATTGCTGTGAAAGGCAATTTGGTCGTTTTCGTTGAGGTCAAGGCTCGCTCTTCCGACGAATTTGGAACGCCCGTTGAAAGTTTGCTTCCACGACAGCAAAAACGAATCCGCAACACCGCAGAAATTTTTCTATCAAAGCGAGGTTGGTCAGAGCGAGAAAGAAGGTTTGACTTGATCGCCGTTGATTTGGATGAGCGAGGAAACGTCAAGCGAGTTGAACACATCCCCAATGCATTTTGAAAGAAAAGGTGGTGGCAAAGATGAGTGTCGTTCGTGTTGGGTTCATTGGCGCTGGGAGTATGGCGAACGCTGTTCATTACCCAAGCGTCGCTGAGTTATCCGAAGCACAACTGGTCTCAATTTGTGACTTGGATGAAGGTCGCTTGAATTCAACCGCTGACAAGTATGCTATCCCCAAAGAGCACCGTTACACTGACTACCGAAAAATGTTGGAACGAGAAGAGTTGGACGCTGTCTATGTCATCATGCCACCGATGAGCTTGACACCAATTGTCTTGGACTGCTTGCGGGCTGGAAAGCACGTTTTCATTGAAAAACCGCCAGGATGCAATAGCGATGACGCTTGGGCAATGGCGGAAGAGGCTGAGCAGCAGAAAGTCAAAACTTGCGTCGGGTTCAATCGTCGTTACGCTGCCGTCTACCGTTACGCTAAGGCGAAAGTTTTTGAACGGGGGATTCCATCGCTTGCCTTCGCCGAGTTTCACAAAGACATGCTCGGTCAAGGTCCATACTACGGCATGAGCATCTTGCGAACCGACATTATCCATGCAGTTGACATCTTGCGGGATTTGCTGGGTGAGCCAATTGAAGTTTACGCCCATGTTTGGTCGCAGTATGAGCGTTGGAAAAACTCCCATAACCAATTCGCTGCGCTCATTCGCTTTGATAGCGGTGCAATCGGCATATTGGCAGCATCGCGAACCTCTGGAAGTCGTTACGAACGGTTTGAAGTTCACGGCAAAGGCATAAGTGCCTACATTCGTCCTCCTGAGCAGGCGGAAATTCACCGTCAAGGCTTAGATGTTGAAGTTGTGACCGACGAGCAACTAACTGGCACATCCGATCGCCGAATAACTTACGGCTACTTTGAAGAGACACGCCATTTCATCACTTGCATCTTGCAAGATGAAACTCCCTTGACAAACTTCACCGATGCGGCGAAGACGATGGATTTGGTTGAACGAATTGAGCGATTTGCTGTAATATAGCACACTGTGTCAGGCACCAAGGCAAAGTTGAGTTTTGGTGGGCGATTAGAAGAGGAAACAGGGCTTTGACCTAGCAACGCTAAATGCAAACCCGTTAGCGCAGTCAATTGCGAAGTGGTGGGCTTTATGGACTTTGGCCCCTATTTTGATGGGGGCGACGTCGCCGACCTCGCAGCGAAGTGACTCCACAACGGCATCTTCAGTGACGGGTAAAGTTCTCACCCCTGACGGCAAACCTACAGCGAAGGCGATTGTTTGGCTTGTCGTCAACCGCTGGGAAGTTGTTCACATTACCGTTGAATCAACTGACTTGGCTGATGCTCAGGGAAACTTCAAACTGCCCTTTAAACCGCCATTGCGAGTTTTCTCCGCATATGTTGTTGCCCATCATCCTAATTTCGCTGTCGGTTGGCAAAGTTTTGATCCACGCGATTTGCAACCGTTGAAGGTTTGGCTGAGAAATTCTGCTCCCTTGACAGGGACTCTCGTCACACCCGATGGGAAACCTTTGGCAGGGGCGAAATTGCAAGTCTGTGAAATTAGAAGCGTGCGCTTAAGGTTGGCATTTGAAGTGACAGAACGAGAGTTTAGCCCGTCTGTCTTTAACATCAGCGAGGAGATGCCCGAAGAGGTCTCGCCATTCTGGACAGTAACCGATTCACAAGGTCGTTTTGTCTTCCTCAGCTTGCCCGAAAACTCTCAAGTCTCCCTGAGAGTTCACCATCCTAACTATGCCCCCGCACACTTACCACCGAAGAGAAATCGGTTCTCTCTCAGGACGGGCATGACAGAAGCAGCATTATTTGCTGACCCCAAGAGCCTCTTGAAAGGGCAAGTGCTCCGGGATGGGCGACCCGTTGAAAACGCTGAGGTTGTTTGCCGAACTGAGTTTTATGGCGAAAGGGAATGTCGCGCAACTACCGATGCCGATGGCAGATTTGAAATTTCCTTCCACGCAGGTCATTGGCTCGTTTACGCTTCTGTTGGGAGGATGGTAAATGGCAAAGTGAGCCGCAAGTGGTTTCAGTTGTGCCGGGACAATCCATTTTGGTAACCCTCAATTTGCAAGGGGTCGTTGAAATTAAGGGAAACGTGAGAGATGCAGAGACGAGAAAACCCGTGCCTTTCGCCGAAGTCTATGGTAACCGCCAACTTCTGATGGAAGTTCAAAGGCAGTTTCCTTTCCAAACATGGTGGTGTCCAAAAGTTGTCAAGGCTGACGAAAGCGGAAAATTCAGCCTTTCCCTTTTGCCAGGCAAGCGGATCATCAACGCTTGGGCTTCCTGCTCCCCAGAACATTTCGCCAATGTGGTCAGGGAAATTGAAGTCAAGGGCGAAAGCATGGAGTTGACTGATTTGCTTTTTCAATCTCCTCCGAAGGTGAGTGTTCAGGTTGTCAATGAAAGGGGCGAACCTGTCCCGAAGCCATTATCAGCAGCGGTCAGTGGATAATAAGGCAAGCAAATGAGAAGGATGCGCCCCAATTGAATATCCTCCACAAACCCTTTGGGCAGCATCGTCCGACTTGACAATATTCGGCAAAACAGATTACAAACCTGACATAAAGTCTGTCCGCATCGTGCTTCAAAAAGGCTTTCCTGTCAGTGGACAAGTAATTGACGAGGACGGAAAGCCTGTCCCTAATTCTCGTTTGAGCGGGAAGGTTATTCAACGATAACTTGATGCCCCCTTTGAAATTGAAATACCCAGCGGCTGGTTTGAGGTTGTTACCGATGAGCAAGGGCGGTTTCGCTTTCAACCTGCCATCAGGATTGAAATTTCGGCTTGTGGCACTCGCCAAAGGTTTCTTTCCGACTTTGACAGAGCCTCACACGACTGAAAGCGAGCAAGCCACATTGACCGTGAAGCTGAAGCGTCCAAACTTTACGCTTGAAGGCAAAGTTGTAGACGAAGAGACGGGACAACCGATTTGGGGCGCAGCGGTAGTAGTTTTCATGGTGTTTCCAGGAGGTTCCAGCCCAGAGTAGGGGACTCGTGTCGCCTTCACTAACGAACAAGGGAGATTCCGATTGACAGACTTGCATAAGGAGCACTTTGGGGAAATCTCCGTCCATCACCCCTTATATCAGGCTTTAAGTCTTTTTGAACGGCAACCAGAAGAACGAGTTCGCATCCTTCGGCTTGAACGCATTCGTCCCCTTATCATCCCTGTCCAACTCGCCATTGGCAAACCAGCGCCGCCGTTAAACGATATTGAGTGGCTTGATGGTAAAGCGCCATCGTTGCAAGGCAAGATAACTTACCTGCTGTTTGCGATGCCCTACGACCCATTATGCGAAAGGGCAATGGGGCAACTCAAGGAGATGCAGATGAAAGAGCCTGATAAGGTTCAAGTCATCGTTATATTTAACGCTTCCTTGCCCAACGATGAACTGAGACGCTATGTCCAAGGGTTGAATTTGCCTTTCTATTTCGGCGTCGTCCCCGAAGGACGACTCTGTTGTTGGGACAGCGAAACTTTCCAAAGTTACAGGGTCAAAGAAGTTCCGATGCTGGTCGTTGTTGACGAACACGGTATTGTCAATGCCATCAACCCTGAGTAGGGCATGACTGAGGGAGGTAACTGACAATGCATCGGCTGATTTGGTCAACGATTTTGTTGCTGTGCGGCGTTGCTTGGGCACAGGAACGACAGGTCGTGCCGTTGCGCTACGAACTTTGGTGGGACGAAAGGAGTTTTTGGTATGTAGGTAGATTTGAACCGACTGCGCCAGGCGAAGCCAAATTGCCACCTTTGACCGAACCTAAATTCTTCACCTGCGAATTTGGTGGGAGTAAACAATTGTTCGTATTGGCTAAGCAGGATGGAGACTGGATGATTTATGTTGACACTAATGGAAACAACGACTTGACCGAAGAAAAACCACTCCAGCCTCGCCAACAGGGCCGTTACCGCGTATTCGGTCCAATTCCGATGAAAGTGCAAGTGAATGGACGAACGCTTATTCGCTATGTGGGAGCAGGGGTTATGACAGCACTTGACGGGAGCGTGAGACTTTACCTGCTCGTCGCCAGCCAATGGAAAGGAAATTTGCAGTGGGATAGCAAAACCGTGCCTGTGACTGTTGTTGACAGCGATGCCGATGGTTTAGTTGGTGAAGATGATATCCTGCTTTTGGGCACTGAAGCCGAACAGCGAAGATTTCCTGTTTCAGCGCAGTTGGGGATAGAGGGACGCTTTTTTT
>FMSI01069711.1_pt1 | contig 28837 bp, 31 predicted proteins | sample 1504471 | NCBI WGS metagenome assembly FMSI01 (sample SAMEA4475357, study PRJEB15587) | soil metagenome | biome: Soil; feature: Field | place: India | collected 2015-03-11 | depth 0 m
ATTTATTAAAAAAAATTTATGTAAATTTCTTGCCAAGATGTTGATTTTGTGTTAAAAAGATTATAATCTTTTGCCAGGCAGGGAGTGTGGGATGGAAGATAAAGTTGAAAAGGTAAAAGTTCATAAAACAGCGGTAGAAAAATCATCTCCTCTATACATAATTCGCGAAAAGGAGCTGGAAATCAATACCCGCCTTTTAAAAGCTAAGAAGCAAGCCGAGGTCTTGATCCAGAAAGCCAGGGAGGAAGCGAACAAAATTCGGGAAAAGGGTGTTTCTGAGGGCCAGGAGGAAGCGAAAAAAATTGGGGAAAAAGAACTAGCTCGAGCTCGAGCTGAAGCTGATAGAATTCAAGCTGAAGCCGTAAAACAAGTTGAAGCTATTCGGAAGCAAAAAGAGGGCCAGCAGGAAGCCATAAGTTTTTTACTTAAAGCAACTCTTCCTTTTTAGAGAGAAGGAGGGAGGAAAATGATACTTCAGATGTCGAAGGTCGAGATAATAGGGCCGAGGCGTCACTTCTATGATGCATTGTCTTCGCTACACAATTTGGGGGTACTTCATATCGAAGATATTTCTAAAAAAGTTGAACCGGGGGAGTTAGTTTTGCGGCGGATGGAAGTTGATGAAGAGGTTGAGTCACGACGGCGCGAACTCCAGTCTCTTTTAAACCGGGTTGAATCACTCTTGTCAGCTCTTCGCCCCGAAGAAAAAGAGAAAATTTCTGAGGCTGAAGCGGACCGCTATTATCAGAAATTCTGGAATGCTTCTTGTGAAGAGTTACAAAAAGAAGTTGAAAAAGTTCTAGATGGAGTAGAAAAAACTACCCGGGAGTTGGCTGAAAAAAAGACTCAATTAGAAGAAGAAAAAGCTAATCTGGCTAAATATGCGGTGGTTTTAAAAAAGATCAAGCCCTTAGCCAGCCAACTAATTGCACTAGAAGGATTTGAAACTGTTGCTCTTTTGGTTGATCGGAAGTATAAAGGGGTTCTCGACCTGGTTCGAGAAGAAATGAACAAACTAACCAAAGGCCAGTTTGAGCTGGTTTCGGCTGATGTTGACGAGGAGACCACTGCTGCATTACTGGTTTTTAACAAAACTTACTCTGAGCCTGTTAACTCATTTCTCTGGGCAGAAAAGGTTAACCGGGTTAAATTGCCCGAGGGGTATGCTGAAAAGCCATTTGATGAAGCTTATGAGATGATGATTTCTCGCTTAAAAAGTATACCGGCTGAAATTGACAAGGTAAAAGAAGAATTGAGAGAGATGTCCGCTGCTTGGTATGCTCGCTTGTTGGCGATTCGCAATGTCCTGACCGATCGCTGTGGGGAGTTGGATGTTGCGTATTATGCTGGTCAAACTGATTACACTTTTGTAATTGAAGGTTGGGTTCCCCGTCGGGAGTTAAACAAAATGAAAGAAGTTTTGGCTGAGGAGTTTGGCGGGAAGGTTCTGGTTTCGGAAGTGGAAGTTACTGAAGAAGAAAAGGAAGAAGCGCCAGTAATTTTAGACAATCCTTTTTGGGCTAAACCCTATGAGTTGGTAATGGGCATCTTTGGCTATCCCCGCTATGGGACTCTTGACCCAACCGTTTTCTTAGCTATTTTTTATCCTATTTTCTTTGGGCTAGTGTTAGGCGATATTGGTTATGGCCTTGCCCTTTTAGCCATTGGTTTGCTCCTGCGCTATTCTTTTAGCAAGGTTCCAATAGTAAAGATGATGGCTACAATGGTTATTATGGCAGCCGTGATGGTCATGTTCTTTGGCTTTATTTACGGAGAGGTTTTTGGCAATATCCCTCATGTTTATGAAGTGATTAGGCCTTTCAGGATAGACAAAGAACCCACTCCTGAAGGAGAAAAAATAGTTGCTCGGATTTTACCTCCTCACCATGCGATCAAATTAACTGCTGAAGAAGAAAAACTTTTAGAGAAAGCTCGTCTGCTTTTTGAGGCCAAAAAGGATACACTCTCAGCTGAAGAAATAGCCGAGAAGCTAAACGCCTCTCCCAAACAAGCAGAAAATGTTTTAGAGTACCTGAAAGAGAAAGAGAACAAAAAGCTCGCAGAGGAAGCTCTGGCTCTCCTGGGTTCCAAAGAAGAACCACTTTCAGCTGAAGAGATTGCAAAAGAACTAAAGATTACCCCATCAAGAACTGAAGAGCTTTTAGAGATTTTAAAAGAAGAACACGAAGTTGTTGCTGTTGAGGGCAAATGGCAGAAAGTTAAAGTTTTGTTTGAGCTGCCCTTTGATCGAGGTAACATTGCCGAGTACCTCTTGCCGTATATGTTTTTGGCGGTCGGGTTAGGCTTTGGTCATATATTGCTTGGTTTCGTGCTGGGGATGATAAATGCTTTACGAGAGCACGCAAAGCGGCACGCAATTGAAAACCTGGGGATGATTGTTCTTTTGGTTAGCATTGTCATTCTGGTTTTGGCAGTCCAAAAAACAATTCCGGAAATTTTTGGGTCGCTGACTGTTTTCCTAATTTTAGTCGCTTTTGTCTTGATTGTTTATGGCGGAGGAGTTACTGCTCTTTTCCATATCCCCAGCGTAATAAGTAACATTGCTTCTTACCTTCGTCTAATGGCTCTGGGTCTGGCTGGCGTGATATTAGCAGTTATTGGTAACCAGCTTGGCAGCATGTTTGATGTCGCTGCTATTGGTGTTCTGGTTGCCCTTTTGGTTCATCTTTTAAATATAGTGGTCCACTCCTTTAGCGCTACTATTCATTCGATGCGACTTAATATAGTTGAGTTCTTTGGTAAGTTTGTCGCTTACGGCGGTAAACCATATAAACCATTCAAGAAAGCAGGGAGGTGAAAAAAATGGGGGCTCTAGAGGCTAAAGCTTTTGCAGCGGCTATAGCAGTAGCTATCCCGGCTATTTCCACTGCCTATGCTCAAGCAAGAATTGGAGCAGCAGGAGCGGGTGCTATTGCTGAGAAGCCGGAGGTAGCCGGCCAGATAATTGTTCTTGAGGCCTTGCCTGAACTCATTGTTTTGTTTGGCTTTGTTGTCGCTGCTATGATCATCACCACTCTTAAATAAGAAGGAGAAAAATGGGAATTGAGGAAATTCTTCAGTCTCTTGAAGAAGAGGGCAAGTTAGCTTGTCAGGAAGTTTTGGACCGGGCTAAAGAACAAGCTAAGCAAATCAAAGAAGAAGCCCAAGAAGAGGCCAAAAGACTTAAGCAAGCTGAGATTAAGAAAGCCCAGGCGGTAATTGAAAGCGAGGCAGCTAAAATAATAAATGCCGCTCGCTTAGCAGCTAAAAAAGAGATAATAAAAGCTAAGGAAGAGGCAGTGAAAAAGGTTGTTGAAAAGGCGCTGGAAGAAGTAAAAAAAGTTCGAAAAAACAAAGAATATCCAGAAATGTTCCGCCATTTATTGGAAGAAGCTTTAGAAGGTATTAACGGAAAAGTGGTTGTTCGGGTTAATCCCGATGATATTAAGCTTGCCGAAAAACTGCTTTCCGAGCTACAGGTTGATGGGGAGGTTAAAAGTTACCCTGCGGTTGACGGAGGGGTTATTGTTGATAGTTCTGAGGGTAGCATTACGGTTACCAATACTTTTCAATCAAGGCTTAAAAAAGCAGCTCAAGTTTATAAAGCGGAGGTGACGCGGATAATTTTTCCTGAAGCTTAAATGGGAGTTGACATTGGTTATGCTAATGCGCGCGCTCGGGCTCGGAAGAGCTACTTCTTTACGCCAGCCTTTTATCAGGAATTACTCCAGGCTTATGATGAAGAAGAGGTGATTGCTAAACTTTTAAAGACCCATTATCGCCAATCAATTGAGCAAGGACTGATTCGGGCAAGTGGCGTTAGGGGCGCGGAAGAAGGCTTGAAGATTGAATTTATCCGGGAAGTTCAGGAAATTCGTTCTTGGCTACCTCCTGGGCTGCAAGAGATCTTTGACTTAGTGATTGAGCGCTGGGATATTTTTAACTTGAAAGCAATATTACGGGGGAAACATTTTGGCGCAACTGATGAAGAGATAATCGAGAGCCTGTTCCCCGCCGGTCACCTTTCAAAAGGAGCCTTAGAGTTTTTAGCTCAGCAAGTTTCTGTCAGAGAGGTTGTCGATGCTTTAGCTACTTGGGGCAGCCATTTAGCTAAACCTTTGACTGAAAACTTCAAGGATTATGCGGAAAATCGCAATCTTGCCCTGCTGGAACTGGCACTGGATAGATATTACTATCAATATATTTTTAGTCGGCTGAGAAGAAAACGTGACTTGAACCAACAGCTGACAGTGGAAATGGTCAGGAGGGAAATTGATATAGTCAACCTGATGACAATTTTAAAAACCAGAAGAGAACAGTTGGACCCAGAAACAGTTCAGAAATTTTTTATTCCGGGAGGAAAGTTTATTTCCGAAGAACACTTTGCTAAGCTTGCTGAAGTGCGAGAAGTGGAAGATGTCAACCCGCTTTTAGAAAAAACACCTTATCGCATTCCTCTTGAGGCAGGCGTAAAAGAGTTTCTCAAGACTGACTTGGTTTCCATGATTGAACGAAAAATGGAGGAGTATATGCTGAAAAAGCTAATAGACCTCTTTAAAGCTGATCCTTTAAGTATGGCGATAATCATTGCTTACCTTTGGTCTAAGTACAATGAAGTGGTTAACTTAAGAATAATTTTACGCGGTAAGGCTGTTGGAATGAATGAACAAGTTATCAGGGAGGCACTGGTAATTGTATAAAGTTGTGGTGATAACTGACCCAGAGAGTGCCGATGGCTTTCGGCTTTCCGGTGTCGAAGTGATAGAGGTAGAACAAGGCGAGAAAGCTCGAGCCAAGCTATCTGAGCTAATAGACGACGACACTATTGGAGTGATCGCCTTTTCTTCAGAATTTACTTCTTTCATTGATGAAAGGACTCAGCAAAAAATTGACCGCATTTACCGCCCTATTGTAGTCCCGATTCCTTCCAAGAAGAGGGTTAGCGTTGTGGGACGGGCTGATTACTTGCGAGGCTTGATTAGAAGGGCTATTGGATTTGAGATAAAATTAGGGGAAGGTGAGTGAATTGGTTGAAGGATTTATTTCCCGAATAACTGGACCGGTAGTTGAAGCGAAAGGTATGCGCGGCTCTCGAATGTACGACTTGGTGCGAGTAGGCGAAGAGGGATTGATGGGAGAAATTATTCGACTGGAAGAAGATATGGCGGTAATTCAGGTTTATGAAGATACTGCCGGCTTAAGAGTGGGAGAACCAGTTGTCAGCACGGGGAGTCCATTACAGGTCGAATTAGGACCTGGGTTGCTGACTTCCATTTTTGATGGGGTTCAACGACCCTTGCCCTTGGTCTGGAAAGAGGTTGGGCCTTTTGTTAAGCGAGGGGTGGTTGCTTTTCCGTTGTCACGTGACCAGAAATGGCATTTTAAGCCTTTAGTCAAAAAAGGAAGTATGGTTGCCAGTGGCGATGTAATTGGCGAAGTTCAGGAGACAAGAAGTATAGTCCACAAGATAATGGTGCCACCAGGCAAAGAGGGCCGGGTGGAATCAATTAAAGAGGGAGAGTTTCTTATTGAAGATCCGGTAGCTTATCTCGCCGATGGTACCGAGTTAAAAATGTACCAATCCTGGCCAGTCCGTCTGGGCCGCCCTTACGAAACTAAGCTTGACCCGGAAATCCCCCTTATTACTGGCCAGAGAGTATTTGACACTTTTTTCCCCATTCCCAAAGGAGGCTCAGCTATTATCCCTGGAGGTTTTGGCACGGGAAAAACTGTGACTGAACAAACTTTGGCTAAGTGGTCAGATGCTGATGTAATTATTTATGTTGGTTGCGGTGAGCGGGGCAATGAGATGACTGAAGTTTTGACTGAGTTTCCCGAACTATCCGACCCTAAAACAGGCAACCCTTTAATGGAACGGACAATTTTAATCGCCAATACTTCTAATATGCCGGTGGCTGCTCGGGAGGCTTCTATTTATACTGGCATAACTTTGGCTGAGTACTATCGGGATATGGGTTATGATGTAGCAATGATGGCTGACTCTACTTCTCGCTGGGGCGAGGCTTTACGAGAAGTATCCGGTCGGCTGGAAGAAATGCCAGGAGAAGAAGGCTATCCTGCTTATCTAGCCACTCGACTGGCTGGTTTTTACGAGAGAGCTGGTCGAGTAGTTTGTTTAGGAAGTGACAACCGGATAGGTTCGGTTACGGTTATAGGAGCCGTTTCGCCTCCTGGTGGGGATTTCTCGGAGCCAATGACTCAAAACTCCTTACGTATTTCTGGAGCGTTTTGGGCGCTCGATACTAGCCTGGCTCATCGAAGACACTTTCCAGCTATCAGCTGGATTAAGAGTTACTCTCTTTACTTGCGAGCAATTGATGACTGGTTTAAAGACCGGGTTTCTTCAGACTTTTCTGAGTTGAGGAAAGAGGCGATGGCTTTACTTCAGAAAGAAGCCGAACTTCAAGAAATAGTTCAGCTGGTTGGACCTGATGCTTTGCCTGAGTCCGAAAGAATGGTTCTGGAAGTTACTCGGATGTTGAGAGAAGACTACCTTCAGCAGTTTGCCTTTCATGAGATTGACTCCCACTGCCCGCTTCAGAAGCAATATTTTATGCTGAAAGCAATTTTAACTTTTTATAAAGTAGCAATGGATTGCATTCACCGTGGCATTACTTTGACTCAAATTTTAAACTTGCCTTTCAAGGAAGAAATTGCTCGAATGAAAGAAATACCAGCCGAGGAAGCTGAAGTGAAAATAAATGATTTAATTAACCGGTTGAAAGAAAGCTTTGCTGCTCTGGAGGTGGTTTAATTGAAATTAGAAAAGAAACCTTTAGTTCTTCGTGATTACCGCACGGTTAATTATGTTTCAGGTCCGCTTCTTTTTGTGGAAAACATTCATAATGTGAGCTATAACGAGATGGTGGAGATAGTTCTCCCTAACGGGGATGAAAGATCGGGGCAAGTACTTGAAAGCTCTGAGAACTACGCAGTGGTTCAGGTTTTTGAAGGAACTGAGGGAATCGATGCTTCCCGAACCAAAATAAGATTTAAAAATGAAGTTGCCACCATTGGGGTTGCCCCTGATGTTTTAGGAAGAATTTTCAATGGTCGAGGCGAACCAATTGACGGAGGGCCACCAATTTTAGAAGAAGATAGACTGCAGGTCACCGGTAATCCTATAAACCCTTTTGCTCGAGCTCAGCCTCAAGACTTTATTCAAACTGGAATCTCTGCCATTGATGGCTTAAATACTCTTGTCCGAGGACAGAAACTACCAATTTTTTCCGGCTCCGGCTTGCCAGCAAACGAAATAGCAGCTCAAGTTATCCGCCAGGCAAAAGTGCGAAGTGGAGAAGAGTTTGCCATTGTTTTTGGAGCGATGGGAATAACTTATCGAGAAGCTGCTTTTTTCCGTCAGGAGTTTGAAAGAACGGGCGCTTTAGAGCGCGTGGTTTTCTTCTTGAATTTAGCCAACGACCCCACTATTGAGCGCTTGCTTACTCCACGTTGTGCTTTGACAGTGGCTGAGTATCTGGCTTTTGAACTCGACATGCATGTGTTGGTTGTTTTAACTGATATGACAAATTATTGCGAAGCATTGCGAGAAATCTCAACTGCTCGAGAAGAAGTTCCAGGCAGGCGCGGTTACCCAGGCTATATGTACACCGACTTGGCTACTATTTATGAGCGAGCTGGCAGGATTAAAGGTAAAAAAGGCTCAATAACTCAGCTTCTTATTTTGACCATGCCTGATGACGACATTACTCATCCAATTCCTGATCTGACTGGTTATATTACGGAAGGGCAGATAGTTTTATCCCGCCATCTTCATCGGCGTGGTCTTTACCCGCCAATTGACGTTTTACCTTCACTTTCTCGTTTAATGAACCTTGGTATTGGCGCGGAAAAAACCCGGGAAGACCACCGAAATGTTGCTGACCAGCTTTACGCTTTTTATGCTGAAGGTCGAGACATACGGCGGTTGGTCTCAATTATTGGCGAGGAAGCTCTTTCAGAGATGGACCGGCGATATTTAAAGTTTGCTGACGATTTTGAGGATAAATTTATTGGTCAGGGAAACGTAGACCGGAGCATTGAAGACACCTTGAACTTAGGTTGGGAACTTCTTTCGATGTTTCCGGAAGGCTCCTTAAAGAGAATAAAGCAGGACTTTATCAAGAAATACTACCCGAAGTCTGAGGAGTAAGCTTTGGAAGAAATTCACACTACCCGAATGGAGCTGCTTCAGCGGAAGCAGCAGATGAAGTTAGCTGAACAAGGTAGAGATTTGCTTAAAAGGAAGCGGGACGCGCTTTTAATTGAGTTTATGAGCATTGTCGATGTTGCTTTGCAGGCTAGCGAGGAACTTCAGAAAGCAGCAACTGAAGCGGCTTACACCTTGGCAGTGGCTAAAGCAGTCGATGGTGTGGCAACGGTTAAAGCAGCCTCACTGGCAACCAAGGGTGAGGTTCTGGTGGAAATGAAAGGCAGTTACATTATGGGAGTGCCGGTTCCTGAAGTGGAAAAGAAATCCATTACTCGCTCGATGCTGGAAAGAGGTTATAGCATAGTGGGCGTATCCAGTCGAGTCGATGAGACAGCCGAGCGATTCGAAAAGGAAGTGGATGCTATCATAGAAGTAGCTTCAGTCGAGACAAAGCTAAAGAGATTGGGAGAGGAAATTCAGAAAACCCGTCGTCGGGTTAATGCTCTTGATTATGTAGTCATACCAACACTGGTGGACCAGGTTAAGTTCATTCAGATGGTTTTAGATGAGAGAGCGAGAGAAGACCTTTTTCGCTTAAAGAAAGTGAAAAAGGCTCTGGAAAGAAAGAAAAAGGAGAGAATTAAAAAAACAGTTATTCCTCTTCCTTCTTAGCCTGGGTTTTTTTGGTTAGGATTGAGCGAATTTTTTCGATGCCTGTTTTCCCTTTTATTCGGTGTTTAACAATGTCCTGAGTTATTGAGATGATTTGATTGATTTCCTCAAGCTTTAACGAGCTAAAGGCAATGCTATCCCATTCATAGAACCCAACCATTGTCCAGCACTCACCCAGACCCCACTCCAGATTTTGCACATCTTCTCGAGTAAACTTCAAAAAAGAGCGCCCCAGGCTTCGTCGAATTTTCTCCATAGCTCTTTCGACCGCTTTTTCTTTTCTTAGCTTGAAAGCTTGAATACCTACATCTTCATCAGTAAGATCTGGTTTTCTCTCCATATAGCCCCCCTTTCTTCAAGTTAAGTTTATCTAATTACTCTTTTTCAAGCAAGGATAATCATGGAGATTTTTAAAGGTTTCCAAAGATATAATTTAACCAATTTTGCTGCTTTTTTAAAATAATTTTTATAGTAGTTGGTTATAATTAACTAATGAAAGCAATCAGTTTAACAAAGTTCAGAGCTTCAAGAATCGCCGTGTTTAGTGCTGCCTCTCTATCGGTTTTAAAGTTTGCTGTAGGCTTTGCTCTTTCTTCGCTGGTGATAATAACTTCTGCTCTCGATAATATGGTCGATGTTCTGGTGTCAACTTTAAATTATTTTTCCATTAAGAAAGCGGCTGAGCCACCTGACACTAGCCACTCGTATGGTCATGAGAAAATAGAAAACTTAGCAGCTTTGGTTCAAGGGTTATTTCTTTTATTTTCCCTTCTCTATCTGGCTTATTTAAGTTTGGCTAGAATCATCAGCGGCCGTTCAAACATAAGGGAGCCACTTCTCGGTGCTCTCACTATACTTTTTTCTCTGGTTGTGACTTTTTTTCTGGCTCGCTTCTTGAACTATCAGGCAAAAGAAACTGGTTCGGTAGCTCTAAAAGCCGACGCCTTACATTATTCAACTGATATATATACTAATTTAGCTGCTATTTTGGCTTTGATTTTAATTTTTATAACTGGGAAAAAACTGATTGATCCAATATTTGCTTTAATAGCTTCCTTGTATTTGCTGGCTCAACCCTTGAGGTTAATCTGGGAGGCTGTTGGCGGTTTGGTTGATAAAAGTTTAGCTCCTTCTTTACTTGACGAGTTAAATCAAATAATCTTTTCTCACGCTCCCTATGTGGTTGATTATCACAACTTGCGAAGCCGGGAGGCAGGGTCTAAAAAAATTGTTGATTTTCACTTAGTTATTTGCCGCCAGCTTGATTTTAAAGGGGCTCACCAGCTGGTTGAGAAAATAGAGAGAGAAGCAACGGAAAAACTGGGATCAGCTGATGTTTTGGTTCATTCTGATCCCTGTCCCGGGGAATGTGAGCTTAGCTGGGATACTTGCGAAATAAAAAAAAGAAGGGAAAATGGCAGTTTGACTCTCTGGCAAGGGGCTTTAAAAAGCCGCCTCCATTCCGATTAAGTATTTAAGTTTGTTTGCGAATGAAAACCCTATAGACTTTTGGATTGCTTTCTTCCTCTTCAATTTTCAAGAGTTCCTGCCCGGTCACTCGGCACCACGAAGCCATATCTTCTTTAATCCCTTCATCGGTTGAGACTATTTCAAGCACCTCTCCTTTTTTCAGTTCTTTAATTTTTTCGCTGGTTTTAATAATTGGCAAAGGACACAAGAGCCCAAAGCAATCAAGAGTGGCGTCTGCTTTCATCAAACCTCCTTAAATAAAAAGAGTGAATTTTGAGTTTTTCGCTTCCTCTACAAAAGTAGCAGCACCAGCCATTTCTTCAACCTCAGGGATTAAGTTTTCCTGGCTTAGGCCCATCAGGCTACAAGTGGAGGTGCAGGCAATAAATTTTACCCCCTGAGATTTAGCCGTTTTAATCAGGTCTTCCAAGGAAAGCATATTGCCTTTTTTCATCAGTTTTTTTATTAAGAAAGTTCCGACTCCGGCGAAATTGAAACGCGATAATTTGAGTGCCTTAGTGCCGGAACGGTTTATTATAGAAAAAACTTTTTTAATCAGCCCTTTTTTTGCTCTTGAGCCAGGTTTAGCCACCACATTTAAACCCCAGAAAGTAAAGAAAATGGTGACTTTTAAGCCTAAGGCAGCGGCGGTAGTGGCAATGTTAAAGCAAGCTAGGGCTTTATCAAGATTGCCGCTAAAAAGAACGATAGTAGCTTTTTCTTCATTCATTTTTCCTCCTTAAGTTTTATTTTTCTTTAAGTTTTTGTCCGCACTGGGGACAAAAGTTTGCTTCTTGAGGTTGAAAAGAGCCACAATCAGGGCAGGCTTTTAGTTGATGACCACAGGTTTTGCAGTAGGGGAGGATTTCAGTTAAAGAAGAGTCGCAATAAGGGCAGAGACATTTTTCTGAATGCTCTTTGATTTCGGGGATTTTTTTGGTTTTTACTTCCTTTGCCATCTTTTTTTGCTGATAATTTTCGATTGCTTTTCTCAGGGCTTCAGCTCCCAGATTAGAGCAGTGCATTTTATTAGCTGGAAGCCCCCCCAAAGCATCAGCTACTATTTTGTTAGTAATTTTTAAGGCTTCATCAATAGTTTTGCCTTTAGCCATTTCGGAAACCATACTGGAAACCGCAATAGCTGCTCCACAACCAAAGGTCTGATACTTGATGTCTTCAAGAATGTCTTCTTTTACTTTGATATAGAAAGTCATCATATCACCGCAAACAGGGTTTCCTACTTCTCCAACGCCATCCGGATTTTCAATGGTTCCGACATTGCGAGGATTCGTAAAGTGTTCCATAACCTTATCGCTATAAACTGGCATTTAATTTCCCATCCTTTCGTTTAAGAATTTAGTGTAAAGAGGGGAAAGCTCGCGCAGTCGTTTGACAATTGGCGGAAAAACCTGAGTTAAATAGGTAATTTCCTCTTCCTGGGAAGAACGTCCGAGAGAAAAAACTACTGAACCCTGGATTATCTCGGGGGGAATACCCAAAGCTTGGAGTACATGCGAAGCCTTCAGGGCTTTAGAGGTGCAGGTGGATCCAGAAGTTGCGGCTATCCCCTGGCTATCTAAAAGCATTAACATTGCCTCTCCTTCTATAAATTCAACACAGAGGCTTAAGTGACCGGGTAACCTATTTTCGGGGTGACCGGTGAAATAAAGATGGTCAATCCTTGCTGATAAATCTTCTTTTAGCTTAGAAGTGAGTTTTTTAAGTTTGATTGCTTGTTCTTCAATTTCCTCCTGAGCCAACTCGGCTGCTTTTCCAGCACCGACAATTCCGGCAACATTTTCAATTCCAGCTCTTTTGCCTCCTTCTTGAATCCCGCCTTCAATGAGGGGCAAAATTCGAGCTCCGGATCGAATGTAGAGAGCACCCACTCCCTTTGGGCCATAGAAGAGGTGCGCAGAAAGCGAGAGAAAATCAACTCCCAATCTTTGAACATCAATAGGAATTCTTCCGGCAGCAGCCACCGCATCCGTATGAAAATAAGCCTCAGAGTTTTCCTTTGCTATCTTAACTAAATCTTCAATTGGTTCAATTGTTCCAATTTCATTGTTAGCTAACATAATCGAGACTAAAATCGTGTCTTTTCTTAAACTCTTTTTTAAATCAACTGGATCAACTAAACCATATTTATCAACCGGAAGATAAGTAACTTCAAATCCTTGTTTTTCTAATTTTCTTAAAGGATGAAGAACTGAAAAATGTTCAATGGCACTGGTTATTATATGTTTACCTTGAGCGCCGCGAGCCTCAGCAACCCCTTTAAGAGCAAAGTTATTGGCTTCCGTTCCGCTGGAGGTAAAAATTATTTCGGTGGGGCTGGCATTGATAAAATGAGCCGCCTTTTTTCTAGCCTCTTCAATTGCTTCTCGGGGTCGGTCAGCCAATGAATGAAGACTTTGAGGGTTGCCAAACTCTTCTTTTAAGAAAGGAAACATAGCATCCAGAACTTCTTTTCTTATAGGGGTTGTGGTTATGTGATCAAAGTAAATTTTTTTATTTTCCATTTCAGCCTCTTTAGTTGGCCAACTTTTTTAAAGGGGAAATTTTCCTTAAGGCCTTTACTGTTTCCTTAAGAACATCTAAAAGGTAATCGAGGTCTTTCTTAGCGGTAAACCGCCCCAAAGAAAATCTTACCGCTCCCCTTGACCATTCAGGAGTTAATCCAATAGCTTTGAGAACGTGAGAAGGTTCAATTGAACCCGAACTACAAGCTGAACCACTGGAAGCAGCAATCCCTGCTAAGTCGAGACGAATAAGTATAGCTTCTGCCTCCAAACCATAAAAGCTGAAGCTGGCGTTGTTAGGTAAGCGATTTTCTAAATGACCATTGAGAATGACATCATCAAACGAGTTGAGAACTTTCTCAATTAAGTAGTCTCGATGATTTTTGACTCGTCTGGCTTCTTTTTTTCTTTCTTTTTGAGCCAGAGAAAAAGCTTTGCTTAAACCAATAATTCCTGGGACATTGTGAGTTCCCGCCCGGCGGCCATTTTCCTGTTCGCCTCCGTGAACTAAAGGAAGTAAGGGAAGTTTATGGCTGACATAAAGAAAACCAATGCCTTTTGGCCCATAAAACTTGTGCCCGGAAACGGAGAGCAAATCAACGCCTAATTTTTTGACTGAGAGAGAAAGATAATTAGCTGCTTGAACGGCATCAGTATGAAAATAAGCTTCAGAATTCTCCTTAACTACTTTCACTAACTCTTCAATTGGTTCAATAGTGCCAATTTCGTTGTTAGCTAACATAATTGAAACTAAAATCGTGTCTTTTCTTAAGTTCTTCTTTAAGTCAACTGGATCAACTAAACCATATTTATCAACCGGAAGATAAGTAACTTCAAAGCCCAGCTTTTCTAGAAAATGAGCTGATTCAAGAACAGACTTATGTTCAATTGCTGAAGTGATTAGATGCTTTCCCTTTTCTTGACAGGCAAAGGCAACCCCTTTTAAAGCCTGGTTGTTGGCTTCAGTCGCCGTTCCAGTAAAAATTATTTCCTCTTCACTAGCTTCGATTAATTCAGCAATTTCTATTCGAGCTTTCTCAATGCTGGCTTTAGCTTCCTGCCCAAACAGGTGAAGACTGGAGGGGTTACCAAACCTGGTCTGGAAATAAGGCAACATTTCCTTTAAAACTTCTTCTCTAACTGGTGTAGTGGCGGCGTAGTCAAAATATAAATTTTTTTCTTTATTCATTTTTCTCGCCGAATCAGGCTTCAAAGAGTGAAGTGGAGAGATAGCGCTCACCGGTGTCGGGCAAAACCACCACTATTAGCTTACCTTGATTTTCTTTTCGCTTTGCCAATTCTATTGCTGCCCAGCAAGCAGCACCCGAAGAAATTCCGGCTAAAATCCCTTCTTTTTTAGCTAAAAGACGGGCAGTTTCAAAAGCAGCTTCATTTTCAACTTGAATGATTTCATCAACTAAAGAAAGGTCAAGAATTTCAGGGATAAAACCAGCTCCAATCCCTTGAATTGGATGGGGGGCTGGGTTGCCGCCGGAAAGAACGGGTGAGGCTTTTGGCTCAACAGCTATTGCCTTAAAATCAGGTTTTAATGGTTTGATATAGCGGCAACAACCGGTGATGGTACCACCAGTACCGACTCCAGCTACCAGGATGTCTACTTTTCCATCGGTGTCTTCCCAGATTTCCCTAGCGGTGGTTTGGTAGTGAATTTCTGGGTTAGCTGGGTTTTTAAACTGCTGAGGAATAAAAGAATTAAGAATTTCTTTAGCTAAATCTTCGGCTTTTTTTACTGCTCCCTTCATTCCTTCGCTGCCTGGCGTTAGAACAATTTCGGCTCCAAAAGCTTTGAGAAGCCTTCTTCTTTCAATGCTCATTGTTTCGGGCATAGTTAAGATAAGGTGGTAGCCCCGGGAAGCACAAACAAAAGCTAAACCAATTCCAGTGTTGCCACTGGTTGGCTCAATTATAATTGATTTGCCCGGAGCTATTAAGCCTCGTTTTTCGGCTGCTTCAATCATAGCAACACCTATGCGGTCCTTGACGCTGCCACAGGGGTTGAAAGCTTCTAACTTGGCCAGAACTTCAACGCCAGAAGGCGTCAGCCTTCGCAGCTTAACCAAAGGGGTGTTGCCAATTGTTTCCTCGATACTCTCAAAGACTCTCATCTTTTTTAAAAGGTTATAGTTATTGCTCGGGTTGGGCAGCCTTTGACGCAGACTTCGCAAAGGATGCAGCTTTCTTTATCGAATTGAAGGTGGAACTCGTTATCCAGCTTGAAAGCCGAAACAGGGCAGAGAGAAACGCAGAGGCCACAGTCAACGCAGCTTTCTTTATTGAGGTCAATGTCGCGAGCTAATGGCTTGACCTCAACTCCTTGCTCTTCAAGGAATTTAACTCCTTGCGCAATTCTTTGTTTTGGCCCTTCAACTTCCAAAACCAGATGGCCACTTTCGCCCGGTTCCACTTGCGCCCTTAAAATATTGATAATCAAGTCGTAGTCTTTGACCAAACGATAAGTTATCGGTTGAGTTACATTCCTGGGGGAAAAACCTAAAACAAACTTTTTTTTCATTTCTATCCCTCCGCTCCAGTTATGATTTTTAGAGGTTTGAAAGTGGTTTCAATAGGTAAAGGTTCGATTACAGGTGTGAGTAAGAACTTTCCCTCTTCAATCCAGATCTTTAGAGTTTGAGCAATCTCTCGCGAGCGAGCGTAACTTGTAATAGGACTGGTCGGCACTTTCTTTCCATTTATTTCAACCGAACCGCTTCTTAATTCAGCATAGTTTACTTTTTTTACAACTGGTCGATTACGGGAAGGAACTGAATAATCCAGAATAGCGGTTTCAATTTCTTCATCACTAATTCCAGTAGCTTGAGCCAGATCTTCGTCGAGAATGGGAATAGGGATGCCAACACCGATGTATAAGCTTACGCCATAGCCTTCAAAGGTCGAAGCTCTTAAGAATTTAGGGTCCATTTCTTTTAAATTCCCAATGAGTGCTAAAGTGCCGGCCGGCCCAATAGGTATGTTGTGCTGGTTGCGCTCCTTTTTAGGATTATGCTGTGTTCCTACCCAGGCTACATAACCAGTTCCTCCTCCGAGAAAAATCCTGGTGCCAACACCGATGGTCCGATAATAAGGGTCATTTAAAAGGGGAGAAAGCTGGGAGGAGGTCGAATAAGTAACATTTCCATATTGAGGAAGAAGAATACCCATATAAGTGTAAATAATTCTGGAAGAGGAATTAGTAGCGGCAGCATAGTTTTGATAGGCGTTGCGCGGGTTAAAAAGATAAGCTTCATTTATTGTTTCTTTGCTAAAGTAAGTGTCAATTTCTTTTCCCGGATAGCAGTCGGAAGGTTTTGGAGAAGAAGCTTCAAGTTTAAGCAATCTCCCCCTTACGAAGTCTTCAATTACATGAGCTCCTCCGTATTCGAGCCCTTTGCTTTTAGACTGTTCCGTAGCTCCTAAAAAAACATCAACGGCAGCTAAACCACCATAAATGGGAACATCATTGATTGTTCCTTTCGCTATTTTAGTTGGGGGATCAGCGTGGCCAAAGTTAAAGAAAGCCCCACTTGAACACATTGGCCCAAAAGTACCGGTGGTTACTACATCCACTCTTTTAGCCGCTTCTTTTGCCCCTTCTTTTTTAACGATTTCAGTCATTTCTTCTGCTGTGACCACCACCGCTTCACCCTTTTTAATTTTTTCATTTATCTCCTCAAGGGTTCTTATAGCTTTCCCCATTTAACTTCCTCCTTTTGTCGAGTCTTTAAAGCTCAAGTAGTCTTTGCAGGCTGGGCAAAAATCGTTTAGCTCTAAAAAAATCCACTCACCACATTTTTGGCACACCATTTTTAGCACCTCCTGAAAAAGTTAGTAAACCTTTTTTATCTGGGGAGGAGACACATTAACGGTAAACCCCCGGCCGAACTTAAACCAGCTGAGGTCCGAGCATTTTTTAATTTATTTTTAAATTTAAATATGGTAAACAGGAACATTAATTTTCTCCTCTTGTTCTTGAGCCAATTCAGAAAGAGTTTTGGACTTCAAATAGCTTTCAATTCTTTCCTGGAGTCCCCCCCAGACTTCTCGAGTAGCGCAAAAAGGGGAGCGGTTGCAAAGACTTGCCTGGTTTAAACAGTCGACTGGAGCTAGACTTCCTTCCAAGGCTTTAATAATCTCATAGAGGGTAATTTTTTCTGCCGGTCGAGCTAAAACATAACCTCCGCGAGCCCCCCGCAGGCTTAAAACTAAACCGCTAGCTTTAAGCTGTCGGAAAAGATGTTCAAGATATTTCTCAGAAACCCCTTCTTTTTCAGCAATCAGGCTCAACTGGATTGGCCCTTCTTTTTGACTAAAAGCCAGCCTGACCATTGCTCTCACACCGTATCTTGCTTTAGTCGATAGCTTCATTTTTCTAATTCCTACTAAATCAATAGAAATAGTATATTTTGGTTAGTTTGATTTGTCAACCCCTTTTTAGCTGCTATTTTACGATTATTTTGAAGCCAAAATGAATTAGGCAAGACCTTCCAAGAAAGGTTTTCTAAGGTTATTCCTTAAAATCGTCTGGCTTAAGCTTTTCTAAGAATTCCCTAAACTTTTCAACCTGAATTTCTTCGCCTTCTTCAGCAACAATTGAAGCTTGTTCAATAACTTCTTCGGCTACATAAATTGGTACGCCAAAGCGAACAGCCAGGGCAATAGCGTCGGAAGGTCGGGAGTCAATTTCGATTTCCCCGTGTTGGAAAGTTAAGTTCAGCCGAGCATAGAAAGTTCCGTCTACCAGATCATTTATGATTACCCGGACCAAATGGGCATTAAGTGCTTCCAGAGTGGTTTTAAGCAAATCATGAGTTAAAGGTCGGCTTGGTTTAATCCCTTGAAGTTCCATTAAAATTGAGGTCGCTTCGAACTGACCTATCCAGATAGGCAAATAATAATGAGACTGAAGGTCTTTCAAAATGACTACCGGCTGGTTAGAGACAACATCTATATTTATTCCGTGGACTAACATTTGAAGCATTTAAACTCCTCTCATAATTCAGTATAGCAAAGTTTTGGCTTAACTCAAGCCAGCGAAACCCTTACTTTTTTTTTGCTTCTTTTTCCAGCTCTGCCTTTAACTTTTCAAGTATTTTCAGAGTTTCTCGAGCTTCAGATTGCTTCCCAGTATTTTTAAAAACTACATAGAGAAGCTGGTAGATAGCAAACTTTTCTCTTTTGTCCTGGGCTAAAGTCAAAGTCTTTTTTAAATAGGGCAGTGCTTTTTGATGTTGCTTGGTTAAAACATACAACTGTCCTATGTTAAAATTTAGCTTGGCTGAATTGGGATTAAACCTCACTCCTTCTTCGGCAAACTTGAGGCTTTCTTCTGGTTTTTTGTACATATAAAGCATATAGCTGCCGACATAATAAGCGTCAACCCATCTGGGGTCGAGCCAGGTAATTATCCGATAGTAAGGTATGAGTTCTTGCTCCTGGCTTAAGTCTCCATAGTACTCGTGATGAATGCGGTCAACTTTTAACCAGAGATAGGCAGCAGCAATGGTTCGCAAGCTACCTAAAAATTTCCAGGCGTTTTGGCCAGCTTTTAGAGGCAAAGAAGTGTTTACCAAACCAATTTGCACCCGATTCTCGTAAAGAACTCCTTGAAAGAAAGAAAGAAAAATTAGCAAAGCTATTAAAACAAAAACCAAGCTCAAATTAATTTTTTCTGCCATTTAAAGCTCTCGTTGACTAAATATCAAAATGGCCGCTAAGAGATAAAAAGCCGAAAAAAACAGTCCGTAAACAAGAGTTAGACCATAGTAAGAAAGAGGTATGGAAACCCCATGAGCTAAAGGATCACTTAAATTAAAGCTTTCCAGTGATGGAAAGAGTATAGCTAGGACTTTGAACCAGATAAAAAGCTCAGTCAGTTGTTCACGTGCATGACCAATAAAGTAAAAAGTTATAGTTAAAAGAACTGTTATAGTCGGGGTGGCAAAGGTGGAAGCTAAAAAAATAAAGGCAGAAAGAACAGAAGCCTCTAAAAATCCGAGGAAAACTCCGTAAAAAATCGAGGCTTGCAAGACATCAAAGTAAGTAAAAGTAAGTAGAAAAATAGTTAACGAAGCAACTAAAGCCGAAAGAAAGAGAGAGATTAAAACACCCAGGTATTTGCCAAGAATTACTTCTGACCTTTTAATTGGCTTGGAAAGAATTTGATAAATAATTTTCCTTTCAATGTCAGCTGGAAGCTGACTGGCTGAAAGCGCTATCGCCAGCGCGGACAAGAATAAGGAAGTGAAACCCAAAGAAAAATCCAGAAAAAGTTGGAGTTTTACTCCTATGTTAAAAGAAGGCAAGTTGGGAATAAAAACAACTAGAAGAAAAAGCAGAAAAAAGAGAAAGTAAAGGGTGCGCCGGCGCAAAATTTCTTGGAAAGTATAGAAAGAAATTGCTTTAATTGCCATAGCCTTCCACTGCCTCGATAAAAATTTCTTCCAGGCTACCACCAGGGTTAATTGAAATTATTTGACAGCGATGCTTAATTAACTCAGCTAACAAATCGTTGGTTTTAGAAGAGACTGTTTCAATGGCATAAACCAAGCCGTCTTGACTGGTTTTAAAAGCTAATTTTTTGATTGAAGCAGGCATTTTTTTATTAGAAGATTTAAAACAAATCTTAACTCTTTCTCTTTCTTTTAATAACTCCTTTGTTGAGCCCGAAAGGACGAGCTTTCCTTTGTTAATTATAGCTATGTGATCACAAAGCCTTTCGACTTCTGTTAAGAGGTGAGAAGAAAGTAAAATAGTTTTCCCCTCCCTTTTTAGTTTTAAAAGGAGGTTTCGGATTTCTACCTGTCCCACCGGGTCAAGACCTGAAGCCGGCTCGTCAAGAATTAAAAAAGAAGGGTCATTTAAAAGGGCTAATGCCAAGCCAAGGCGTTGAAGCATGCCTTTTGAATATTTGCTTAAAGGAAGGTAGCGAACTTCTTCCAGCTCAACCTCGGCTAATAAGCGAGAACGCCTTTCTTCAATTTCAGCCTTACTCATTCTAAGAAGCTGACCATAAAAGCTTAGAGTCTGTAAAGCATTAAGGCTTAAGTTAAAGTAAGGTTGTTCAGGCAAAAAGCCAATTTTACTTCGCACCCGGTAATTATAATGGTCTTCACCGAAAATTCTGATGCGGCCGCGGTCAATTTTTATTAAGTTGAGAATGGCTTTTATGGTGGTGGTTTTGCCTGCGCCATTTGGGCCCAGAAGTCCGAAGGTTGAACCTTCAGGTACACTTAAGTAAAGGCTGTCAACAGCTTTAATGGGCGTTCGCTTAAGACCCAATTTGTAAGTTTTAGAAAGTTCTTCAAGGTAAAGAGCTAACATAATTTTTTTAAAACTACAGTTTAATTGTTGTATTATATTATAACAAGTCAAGTTTGAAGACTGCGAGAAAGTCTTTTGAGGTTGAGGGCGGAAGATTTTACTATGCATGTAGTTGATTTTCATACTCATATTTATCCGGACGAAGTTGCGGAAAAAGTCCTTGCTAACCTGGAAAAACACTACGGGGTTAAACGGAAAGCCGAAGGTGCTTCAAGCGGTCTTTTAAGTTCGATGCAGGAGGCAGGCATAGAACATTCAGTAGTTTTACCAGTGGTTACCCGTCCCGAGCACCTTTCAAGCAATCTTTGGTATGCTGAGCTGAGGGAAAAATCAAAAGGGAAGATTATCCCTTTTGGCAGTTATCATCCTGAGGCAGTCTAGAGATGGTTGAGGCTTTTCCGGAAATGGGGCTAGTTGGTTTAAAGATTCAGCCAAATGCCTAGAAAATAGAACCGGCTGACAAAAGGCTCTTTCCGCTTTACAAAAAAGCTCAAGAACTTGGGCTAATTATTGTTTTTCATGCTGGCGATGAAGAAGGAGGTAAAACGGGCGAGTTTTCTGAACCATCAATGTTTGTCCCCGTGCTTAAAATTTTTTCCGAGCTTAAGGTTGTTCTGGCACACCTTGGCGGCTACCAGCGCTGGTCAGAAACTGATTCTTTGTTTTCATTCCCGCAAGTATATTTTGATACTTCTTACACTCTCCATGTTTTAGGAAGGGATAAATTTCTTTCCCTGGTGGACAAATTGGCGAGGAGAGAATTTTATTTGGAACAGACTTTCCTTTTCGCAATCAAAAAGAAGAAAGAGAAACTCTTATTTCCTGGCTGGGAAAAGAAAACCCGGTTTTTGGTGATAATGCTTTGAAAATATTAACTGGCCACTAAAGTTGTTTTAAAATAGTTTCACTAATGGCTTGAATAAGCAAAGGGGAGGCATTTAAAGCGGGAACCCGATAAAAGCTGAGTCCTAGTTCTTCAACTTGGTTTTTAGCCTCGATGTCAAGATCGTAAAGAGTTTCTAAGTGGTCAGCGATGAACCCTAAGGGCACTATTAGCAAAGTTTTTCGGCCTTCTTCGGCAAATTTTTTAATAGTTGTTTTTAAATCAGGATTTAACCATCCTTCTTCTTTTCCGCTTTGAAAAGCTATTTTGCCTTTCTCAGCAAGTATTTTTTCTAGCTGATTGACAATTTTTTTAATTTTTATCAGGTATTCAGGAAAAGCTTCAGCAGTTTTCAAAGGCAGACTGTGAAAACTAAAAATTATTTTAAGCTCTCCAATTTGGTCTTTTGGTATTCTCTTTTTGGCTTCGGCAATTTTTTCTCGCCAGGCTTTAAGAAAAGAGGGGTGCTCGCTCCAGTTGTCAATAAAAACTGCCTTACCGGAGTAGTTAGCTTTCTTCAAAAGCAACTTCATTTTTTGGAAGTAACCAGTTGAGCCGTAGGGAGAAGGAAAAGGAGAAAGACTAACGAAAATAAGGCGAGTTGGGTGGATTTCTAAAAGCTCGCTTAGAACTTGGCTAAAGTCTGGTTTACAGTAGCGATAAGCTAAACTTACCGTTAAATGCTTTTCTTTAGTTTTTGTTTTGAGGTAGTTTTCAATCATTTCTTTTTGCCTCTGGCAAATTTCTAAATAGGGGGATCCACCACTGGTTTGGTATTTTTTTTCTGTTTCGGCCAGAGCTTCTTCGGAAAGTTCGCGACGGGATATCTCCCAAACCAGGTTTTTAACAAAACTTTTAGCTTCTTCCGCTGAGCTCGGCGCTCCATATCCAAGGAGGCAGACGGCAACTCTTTCCATTATTTTTATCTTTGGCTGAATTGGTGAACTACTTCAACTAATCTTTTAGCATTTTCCGGCGGGGTTTGGGGTAAAATCCCGTGCCCCAGGTTGAAAATATGGCCAGGCTTCCCCCCAGCTTTCTTAAGGACTTCTTTAGCTTTTTCTTCAACTACATGCGGTTCGGCAAAAAGAACGATTGGGTCGAGGTTTCCTTGAATGGCTACCTCCCCCAAAATCTCCCAGGCGGCATCAAGCTCAATGTGCCAGTCAACGCCGTAAACTGTTGCTTCGGTTTCCTTGATTAAGTGCAGATAAGATGAAGCACCATTGGCAAAATGGATAATAGGGACTCCTTCTTCTCTCAAAGAAGCAACCAGTTTTTTAGAGAAGGGCAAAACATATTTTTGGTAGTCAGAAGGGGATAGCGCACCAGCCCAGGATTCAAAAATCTGGATAGCTTGGGCTCCTGCTCTAATCTGAGCTTTCAAATATTTTTCCGTTGTCAACCTAACTTTTTCCAGAAGAGAAAAAAAGAGTTGAGGCCGGTTGTACATCAACTTTTTTATTTCGGCAAAGTTTTTGCTGCTACCCCCCTCAACTAAGTAGCTGGCAACTGTGAAAGGCGCACCAGCAAAACCAATTAAAGCAATATGAGAGGGAAGCTCTTTCCTCAAAAGCTTAATTCCTTCAAGCACGAAAGAAAGTTCTTCTTCTGGCTCAGGAATTCTGAGAGCTTCAATTTCTTTTTCTGTGCGAACTGGGGGGGACAACACTGGCCCTTTTCCTTCAATGAACTCCAGCTCAATTCCCATAGCTTCGGCTGGGATTAAGATATCAGAAAAAAGAATGGCAGCATCTACTCCGATTAAGTCTATTGGCTGTTTGGTTACTTCAAGGATTAGTTCAGGCATTTTACACATTGTTAAAAAGGAATATTTTTCTCTGACAGCGCGATACTCCCTAAGATAGCGGCCGGCTTGCCTCATAATCCAGATTGGCGTATAAGGGGTTTTTTCTCGGCGACAAGCTTTTAAAAAAATCGGTTCCAAATCGCTCCTCCTTTGTTAGTTATTACTTCATTTCTAATTATTACCTTGCCAGACTTCTGGCTTAACTGAGGTTTTATTAGCTTATCATAAAACTCTCTTTTTTGCTTTGCCATCGGGCATTTTTAAATATTAAAAGCCCAAAAATTTTTCAATAAAGCTATAATTTAAAAAATCTTTAATAAATTCAAGGAGGAAAAATGCCGTCTTTTGATATTGTTTCCAGAGTAGATTTTCAGGAAATTGACAATGCTATCAACATTGCTTTAAAAGAAGTTAGTCAGCGATTTGACTTAAAAGGAAGTAACTCAACAATTAAAAGGGAAGGGGAAGAAATAGAAATTACCTCTGCTGACGATTACAAAGCTAAAGTTGTCGCTGATTTATTAAAAGATAAGCTTATTAAAAGAAAGGCTCCTTTAAAAAATCTCATCTTCTCGCAGCCTCAGCCAGCGGCAAGCGGAAGAGCAAAAATTAAAACCCGGATTGTTCAGGGGATTTCGACAGAGAAGGCTAAAGAGATAATAAAGGAAATTAAAAAAACAGGGTTAAAAGTCCAGGCTCAAATTCAAGAAAGTCAGGTCAGGGTGAGTGGCAAAAAAATTGACGACTTACAAAAATGCATTGTTCACTTAAAAGAAAAAGACTTTGGCCAAACCCTCCAATTTATCAACTACCGCTCCTAAAAAGATTTTGCTATCTTCATTTGTGCAATCCATAGGCTTGGCTTCAAAACCTTTAACTTCTCGTGCCTTGAATTTTAAGCTTTTAACTTCCTATAATTAGCTTCTCATATTTTAGCTTTTCAACAAGAAGCTTTTTACTTAGCCTCTCAACAAACCGAAGTTTTTTCCAGAGCGAAAAGCTTCTTTATCAGTTTTTATTTAGTTTCTCAACAAGAAAGTTTTCCCTTAACTTCTCAACAAGAAATTTTTATATTTAGCCTCTCAATAAAAAAGTTTTTACTTAGCTTCCAAGCAAGAAGATTTCCCCTTTTTTGTTTTTACTCTACTTCCAACCAACAAAATTCGCTTTTACTCAACAAAAATTAAGCCTCCTTTAGCCAAGTTTACCAACTACCAGCATTCCCATATTCTTGTGTTATCGATAATCCGAGAATAAAGGGTTATCTTGGAAAGACAACGGCTCAGAACTTATTTTGTACTCTGAGCTTTATTGCTAAAACAAATCTTTTTTAAACTCCTTCTGCCATTTACTGCTATTTACTGATGTCTTGTAAACTTTAAAAAGCAGTAAGCTCCGGTTTGATTTCAAAATAAGGTTTAAGTAAGCTGGTCAAAGAAGATGAAGAGGATTGACTCCGTAAACCCCGCAAATAATCTGGTGGAGGATACCGGACTTGAACCGGTGACCTCCTGCGTGCAAAGCAGGCGCTCTCCCACTGAGCTAATCCCCCACAAATGAATTATTTTAAATTATTTTTTGAACTTCTTTCAATTTTTCTTAGTTGACTTAGCTAAGAAGCCTCTGAACTTAATTAACACTGGCTTTTCTTTTAAGAAGAAAAAGCTTTAAGAAGAAAAAGCTCAAAAAGCTGGTGGCCTCTCCGATGCAATATCGGAGCGCTCTCCCACTGTGATCTAATCCCCCATCTCGTTTAAATAATCAAAAGATGTAAATCAGCGGCTGGAATAGCATCAAAGTGGTGGGCGATGCAGGATTTGAACCTGCGACCTCTTGCGTGTGAAGCAAGCGCTCTCCCCCTGAGCCAATCGCCCTTCAGGCAATTATTTTAATTAATTTTAAGCTTGAACTGATATTTAAATCAAGTAGTCAGGGTTTTACGCATTTCAATACTGACTGATTTTCAGCCGAGCCCGGTAGCCGGCGGTCCTTTAAAAAGATAAGGTTTAATTCTTAGGAAGGAGGCATAGAAAAGAGAGCCAGGGCCAAAAGCTTTAACAACCCGGTCTTTAACTTCGTCTTTAAGGCATTCTTTGTTGTTTTTTTCAAATAAGCTTAACTGTTCTTCCTTTAATGGCTGAAAAAAAGAAAAAGCCACCGCTATTAGGCGAACAGGCAAGGCGAAGGGCAAGCTTTCCAGGGCTTTAAGGGCATAAGCAAAGAGGCGATGGGTATTGGAAGTTGGTGGAGAGATAGTTACTTCTTTAAACTTAAACGAAAGGTCAAGAAAACGCAAGCCAACTGCTATCTTTCCTGCCTTAAAACCTTCCTGACGAAGCCTGAAAGCTAAACCGTCTATTAAATAAAGGAGTAGAGCTTGTTTTTCTTCAAGAGTCTTTAAGTTTTTTTCTACTGTTAGCGAGTGGCTTAGAGACTTGGGTGAGGGAGGAAATGGATTAACCGGTTGGTCATCTCTTCCCCAGGCGGCATTATAAAGATATTCACCAACTAGCCCAAAGACTTGGCGGAGATTGGCCGGAGAAGTATGAGCGAGCTCGCCAATTGTTCTTATTCCCATCCGAGCTAACTTAAATTTCCTCTTTTCTCCAATGCCGATTATTTCTTCAACTGGCTTTTCCCATAAAATCTCTGGCAAATCTTCTCTTTTGACTACGGTTAAGCCATCGGGTTTTTTCCAGTTGGAAGCCATTTTAGCTACTAGTTTGTTGGGAGCTACCCCTACTGAACAGGTAATTCCTAACTCTTTCTTTACCCTCTCTTTTAGCTCAAAGGCGAGCTTTTCTGCCCCACCAAATAAATGCTGAGTGTGGGTAATATCAAGAAAAGCTTCGTCAATCGAGTAAACTTCAACAAGGTCAGAATAAGATTTAAGTAGCTGATAAAGACGGTGAGAAAGATAGCTGTATTTGTGAGGATTGCCACCAATGAGTATGGATTGGGGACAGAGTCTTAGGGCTTCAAAAAGTGGCATCCCAGACTTAACCCCAAACTTTTTAGCTTCGTAGCTGGCTGCAGCAACTACCGAGCGCCTTCCTTTAGGATTCCCATAAGGGTCAGCAGTGACGATTACCGGTTTCCCTTTCAGGTTTGGACGGTGAGCTTGCTCGACTGAAGCGAAATAGGAGTTCATGTCGGCATGAATAATTAACCTTTCAGCTGGCGGATTCCAGCTTTTCGAGATACCAAACCAGGCTTTTGGTGTTGAGTGCAATTTCATAATAATCACCACCTTCGGTAATCAGGCTGAGATGAAAAAAATTAGCTTTGCCTTTTTCGCTCTTCCACCAGCCCGTTACTTCTTTTATTTTTTGAACTCGCCCGCGCCAGCGAATTTTCACTGGTTTTACCTTGCCGTTTTCAAATTTAACGATGGCTTCTACAGGTTCTCCTATTTCGACCATAAGCGTATTATAGAACAAATGTTCGACAAATTTAAGAGAAGCAAGAAATAATATTTTTTTAAAGGATTTTTTTGAAAAACAAGCTATTTTAGGGACCGAAGGATGAGCAGGTAAAAGAACTGCGATAAAATAACTTCTAATGGAAAAAATCGGAGAAAAAACTAAGCAGGTATGGAATTATATTGCCGATTTTCTTTTTAAAAACGGCTATCCGCCGACAGTAAGGGAAATCGCCAGCGCATTAGGGTTTAAGTCAACTTCAGCTGCTGTTTTTCATCTAACTGTCTTAGAGAGAAAAAACTATTTGCGAAAAAAAAGAGGCGCTTCCCGCTCAATCGAGCTTTTAGCGTTTCCGCCAGGAGCAGAGAGAGGCTATTTTCGTTACCTGCCTTTAATCGGAAGTATTTCTGCTGGCAAGCCCATTGAAGCAATTGAAAACATTGAAGCAGTCCTTCCCCTGCCAAGTGAGCTGGCCGAACCAGGCTGTTTTCTGCTTCGGGTGAAAGGCGATAGCATGAAAGGAAAAGGAATTTTTCCGGGAGACCTGGTTATTGTCAAGCCTCAAAAAAATGCGGAGAGTGGTGAAATAGTAGTGGCTTTTTCTGAAGGAGAAGCTACCGTTAAAACTTGGAAAAGAAAAGGCAACCGTTTTTGGTTAGAACCAGCTAACCCGCTTTATCAGCCCATACCTTTTAAGCAAGGAGAAATCATTGGCAAGGTAATCGGGCTCATCAGAAAATTGAGTTAATTATTTTTTGCTGCCTTTTCTTGCTGGCTTTTTAATTGCCCGATTAAAGGGAGACAAGCATATCCCCAGCGACAGTCAAGACAAGCTTTTCGTTCCCACTCCTCTATTATTTTAGGAAGTTGAGACTTAATTTTTTTAAAGCTAAAAGCGTCGCCCGGTTTCAGGTTAAGGAGTCTTAAGGCTAATTTATCAAGATACTCAATTTCTTCATTGCTATCTGTCTGATAGCGGCACTCATTTTCTTTTAAGTGTGGACAGCTTAAACAAACTTCATCTGTTCCTTCTACCACAAACCCTTTAGATTTTTTCAGCTTTTTTAAAACTCGATTTAAATTTTTTATAAAGACCTGGCCATAGCCTTCACCTTGAAAAAAATGAAGGCAGATTAAGTGATGTCCTCTTAAAGCAGTCCCCTTTTTCACTATCAACAACTAAATTTTAAACTAAACAGAATATTCTTCAATTAAAGAGGAAATTCAAAGGGAATAAAATAAAAAAATATTTAGAAAAGCTGATAAATCAGGTTTAGGCTTAATATTTTTAATGTAAGGCGTAAAGATAACCGTCAGTATCGCCAAAGTAAACTACACCGCTGTTTATTGCTGGAGAACCCCAGACGATTCCCCGGGTTTTAAAGTGCCATTTTTCTTGACCGTTTTTGGCTCCCAGAGCGTGAAGATAACCATTAAAATCGCCAAAATAAATAAGACCATCGGCAATAACTGGAGAAGAGCGAAGCCAGCCGTTAGCCGTAAAAGACCATTTTTTCTTCCCAGTTTTAGCATCCAGCGCATAAACAGTGCCGTTGCGGCAGCCAAAATAGATCGTATCATAGTTGATAGCCGGGGCAGTTGAGACCCAGTATTCAGTTGGAAACTTCCACTTTAATTTGCCGGTTTTAGCCTCCACGGCGTAAAAATTGCGGTCGCGACTACCAAAATAAACTGTTGCCCGGGAGATAGCAACCGAAAAAGGTATGTCAGATTTGGCTTTAAAAGACCACTTTAGCTTGCCAGTTTTAGCCTCAAGAGCAAAGAGGTAACCGTTGTAACTGCCAATATAAATTGTTCCCCGGTAATAAGCCGGCGAGGCAGATATAAAACTCTTGGCGTTAAAACTCCAGACTTCCTTTCCTGTTTGAGCATCTAAAGCATAAACTCTCTTATCGTAACTTCCAAAGTAAACAACTCCATTAATCACCAATGGGGACGAGCTAACGATTTCTCCAGTTTTTAAGCTCCAGATTTTTTCCCCGGTTTTAGCATTGAGAGCATAAAGGTAAGTATCGTTGCAACCAAAATAAACTATTCCGTCGACTACGGCTGGCGATGAAGTTATCTTTCCTTTAGCTTTAAAATCCCACTTTAGCTTGCTGCTTCTGGCATCTACTGCCTGAAAATAGCCGCCGTTGTTACCAAAATAAACCATCCCCTCAGCGACAGCGGGTGAAGACATTATTTGGTAGCCGGAACTAAACTTCCACTTTAAACCTTGAGGTTTTTCCACCCCCGCCGAGGGAAACGTGCCCTGATGGGCAGGGTCAACTCGATACATAGCATTTCCAGGAAAAACATCTTCTTTGTTTTTCCTTCGGTCGGGCTTTCTGGAGATTTGGGAGCAGCCGGAAGCTAACAAGCTAACCAGAGAAACCAAAGTAAAGAGTTTTTTTAAGAATTGCTTTCCTTGCTCAGGCGACATTAACCCAATTATATACATTTTTGGCTTAAAACTATTGATTTGGAGAAAATTTTTAAAAAATTTCTTTTGGTGCCCTCGGAGGGATTCGAACCCCCGACGCC
>FMSI01024749.1_pt1 | contig 28836 bp, 17 predicted proteins | sample 1504471 | NCBI WGS metagenome assembly FMSI01 (sample SAMEA4475357, study PRJEB15587) | soil metagenome | biome: Soil; feature: Field | place: India | collected 2015-03-11 | depth 0 m
CACGCGCCGCTCCGGCTCGGGGATTTCCACCAACCGCAGCATCTCGATGGCTTGCGCTCGCGCTTCTTTGCGACTCGCACCACGATGCACCTCCAGCACCTCGCCAATTTGGTAGCCCACCGTCAGCACGGGGTTCAGCGCCGTCATCGGCTCCTGGAAAATCATGGCAATCTGCTCCCCGCGAAGGCTGCGCATCGCTTCTTCGTCCAACGCCAGCAGGTTGCGCCCGGCGAAGGTAATTTCCCCGCCCACGATCCGCCCGTTGCCATCGAGCAAGCGCAAGATGCTCAGCGCCGTGACGGTTTTTCCGCAGCCCGATTCGCCCACGAGTCCAAAGGTCTCCCCTTCGTCGATGGTCAAGCTCACCCCATCGACGGCTCGCACTTCACCGCGGGGCGTGAAGAAACTCACCCGCAAATCGCGCACTTCGAGCAACGGCACGCCGGCTCTCTAGCAACGCCGCTAAAGCCGGGGAAGCGAAGCGCAGTTCTTCTCCCGATGTGCTCTAACCCCACAGTGCATCGCGAAGGCCCGAAGAGCGTTGGATCCGTTGGTTCACGGCCTGCTCGAACGTAGCCTGGTCGGCATGCACTCGAACCGAGCTCTTGGCACGGGTTACCGCCGTGTAAAGCAGCTCCCGTGTCAGCAACGGAGATCCTAGCCGAGGCAGAATCACTTCGACGACATCGAACTCGCTTCCCTGACTTTTGTGAATGGTCATGGCAAAGGCGGTCTCGTGCTCGGGTAGGCGTCCGGGCGCAAGCTCGCGCACTTCGCCTAAGCGCGAGCCTGGAAACACCACCCTCGGTGCTTGCTTGCCCTGGGCCATGACGATGCCAAGGTCGCCATTGAACAGTCGAACCCAGTAGTTGTTTTCCGTTACCAACACCGGCCGGGCGTCGTACCAACGCTCTCGCGTGTTTTGCAGCAAGCCAGCTCCTTCGAGTTCCCACTCGATGGCCTGGTTCAAGAAAGACACGCCCACCGGTCCGCTGCGGTTCGCGCAGAGCACCCGAAACTTGCCAAACTCGCGCAATCGCGCCTGCGCATCGCTCTCCCGAATATACGAGGCGAATTGCTCGCGGCACGACTGTCTCAGCTCCGCACTGAGCTGCCGCGGCCATAGCGGCGCGGCTGCACGGACGGAGCCATCGTTACTGTGCAGTGCCTGCCATGCCGCCGAAGCATCGCCGCGGCAAATGGCATCAGCGAGGCGCCCAATCCCGCTGTAAGCACCGTAACGGAAGTTCCGCCGCAAGCGCACGATGCAGTCCCACAAGCCACTGCTCGCGGGAGCATCGCCCGGAACAGCAACGGAACCGCCGGTTTCGCGCTCGAGCCACTCCCACTGCGCACGGGAAAACGTGCTGTGCGCGCCAAGGTTGCAAATGTCGCCGAGCACGGAGCCCGCTTCTACCGAGGCCAACTGGTTTTCGTCGCCTACCAGCACCAACCGCGCGTGGGCGGGTAAAGCGGCAAGGAGGTGAGCCATCAAACTGAGGTCGATCATCGACGATTCGTCGACCACCACCACATCCACGGCCAGAGGGTTGTCGGCGTTGTGATAAAAACGAACCGAAGATTCGCCAACCACGCCGAGGCAACGATGAATCGTCTTGGCCTCGGTCGGAATGGCCTCGGCAGCCTCGGCAATCGACGTCAACGCGCGTGCCTGAGCAAGGGCGCGGATTTTTTCCTTGTTTGCCTGCAACGACTCGCTCAAGCGTTGCGCTGCTTTGCCCGTGGGGGCCAACAACTCCACTCGGGGGCGGCGTTGCCCGCGCTCTTGCGCTTGGGCAAACAGGAGTGCCAGCACGTTGGCGACCGAGTACGTTTTCCCGGTTCCTGGCCCACCGGTGATCACGCAAAGCTTCCGGCGCAAAGCGACCAGCGCCGCCACTTGTTGCCAGTTGGGCTCGCGAGGTTCGCCGCCGGGTTCGGTAAACAGTTCCCGCACGAGCTGACGGACAACCGGCGAAAGCGGGCGGTCGTCGCAAGCGAGGGCACGCTCCTTCAACGACGCCGCCACTTGGCGTTCATACTCCCAGTAGCGACGGAGGTAGAGCCGGCCTGACGCATCGAGGACCAACGGCGTGTCTCCGTCCCCCGAACCGACCAAACGACTGCCCCGCAACGCGGCAAGCCAATCGCGAGGGTCCCAATCCGGCGCTTGCCCTTCGAGCGCATCCTCCGCCGTTGCCAGGGCTGGTGGCCGCCACAAGTCTAAGCACACGTGGCCGCTTCGTACCGCCGCCGACAAGAGGGCCGTGGCTTGTTGTACTTCGGGAGTCGTGTCGCCACTCAATTCCGCCAACGCCCGTGCCAACTGCCGATCGAGAACTTCGCCGGAATCCACGAAGTTACCGTTCATCTGCCCGCCTCTTCCCGGTCAACAGTTCCGCCAGTGTTTCTACCAGTTCGGCTGGCGGCCGGTCGAAATACACCCCAGTGCCCGCGGGATTGCTCGGCGACATTCCGCGCAAGAAAAGGTAGAACACTCCGCCAAAGTGCGTTTCGTAGTCGTAACCCACGAGCGTCGCTTGCAAGAACCGATGCACCGCAACGGTGTACAAATGGTACTGAAGCAAATAATGATGCGCGGCCATCGGCACTTCGAGCCGGCTGCTCGCGTAGTCCTCAGCACGAGGACCAAGATCGTTGGACTTGTAGTCCACCACGTACCAACGGCCTCGGTGCTCGAAAACCAAATCAATGTAGCCTTTCAAAAAGCCGCGCCACCGCGCGAACGGCAAACGGGCAATTTCCTCTGCGTAGCGACGCACCAGCAGCGACTGCCCATGAGCGGCGAACACATCGGCTAGGTCCTGCGCCACGATACCTCTCCGACCCGAAGCATCGGCTGGCAGGAAGAAATCCAGCTCGTTGAGCCGGCGTTCGAGCGGGATGTCGCGCAGACGAAGGTCTGCCGTAAGCGGCGTATCCACGATCGCTTGCAGCCCGTGCGCCAGTTCTTCCGGAGAGAGCGCCACCTGTGCAGCCTCGAGAGCTTCTGCCAAAAGGCGCCGTTGATCCACCATCGGGCAGGTGAAATCCAGCTTTTCCAACAACGCGTGCAGCCACTCCCCGGTACGGGCGCCAGGCTGGAGGCGGTGCAACCACGCGGTTTCGTCGTCCGCAGGTAACTCCCTTTCCACGGGCCGCTGCCCGATACCATCGTGGTCGTAACCTTCGCGACTAGGGGAGGAAAACTCGGCGCCACCGTGCGCCAGCGTAGAGAAACTGGCCACCTGCCAGCGGACTTCGTCGAAGCGACGGCGAGGCTGGCGGAAACCGAGTTCGAGGGTGGCCGAACTTCGGTGAGGTTCGGCCATACGGTGGCGACCAGTGTTGGCCGGGCGCACCCAAATATAGCCGTGGGCGTCGCGAGCCAGAGCTTCGAGGTCCGCCTTCACCGACTCTTCGTTCAGTTTTGCGCTACGGGTGCGACCAGGAGGACGGCTCGACCACGGAAGCTCCAATGCGGGGTGCAACAATCCGGCCAGGGGCGACTCGTGGGCGCTGGTGAATGCTCCCCAGTAAACGACGCAACGGTAGCGCGCGCGGGTAAGGGCTACGTACAGAAGGCGCCTTGCTTCGGCCCGGGATTCCACCGTGGCTCGCCGGAGCGACTCCGCGGCCGGCGGCGAACGCAAGTCGGCGACCAAGTCGCCGGTGTCGGGCTCGTGCATCAAGATGAAGCGATGGGTGTTTGGACTCGGGTTGTCCCACAGGAACGGGCAAAACACGATCGGATATTGCAATCCCTTGCTTTTGTGGATGGTAACGATCTTCACCGCTTGCTCGTCGCTTTCCAGGCGAAGTTGTTGCGCCTCGCCGAGACCACGGTCCGACAAGCGCAGCGCCGGTTCCCGGCGCATCGCTGCGAGCCACTGGAACAATTCTTCCGGAGGCAGCCGTTTTTCCGTTGCCGCTTGGTGCAGCAACTCCGCTAGGTGGCGCAAGTTGGTCACGCAGCGTTCGCCATCGATGCGCAGCAGCAAGCGTTGGATCACTTCCAGCTCGTCGAATACCTGCTGCAACGCTTGGAGCACGCCGCCCCGCCGCCACGATTCGCCCCACTGGAAAAATCGCTGGGCCCACTCGTCGGATTGGCGATCGTTCTCGTCGAGCGCAGCAATTTCCGCTGCGGTGCGGCCCAGTGTCGAGGTCGCCAGTGCCGCCCTCACCTTGCCCGTGCTCGTTGGCTGCAGCAGTGCTGCCAAGATCAGTTCGAGCTCGGCGGCCTCCGGGGTATCGAACACGCTCGATTCGCTTTCCAGTGCCGAGGGAATGCCTGCCTTTCGCAGCACCTGCTGAACCATGGCCGCTTGCCGGTTCGTGCGGCACAACACGGCAACGCTGGAGTAGGTGACCCGCTCGCTGCCAAATTCGGCGCCACTGGCCACAAGGGCATGAATGTCGACCGCGACGTGCTGCGGTACGTGCTTCTCCGCCCATTGCTTCGTTGGCGATTGCTTGGGCGCAGCGGGCACGAACACAATTTCGAGCCCCGCGCCAGCAACCTCGTCCAGAGCTGGCTCTGCCGGATAAAATTCAATGCCGTCGATCAAGAACGGATGACGCTGGCGGGAGAACAGCACGTTCACCGCCCTGACCAACCCGGCTGCTGAACGGTGATTGCGGACCAGGGTGTAAAATCGAGTCGCATCCCGCTTCGCGCGCAGGTAGGCGAACACATCGGCCCCCCGAAATGCGTAAATGGCCTGCTTCGGGTCCCCAATAAGAAACAAGGAGCAGTCGTTTTCGCCCCCGTAAATGCGGTGGAAAATCTCGTACTGGACCGGGTCCGTGTCCTGGAACTCGTCGATCAGTGCGGCAGGAAACTGGCGGCGGATGAACGCCGCCAACTCCTCTCCTCGAGGTGCGCGCAACGCATCGCGCAGCTCTTGCAGGAGGTCATCGAAAGTCCGCACACCGCGCTGCTGACGCTCGCGGCGAAGCCACTGCTCGACGTGTTCCAACCCCCGTTGCAAGAATTCGCGCCATGCTTCTTCCTTCGGTGTCGCCCCGAGAGGCCACAACAACTGCAAGTCTGGGCAGCGCCGTTGCCAGCGTGCGAGCTCGAGCAAGGCCTCACGCGCCTCGGGCTCGAGTAAGCCGGGAATGGGGTCGCCATCCTTTTTCGTGCGCGGGGCGAGGAAGGGCGCATCCTCGGGGGCGCGTTCGATGGCATCGAGCCAATAGCCGGTAACCGCCGCTTCGATGGAGCGTTCGCTGTCGGGCGAGAGTTCGGCAGTGAAAACCCGACCTCCCTCGAATGCGTACTGCTGCAACACCCGCTGGCAAAAGCTGTGGATCGTGTGGATCGGGGCAAGGTCGAAGTTGTAAAGAGCAGCGCGAAGCCGGGTGCGGTCGCGCTCCGCTGCGCCAGCTTTCAGCCGGCTGCTTGCCAGAGCGGTCACCTCGGCATCGTTGACGCACTTGCCTTCCATTGCCTCGAGCAGCAGCGCTACACGGCTACGCAAACGCTCACGCAGTTCCGCGGTGGCGGCATTGGTAAAGGTAACGACCAGCACTTGTTCCACCCGCAGCTCCCGTTCGAGCAACAAGCGCAAGTAGAGGGTGGTGATCGTGTATGTTTTGCCGGTGCCGGCGCTTGCTTCGATCAGCGAGCAGCCATGCAGCGGCACTTCCAGGGGCTCGAGCAGCGGAGGGCGCTGGCTCATGAGTCGAAACGCCCCTCCTGGGCTGGGTTTGCTTGCTCCTGTGCCTGGCACACGTAGCGCTCCATGATTCGGAGCACTCGCTCCGCCAGCACGGAAAACGATGGAATCGTTGCGGGCAGGTCTGCTTCCAAATCGCTCAAGCTCGGGCTCATCGACCGGTAAAGGAGCAGGTACGCCAGTTTGTGACGCTCCGGCACATTTTGCTGCCAATCCCCTTGCAGTGCCTGCTCGGCCCGACTTCGTGCCTCCGCCTCTGGTTTGCCCTGGGCAACGCGCTCGAGGAATTCCGCAGCGGGCCGGGCAACGAGGGGCAGCGGGTAACGAAGCCCAAGCTCATACAGGGCGACAAGGTCTGAGAGAAGTTCCATCGCCTCGGCGCAGGGCGTAAACTCGAGAAGCTGCGGTTCGTCCCTCTGGCTACGCCCAATCAGGAAGGTCGATCCGGGCAATTGCCGGTCGCCCCGGGAACGTGCGGCGCACAAGGCCAGGTGACTCACCCAGGCGCGCATCATCACGTTGGCGTGCAGGCGCGAGAACGTCCAAATCACCTGCCCCTTAGGCCAAACGCGTCGCAAGCTGCCGCTCACGCTCCACTCTCCAATCGGCAAATCCAAGTCTACGGGTGGAAGCCGTTGCTCTCGGGCAAAGGGAGACACGAGCGCCCACAGCGACTCTGCCATTGTGCACACTCGCTCCCAAAGTACCCGACCCAGCCGCCCCGGCGGCAAGGAACCCATCGCCCGCAGCACATCGTACGTCCCTTCCGGCGCCACACCTTTCGCGCGCAGCTCCAGAAATTGCGTGCCCGCCTTCCACGTAGCGAGGGCATCCATGTCCAGTGGCAGTTCGTCCTCCGGGCCTTCGCTTTCCGCACCGAGGTACACACCAAGTCGCTGCTGCAAAAAAGCAAGCGGGGCATGCTCCACCCACGAGGCCAGTTGTTCCACCGTCACGACGCATTCTCGCGGTGGGGGCAAAAGGTCCACTACCGGCCGTGCTGGCGCGTGTCGCGGGCCGAACAATTGCCGAGCGCCCGCGCACAGCGTTGCCGAGAAACTCACGAGTTCCGGCTGACCCGTGAAATACTGGGGACTGAACGGCTGCAAAGGATGCCGGACCCAAAGCAGTTCGCGCGCGCGGCTACCTGGTACCGGAGGCACAAAGGTACGATCCACAGCGTCGAACAACTCCTCCACGACGACCGCTGGCGGGCGCTCACTGTTGTTTCGGATGTCGCGGCCCGCGTACGTGACGAAGAAATGATCGCGGGCCGCAAGCAATGCTTGCAAAAACAAAAAGCGGTCTTCTTCACGGCGGTCGGGGTCGCCAAGCCGGCGTCGCTGCACCGCCTGGTTCATGGGCGACGCAGGCTCGGAGCGCGGAAAGCTTGCGTCGTGCAAGCCGATCAAGCAAACGACCCGCGCCGGAATGCACCGGGCCAGTCGCAAGGCACAAAAGTTGACCCCGCCGCGCAGGAAGCCAAAGGCGCTCGATCGTTCCTCGAGCGCGGCCAATAACCACGGCATCACAGCCTCGAGCGGCACCTCCCCGTCAAAGCCGCCGTCGCTCGCCCCTTTGGCGAGAAGAGACAAGGCATCGCGGAGCTGGCGGTGCGCGTAGGCGTAAGCATCGGTCTCGGCGATGAAGTCCTGCCGTATCCGGTCTAAGAGCTTCGCCCATTCTTGCACGCGGTGAGTTTGTTGCAGAACGGGTCGCAAAGCGAACAATCGCTCGCAAAGTTCGGCGAGCTTTCCAGCAAATTGGGCCCCTTCGGCTTCGGCTTCGGGATACGGCGACACTCCAGCGAACAGCCGAGTCGGATCCGGCGGCATCGCCACCCCGAGAAGCAAGCGCCGCAGGGCAAAGGCCCAACTGTGCTCTTCGAAATTCGGGTAGCCAAAGTTTTGGCGGTGTCGTCCGTCGATACCCCACCGCACCCCTACGTCGGCAAGCCACCTCCGAGCCATTTCCAAATCCAGCGAAGTGAACCCGAAGTGCTCGCGCACCGGTTCGCATCCCAACAAACTCAAGAGTTCGCTCGCCGACACTCGGCCCTGGAGCAGCTCGATGATGGTGAAGAAGGCATCGATGGCCGGGTCGCTCGCGCGCAGGGCACGGTCGGCAACCGTGTAGGGGATGTGGTGCGGCGCTTCCCGGTCGCTGCCAAACACGGCATCGATGAGCGGGCCATACGTTTGCAAATCCGGGCAGAGGACCACGATGTCTTCGGGCTGCAGGGTCGGATCCTCTTCCAACAAGCTGCGCAGTTGGTCGTGCAGTACTTCGAGCTCCCGCAGCGGGCTGTGGCAGGAGTGAACGCGAATAGAACGGTCCGTGGGGGAAAGAGCTAAGGCCGGCGCTTCCGGGCTCGGCCGGCTCCGCAAATGAAACACATCGGCCTGCAGCACCTGCAGCGCCGACTCACCGGCAGGCGGTACGTAACACGCGACCTCTTCGTAATCCCAGGAGCTTTCCACCAAAGCCTGGAATTCTCGGCCGACGCGACCAAGCGAAGCGAGCAGCGGATTGCCCTCGTATGCTTGGAACTCGTCTTCGCTCCCTTCCAAAGCACCCCAATGCTCGAGCTGCTCTCGCCAATATTGGCGCCGAGAACGAATCTCCGCCCAGTATTCCGGCGAGGGACTGGGCACGAACAAGTGCACGTCGATCCGCCGAGCCAGCGCCGCGAAGAGGCTGACATACAACGGGGGCAGGTGGGTCACCCCGAATACCAGGGCCACAGGGGGCAGGTTCGCATTCCCTGGCGACTGCAACAGCTCCACCCATTGCCGGGCGCAAGCAGTAAAGTGCCGCTCACCGAGCCGGCGAACCACTGCGCGCCAGAGGATCGCTTGCCAATCATCGGGGGCGACATATCCTGCGGCCCACTGGTGGATCCACTCCGGCCGGTAAACCACGTAGTAGTCGAACAACTCCCCTAAGCGGCGGCAAAGGGTCATGTAAGCGCTCGAGCATTTGCCCGGCTCGCTGCGCAAACCCGCCTGCTCCGCTTGCTCCAGGTAGCAGCGTACCGGCTCGAACGCGGGCTGCGGGAGCAAGCTTTCGAGTTCCGCGGCAATGGCCCACGCGAGGTTGCGCGGATGGTACGCACTCTCGCCCTCCGTTGCAGGCAAGCCTACGGCCGCGAAAAGCGACTCGAAGTAGTTCCTCGGAAACGGAAAGTGGGCATTGGCGCATACGCCAAAGTGCGCCGCAAGTTGCATGGAAAGCCACTGGTCCATCCCGCTGCCGGGAACGACAATGGTGAGCCGTTCGGTGGGGTGGCGCGGTAAGCGCTCGAGTAGTTCGCAAAGCTTCTCGGCCAGCGTTTCCAACCGATTGCTGCGGTACAACTTTAGGCTCATGTCGCCCTGCCCACTTAGCAGTTTGCAATTTGCCACACGTCCTCTCGGCTTTGCTAGTCCCCTTGCCCGCCGGCCAAGGGGATCGACCACCGCAGGCGGGCTAGGTAGGAGTGAGTGGCCGATCCCCGACCCAACGCTTGCTTCCGACGAGGGCGAAGTCAGGATTTCGTCTTTCGCGCCTTTCGGAAAGCGGGTCTTGCCCGGCACCGATGCCTCGGCCGGCGTGTGGAGGCACGCTCGGTGCTAACGCATGTCGAATTCGTTCTAGAGGTACCTCGCCATGACAGCGATCGATGCAGGCGTGTTGGTGGCTTTGCTGACCACGGTGGTCATGGGGTTAATGGTGCTAGCGTTCTATCTCATGCGCGATACGGACACCACGCCAGACCGGCGGTTCGTGGTCAGCCTCGTTTGCCCAGTGCGAAAGGAGTCAGCTCGCGTCGACCTACTCGAGCAGCGCCGCAGTGGAATTGTTGTCCGCACCGTGCGGTGGTGCTCCTTGCGGGCAGCCGGAGAGCGCTGTTGCGAGCAGTGCGTCTGGCGCCTTCCCGCCGCTGCCACCCACGCCTGACCACGCTTTGTCGCCTCCGCCCCGGTTGACAGCAAAGGCAACATCGAAGGCAAGCCTTGCGCAAAGTCCCTCTTCCAAGCGTCGGCTGGCCTGGAAGCCAGGCCAGCGCGGTGGCTAAGGGGCAAGTATGGTCTTCACGTCAGTATGCCCTAGTACGGGTAAGGTGTTGCGCACGTTCGAGCCGTACTCCGACGCAAGGGTGGAACGCATTTTGGCCCAAGCCCGGAAGTATGCTGGGCACTGGCGGGAGCAGCCAATCGCGCGCCGCGCTCAGCTCGTGGGCCGCGTGGGCGCCGAGTTGCGTCGCCAGCGCGATGCGCTGGCGCGCCTCATCGTGCGCGAGATGGGGAAACCGATCGGGCAAGCGCGCGCAGAAATCGAGAAATGCGCCTGGGTTTGTGAATACTACGCCGAACACGGGCCGCGCTTTCTTGCGCCGGAAGAGGTGAGCACCGAGGCCAATCGGAGCTATGTGCGGTTCGACCCCCTCGGGGTGATCCTGGCCATCATGCCCTGGAATTTTCCCTTTTGGCAGGTGTTCCGCTTTGCTGCCGGTGCGGTGGTGGCGGGCAACACCGTGGTCCTCAAGCATGCAGCCAACGTTACCCTGTGTGCGCTTGCCATCCAGGCGCTTTGGCGGCGGGCAGGGGCCGAGAACGGGCTTTTCCAAGTCGTGCTGGTCGAAAACGAACGCGTGGGGCGCCTGATCAGCGATCCCCGAGTGGCGGCCGTAACCCTGACCGGAAGCGAGCGAGCGGGTCAGGCCGTTGCCTCGCTCGCCGGGCAACACGTCAAGAAGTGCGTGCTCGAACTCGGTGGTGCCGACGCGTTCCTCGTCTTGGCCGACGCAGCCATCGAGAGCGCGGCCAAGGCCGCCGCCGAAGCGCGCACCATCAACTCAGGCCAAAGTTGCATTGCGGCAAAACGGATCATCGTGGAGCGGGCAGTTTACCGCGAGTTTCTTCCAGCATTCGTTGCTGCGATGGAAGCCTGCAAGGTGGGCGATCCGTTCGACGCTGACACGCGCATTGGTCCGCTAGCCCGAGCCGACCTTGTGGCAACGTTGCACCGGCAAGTGGAAGAGTCGGTCCGACTGGGCGCCAAAGTGGAACTCGGTGGTAAGCCGTTGGATCGGCCCGGGTTTTTCTACCCACCAACCGTTCTCACCGCGGTGAGGCCCGGAATGCCGGCATTCGACGAAGAGGTGTTCGGGCCAGTGGCTGCGGTCATCGTTGCCCGCGACGCTGACCACGCCGTGCACCTGGCCAACGCCAGCCGCTACGGACTGGGCGCGGCCATTTGGAGCCGCAACCGCAAGCGTGCAGAGGCACTCGCAGCGCGGCTCGACGTGGGTGCCGTGCACATCAACGACGTAGTGCACTCCGATCCCCGCCTACCTTTCGGCGGCGTGAAGCACTCCGGCTACGGACGAGAACTCGGAGTTTACGGGATCCGCGAATTCACCAACATCAAAAGCGTCGTGGTGCGCTAACTCCTTCTCTTCGCTGGTTCTTTGGAAGAGCAGCAAGCACAGAACACGGCCCGACCTCTCGCGGAGCCAAGGAGCTAGAGGCAAGCGCGCCCCTTCGGCCCGATTTTTACCCGCAGGATCCGAGCCCCAGTGGGATTTCCTTTTTGGCTAACGAGCCTGCTGCAACGATCGTGTTACGCCCCGAGATCCTCGAGGTACCCAGGGTCTCGCTCAGCAAAGCCACCCCACGCTGCAGTCGGCCACGGTGGCGCCGCCACATGCGCCCCATCCAACCGCCAGCACCACCGATCGGCACGGCGAGCCACTCTGGGTGCTGGTGCCCAAAGGAGACCGGTTTTTCTTGTTGTGGTGCATGGCTTCCCGAGTTCTTGGGCCGTCGTCGCTTCACCGGCAGGGGGCCACGGCCCTCCTCGGTAGAGACACGGTGCGGTAAGAAGTTGGTTGACCGACCCGCCAAATTTTCTCATACTTCCGCGATACCTCATAGTCGGAAACCCGGCTCTCGCGATGCGTGGGGGTATCACAGACGATGGTTCCTTTCTTCGAAGAAGGCTGGGTCGATAGGGGCGACGTCGCCAGCCCGCCAAAGCTGGCCAAGCGTTCCGCCCAGCACTGGGTGCATGCTAGGGCCACCGCGGGTCGTCGCGTTGTCCACCGACTTCGCTTTGCCCTCTGGGAGAGGCGCAAGCGGGCAAAGGTCAGCGGCGCCGGAGATTTCTTGCCGGCGGGCAGTACGACGGAGGCGAGGCGAGCACGGTGGGTCACTGCTCCGCAGTACGGCCACGCGGCAGAGGCAAGAATGCCGAAAAGGAAACCAAGCGAGCATGGCTGATAATCGGCTTTCAGCCCGGATCGGGCGGCAGGTCTTTCTCCCCGGGCACTTTGACGTTCCCGTGCTGCTTGAGGAAGTGCGCGCGCTGGGTGCAGATGGCTCCGCGGGGTATGAGTGCCGGGTCCGCCTGCCCGACGGCAGTCTCGAGGAGGCGGTAATCTCGCCTAACGAAGCGGCACTCCTCCTTGGCAGCGAGGAACAGCCCGCCGCCTCACCCGCCACCAAGCCCGCCGATGCGGAACAACTTCGATTGCTGGTCGAATCTGCCCGGATTCGCCTGGCCTATGCTCACGACCGCCAGTTCGCCGTCAGCCTCTCCGGCATCCGTACCCTTCCCCACCAGATCGAGGCGGTCTACCAGGCCATGTTGCCACAACCCCGCCTGCGGTTTCTCCTTGCCGACGACCCAGGGGCGGGCAAGACCATCATGGCCGGCCTCCTCATCAAGGAACTAAAGCTGCGAGAAGCCATCGAGCGGGTGCTCATCCTTTGCCCCGCTCCGCTCACAATCCAGTGGCAGGACGAGATGCTTCGCTGGTTCGGCGAATCGTTCGACATCATCTTTGCTGCCGTGGACCAGCAGCAACTCACCAACCCGTGGCAACGCTCATCCCAGGTGATCGCCTCCATCGACTACGCCAAGCAAGACGATGTTCGGGAGCGCGTGTGGCAGCAGCGCTGGGACTTGGTGATCATCGACGAGGCCCACAAGTGCTCGGCGTACACCAAATCTTACTCCGGGCGTAGCGCGGAAGTGGCTGAAACCAAGCGCTACCAATTAGCCAAGCGCCTTTGCGAAGCCGCCGATCATGTGCTGCTCTTGACCGCAACGCCCCACCACGGCGACGAAGATCGGTTCGCCCATTTTCTTCGCTTACTCGATTCGGATCTCTTCCCCGAGCCGCATCGTCTAGCGCAAGAGGCAAGCGCGATTCGAAGAGACGTGTTGAAGCTCGGGAAAACGTCACCCTGGTGCCTGCGCCGCCTCAAAGAAGACCTGCGCGATCTGAACGGGAAGCGGCTGTTCCCTGACCGCCACGTGCAGACCGTAACCTTCCGCCTCAGCAGCGAGGAGTATGCTCTCTACAAGGCGGTTACGGCCTACATCAACCAGTTCATCCCCCAACAGACCGGACAGCGACGGTCGTCGGCAGCGCTTACCCGTACTGTTCTCCAGCGACGCGTAGTAAGCTCCACCTGCGCTATCCACGAGTCGCTCAAGCGGCGGCTCAGGAAGCAGCAGGAGTTGCTCGACGAGTTGGAGGGGCTTCCACCCGCACAGCGGGCCAAACGCCTCGCCGCCCTCCAAGGCCGCCTGCCCGATGCGGAGCAAGAAGAGGATGACCTCGACGAGGAGGTCCGCGATCGGCTCATTGACGAATACACTGGGGCGCTGGAGCTCGACCAACTGCGCGCGGAGATCTCCGCCCTGGAGGATCTGGTCGAGCAAGCCCGGAAAGTACGCGAGCTGGCGAGCGACTCGAAGTTGGCCGCGCTCAAGAAATGCCTGGGCGAGGCGCAGTTCGCGGAACTCAAGGACGGTCGCGGTAAGCTCCTGCTCTTTACCGAGCACCGCGACACGCTTGCGTATGTCCGCGAGCACCTCGAACGTTGGGGCTACAGCACCTGCGAGATCCACGGCGGCATGAACCCGCACGAGCGCAAGCGCGCACAAGAACAGTTCCGTACGACAGCCCAGATTTGTGTGGCAACCGAAGCGGCGGGCGAAGGCATTAACCTGCAGTTCTGCCACTTGATGATCAACTACGACATGCCGTGGAACCCCACCCGCCTGGAGCAACGGCTCGGTCGTATCCACCGTATCGGGCAGGACCGTGACGTCTACGCCTTCAACTTCGTGGCCACGGATTCCGAGGACGGGGAGCCCATCGTCGAGGGCCGCATCCTCCATCGCCTCCTTCAGAAGCTCGAGGCCATGAACGAGGCCCTCGAGGGACGCGTGTTCGACGTCATCGGCGAGGTGCTGTCCCTCAACGACGTGAACCTTGCCGACATGCTGCGCGGAGCGGCCTACGATCCGCGCCGGCTCGACGAGTACCTCGACCAGATCGACCGGATCGACCCGCTGAAGCTCAAGGAGTACGAAAACGCCACGGGCATCGCTCTCGCGCGCAGCCATGTGGACTTTACCGCTTTTCAGCGCCGTAACCTGGAGGTGGAGGAAAAGCGCCTCATGCCTCGGTACGTCGAGGCGCAGTTCCTTGCAGCGGCGAAGGAGGTGGGTCTGCGCGTGGAGCCGAGAGCGGACGGACTGTGGCGGATTGAGTACGTGCCGGCCGACCTAAGGAGCGAGCGGCTCAAGTCAGTGCAGCGGCTGGGGAAGCCGGAGCCATCGTACCGCAAGGTCACCTTCCACAAGCACCACCTAGAGCAACCCGCGCACGTCGATGCCGTCCTGATGGGACCAGGCCATCCACTCTACGCGGCGGTGGACGAGAAACTCAACGAGAAGCTTTCCGCCCTGCAGGGAGGGATCGGTTTTTACGTGGACCCACTGGCGACCGAACCGTACCGGCTCCACTTCTTCGAGATTTCCATCCGCGGCAAGGACTCCAAGGGCAACGACGTTCCGCTGCACGGCGAGCTAGTTGCGGTGAGGGAGCACAGACACGGGGGTTATGCCACCAGTGGGAGCGGCTCGTTGCCTGTCTTCGAAATCGTACCGTGTGACATCTTGCTGAATTTGCCTCCTCACCCGTGCCCCCCTTCCGCGGTCGATCCTGTAGATATCCAGGCAGCCTCGGATTACTTAAAGGGCACCTACCAGCTCGAGTGCCGCGCCCGTTGCCAACAAGAACGCCAGCGCTTCGCCCGCATCTGCCGGGAGTACCTGGAGCGTTCCTTCGAGGCTCGGATCAAACGCGCCCAAGAGCGGGCGATGGCACTCATGGGGGAAGCAAGCACGAAGGCAGAGTTCAAGCTTGCGGCGGAAGAAGCTCGGAAATACGTCGACGAGTTGCAACGACAACGCGAGCAGCGGCTAAGCGGCCTTGGGAGGTTGGAGGTTGCTAGAACGGGGCCCGTGCGGCATGTAGCCACGGCGATTGTCCTCGCACCCGGTATGGACACCGAAACGCAGTTGGCAGACCTTGTGGACGAGCTCGATCCCAACCTGCGAAAGCAAAGCGAGCTTGCCGCCGAAGAACTGGTCGTGGCTGCGCTTCGGGAAGAGGGGTTTCCCGAGGACCGCATCGAGCGCGTCGGCCACCTGAAGCTTGGTTTCGACATCCGAGCCCACCGCATCGCCGACCCCGCCACCGGCGAGGTTGTGGTCAAGCGCATCGAGGTCAAGGGCCGCATGCGCGGCCAGCCGGTGCGGTTGACAACCAACGAATGGTACAAAGCGCAGCAGTTGGCGGAGACGTACTGGCTTTACGTGGTCTGGGATCCGCTGAGCCCGAACCCAGAGCTGGTTCGCATTCAGAATCCCGCCGCGCGACTGGATTACGCCAAGCGCGAGATCGTAGCGGCGCGGTTTTTCGAGATTCCAGCAGAGGCTCTAGTAGCGGCCGTCGGCAACGAGGGGGCATAAGCATGGACCAAACAATCCGTAGCACCTTGGCCCGCTTGAAGGAGGGCCGGTCCGAGCTCTACGAGGAACTGGCTTCGCCGGTAGCATCTGCCCTTTCTCATCTGGTGCCACCGGCTTTCCAGGTGGAGGCAGAGGCTTGCTAGCGCGTGCCCAAGAACAAGGTGCGTCAACCGGCGCACCTCTTCGAGATCCCGGGGAAAATACTGGTCACAGCAATGCGAGAGGAGAATGACCATGGACGAAACTAGCTGGCTTCCAGTGTCACAATCCCGCGGTCGTCCCGGTCTTGCCATCAAGATAGATGGGCCCAGGGTGGGCGAGGCGCGCCTGTCCGCCAATGACTTGGCTAGAATCCTCCTTCGCACCCAACAAGTGCTGAAACGCATCGGGCAGGTGCTCTACGGCGAATCACCCATCGGAGAGGGGCGGAAGAAGAAGGACATCGAACAACTCTGTGAGTTGTTCCTTGTGGGATGGAAGCCAGGGAGTGCGGTGGCGGAGGTCGAACTGGCCGAGCCGCCGGCCCAAATGAGCTTGTTTGGGTACGTGGGTGAGGAGAGCGTCAAAGCGTTTCTCAATGGTATGGCGCGTATTGACGCGCAGACGTTGGACATCCCGCAGCCCATGCCAGCGGGCTTTGACACCAAAGTTTTACACGCATGCGACTTGCTGGGAAGGGTCCTTGAGCGCGGCATCAATACGGTGCACTTCCAGCCGATCCAGGTGACTGGTGTTCCCGCTATCACTTTTGATCGCTCTTTGCGGGAGAAGGTGCGTAATCTGCTCGGTAGGCCCGTCGAGCAGCGGCAGGTAGAAAAGATTGGCCGGCTGGAAGTTCTGGACGGCCACCGTGGGTTGCAGGGCCGACTGTGGGAGCCGGACGGCACGAAATGGCTCTGTATCTTCAAGCCCGAACACCTAGAGATCCTTCCCGAAGCCTGGCTTCGCACGGTCAGGCTGGTCGGCGAAGCCGTGGTTGAGCCTGGCAAGGAACGGACACTCCATGTGGCGTCGGTCCTGCCCCTTGAACAGGAACTCGGGGAGACGGCGATGACGGAAGAACTGCACAAGGTGCCCTTCTGGACCTCCCTGCCGCTGGAGCAATTGGCAGAGCTCCAGGGAGTCCAGCCTGCCACGGACCTGGACAGCATCGGTGAGCTATGGCCCGCAGATGACGATCCGGATCGAATGTTCGCCCACATCCTCGACGAGCGGTCAGCTCGCCGCCGCATGGCACAAGGGGATGATAGCCGATGAGCGTCGTGCTCCTCGACACCATGGTAGCCAGCCTGCTTCACCCCAAGAAGAGGGGCACGGAGCTTCGGGAGAAGTACGAGAAGCACATGAGAGATCAAATCCTGGCACTTAGTTTCCAGAGCGTCGCCGAGCTCTGGGAATGGGCCGAGGCAAACAGATGGGGAGAGAAGGCCCGTCAACAACTCGATACGTTAGTCCGACGCTTTCTCGTGATTCCTTATGACTACGAACTTGCACAGGTGTGGGCGAGAGTGATGCAACAGAGCAAAGAGGAGGGCCGTCGCTTTGAAGCCGGAGACTGCTGGATCGCAGCCACTGCCGTTCACCGCAAGATTCCCTTGCTGTCACACGACAAGGATTTCGCGAACCGGTCCATCCGTGGCCTCAAGGTGATTACGTATGTCGAGGATGAAACATGAACGAAGACCGTAGGCTCATCGAGGACTACTTGCCCATCGAGGCCATCAGCAAGGAGGCTTCGAGGGAGAAATCCGTTCGCAAGGGCCACATCTCCACGCTGCACCTGTGGTGGGCGCGGCGGCCCCTCGTGGCGTGCCGCGCTGCGGTGTACGGGGCTCTGGTGCCGGCCTCGCGGTTTATCCCGGAGAACGGGCCGGACAACAAGAAGCAGAGCCTGGGCCGGGCCAACGCGGCGAAATTCGTGGAGCGGCTCTGCAAGTATCCGGGCAACCCTGATGCGGTCAACGAAGCCCAACGACACATCCTCGAAGCCCACGCCGAGCGGTTGACCGAGGAGACCGGCAAGAAGGTCACCGTCGAGGACATCATCGAGGGCCGTGCGCCGCGGCCCAAGGTCCTCGACATGTTCGCTGGCGGCGGGGCGATCCCACTGGAGGCGCTGCGCCTCGGGTGCGAGGCCTACGCCCTGGACCTCAATCCCGTGGCCCACATCATCGAGCTTTGCACGCTGGTTTACCCGCAGAAGTACGGCAAGCCCGACCCGAACGCCCGCGGTATGACCGGGCCGAAGAATGCGAAGGGTGAGACGACCTGGGGTGGGCTTGCCGAAGAGGTTCGCTACTGGGGCAACTGGGTGCTTGAGAAGGTCAAGGCGGAGATTGGCGATCTCTATCCCCTCATCCCCGATCCCCAGTGGAAGGGCAAAGGTGGCACAGGCTTCCAGCCTGTGCAGAGTGAGCTGCTTGTGACCAGAAGGAATTTACCTCATTGGCAAGCAGGCGGCTCCATCTATTTCGTTACCTTCCGGACCGCTGGCCTTGACCTGAATCGGGCGGCGAGAGAGCTTGTCTTGGACGCCTGCCGCCACTTTGACGGACAGCGTTACACCCTTTGGGCCGCCGTGGTCATGCCGGATCACGTCCACCTGTTGCTTCAGCCGCACGACATCGAGCAAGGCAAATGGTGGCCGCTGTCGAGCATCCTTCATTCGCTCAAGTCATTCACAGCAAAGGAAATCAATAAGCTACTCCATCGCCAAGGAAGCGTGTGGCAGGATGAGAGTTTTGATCGCATTGTCCGGGATGAGGAAGAGTTCTTGGAAAAGTGGAACTACATCCGGAACAATCCCGTAGCGAAAGGCCTGTGCGAGGTCCCTGAGCAGTGGGATGGCTTCTATGAATGCACCGGCAAGATGCCTGGCAGTGACTCCACAGGCAAGATGCCTGGCAATAACTTCACAGGCAAGATGCCTGTGCCACTGGAAACACCTCCTGGATATTTGACACCCGTCGCCTATCTGTGGACGCGCACCGTGCGCTGCAAGAACCCAACGTGCGGGGCGACGGTGCCGCTCGTGCGCCAGACCTGGCTGTGCAAGAAGGCCAAGAGATATGTGGCGCTTCGTATGGTCGCGCCCAGGGGAGAAAAACGCGTGCGCTTCGAGGTGGTCGAGAGCGCAACGGAAAAAGGGTTGGGCTTCGATCCTGCGGCCTGCTCTAGGGGCGGCAACGCCACCTGCCCCTTCTGCGGAACCGTGGCAGACAGCGATTATGTGAAGGCCGAAGGCCGCGCCAAGCGCATGGGCGAGCAGATGATGTCCATCGTCTGTACTCGGCCCGGCCGGCAGGGGAAGATATACCTGTCCGCGGATGACCACCCCGAGTATTGGCCGGACGACGAGGCGATCCGCCAGCGGATCGAGGCGCTGTGCCAGCAGACAGGCCTAACGGTACCGAGCGAGCCGATCGAAGCTAACCCGCGTTCGATGGATACCCAGCATTTCGGGTTCGAGACCTGGGGCGACCTCTTCACCCCCCGCCAGATGCTGTGTCTGCTCACCTTCGCCGCGGCGGTGCGGGAGGCGCAGGCGGCGCTGGGACAGGCGGGCGTGGAGCGTGAGCGGGCGAAGGCGGTGGGGACGTATCTGGCCGCCGCGCTCGACAAAGTTGCGGAGATCGCGAACAGCTTGGGCAGATGGGAGCCAGTAGCCCAGTGTACTAGAACAGTATTCGGAAGGCAGGCCCTTCCGATGGTTTGGGACTTTGGTGAAACCGTGCCGATCGCGACCAGTGCCGGGAACTGGAACGAGCACCTTGGCCGAGTGCTGGGCTCGATAAACTTGACAGTGCACTCTGGCGACGCCGCCACCGTCCTTCGCGGCTCGGCCACCGCGCTCCCTTGGTCCGATGCATCCTTCGACGCCGTCGTCACCGATCCGCCCTATTACGACAACGTTTCATACTCTAATCTGTCGGACTTCTTCTACGTCTGGCTCAAGCGCACCATTGGCCATCTTTACCCAGAGCACTTCGCATCGGAGTGCACACCAAAAAAAAGCGAGATTATCGCGGCCTTCTATCGGCACAACTGCAGCAAAGAGAAGGCCCGCGCCGCCTACGAGCGGATGATGGCGCAGGCGTTCGCCGAGGCGAACCGGGTGCTCAAACCGGGCGGCCCGATGGTCGTCGTCTATGCCCACAAGACCACGCTCGGCTGGTCCACGCTGGTGGAGGCGCTGCGGCGAGCGGGCTTTACCGTGACCGAAGCGTGGCCGCTCGATACCGAGATGAAGTCGCGCCTCATCGCGATGGAAACGGCATCGCTTGCCTCCAGCATCTTTCTGGTCGCGCGCAAACGGGAAAGTAGCACAGGCTTCCAGCCTGTGTCCCAAAGCACAGGCAAGATGCCTGTGCCACCATTGGTGGGCTCCTACGAGGACGAGGTGCGCCCGGAGTTGGAGCAGATCGTGCGGGAGCGCGTGGACTCGCTCTGGAAGATGGGAATCATGGGGGCCGACCTCGTGATCTCTGCCGTGGGGGCTGGCCTTCGGGCGTACACGCGCTTTGCCCGCGTCGAGTACGCCAACGGCGAGGAGGTCCCGGCCGGGAAATTTCTCGCCGAGGTGGAAGGGGTTGTCCTCGAGACCCTCCTGGAGAAGATTTTCCGCCTGCCGAGAAGCGGCGTTTCTGCCGTCGATGGTCCGAGCCGCTTCTACGTCCTCTGGCGCTTCACCTACAAGGCAGCCGAGATGGAAGCCGGCGAGGCCATCGTTTTCACCTACGGGCAGGGAGTGGAGTTGGATGGTCCCAATGGGCTCACAGGCGGGAAGCCTGTGCCACTGCTGGAAAAGAAGAAGGGGAAGTACCGGCTGCGGGACTTTACCGAGCGGGGCGAAGACGAGAAACTGGGGTTGCCCAAGGAGGATGGCACCTCAGCTTCCCTTATCGATGCGCTGCACCGCATCCTGTGGCTCGTGGAGAACCAGCCGCGCACACTGAACAAATTCCTCGACGAGGCCCGTCCCGACCGCGAGCGTCTGCGCCTCGTTGCGCAAGCGCTCGCCGGCCGTGCGCTTTCCGGCGGCCCGGACGAGGACAGCGAACGAAGCGTCATCACCACACCTGCGGAACAAGCCGCGCTGAAGAAACTGCTCGCCAACTGGCGGGCCCTGATCGAGCAGCGATTGGCGATGGACGAGGGTACGCTGTTTGTGAGAAGAGGACACTAGCCGATGAACACCCAGCTAGAAGAGAAAAGTGACCATTTGCAAGAATCCTCACGTAGGGTACCAGAGCGAAGATATCGTAAGGCGCCGGTCATCGAGGCGCTTTGCGAGATCTATTTTGTCGGTTCTTCCTGGGACGAAACTGTTCCCGGAGTTTTTTTCGAGCGAGTGAAGGGTGACTTTTCCCAAAAGCGGCAGAGAACGATCCAGGAGGCACAGATTAGCCTTGGACCTGAACAGGCCGTTGCAGGCATTCGCCAGCTTCCCCCTTGGATGCAGTTTGTGTCCGATGAGAAGCATCGCATGATTCAGTTGGCGCAGGATCTTCTGGTTGTGAATCAGCTTGCCCCTTACCCCCATTTCGAGCAGTGGGAGGCTGACATATACCGCGCGCTGAGCGTCTACAAAGAACTAGCTCGTCCTAAGAGTGTGAGCCGGCTTGGGCTCCGTTACATCAATCGAGTTGTGATTCCGGGAAAGAAAATCCGCATGGATGAGTATTTCACCATCTATCCGAACCTTCCGCAGAAGCTTGGGGATACGCATGGGGCCTTTTTGATTCGAGTGGAAGTGCCCATGTCCGAGCAGGGTCACGTCGTCATTATCACTTTTGGCAGTGCGCTATCTCCTGATTCTTCCGAAACTCAGCAGGAGTTCGTGCTGGATCTTTATGACCTTTTCGAGAGAGACCAAGACGTTGATGAAGAAATCATTCGGAGAGAAGTGCGCCGGGCGCATGAGAACATCGTTATTGCTTTCGAAGACAGTATTACGGACAAACTTCGGGAACTTTTTGAACCGGAGGAGCAAGCATGATGAGCGTCTCAGCACTGCAAAACTGTTCCTCCTCGGACATTTACTACTTGTCTGACGTATCGGCCAAGGTGACCGCACCAATCATTCGCCTCTCGGTAGTTGGGCGAGAGCGTGGGGCTTCGACGGCTGTGACCGAAACGCAACCCACATTCCAGTCGGACGTTGCGAAACGGTTTTATTCTCTCGCTGAGACATGGAAAAGGGAATGTGCTCATCTTTCCTCGCTGCGCGAGATGGTGCTTCATCCGGCATATCAACAGATCATCGGAATGGGAAAGGAGGTCCTTCCTCTCCTTTTGCAGGAACTGGAACGCAGGCCGGATCACTGGGACTGGGCCTTACGAGCTATCACGGGAGAGAATCCTGTACCTCCCGAGCATTGCGGACGCCTTGCCGATATCGCACGCGACTGGCTTGAATGGGCCCGACGAAAGGGGATTCGGTGGTGAGCCACGAATTGGAGAAGCTCTTCCCCGATCTTCGCCAGGCGCGTTACGAGGTTACAAGCCCCGCCGATCCAGGCTACAACTGTATTGCCTGGGCGGCAGGGGACACATCACGCTGGTGGGAACCTGACCCTTGGAACCTTCGCTACTGGCCTGCCAACGTTCCTCGGGATTACACCTTGCAGGCGTATGTCGAGGCCTTCCGCTGGCTTGGATTTGAAGAGTGCCCCGACGCAAGCTTCGAGGAGGGGTGGGAGAAGGTAGCGATCTTCGCAGGGGATGACCGCACCCCCACCCACGCTGCGCGCCAGCTTCCCGACGGCACCTGGACGAGCAAGCTGGGCAAGCTCGAAGACATAAAGCATCACCAGCTTGAACAAGTCAGTGGAGCGCATTATGGGCAGCCGGTCGTCATTCTGCGACGCCGTAGGCAGACTCGCATCCCTCAGGAGAGACAGTCGTGACCACACACGTCCTTCGACCTTGGACCGATATGGTGAAGCTGCACCCGGACGTCGAAGCGGGTGCGCTCACCGAGGCGGTGTTTGCCATCGATCTCGGAGCCATCGCCGCAGGCGATCCCAATGTGCCTATCGTCAACCGAGACCCGGAAGCATTTTTCCGCGCTACCTACCTGACGACCGATCTCCGAAAGCTTCTCGAAGAAGTGCTGGCATCGCTTGCCGGAAAGTCGGGGTACAATCGCGTCCTCAAGCTGCGCACGCCGTTCGGTGGCGGGAAGTCGCACACGCTGGCGGCGCTGTTCCATGCCGCCCGCCATCCGCAAGCGCTCGACCATGTACCCGAGGCACAACACTTTGCCAGGCCAAAGAACGTGGCGGTCGCCGTATTCGACGGGGAAAAGTTCGATGCCCGCAATGGTAAGGAGATTCAGCAGGGCGAGAGCCTGTTGTGTGTAAAAACCATGTGGGGCTGGATCGCCTGGCAGATTGACCCGGAGCGCGCGTTTCCCCTTGTGGCAGACCACGATCAGGATCGCGTCGCCCCCGGGGGCGATGTGATCCGTAAGCTCCTCACCGAAGGCGCCAATGGCAGACCAGTGCTGATCCTGCTGGACGAGGTGCTCAAGTACATGGAACGGGGAGCCGCCGTGAGCGTGCTCGATTCTACCCTGCAGCGTCAGGCCAAGGACTTCTTCCAAAACTTGACCGTAGAGGTTGCGGGGAGTGCGAATGCAGCGCTTGTTTACTCGCTCACGTGGAGCGCTCGGGAGGCGCTGGGCAATGTCGCCCTGCTTGCCGAGATCGACAAGCTTGCGGCACGCGTGGACCAGCTTCGCGAGCCGGTCACCGGCGACGAGATCCTTCCCATTCTGCACCGTCGGCTGCTCGCGGCTGCGCCGGAGCGCAGCGTGGCGACGGAGGTTGCCACCGCCTACCAAGATGTCGTTACCGGAATGCGCCGAGCCCACGCCGAAACCCGTGCCGAGCGGCAGCAGGCGGAGGAAGAAGGACGTCTCCTGCTCGAGCGAATGCGAGCGGCATATCCCTTCCACCCAGCGCTAATCGACGTTATGCGCGAGCGCTGGACAGCCGTGGACGCCTTCCAAAGAACCCGGGGCGCCCTGCGGTTTCTCGCCTCGTGCATGCACTCGCTCAAGCGCAATGGTGGTGCCCGGGCGCTGCTGGGACCCGGAGATGTGCCTCTTCACGATGGGGACGTGCGGGTCAAAATGCTCAAGGAGCTAGGGGCCCAGAACGATTACGACCCGGTTATCGTTGCAGACATTGTCGGGCCGAACGCGCGGGCCAGACGAATCGACGAGCGGTTAGGGCGAGAGACGCCACAGCTTGCGAGCGTGAAGCCGGCAACACGGCTTGCCACCGCTATTCTGCTCTACTCGTTTGGCGGGTTGCAGCGGCAGGGGGCAGGAGAATCGGAAACGCTGCCGCCGGGAGTGACGGAAAACGAGCTGCTCGCAGCCTGTGTGGGTCCTGACCTCGACCATATTACGGCAACGGCGGTACTCTCGGAACTTCGCAACCATTGCCTCTACCTGCACTACGACGGTGTGCGGTACTGCTTCAAGAAGGACCCGAACGTCACCAAGCTCATCGAGGATGCCGAGCAAGAGGTGTCGCGACAGGAGGCCCAGGCACATGGCCGCGGGCCGGTGCGGGATAAGATCAAGGCGATGCTGGAAGCCCGCCTGGCGGGTCACCATGCAGCGATCGTCTGGCCCAGTAAGAGCCAAGACATCCCGGATGGGGAACCACGCTTTCTGGTAGCCTACCTACCGCTGGAGTTTGCGGCAGAGAGCAAAGCGGAGCAAGAACGGCTGGCGAAGGACTATCTCCTCAAATACGGGGATCGGCCTAGGCGCTATCGGAACGGGCTTGGGCTGGCCGTCCCCGACAAAAAGCAGATCGAGGGGCTTCGCCGAGCGGTGCGGTACCTCCTCGCCATCGAGCGCGTGGATGCGAAAAAGCAGCAGCTACGCCTGACGAAGGACCAGTTAGAGCAATTGAAGGAAAGGAAACGGACCGAGGAGGCTGCGGCCGAGTCTTGCTTTCGGGACCTGTATGCGGCGGTGTGGTTGCCACGTGTGGAGAGTAGCGAGATCGAGATCGAGCGAGTGGAGCGTGGGGGCCGACCGCTTCAGGCTACCGGCATTCACGAGCGGATCATGGAGCTACTGACCAGCGCCGGGACGCCACGGGTGCACGGCACTGTCAACCCGGCGAAAATCGTGGACAGGGTCAAGCTGGGAGAGCCGAAAGTTCCTGGCGAATCGCCAATCCTGGGCATTCCGGCAGCGGAGGTCGTAGAGTCCTTCTTCCGCGACATTGCCCCTCCGCGACTCGAGTCTTCCACCGTGCTTAGGAAAGCTATCGCCCGCGGAGTCGCGGAAGGGAAGTTCGCGTACACGAGCGGTTCTCCACCGGCTCTGGGCCCGGATGGGAAGTTCCAAGTGAGCCGCAACAAGGTGGTGTTCAATCGGGAATTTGCGGAGGACGAGGTGGACCTCGAATCCGGCTTCCTGATGGTCCCTACGGCCGTGCCCGAGGCAGTGCCGCCGCCGCCAGAACCGCCGTCACCTCCCGGCCCACCTCGTGGGGGAGACGTTGAGCCACCGAAGCCCGTACCACCCCGCGGACGCCTGACCACCGTGCGCCTCTGCTTCAAGGCGACACGGGATCAGATCTTCAAGGCGTTCCCGGCTATCGCCAACCTCGCCGACAAGTCGGACGAAGGTAAGGTAACGATACAGGTGGAAGGGACCTCAGCGGAAGGCTTCGACCCTTCATGGCTGCGGAACGCAGTGGGCGAGCCTCTGGATGAGGCCGACGTCAACGTGAAGAGTTTGTCGGACGAATCGTAGGTTTGCCCGCACTGAGGTGATTGTGGGCGTCGTGGGCGCTGAGGCTGGGTGCCCTTGGGGACGGATGGGACGAAGGTAGTCACAGCCCTCGCAGGAGGCCGTCGGGCTGTTGCCCGTTGGTTCGCAACGCCGGTGTTGCCTCAGTTCCCGCGGGCGAGCCGCTTGATCACGGGGACTACGGCTTGCAGCTCCTCGTCGCTCATTTTCTTCACCGGCTCCTTGTGTTTCTTGTTCACCCGGATGCTTTTGATGAGCTCCTCGGGCGAGGCATCCTGCACCTTCGGATCGCCGACCATCGACGGCACCTTCATCGATTTGCCTGTGGGGGTGTCGCCTTTGCCCGTTTCTCCATGACACTTGGCACACTTCTCTTTGTAGAGCGCCTCGCCATCCAGCGCTTTGGAAGAGGCAGCAAGCAGGAGCCCTGCCGCAATCGTTACCAGCCACCATCTCCATCGGCCCATAACCAGCCCTCCAGTCATCTAACAACGCAGAGGAACGCTGCTGAGTCAACCCGCCACCTTCTCTAGCATGCTCGCCGCGGGTGCGCTGTTGCATTGCGTTGGCACGACTGCCACACAGGGTGCGTGGTGCGGTGACGGAGGCGAGGTGCGCAAGCAGACGCTGACCATTGCGGAGCACGCTCCGCTGTTCGCGGTGGTTCCGCTTCGGCCGGGCGTGTACGTGTTTCGTGACGCAACCGGTGCGCCGCTGTACGTGGGTAAGAGCAAAAACTTGCGCCGGCGCCTGCAAAGTTATTTTGCCACCCGCGCTACAGAGCGGCGCAAGGCAAAGATGGTGCAGCTTTTTGCCGAAACTGTCAGCATCGAGCTCACCGGTTCCGACTTCGCCGCCATGCTCCGCGAGCTCGAATTGGTGCAACACCTCCATCCTCGATTCAATCGCCGGATGCGTCACCCGGAACGTTACGCTTACCTTCGGGTGGATTTTCACGCACCCTTCCCGCGAATCACGCTCACCACCCAACTGGACGACCAAGGGGTGTTCTTGGGCCCCTTCGCAGCACGGCAGCGCATGCGCACGGCATTGGAAGAAATCTGCGATGCTTTCGGGTTGCGAACTTGCACCGATCCGCTGCCAAGTGCGGAGCAAGGGCGCAGTTGCTGGCGGTACCATGTTCGCACGTGCCTTGCCCCGTGCGTCGGCAATGCGACACCGGGCGCTTACGGCAGGGCCGTACTGCAGGCGGTGCGCACGCTGACAGGATCGCGCGAAGCATTACGCCAGTGGCAACAACGGCGCACGCAACTAGCCGAGAGCCTGGAGTTCGAACGTGCAGGCCGTTTATTGGATCGCGAGCTGCGTGTGCGCGCGGCACAGCGGCTGCTCGCCCTTGCGGTGCATCGGGGCGACGATGCCTTGGTCCTTCAGCCGGCGGTCGAACCAGAGCACGCCGTGCTTTGGGCTATTCGGGATGGTGACGTCGCACGCACGGTAGAAGTTCCACGGCTGGCGCTGGCCAGGGCCTTTCGCGAGCTATGGGCGGCGTTTTCGCCTGCGCGGCAGACGGTTCGCTTCGTGGGGCAAGGCGACTTGGATCGCCGTTGGATTATCCACCGTTGGCTGAGGAGCGCGGAAGGGCGAGCCTGGAGCATTCCGGTTCGCGGCCGGCCAATGGCGGCCGTGTGGGAAGACCTTCGAACACATGCCGCCTCGCTGCCCGCCGCTCTCCCTCTCGGCGCGCCTAGCGAGTCGGAGTAGTGGCACGCACCCGGCTTCGAACGCGGGCCGTTGTTCGGCCCCCGGTGCCACGCGCGATCGTGCGTCGCGGAAGCCGCGCCTTCAACAGACGGCACTCCTGCTCGATGGCCGAAACGAAATCGTGCAAGTCGGGAAGCGCATCCCAGTCGGAATTGAACCCCCAAAACAGCTTTCCGTCATAGCTCATCAAGGCCACGCCTAGCGCTTGATTCGAAAACAGTGGCACCACGGGATAAATTTCCAGCAGGCGGGAGCCGAGGAGGTAGAGCGGACGCCGCGGTCCCGGCACATTGGTCACGATCATATTGTAAGAGTGTGTCGTTGCGGCAAGGCGGGCAAAGCTCACGAACAAGGAGGTAACCGTCCGATCGCTTAGGGCTTCGAGCGCTGCCGCCCCTCGGGCTTGGGTGGAACTCTTCAAGCGGGCGGTTTCGTCGCGCACCAAGCGCAAGCGACGCACGGGATCGGCTTCTGCAATCGGCAAGTCCACCACCAACAGCGACACGCGATTCCCGAGCTGAGCCTTTTCCTCCTCGCTTCGAACGCTCACCGGTACGAGTGCGCGAAAGCGCACCTGTTCCACGTCGGTTCCACGGCGCAGCAAAAGCATCCTGACCGCCCCTGCAGTGAGCGTCAGCGCTACGTCGTTGACCGTACCGCCGAAGTGCTGCCCTATGTTCCGAACCGTTTCGAGATCCAATTGCAACCAGTCGAAGCGCCGATGGGGGCCAATGGGCCGATTCAGCGGCGTGACCGAGGCTGGCTGAAAGCCGCGGACAATGGCCTCGGCAACGCCCGCCGCCAAAGCAAGGCCCCGCTGGAGCGTGGAAACCGGGTGGCGCACCGCCGACTGCGCGGCTTGCCAGGCTTCGGTAACCAAACCAGCGCGATGCGCGCACTCGCGAAGAAACAGCTCCCAATCGGAAGGGAGCGGCCGCGGACGCCAAGGTTTCGGCGGCCCCTGCGGAGGCGGCTCGGGCTCGGGGCTGAGAAGTCGCTCCATCAAACTTACCCCAGCCAAACCGTCGATCATGCAATGGTGAACCTTGCTGATCGCCGCAAAGCGCCGCTCCGCCAGCCCTTCGACAAACCACATCTCCCACAGCGGCTTTCCGCGGTCGAGCTGCTGGGAGAGAATGCGGCCGACTAGGCGCTTGAGCTGCCGCTCGTCCCCAGGGTGCGGCAGTGCGGTATGGCGAACGTGGTAGTGAATGTTGAAACGCTCGTCGTCTTGCCACACCGGGTGGCCAAAGCCCGGCACCCAGTGAATCTTTTGCCGAAGCCGTGGAACTTCCGCGACCACTTGCTCGGCCAGGTTCAAGACCCGAGGAAAATCCAAAGCACCGTCCGACCCGACCAAGTTCCCCCCTTCAAAAACCGCCGCCGCGCCCACATGCATGTGGACGTTACGGTCTTCGATGTCCAGGAAGAACCGGTCCATCGCGCTCAGCCGCTCGAAAAATTCTCTCGCCATCGCCGAAGCCTTTTGGGAATGTCTTTACCGCACGCCACGCACGACCCCAACGGACTCCAACGCAATCTCCCTGCCAACGCCGCTGCCGAACTCCATCGGCCCTCGGGGCAATGACGTTTCGCGGCGCTGCAAAGCAACCATGAGTCTCCGGTTTTTCTTCTCCGAAGAAGAAGACCAAGGGAACGGGTCGTTCGTAACCAGGGGGAACGAATTGGCGTTGGACCGCCCGGACAGAAACTTTGGTGCTGCCCCACTCCCCCCCGAGGCTCCAAAGAAAGCCCGCTCGAGCCAACCTCGAGCGCAACGCTTGCCATCGAAGAGTGGCGGGGGGAGGATTTGAACCTCCGACCTTC
>FMSI01090104.1_pt1 | contig 28823 bp, 27 predicted proteins | sample 1504471 | NCBI WGS metagenome assembly FMSI01 (sample SAMEA4475357, study PRJEB15587) | soil metagenome | biome: Soil; feature: Field | place: India | collected 2015-03-11 | depth 0 m
GGCTAACTAAACTTTCCGACAATTCTGGGATACACCCGCTTTTCACCCGCTTGACACGATGAGGCAAATATGCTATATAATAATCGTATCCCCCCTGCTGCTTCGGGAGCAGGGTGCGAGGCGGTAGTAACCGCCTCTGCTTTTTTAAAGCCTTCCACGAGTCGAAAAAATATGAAAACGATCGTGTATGTTGATGGCTTCAATCTCTACTATGGTGCAGTCAAAGATACCCCCTATAAGTGGTTGGATATCTCTTGCCTGTGTAAATACTTGTTGCCTAATAATCAGATCATTCAAATCAAGTACTTCACCGCCCTGGTCTCAGCCCGCCCAGATGATCCAGATAAACCCGTGCGTCAGCAGATCTATCTGCGGGCGTTGCGCACAATACCGAACCTGCAAATTTTTTATGGGCACTTTCTGGAACACGTCGTTCGCATGCCGCTGGCTCATCCATTGCCAAACGGACCAAAAATTGTAGAAGTCATTAAAACGGAAGAGAAAGGCTCGGATGTTAATCTTGCCTCACATCTCATTAATGATGGTTACCAGGCTCGTTATCAAGTTGCTGTAGTTGTATCCAACGATTCAGATTTGGTTGAACCGATTAAAATCATACGGCAAGAACTGAATCTGCCTGTCATTGTGCTTAATCCCTTTCCCAGACATCCAAGCAAGGAGTTACAAAAATACGCGACTTTTGTAAAGCCAATTCGGCGAGGAGTTGTAGCTGCGAGTCAGTTTCCACCCACACTGGTTGACACCAACGGCGTTTTCTCAAAACCTGCTATTTGGTAGCCACTCAGCAGATTCCACTTATGATCATACAAGAACCGCCTCCATCTTCATACTTTACATTTTCCAAGGAAACCTTCGTGAACTCGTATAAGTTGTCCTCAAAGCCTTTGCCGGAGGGGAAAACAAGCAGGAGTCTCTTTACGAGACGCCTGGCAAAACCCTTGAAGCCGAAACTTGGGGGCATTTTGACCTGATCTGGTCTAACAAGTACTGGGCGCGTTGCCAGTCCTCCTTACCTTTGCTTGTATTTTTCGTCTTTGCCTGTAGCGAAGGCGAGAACCAGGACAACACCCATTACATCATTTGCAAAAGCCTTCAACCTGCAAGCCCTCCAATGCCAGTATGGTTCTTGGCACAAGTGGGAGCGAATAAGGAATTCAGGAACCTATTAAAGGCTTATTGCATAACAGCGGTTCTCAATTGCCCGCCCGAGCCAGGGTTTCCATAATCCTGTGCGGCGGGCTTCGAGTAGGTTAAAACCGACTTTTTCATACAGGAAACAGGCTACCTCATTTTCAGAGGTGGTTTTCAAATGGACACCTTTTACCCCCTCGGCGCGGAGTTGAGCCAGATAGTGTTCCAACAGCGCTTTACCAATCCCCCCACCCCGTTGATCGGCTTGCACGTTAAGATGCAAATGAGCGGGAAAGCGCTCGAGATCGGGATGGAGCATCTCTCGTTTTAGCATGGCTTCGAACAAGCCCCACAGGTAGCGGAGACTTTGCTTGCCTAAATGGTACTCTCCGCTCATCAGGCCAACGACAAGAGCAGGGAAGATTCTCCTAGCTACAATACGGTTCATGGTTTGGGTATTAACACAGCCCAGCAAATAACCCACCACGGTATGTTCGCGTTCTGCCACCCAGGCATGTTGGGGTTCGTAATCGGTGTAATAAGCACAAAAGGCCTCACAAAACAGGGCGCGGTCCTCAAAGTAATGTTCGAGCGCATCACCAAAGAAAGCTGTATCGGCAGCAAGCTTAAAAACTGCCGTCCTATCCAGAGGACGAAAATGGCGTATCTGAAAGGAAATCATCAGGGCTAATGAGAACTTACTTCCAGAGGGAAGGTGAAAACCGCCTGCCAGGCAATTTGATCCAGGATGCCAAGTGTGCCATTGCGCACATCGGCACTGACAAACAATAACCAGGGACGATTGAGGGTATCCATGGCGATATGGGTACAAACCTGATTCTGCTGAATCTCAGCCTGGTTGAAACTTGCCCGACCAGCTCGCCCCTGGGCGGAATAATGGGCGATCTGGTCGTTTTCATCGACAGCTAAGAGGCGCAGGGTGTAAGTAAACATCCCATTTGCCCGCCCGCGCAACTCGGCACACAGCCATAATTCATCTTGTGGACTATGAGCTGCATACAGAGCCACCCAATCCGAAGCTGGCACCAGGCGGCGTGTGATGAAATCCCCCTGAGGATCTTGTTTGATGGCTGGGATTGGTTCGCCCAGTGAGTTCAACCAGGTGCCTGGTTGCATGCGATCGCCGAAGCTCACCACTTCTAAGATTCCAGCTTCAGGGCGATCGAACAATTCATTTCGCCGCACAAAGCTCAGCAGAAAATTACGCAATAACCCCAACTGGCTCTGGTAAGCTAGTGTCGCATTTTCTTTGCGGGCAATTTCGTCTCCCGTCAGGTCTAAGCGAAACCACTCCGTATCCACACTCCACATCTTGTTAGGTGGTAAGAGATCTGCTTCAGGCACATATCGCTTTGGATATGGAAAATCGGGGCGATGGATCAGGTATGCCAGGAGGGCAGGTTGATAGTCGGGTGCATGCCGCTGAATGAGATAGACAGCCAGACGCACAAAGGCACTCAACCCCCAATGATCGGGGTGAACATCGGCTGGGTGAGGATAGACAATCAGATCAGGCTGATAGGTTTCAATGAGGCTGCGGATATCACCCAGCAGATCCTCTCCCGCATAGACTGCAGCGGAGTTAAAGGTGAGATGATACGGGCTACGGGAGGTGCGGGTATAAGGAGAGGTATAGGGATTTTCCCGCGACCAATGCTGCAACCATAACTGAGGCGTACCGCGGTCGGGATAGCCAAGGAAGAACACCTGGTGGCTCTTAACCCCCAACTGCTGGAGTGCTTTTAATGTCTCTTGCTGACGAAGATCGCCCATGCGGATAAAATCGCCTGGGCGGGGGTAGATGCGCCGAAATTCTTCCAGGGTGGCAATAGATATCCATCGCCGTTGGTTTCTAAAACGACACGCACATCAATCCCCAACTGGTGCGCTTTCTGGATCAAACCCGCCGACCCTAAAATTTCGTCATCACAATGAGGGGCAAAGATCATCAGCCGCTGATACCCGACGAGGGAAATTTCGGGGATGTCGAAAAGAATCGGGGAGCGGCTTTCGGGCGTTAAGAGGACTGCCCCAAACAAGCTGGCTACAAATACAACCAAAAGGGAAGCCGGGATGAGGATTTTTTTGTGTGCCATCGTTGTTCGTCAGACCGCCGAGGACTGAAAGTTCATTATACCTGAAAGCAAAGGATGGATAGGGAGAAGCGTCACCAACCTGATCGCTCAACCGATATTGACATAAAGTCTATAGTTGGTTATACTATAGACATAAGAGAAGGCTCATGCCCGCTGGACGAGGTTTTGCAGGCCGCGGTGGCCGGCGCAAGATGTTTTTCCTGGAATCGTGCCTGTTGGTGCTGCTGCATCGTGAAGCGGGTTACGGCTACAGTCTGATGGATGGCTTGCAAGAGTTTGGCTTCGACACCAGCCTGATGGACATTAGCATCCTCTACCGCGCCCTGCGCGAACTGGAAGCGGCGGGGCTGGTGGTCAGTTCATGGAGTGAGGAAAGCCTTGGCCCACAGCGGCGCATTTACACCATCACCCCACAGGGCGAAGCAACCCTCTCCGACTGGACTGAAGCCCTGCGCCAGCAGCGCAAGCAAATCGAAGCCCTGGAAGCGGCTTATGACGCTATGAAGAAAGGCACTTGAACGGTCAGGAAGGCAAACGATGACAATACAAGTGAATCGAGAACTCTGCAGCGGTTGCGGCAATTGCCTTTCAGTCTGCCCATCCAATGCCATCCGCCTCGAAGGTGGGCGCGCTGTGATTGAAGGGACACTTTGCATCGGTTGCGAGGCCTGCATGGAGAGCTGTCCGCAAGGAGCAATTGTTGCCACCGAAGTGCCGAAAGCGGCAGTCCAGCAAACCTCCAGCGATGCGCCTGCATTGACAGCACAGCCGCTTTCTATCCAACCTGTCGAGCAATCCAGGGGCATTGTGGCTGAGCCGCTGCCTTTTGAGAAAAAGTCCTGGCTAAACGCAGTGTTGGCTTTTGCCGCTCGGGAGGTTTTTCCCCGCTTCGTTGACACGCTGGTGGACTCTCTGGAACGACGACAAAAAGCCCCTCCACCGCTACAGTCTCAGGTGAAGTCTTTGCCCTCTCTGGTGGCGCAAAAAAGTCTGCGAGCGCCTCATCATCTTCGCCGAGGTGGTTATGGTCACAGGCAGCGCAGACAAGTCCGCGGCAGGGAGGCTGGTAAAGGAAAATGGGTATAAATTCTTCAAAGAAAGGAGGTAAATGTCATGCCACGCGGTGATCGTACAGGTCCGATAGGCGTTGGCCCTCTAACCGGGCGCAGAATGGGAACCTGTGCCGGTTACTCTGTGCCGGGATTTGCAAATCCTGGCTGGGGTTTGGGAATGGGATGGCGGCACGGCTGTAAAGGCGGCTTTGGCTGGCGGAATTACCAGGCCTGGAATCCGCCCACAAAGGAAGAGATGCTGCAAGCCCTTAAAAACCAATCGGAATGGCTGAAGGGACAACTCGACAGCATCAACAAGCGGATCGAAGAACTTGAAAAATAGTTCTGCTGTTCTCTATTCATCAGAGGTCGTTTCTTTTAAAGCGATCTCAAGAAAGGAAGTTTTCCATGAATAAACGATTGCTTCAAGGCTGCGGTCAAGGCGGAAGACGCGGTGGAGGAGGCGGACAGGGTTTGGGACGAGGTAGCGGGCAGGGGATGGGCAGAGGCGGTGGTAATCGGCCCGGTTCTGGACCGGGAGGCAATTGCGTCTGCCCGAAATGCGGATATAAGCAGCCACACATTGCAGGACAGCGTTGCATAGACATGGTTTGCCCGCAATGCGGCACAAGAATGATTCGAGAGTAGACTTATGAAACTGGCTATCTCAATCAGTGGAAACAGACTGGATGCCCCCTTTGACCCGCGCTTTGGGCGCGCCGTTGCCTTTTGCCTGGTGGATAGTGAAACAGGCGAATGGACTGTTCACGCGAATCCTGCCCTGTCCGCTACGGGCGGAGCAGGCGTACAGGCGGCGCAATTCATCGCCAAATTGGGCGCGCAGGCGGTGGTTAGCGGGGCTTACGGACCCAACGCCTTTGAGACTCTCTCCTCCGCTGGCATCGAACTGTATCTTGCTCCTGCCAGCGAATCCCTGACCGCTGCGGATGTACTGGCACTATTCAAAGCCGGAAAGCTGAGTAAACCCGAAGCCGCCACCCGCCCGGGTCAGCACGGAGGTGGTCGCTGATGCGGATTGTCGTTGCCAGCGGCAAGGGTGGGACGGGCAAAACCACCATTGCGACCAGTCTGGCGCTGGTTGCTGCTGAGCAGGAGGCAGTGCGCCTCCTCGATTGCGACGTGGAAGCGCCAAACGCCGCCCTCTTTCTGCATCCCGAATTCAATCAACGCAAAGAGGTCGGCATTCTGCTACCGGTAGTGGACGAAATGCTTTGCACCCATTGCGGACGTTGCGCGGAGGTCTGCCAGTTTCACGCCATCGCCGTCATCGGCAAAAAGACGCTGATCTTCCCTGAACTCTGTCATGGCTGCGGCAGTTGCAGGTTGAACTGCCCAGAAAAAGCCATTCACGAGCAACTGGATGGGATGGGCGTGCTGGAAAGCGGGCTGACCTCCAGCGGGATAGCCTTTGCCCAGGGCGTGATGAATGTCGGTGAGCCGATGGCCGTACCGATCATCCGCGAGTTGAAGAAATGGCAGTCAGATGCCAATCCAGCAGCAGCGCATCTTCAACTCGAGCAGTTCCAGCTTGAAATCCGCGATGCCCCGCCCGGCGCCTCCTGCCCCGTGGTTGAGACCCTGCGCGGCGCAGACTTTGCCATCCTCGTCACCGAACCAACACCTTTTGGTTTGCACGACTTGAAACAGGTCGTGAAGATTTGCCGCGAATTGGGCATCCCGGCGGGCGTGATCCTCAACCGCGACGGGATCGGCGACGACGCGGTGGAGAAGTATTGCGCCGAAAATGAATTGCCCATTCTGATGCGCATCCCAATGGAGCGGCGCTTTGCCGAAGCCATCGCCAGCGGCAAGACCCTGGTGGAGGCCGCGCCCGAGTTTCGAGCCAGCTTTCGCGCCTTGCTGGAAACCATCGCCACCAGGGTAACGGCATGAAACAACTCGTCATTCTCAGCGGTAAAGGCGGCACGGGCAAGACCAGCATCACCGCGGCATTTGCCCATCTCGCTTCCCAAAATGGATTGGCGGGTAAAGTCATCCTGGCGGATGCGGATGTGGATGCAGCCAACCTGGAACTGGTTCTCCAGCCGCAATTGGTAGAGGTGCAGGATTTCAAGGGTGGTAAGGTGGCGTTCATTAACCAGGATACCTGCGCTGCGTGCGGCGATTGTGAGAGGGTGTGTCGTTTCGACGCCATCCTTCCCTCCTCTCTCCTGGAAAGAGGGGGCGAGAGCTATCGGGTGGACCCCATCGCCTGTGATGGCTGCGCAGCCTGTGTCTATCAATGCCCGACGCAGAGTATTTCCATGCGCGAGCAAATCGCGGGAAAGTTCTATTTTTCCGAGAGCCGCTATGGGCCGCTCTATCACGCCCACCTGTTTCCCGGGCAGGAAAATTCGGGCAAGTTGGTGACCCTCGTCAAACAGCGTGCCCGCCTGCAAGCCCTGGATGAGGGTCGCGAGCTCGTCATCGTGGATGGACCGCCGGGCATTGGCTGTCCCGTCATCTCGGCGGTATCCGGCGCGGACCTTGCCCTGATCGTGGCTGAGCCGACCATTTCCGGCGTCCACGATATGCGCCGCATTTTGCAGACCGTGCAGCACTTTGGCGTGCAAGCGCATGTATGCATCAATAAGGCGGATGTATACCCCGCCGGGACAGAGGAGATCGAATCGTTCTGCAGGGAGCAGGGCATCGAAACCATCGGCAGGATTCCGTTCGATGTGACGGTAACAACCGCCATGGTCGCAGGCGAGGCCGTGACAGCCTTCCAACCAGAAGCTCCCGTCAGCGTCGCCATCCGCCAGGTGTGGGAGCGCGTTCTCCAGGCCCTGGCACAAAAGGAATGAACGGAATGTCTTTGGAAGAAGCAATTCTGGAACGACTGAAAACCGTCATTGACCCCGAAACCAACGCCGATGTGGTGCGGATGCGCCTGGTAGACAATTTGAGCGTCGACGCGTGCGGCAAAGTGCGCTACACCTTTCGACCTTCATCGTTCGTCTGTCCCATTGCCGTAATGTTAGCGTTAAATATCAAGCGCGCCGTGGCAGAAGTGCCCGGCGTGACAGGGCAAGAAATCGCCGTCGAAGACTATTTGATGGCAAAAGAACTTGAAAAACTAATCAACGAGGAGATTTGAGATGAGAATTGCAGTCACCGCAGAAAACAACCATGGACTAGACAGTGTGGTGGCACAACACTTCGGTCATGCGCCGTACTTTATCCTGGTAGATGTGGATAACAACACGATCAAGGCTATTCAGGCTGTGGTCAATCCTTTTGCCGAAAACCACCAGCCGGGGCAAATTCCCGCCTTCATACACACCCAACAAGCCAACGTGATTCTGAGCGGTGGCATGGGTGGGCGCGCCATCGAGTTTTTCGAGCAGTACGGCATCAAAGCCGCTACAGGTGCCAGCGGGACGGTGCGGCAGGCTTTGGAAAATTATTTTGGTGGCAATTTGAAAGAAGCCGCGCCGTGTCATGACAGCGTGGCGCATGGGCATGGTTAAGTGCAATGATCTAATCACCGGTTCGTTTGGCATTGCCCTCTGTAAATTTCCCGTCGGCTGCTCTCTGATCGCTGCCTTCCTGATCAGGCAGCGATTTTTTAACCCAATTGCACTGGAGATATATCTTCTTTGTGTGAAAGCTCTCGATTGCGAGTATAATCCCGGGTGAATTTGTTCACTGCCCCGCAATGCATGAGAGGGGAATCAATGCCTATACCAAGAGGGAGCCTCGCAAATGGACAAAGCCTATGCCGAAAAGTTGTTGCGCCAGATGTTGGGCGCCAACGCCTCCTTTCGCCCGCATCAATGGGAAGTGATCGATCAGCTTGTGCGGGAGAAACAACGTATACTCCTTGTCCAACCAACCGGCTGGGGAAAGAGCATCGTTTACTTCTTAGCAACCAAATTATTGCGCCAGCAGGGTTATGGGCCAACTTTGTTGATCAGTCCCCTGTTATCCTTGATGCGCAATCAAATTCAGATGGCAGAGAGAATTGGCATCCGCGCTGCAACCATCAATTCGGAAAATGAACATGAATGGGAAAACGTCGAAATCTGTCTACAAAAGGACGCACTGGATATCCTTTTGATTTCCCCAGAACGTCTGAACAACCGGCATTTCTTAAGTCAAACTCTGCCCCTTTTTCATAATTCGATTGGGATGCTTGTGGTGGACGAAGTCCATTGTATTTCCGATTGGGGGCACGATTTTCGTCCAGATTATTTGCGCATTGTGCGCATCGTCAATCTACTCCCGAAAAACGTGCCGGTGCTGGGAACAACTGCCACAGCCAACCAGCGCGTCGTGGAAGATGTCCAAAATCAATTGGGTTCTGGACTCAAAATCTATCGCGGCCCCTTGATGCGCTCTTCGCTAAAGCTCCAGACTTTGTCCATCCCCGATCCAGCTCACCGCCTCGCCTGGCTGGCGAAAAATCTGCGTTCCTTAACAAGCCGGGGAAGCGGAATCGTCTATTGTCAGACTGTCCGCGATGCCGAGCGCGTAGCCAAATGGTTGAAAACTAAAGGCTTCAATGCTGAAGCCTATCATGCCGATCTGGCTACAGAACAGAGAGAGCAATTAGAGAATCAATTTTTTGAAAACCAGGTCTCAATTCTGGTTGCGACCATTGCTTTGGGGATGGGTTTTGATAAACCCGATGTACGTTTTATCATCCATTATCAACGTCCCCGCTCGGTTGTGGAGTATTATCAGCAGGTGGGGCGTGCCGGACGGGACGGTTGCGATGCCTACGGCATTTTGCTCAGCGGTGAAGAAGAAGACGACATTCATGCTTACTTTATCGAAAATGCCTTTCCCCAACAAGCTGTGTTCCAGGCGATTTTAGCGGCTCTGGAAGAAGTTGATTCGTTGACTCTTAACCAGCTCGGATCGAAAGTTAATGCAAGCAAAAAAGTCATCGAACAGGCATTGCGGCTCTTAGAGTTGGAAGGTGCAGTCGTTAAAGCTGAAAACAATCATTTCTCCAGAACAGTCAATCCATGGCAACCCGACCTTGAGCGGATTGAGCGCGTCTTAAACATCAAACGCCAGGAAGTGGAGCAAATCAAGCAATATGTGTCGCATTCAGCTTGTCTGATGGAATTTTTACTGAAAGCCCTGGATGACCCTCACGCCAGCGCCTGTGGGCGGTGCGTCAATTGTCTCCAGAAAGGTTTCAGCACACAAGTGCCTGAAGAGTTGTTGGACGAAGCTCAGCAGTTTCTGCGCAATTATCTTATCCAGATTCTGCCTCGCAAACAGTTTCCTGCTGGAGTCATAAAGGATTCTCAAAGCCGAATTCCGAACGATATGCGCTCAGAGATGGGGTATTGTTTGAGTATGTACAATGAAGGAAAACTCGGAAAGGCAGTCCAGCAGGGGAAATATCAAGATGGCAGATATTCTGACGAATTGGTGAACGCCGCAGCCGAGTTTATCTCCACGACTTGGGGCATTCGAGAGAAGATTGCCTGGGTCACGGCGATTCCCTCCTTGCGTCATCCGCAGCTTGTCCCGGATTTTGCCCAGCGCCTTGCCGCTCGCCTGGGCTTACCCTTTAAGATGGTGCTGCGCAAGACAAGCGATGCCCCCGCCCAGAAAACCATGCAAAACAGCGCCATGCAAGCCCGCAATGTGCTAGAATCGCTGGGATTCGATCACTCCCAAACCCTGCCGCAGGGAGCAGTTCTCCTGGTGGATGATATCTGCGATTCTGGATGGACGCTAACCATCGCAGCGTATCTGTTGCGCAAAGCGGGAAGTGGCAAAGTCTATCCTTTTGCCCTTGCCAGTGCCTCAACCCGAGGAGGATGAAACAAATGCAACTCTCGGAAAACGCCAAAGTAGTTTTAATGCTCTGTTGCCCTTTTCAGGCAAAAAGTGAAGATGAGGAAAAGAATCAGGTCTTATCGCCGGGTGAATGGCATAGTTTTGCCCATCTACTGAAACAACGTTCGCTTGAACCAGAAGACCTGTTAAGCCTCAATTACCCACAGCTCGAAGGACTGTTGGAGGGTGATCCACTTATGAAAAAAGTGGGAGCAATTCACTCCTTACTGCGCAGCGGTGGAACTTTGAGCTTCCACCTGGAAAGCTTGGGAAACCGGGGGATTCAGGTTGTAACCCTTGTGGACGATGACTATCCAGAGCGGCTGAGGAAGCGTCTGGGCAATCAAGCCCCCCCTTTTCTGTTCTACGCCGGTGACAAAGCCTTGCTAGGGCAACCCGGTATCGCGGTGGTTGGGTCACGTCAAATCGATCAGCGGGTCTTACAAATGACCCGCGAACTGGGGGAGATTTGCGGTCAGGCTGGGTTGGTGGTGTATTCCGGCGGTGCCAAAGGGGTGGATGAAACCTGCATGAAAGCGGCGCTGGAAGGCGTGGATGGATATACCGTTGGGGTTCTGGCGCATCCCCTGACGGAAGTGATGCGAACGATTGAATACCGGCGGGCGATTGAGAAGAAACGCATGTGCCTGGCAACGCCCTTCCTGCCGGAGAAAGGTTTTCAAGTCTGGAAGGCAATGTACCGCAACGCCATCATTTACGCTCTGGCGGATGTTGCCGTGGTGATCCAGAGTGATCTCAACAAAGGCGGCACATGGGCAGGGGCAAAGGAAAACTTGAAAAAGCGCTGGGTGCCACTCTTTGTCGTTGATTGGGGCGCGCAAACCCCCGCCGGCAACCGGGAACTGATCAAGCAGGGAGGAATTAACCTGCCCCATCCATATCCTTTTGACGGGAAATCGATCAAGGAATGGTTTCAGCAGAGCGTTGCAGGGTGGAAGTCTTCTGTATTGGACGAAGGGGACAACTCCAAAGCTGCGCCTTCTCGCGGAGAGAAAGCAGTTCAATTATCGCTCTCCCTTCCTGAGGCGCAGAAAGCCGACCCGGATTCAGCCAACAAATAGACAGGTAGATAATCATGATATTTGACCAATCAGCAATCTGGAAGAAGTTGTTCTTGCATTACACACCAGAGATTCTTCTACAAGGATCGATTAAAGAATATAAATTTACTGTTCGCGATCGCAGAGCATAAAGGGTTGAGACACATTTATCGATAATGGAGATGCTATAGTCTTATGGGATACTTGTAAAGGAGAGTTTTCCTGCGGTAGAATTTCACCAAAACACACGAACAGAATTTAGAGTAATCAGGAGAGGCAAATGGACTATACGGGCACATACGGGGAAGAGAAACTTATCACACTTTTAGAAAAGCTTCCATCAAATGAATACACCTGTTACTATCAGCCGAGAATTGACTATGATAGAAGTTGTCGCTACCCGGATTTTATAGTCATCTGTCGAAGATCAGGAATCGTGGCTATTGAGGTCAAGGATTGGTACACGATCATAAATGATCAATGTGATCAGCAGACCGTTACAGTAAAGGATAAAACCGGTCAAATAAAAAAACATGAGAACCCGGCAAGAACTGCTAAAAAATATGCGGATAACTTGATTGATTTGTTCGAGAATAATCGGGTACTGATGTCTTCCTATCAAGGACGTGAGAAACTGTCTTTTCCTTGTGAAGGAATAGCGATTTTAACCCATATTCCAACCAAAGGTATAGAAGCCCTTGAAAAGAGGGGTGTGTTTCCTCCTAATAAGGTGTTTTCTGGCGAAGTACTATATGATGTAAATGCATTTATCAGGGTTTTGTCCCGCATTCAATGGGCATGGAAATTAAGCGCGCCAATGTCTGATCAAATCGTTGAGATCATTAAGCACTCGATTAAGCTCCCTACAATAAATGATCCTAAGTCACCAGGTAAAAAAATAGGTGAACTAAATCCAGAACAGGAAGAAATTGTATATAAACCTATACCCATTCGTGGCGGTGGATTTTGTGTTGATCTCATTCGAGGATCGGTTGGAAGTGGAAAGACCCTAGTCTTGTGCAAAAAAGCCGACCATATATCTAAGCTTCGTCCAGATCTCAAAATACTGGTTACAGCATTCAATCTTGATCTGACAAGAGATCTTCGCAAGCAAATCCAGAATCCTAAAGTGGAAGTGATTGCCTTTTATGATTTATGTAAAAAAATTCTCGGCGATGAATGGCCAAAATTGGAGATATATCGAGGTGAACCAGGGCCAGCGACAATCAAGAAATGGGTAAGTAACCTCGAGGAGGAGCTAAGGGATGAAGGATTAACAACCGAATATGTCGCCTTAGAGATTGCAAGAAGGAAGGACATGAATTTAGATGCGGATGAAAAATACATCGAAGATGTAAGAAACAGAAAAGAGCCATTGACCAAAACTCAAATTGAAGCTATTTGTTCGATGTATCAATGGTATCAAGAACACCGAGACACGTTGAAACAAAATGGTCAGGATTATTATGACTACGAAGATATTCCTGAATTAACCCTTCGTGCTCTTTTTGGTCATAAAATGGAAAGATATTATGATGTTATCATGATAGATGAAGCTCAAGACTGGGCGCCTCGATGGATTCAAATCATCAAGAGATTACTCAAACCGGGCGGATATTTGTTTATCTGTGATGACCCGGCCCAAAGTCTTTGGAGATTTTTCGATTGGAAACAAAAAGGGCTACCACCGAATTACAATAAAATCTACCTGGAATTGCCAGAACGGAACACAAAACAAATCATGGAATTTGCTCAAAGTTTATTCGATATTGATGCTGCGTTTTTACCTGGTTATGACATGGATGTGGTTTACCCAGTGAAAACTGATCATCTGAAGCCAGGAAGAAAACCATTGAGTCTAACCTTCCCGAATCAGGAACATGAATACAATACTCTACTCGAGGAAATCAAGAAGCTTTTATCTTCCCCAAAAATAACTGGAGAGCAAATTGGTATTTTATGCCCTTTCTATAACCAAACGGCGGCATGGAGAGAAAGAGATTTCATTAACGTGAATAAGATTTACGTTGGACATTTTAATGTTATGAAAGGGTTAGAATTTAATACCGTATTGATTCCCCATCTCGAAACTGGATTAAATTTCACAAATTCATCCTCGATATCATCGGTTCAGATTATGCGAAAGCTATTTGTTGCAATGACTCGTGCAAGAGAAAATCTTATCATCTCATTTGTGGGGGATGTACCCGAAATCATTAAACCATTAATGGTCTATGCAGAAGTGATTAATTTTTAGACTATTGGAATTTCGTGGAAAGTAGTTTATCGTACGAGAATTTTAAAAGCTCAAAATTACCGCTTGACTGAACACGGCTCTCCCATTGCGGAGACCGCGATAGATGATCCACGCCCAGCAATGCCCCGGCGCTGCACAGCCATCTGCCTATGCACCTGTAATACAAGTGTCAAAATGTAAGCTGTAGGTTTTCCCTGTTATCTCCTGGGACAATTGCTGACGCAAGGGGAATTACTGGCAATCAGACTGCGCAATAGCAGTCCCCCCATAGCGGACAAGCATACAAACGATAGGTAGCCGAAGTCGTGGAGAAACATCCAAAAGAAATTGGACTCCAACTTTTTCCTGCCGCAATAATAATTAGAGTATAATACCCCCAATTATCCTGTTTTGGCCGCTCCGACCCTGTCCCTTAACCCCCCGGCTGCTGGACAGGAAAATCCCCCGTTCATCTCCTGGAGGTATGTATGGTCTCGACGTCTTCTATCTCAGAACTGGTTGCCATCGCTCAACGTGGGCTGGGAAGCCTTTATCCTCACGCCTCTCCCAAACGCGTCCTGATCGCCGGGGCGGGTCTGGCCGGTCTGGCGGCTGGCGAGGCGTTGATCCGCGCCGGGCACGAAGTCTTAATCCTGGAAGCCCGCCAGCGACCGGGCGGGCGCATTCATACGCTGCGCGAACCCTTTGCGCCCGGTTTATACGGCGAAGCCGGCGCCATGCGCATCCCTCGCTCGCATACCCTGACGATGGCTTATGTCGAAAAATTCAACCTGCCGACCCGCGATTTCGTCATGGATAACCCCAACGCGTATATTTATCTCGGCGGGGTCAAGTGGAGGCGCTCCGAAGTGGAATCCAATCCCGAACGGATGGGCTTCGACACAGCCCCCCACGAAAGGGGAAAAATCGCCGGCGCTTACTGGGAGGAGACCATCCGCCCTCTGATCGAGCTCATTGAAAAAGAAGGAGAGAGCGCCTGGCAGCAAATCTACGCTGAATATGATGCCTATTCGGTGCGCGAATTCCTGGAGTTGAAGGGCTGGTCGGAGGGGATGATCGAGATGTTCGGCTTGTTGAACAACCAGGAAGCGATGATGAACTCGTCCTTCCTGGAACTCTTTCGCGAGGATGCCGGCCGGTACTATACCAACATGTGTCAGATTGTCGGCGGCATGGATCGCCTGGTCGAAGCCTTTCTGCCCAGCGTGGGGCAGGCCATTCGCTATGGGGCAAAAGTAATCGCCATTGACCAGACCCCCGAAGCGGTGATCTTTCATTACCAGACCGCCGCCGGGCGATTTCAAGCCCAGGCTGACTACGCCATCCTGACCATCCCGTTTCCGGTTTTGCGCCATATCGAAATCCTCAAACCCTTTACGCGCCCCAAGCAGCGCGCCATCCGCCAGTTGCATTACGATGCCTCCGCCAAAATTTTCTTCCAGACCCGCCGGCGCTTCTGGGAAACGGATGAGGGCATCTACGGCGGCGGGACGGTCACCGATTTGCCGATCCGCAACCTCTATTACACCGACTACGGCAAGGAGAGCGGGCGCGGCATTTTGCTCGCCAGCTACACCTGGTCGGAGGATGCCCAGCGCTGGGGTTCTCTGCCTCCGCACGAACGCATCGAGCAAGCCCTGGAGAACGTGGCTGCTATCCACCCTCAGATTCTCAAAGAATTTGAGGTTGGCGCTTCGTATATGTGGCATGACGACCCCTTTGCCGGAGGCGCTTTTGCCCTCTTTGACCCCGGTCAGCAAACCCTCTTGCACGACGAGATCGTCAAACCCGAAGGGCGCATCTACTTCGCCGGCGAGCACGCCTCACTCTACCACGCCTGGATTCAAGGGGCTTTTGAATCGGGCTTGCAGGCTGCCAAAGCGATTCACAGCCTCCCGCCCTCGTCTGTGCCTTAAAGGCTGCCGTCAGGTGGCGATGCGCCGCCCTTTCCAGACGCTCTGCCCTTTCCAGTGTCCCCAGATCGATTGGGCGGCGATAAGGGTCATCAGGACGACCGAGAGCGGCAGAAGCAGGGCATCGCGAGCGCGCTGGCGGCTGATCACGGCGGTCAACATGCGCGTCAGCACCCCTAGCAGTCCGAACAGGGCAGCCTCCCAGGAGGCCTGGCTCAACGCCAGCAGCCACGGAACGACGAACAGCCACCAGTGAAAGACGGCCGAGAAGAGCAAGAACCAGACCGAATTGGCGTGCCCTGCCAGGATGTTTTTGGCAAACCCATTGCGGACTTCTGTCCAACTGCCATACATGCGCGTTTGCAGCAAGCCGTTGGCATCGCAGGCGCGCAGGCGCAAGTCGGCGGCTTTGATGGCGTACGCAAACGCCATATCCTCCACCACCCGTCCACGCACTGCCTGATGCCCGCCGATCTGTTCGTAGGCAGCCCGCCGAAAGAGTAGGCACTGCCCCATGGCAGCCGCAAAGACGCGAAAAGGCAGGTAGTGCACAGCCAGAACCGGCAGGTAAGCTAAAATCGTGAAAGCCATCAGCGGCACCGTCAATCGTTCGCCCCAGGTGACGGTTTGCTGGGTCGGCCAGCAGGTCAACAGGTCGGCGTTGCTGCGCTGGGCCTGATCAACCAGCGCCGAGAGGGCTTGCGGATGCCAGCGCACATCGGCATCGCTGAAGAGCAAAAGCTCCCCGCAGGCATGTTGGGCAGCCTGATGGCAAGCCCAATTCTTCCCCAGCCAGCCTCTGGGTAAGGGCGCCCCGCTCAGGATTTTCAGGCGAGGGTCGCCCTGCGCGGCGGCCGCCGCAGCCTGTGCTGAACCGTCTTCCGACTGGTCATCCAGCAGGATGATCTCGAACTGTGGGTACGTTTGGGCGAGCAGGCTGCGCACCGTTTCGCCGATGCGTTGGGCTTCGTTGCGCATCGGAATCAGGATCGAGACAAAAGGTGCCGTTTGCGGAGGGGGCGTGGGTCGCAAGCGGGGGAAGGTAAAGGCATTCAGAACCGCCACGACGGCAATGATGATCAGGGGAGTGAAGGAAAGGATCAGCCAGTCATTCATGCGCTCAAACGGTCAATTCAATCGCACCACTGCAGGTCGTAAGCGTCATCGTTGCGCTTGCAAAGTGCCTCGGGCGCGCAATGGATTCAGCAGAGCAGGCTCGAAACAGGCTCATCGGTGCGGGGGATTGGCAGTAGCTCAGGCTGGCGCCACGCCAGACGGCTTGTGCCAGGGAGGTTGACGCAGGTCCTGGCGATGTTTCCAGAGCAAGAGGGCGCTTTGCAGGAGAAGGACGGTCAGCAAGATCGGATCGGGATCGAAGAGCAAAAGGTAAATGCCGATCGTCGCAAGCGTTATGAGCAGCGCCCAGCCGGAGTTGCGCAGCCAGAGGTAAACGATGGTCAAAGTCGGCAGAGCGACCAGCGGCACCCGCCAGAGGGTCAGGCCAATCCACACCCCGAGCGCCGTGGCGATCGCCTTGCCGCCGCGCAAGCCCAGAAACGGCGAATAGGCATGTCCCAGCATCGGGGCGAGGGCAATCGGCACCAGGCGAGCGCCGCGCCACCCAAACTCGTAATAAGCCAGCCCGATGGGGGCAGCGGCTTTGGAGACATCCAGGAGCAAGACAGCCAGCCCGATCCATTTCCCTCCTGCCCGAAAGGCGTTGATGGCGCCGGGGTTGCGATCGCCCACCTGGCGGACATCTTTCCCCTTCAATCGCCCCAGCCAGACGGCAAACGGCAGCGAGCCGCTCAGGAAGGAAATCAGCACCCACAGGAAGGTTTCTAGCACCGAAGAAGGACTCCTTTCAGCAAAATGTCAGTCCGCTCAACCCCGTCCGGCCGCGAGCGTTTTTTCTGCCTGCGCCGTTGTGCGCCAGGCTTTGAACGCCAGGGCGACAAACAACCCCATGACCACAAAGCCGACCAGGGCAGGAGCGGGTTGCGACCAGAAAATGCCCAGCCCAATGCTTTGCAAGAGCCAGGTAACGGCATAGATGAGCAGGAGCGGCTGGCGGGGCAGCTCGGACGGCTTGACCAGGGCTGTGATCAACGCCGAGACCAGAATCCAGCCGCCAAAATTGACCAGCGGGATGCCAAAATAAGCGCCGGGCTGTTCCCAAACCCAAAAGCCCCAGGCGGTCATCTGAGGGTCAAGGAAGAGATCCCAGGCGGTAAAGGCGAGCGCGGCAAGCAGCGTTGTCTGCCATTTGCCTGAGTTCACCCTCTCGCCCAGGATGGTTTGGGCAACCGCCCAGGCGGGCGGCAACATCATCATCCATGCCAGCGGAATTAAGAGCGGCACGCCTGCCAGTTGGGGTTGCAGCAAGGGCGTGTAATGATATTTCCCAAAAGGGAAGCCGCTGCTCGAACCCACCCACTCGGCAAGGAAAGCCACCCCCATGACCAGGAAGAAAACGCGTAAAGTACGCCGCCAGCCCCATTGTGCCAGCAAGGCTGCGCTGACCGCCGCAAATTGCATCAACACCCCCAGCGACATCCCCTGGCGCAGAGCGGCTTCGCCCAGAGTCCAGCCAACAATCGGCAAAGCGATCATGGTCAGAATCCAGAGGATGAGAAAGACAATCACCGGTAAGGGAAATGGGTTGCAGTTCGTCTTCGCCATACCGACCCGGATTTTATCTTAAAAATTGCCTCTCCCCGCCAGATTCAGGGTAAACTTACCCTGTTATGACGGATTCCAAGCAGCCTGTAACGATCCTGGGTGGCGGTGTGGGCGGTTTAGCCGCCGCCATCTCTCTGGCGAGCGCCGGGCGCCGCGTTGTCCTGCTGGAGCAAAATGAACAGGTCGGCGGCAAGATGAGCGAACAGCGCGCCAATGGCTTCCGCTGGGACTGCGGCCCTTCGGTAATTACGATGCGGAACGTCTATGAAGCGCTCTTTTCTGCAGCCGGGCAGCGGCTGGAAGATTTTGTCACCCTCTTGCCGATCGATCCGCTCACGCGCTATTTCTTCTGGGATGGCAGGCAGTTGGATCTGTGTCGTGATCTTTCCCGAACGCTGGAGCAAATTGCCGCCCTCGAAGCGCGGGATGTGGAGGGGTATCTGGGGTTTCTCGCCGAAGCGGCGCGCGTATACCGCATTGTCAGCCCGGTTTTCATCTTCGGGCCGCCACCCACGCTCTCCAGCTTGCGAAGAGTCTCGCTGAAAGACGCCCTCTCGGTTGATGTTATCAGCACCTTGCAAAGACGGATTGAGCGGGCTGTGCGCCATCCTCACCTGCGCCAGTTGCTGGGGCGCTTTGCCACCTATGTCGGCGCCAGCCCCTACCTGGCCCCGGCAACCCTGAGTTCGATCGCGCATGTCGAATTAGCCCAGGGGGTCTGGTATCCCCAGGGAGGCGTGTACCAGTTGGGGCGGGCCTACGAACGCCTTGCCACCCAATTGGGGGTTGAAATTCACACGCAGGCGCGGGTCAAGCGCCTGCGCGTGCAAGACGATCGTCTGGTCGGGGTGGAGCTGGAAAACGGAGAGAGCCTGCCCACCCGCCTCGCCATCTCCAATATCGATGTCACCACCACCTATTCCCTGATCGATTCTCCGGCTGCCCAAAAGCACTTTCGCCAACTGAGCCGTCAGGCAACCTCCTGCTCGGCTTTCATCCTGCTACTGGGGGTAGAAGGCACTCATCCAGCGCTTGCCCATCACAACATCTTTTTCTCAAAGGATTACCGCCGCGAATTCGAGCAGATTTTCGGCGAAGGTCGCCTGCCGCAGGATCCGACGATTTATGTGGCGATCACGGGTAAGACCGATGGCGATCACGCCCCCGCCGGCTGCGAAAACTGGTTTGTCCTGGTCAATGCCCCACCTTTGGAGGCGCAGCCCGGCGGGCAGCAGGACGAAGAAGCGCTGGCTTACGTCGAGCATCTGCTGGGGCGGCTTGCCGAATGGGGCTTCGATCTGCGCGCCAAAATCCGCTATCAGACAGTGATCACCCCCCAGGACTTGCAACGCCTCACGGGTGCCTGGCGAGGCGCGTTGTATGGCATTTCTTTCAACCACCGCTTTGCCCCCTTCCGGCGCCCTGGCAATCGTTCCCCATTGGGCGGTTTATATTTTGCCGGCGGCAGTGTTCACCCCGGCGGCGGCGTGCCTCTGGCGACCCTCTCCGGCATGCGCGCTGCCCGCCTGATCCTGGAAGAAGCAGGAACCCGGTGAGGGATACCGCCATCTCAAACGAGGATTGTCCATGACCTATTTTGGCTTTTTGTTGCGCTTTCTGGTCTTGCCCATTCTGGTTATGCTCTTCATCGTCTTACGCGATGAACGGCGCAAGCCGCCGATGCAACATTTTCAAAACGGGCGAATGGTGTGGGGCATTATCGCCCTGCATATTGCCCTGGCGGTGGTTTATACCACCCCCTGGGATAACTACCTGGTGGCAAGCGGCGTGTGGACGTACAACCCAGCTCTGGTGAGCGGGATTGTGCTGGGCTATGTCCCCCTGGAGGAATATCTCTTCTTTGTGCTGGAGACGTTTCTGGCAGGGTTGTGGTGGTGGTTTCTGGCGCGCCGGCTCCCCGAACCGCCTGCTTTCAAACCGTCTGTCAGGGGACGGTGGATTGCTTTTGCGGCGCTCTTTATAGGATGGATCGTCAGTGCCTATCTGCTCTTTTTCGATCAACTGCGCTGGACCTACCTGAGCATCATTCTCTTTTGGGCACTGCCGGCAATCTTTCCTCAATTTCTGATCGGCGCAGATATCCTCTGGCACTATCGCCGTCTGGTTGGCCTGGGCATCCTGATCCCGGGCGCCTATCTATCGCTGATGGACATCGTCGCCCTGCGCGCCACCACCTGGTCAATCTCCAAACTGCATACAACCGGGGTGCTCTTCTTTGGCATCCTGCCTCTTGAAGAGGTGGTTTTCTTTTTCATCACCAATGTCCTGATCATCTTCGGCATGACTTTGATGCTATCCAACCTGTGTCGGGAACGCTTCTTTGCCTGGAAAGCAAGGCGCTTTCGGGGCTTCCCTTAGAGAGATGCCTAGAGCATTGTGTTTCGTAAAAATCGGTTAAACTATCTATAAGCCTGGTCTCGAGCGGCTTTTTTCAGGAATTTCTCCAGGCAAAAAGGAGAGCGTATGCGCCGTTGGAATGGCTGGGGAGACGAATCGGTCCATTATCCTCTGGGAGAGACTGCGCGGCGGTATCTGCGGGAGCAATTAGGGGAGGGCGCTACTATCGCAGATGTTTCGTTGGAGGCTGCGCTTGCCAGCTTGCCTGCCAGCCGCCTGCCGCACCACCCCTTGGTCTCCGATCAGCCGTTGGAGCGCCTGCTGCACGCCCGCGGCCAAAGCCTGCCGGATTGGATCGCCCTGCGTAGCGGGCGTATTGCGGCATATCCCGATGGCGTGGCAACTCCCGCTTCGGAGGACAACGTGCGCCAGTTGTTGATGTTTGCCCATCAGGTTGGCGCAACGTTAATTCCTTACGGCGGTGGAACGAGCGTGGTTGGACATATCAATCCACTCCCTGCGGGTGCCCCCGTCTTGACGGTTGACCTTTCACGCCTGAACAGCCTGCTGCACTTCGATCCGCTCAGTCATCTGGCTGAGTTCGGCGCCGGCGTGAAGGGACCTGACCTGGAAGCTCAATTGAACGCGCAGGGATTTACGCTCGGGCATTTTCCTCAATCCTTCGAGCTTTCCAGCCTGGGTGGGTGGATCGCCACCCGCTCCAGCGGTCAGCAATCCCTGTACTACGGGCGGATTGAAAACCTGTTTGCCGGCGGTCACCTGGAAACACCGCAGGGCTCTCTGGACATCCTCCCCTTGCCAGCCAGCGCGGCCGGACCAGACCTGCGCCATCTGGTCCTGGGCAGCGAAGGGCGGTTGGGTATACTCACGCGCGCCATCGTGCGTGTCCGCCCCCTACCCGAGGCGGAAGCCTTTTATGGCGTGTTTTTCCCGCACTGGCAAGCCGGCATTGGAGCAGTCCGTAGCCTGGTGCAGGCAGGGGTTGGGCTATCGATGCTGCGTTTGAGCGATGCTGTCGAAACCCAAAGCACCCTGGCCCTCTCGGGCAAGGATCGCCTGTTGCCCTGGCTTGAGCGTGGCTTGCGCTGGTTGGGGTATCCTGCCGAGCGCTGTTTGCTCATCTTGGGCGTGAGCGGCAGCCGCAGCAATGTGAAACTGCTCACCCGCCAGGCTCTCGCCCTCTGCCGCGAATGGGGCGGCTTGTTCACCGGCGCAACGATCGGCAAGACCTGGCAAAAAAGCCGCTTTCTCACGCCGTACCTGCGCAATACCTTATGGGAACTTGGTTACGCCACCGATACACTGGAAACAGCCGTGCCGTGGTCGAAGGTCGAAGCCGCTGCCCGGGCGATCCTGGATGCCTTGAGGAGCGGATTACAGGCAGAGAATGAGCGGGTGCTGGCATTTGTTCACCTCTCGCATGTCTATCGGGACGGCGCCAGCCTCTACGCCACCTACCTGTTTCGGCGCAGCGGCGATCCCGATCAAGACCTGGCGCGCTGGCAAACCCTCAAAGCGGCTGCCAGTCAGGCAATCCTTGCCTGGGGCGGCACCATCAGCCATCAACACGGGGTGGGGCTGGATCATCTCCCCTATCTGCAAAACGAAAAAGGCGCCCTGGGGATCGAGGTCCTGCGTGCCGTTGGTCGGGCATTGGATCCGCAAGGCATCCTGAATCCGGGCAAGCTTTGGAGCCAGGAATGAATTTCATTGGCTTTCTGCTCATTCGCCTGGTGAGATTGGGTTGAGGAAACGGAGCAAGCGCATGAGGCATCCCCAAAACCGAGAGCAACTCTGGCAGCAATTGAGCCAGCCCTGGGATTTGATCATCATCGGCGGTGGCATCACCGGGGCCGGCATCTTGCGCGAAGCCACACGGGTGGGCTTGCGCGCCCTGCTGATTGAGGCAGATGATTTTGCAGCCGGCACCTCCAGCCGCTCCTCCAAGCTGGTGCATGGCGGCTTTCGCTATTTGAAAAACGCTCAATTGAAGATGACCCTGACCTCCGTGCGCGAGCGCGAACGCCTGTTACAGGAGGGACGCGGTTTGATCACCCAGCTTGGCTTTTTGTTTGTGCACTATCAGCGCGATCGCTTTCCGCCGTGGTTGTTTGGGATGGGGCTGGCGCTGTATGATTTGCTCGCCATGCGCTGGAATCACCGCTACTACGATGCCTATGACATTCTGGAACTCAGTCCTTATCTGAAAAGCGAGGGATTGATCGGCGGCTACCGCTATTTTGACGCCCAAACCGATGATGCTCGCCTGGTCTTGCGCCTGCTGCAAGAAGCCTGTGAGGAAGGCGGTTGCGCCTTGAATTATTGTCGGGCAATCGAATTCTTGCGCCACCAGAATGGTCGGGTGTGCGGTGTCGCCATTCGGGATGAAGCTCCTCAGCAGCAAGGGCGCACGGCAGAAATTCAAGCCAAAGTGGTCATCAACGCCAGCGGCGCCTGGGCGGATGAGTTGCGGGCGAAAATCGGCGCTCAACCCCGTCTGCGCAGACTGCGGGGGAGTCATTTGATCCTGCCTCGCCAGCGTCTACCGATTCAGCGCGCCGTAACCTTTCTGCACCCCCGTGACCGTCGCCCGGTCTTTGCTCTGCCGTGGGAGGGGGTGACCCTGTTTGGCACCACCGATGTTGACCATCAGGAAACCCTGCACGTAGACGCAAAAATCAGTCCACAAGAGGTGGATTATTTACTCTCGGCATTACAGGAGGTCTTTCCCGTTCTGGAATTAAGTGTGAAAGACATCCAGGCAACCTTTGCCGGTGTGCGCGCCGTGGTGGATACGGGCAAAGCCGACCCCTCGAAAGAATCGCGCGAGCATGTCTTGTGGCTGGAGAACGGCCTGCTCACGGTGAGCGGCGGGAAGTTGACCACCTTTCGCCTGATGGCACACGATGCTCTGCGGGCGGTCGCTGCTCTCCTGGGCTCTTCGCAAACATATCACGCTCGCCAACGGGTGCTCGATGAGGCGGGGCTGTCTGTCCTCGCCGAACAAAACCTGCCGCCAGCCAGCCGTTTGCGGCTGGGGGGCAGATATGGGACGCGCGCTGCCGGGCTGTTGAAGATCGCCAGAGAGGGCGAACTTGAGCCGATTGCCGATACCCCCGCGCTTTGGGCAGAGTTGCGCTGGGCGGCGCGCTGCGAAGCCGTTTTTCACCTGGATGACTTACTCTTGCGCCGCGTGCGCCTGGGTTTATTGCTGCCGCAGGGAGGCCGCGACCTGATGCCCCGCATTCGAGAGACGGTGCAGGAAGAGCTCGGCTGGAGCGACGCCCGTTGGGAAGCTGAAGTCAGCGCCTATCAAGACTTATGGAAAACCTGTTATGGAGTGCCAGGCAAATGAGTGATCAAGACCTGCTTCTCGCTATTGACCAGGGGACGCAAAGCGCAAGAGCCTTGCTGTTCGATCCGCAAGGACAACTGGTTGCCAAAGCTCGCATCCCCATCGAACCGTATTTTTCGCAGCAGCCAGGCTGGGCAGAGCAACACCCGCAGGTTTTCTGGGAAGCAATCTGTCAAGCCTGCCAGAAGCTCTGGCACGCGCCGGACGAATTGCGCGCCGGGGAAAACCTGGCTCACCTGCGCCAGCGGATTGCTGCGGTTGCCCTGACCACCCAACGCGCCACGGTGATCAACCTGGATCGCAATGGACAACCCTTGCGTCCGGCGATTCTGTGGCTCGACCAGCGGCGCACCGCAGGTTTGAAGCCCATTGGCGGCTGGTGGGGGCTTGCCTTTCGCCTTGCCGGACTGACCCAAACGGTTGCCTATTTGCAAGCCGAAGCGGAAGCCAACTGGATTGCCACCCACCAACCCGAAATCTGGGAACAAACGGCAAAATATGTCCTGCTCTCCGGCTACCTGACCTATCGGTTGACCGATCAACTGGTCGACTCGGTCGCCTGTCAGGTTGGCTATATCCCTTTTGATTACAAACGCTTTGGCTGGGCAGATCGCCGCGATTGGAAATGGCTGGCTTTGCCCCTCAAACCTTCGATGTTAGTGGAGCTAAAGCCACCCGCCAGCTTGCTGGGCGAAATCACGCCTGCCGCTGCCGCAGCCAGCGGCATCCCGGCCGGCTTACCGCTGATCGCCGCCGGGGCAGATAAGGCTTGCGAAGTGATCGGCGCTGGCTGTTTGCAACCAGATGTCGCCTGCCTGAGCTATGGCACCACCGCCACCATCAACACCACGCATCGCAAATACATCGAGGCGATTCCCCTCATCCCGCCGTACCCTTCGGCGATCCCTGGCGCTTACAATCTCGAAATCCAGATCTACCGTGGCTTCTGGATGGTGAGCTGGTTCAAACAGGAATTTGGACAACACGAACAGCGTTTGGCAGAGCAACAGGGTATGCAAGCCGAGGAACTTTTCGACTCCCTGGTGCAGGCAGTCCCGCCGGGTTGTGAGGGATTGGTACTGCAACCCTACTGGTCACCTGGTCTGCGTTTTCCGGGTCCGGAAGCGCGCGGCGCCGTCATTGGATTTCGCGATGCCCACACCCGCGCCCATCTCTACCGGGCGATCCTGGAAGGTCTGGCGTATGCTTTGCGCGAAGGCTCCGAGCGGATCGGCAAACGCAGCGGGGTGCCGATTCGCGAATTGCGCATTGCCGGAGGTGGCAGTCAGAGCCGGGCGGCGATGCAGATCACGGCCGATATTTTCGGCTTAACAACCGCCCGCCCGCATGTTTACGAAGCTTCTGGATTGGGGGCAGCCATTGATGCAGCGGTCGGGGTCGGGATTCACCCCGATTTTGATACAGCCATCCGCGAGATGACTCACCTGGGCGAGACCTTCGACCCCAATCCCGAACGCCATGAACAGTATAATGAGATTTACCAACGCGTTTATTTACAAATATACAACCGCCTGCGCCCGCTGTACGAGGCGTTGCAACATCTCAGTTAGGCGGCTTTTTCCTGCCCCATAACCGCATCCGCAAGCCAGGTGGTGACTTCTGCCTGGTTCGGAATGCGTCCAGAGCAGACTAGCTTTTCATTAATCACCAGCCCTGGTGTGGAAAGAATGGGATACTGCATAATTTCGTTGTAGTCGGTTACTTTGACGACTTCGGCCTCAAAGCCCATCTCATTGATGACCTTACGCACAATGCCTTCAACCTTTTTACAATTTGCACAGCCGGTGCCTAACACCTTGACCGTAATCATGTTTGCCTCCACAATGTTGGATTTTGAAGTTTCTGGACGGATTATAATCGGAATATTCGATAAAATGAATATGATGAATGTCATCAAATTGACGCCCTGTTTTTCCCAGGGGAACAGAAAGCGCTTACAAAACGTCTATCGGCAAAACCCATCGAAAGGAGTTGCCCGATGAAAAACAGCCTTTCATACTTACTCGCCGCGGTCCTGACGCTGAGTCTCTTTGCTTGCGCCGCTCCACCGCTGACTCCGCCTCAGGTGGTGCGAGCCGAGGTAGCCCAATCCGACAAACCGCGTAATCTTTCGCCGAATGTCCCCTCCGAAGATCTTGCCAGGCTTGTTTCCGGCAATACGGCTTTTGCGCTGAGTCTTTACCGCTTGCTAAGCGCTGAAAACAGCGGCAACCTCTTTTATTCCCCCTATAGCATCTCGGTTGCCCTGGCAATGACGTATGCCGGCGCGCTGGGGGAGACCGCCCAACAGATGGCAAGCGCCCTGCACTTCAGTCTGCCGCAGGAGCGCCTTCATCCAGCCTTCAACGCTCTGGATCAACAGCTGACCAACCTGGCAGAAGAGGGGCAGGAAGAAGAAGGACAGGGCTTCCGCTTACGGATCGCTAACGCCCTATGGGGGCAACAAGGCTTTGAATTCCTGAGCGAATTCCTGGATACCCTTGCCCAAAACTATGGCGCCGGCATGCGGCTGGTGGATTTCAGCGCCGACCCCGAAGCAGCGCGTCAACGCATCAATCAATGGGTCAGCGACCAGACAGAACAGAAGATCAAGAACCTGATCCCGCAAGGCGCTCTTGACCCATTAACGCGCCTGGTGCTGACCAATGCCATCTATTTCAACGCTGCCTGGCAATACCCCTTCCAGGAGGGAGCCACAACCGATGAGCCTTTCTTCCTGCTGAACGGTGAGAAGGTCGAGGTGCCCATGATGAAGTTAAGTAAATCGCTCCTCTACGCTGAGGATGCGCACTATCAGTTGGTGTCCTTGCCCTACGAAGGGGGGAACATTGAAATGATCGTGATCTTACCTGCAGAGGGGCAGTTCGAAGCAATCCAGGCGAAGATTGACCCTGACTGGCTCACCAGTGCTTTAGATCGGCGCGGATCGCGCACGGTCAATTTGAATATGCCGAAATTCAAGGTTGAATCGGATTTCAGTCTGGTGGATGCCCTGTCTGCCCTGGGTATGCCGGCGGCGTTCCAACCGGATCAGGCTGATTTCTCCGGCATGGATGGGAGAAAAGACCTGTACATCGGCGAGGTACTGCACAAAGCGTATGTCAACGTGGATGAAGCCGGCACGGAAGCGGCTGCTGCCACGGCGGTGATCATGGAATTGGCCGCTGCCATGCCTGAGCAACCCGTCATCATGTCCATCAACCGCCCATTTCTGTTCCTGATCCGCGAAGTGCAAAGCGGGACAATTCTGTTTATGGGACAGGTGACCCAGCCCTAAAAAAAATTTACACCGATTTTATTGCTGAATCAACTGCTTTTATATAAAATAAGCCTGCGATTCTCGCTTCAGCGCTGCACCCTGTGTGTTGAAATTATCCAAGGATATCGTCCCGATGACCGTGATCCTGGCCGTGAGCAACCAGAAAGGAGGCGTCGCCAAGACGACCTCTTGTCTTTCACTTGGCGCCTGTCTGGCTGAGCTTGGTTGGCGCACATTGGTGGTTGATTTAGACCCGCAGGGACATCTCAGCCTTGCCGCAGGAGTTGACCCGGATGAATTGGAGGTCAGCGTCGTCGATCTCTTGCTCTCCGATCTGTCCCGGGCTGAGTCTCAATCCCTGCTTCTGCCCACCGTCATGAGGAATCTGGACTTGTTGCCCGCCGACCTGCGTCTGGCAACGGTTGAGCAGAGATTGAGCGAGAGAGAGGGGTATGAATATACCCTTTTGCACGGTTTACAAAGTTTATCGCCGCTTAAACGGGAGGGTGAAAGCCTGGCGCAAGAGAAATATGATGCCATCCTGATCGATTGTCCTCCCTCGCTGGGGATGCTCACCATTCTAGCCCTGACCGCCGCCCAATGGGCGTTGATCCCGGTGCAATGTGAATATTTTGCCTCGCGGGGCTTGTTGCGCCTCTTAGATGTCATCGATGCCGTGCGGCAACACACCAACCCCTCCCTTGATTATTTCATCTTTACCACCCTGTTCGATGTCCGCAATGCCATCTCACGCCGTGTCCACGAGGAATTACAAGAACACTTCGAAGGGCATCTCCTTCAAACCGTCATTCGACTGGACACGCGCCTGCGCGAAAGCGCGATGACCGGTGAGCCGGTGATCTTGTACGCGCCGCGCACGCGCGCCAGTCAGGAGTATCGCGCCCTCGCCCGAGAAATCGTCGAACGTCTCCCAGAAAAGGAGCATATCCAATGAGCGAACGAAAGAAAAAAGTCGAAGCTGCTCTCGACAAGTTGTTTTCCACCTCAAAATCGAAGACCGCCGCTCCGCAAAGTTCCTCAACCGAAGTTGCCACCGAAGCCTCATCACCCGCCACGGAAACGCAGCCAGTTCCGCCCGTTAGCAAGAGGAAACCATCCCCTAGCAACCCACCTTCATCTCCTGCACCAGAAGCCGCTACCCCGCAGTCTCTTGCAAGTGAGGTGCAGGCGGCTGAAGAAGCGCGCATCGAAGAAGTCGGTTCTGCAAAGGGCGAAGCAAAGCCTGCCCAGCCAATTTCTGCCTCCACTCCTCCTGGAGGCAATCAACCCATCCCGATTTCCCCAGCCTCTTCAGAAGCCAGCTTTTCGAAATCTGCTCCTTCTACCCCGGTTCCATCGGAGGTCAAGAAAACGGCAGGCGATGGTCGCTCTACAGGTGATGAAAGTGAATTCTCCTTTACTCGGGAAGCTGCCTCCGAAGAGATCTGTCAACTGGTGATCTTTACCCTGGCTGGCGAGTCTTTCGGCTTACCCATCGATCGGGTAGAAAGCATCATCAAACCCCAAGCCATTACGGTTGTCCCTCATGCCCGTCCTTATGTGGTCGGCGTGACCAACCTGCGCGGCACTGTCTTGCCGGTGATCGACTTGCGCCGCCGTTTCCGCTTAACCACCGCTGAACAAAGCGAAGATCAGCGCATTGTGGTGGTCCTGTTCAACGAGGAAAAGATCGGATTAATGGTCGATTCGGTCACCCAGGTTTTACGCCTGCCTCGGGCGGCGATCGAA
>FMSI01020192.1_pt1 | contig 28808 bp, 20 predicted proteins | sample 1504471 | NCBI WGS metagenome assembly FMSI01 (sample SAMEA4475357, study PRJEB15587) | soil metagenome | biome: Soil; feature: Field | place: India | collected 2015-03-11 | depth 0 m
AGTTTTTCCCACTCGACGCCCGGCGCAATGTATTTGCTTTCCATGTGGGTTGCAAGAGTTGGCTCAGGTGCCCAAAGCGTGCGACGTTTCCCCAAAAGGATGTACCGCCAACCGTACCACCAGGCCAATAAATACGATGCAGGCACAAATTTGCCGTCGCCAAAACTGCGGATAAACGACCATGCACTTAACACACGGGTCTTTGTCAGTGCCAGCCACATGCCCAAGTCCGAATTTTTGCGGCTGTATGTCCGCAGCACATGTGCGGTTTCGGCCAGTACATCCCTGCGTGTCATGAATGTTAGGCAGCTAGATACTACTTGTCGCCAGCGTAGTCCGTCCTCGGTAACTGCCAGTCCATGCACCCTGTGGATATACCGCGTGTGATAATCCGGGTGGTCATAAAGCGTTAGGAAATCGGCGTCGCGATGGCGTTTCATAAATGTCACCCCGCGCTCAAGAGCACCTGGCAAGTAAAGATAGTCGTCCTCGGCAAAATAAACCAGGTCGGCCACTTCTTGATTCAGCAGTACTTCAATTTGGCGGCTGAATGTTGCTGCATTTCCAATCCCAGGTAACTGGATAAATTCAGGTGTGCATTCGGCCAGGAGCGATTCAACCGTTTCTTGGTACATTAGCGGGCAATTGTCTAGTAATACCCAAAGTTTGACATGCAAACTGCCTTTCGCCTCCTTAAAAGTCAGCAGACTGAGCCGTACCAATTCGAGCTTGTTGGTAAACCCAAAAATCGGCGTACCGGAGACCAGCGGGTAAATCCTCAAGCACACCGCCAAGTCGTACGCGTTGCCTTCAGAAGGCGCACGTAATGTAGATGTGGTTAAGTTCATTGTTGACTTATTGGTGAGGCATCAATTTTGGGCAGTCCAAATCTGAACAAGCGCTTGATTTCAAACCATCGGTTAGGACGCAATCTCAAAAACCTGAGCATCCAAAAATCCCCTCGCTTTCGCAAGCTGGCCAAGCGCTTGCGTTCAGTAAGAACGTGCCAGCGTAGTCGCCAGCAATCTACGAGTGCATCCCAACAAACTCTGCGGAAATAACTCAATCGACGCAGCGCAACTGCAATTATCACGCTTTCCACAACAATCAACGCAAGTTGCATAGGCACAAGCACCAGCAACAGATGCTGCGCATTTTTCAGTAGCGTCAGCAATGCGTTGCGATTCGTAAGGAATCGTTTTTGTTCTGTGGTGCGAAACTCAGTCGGTTTCTCACCTCCAGCAGGGTTAACAATAGCCGCTCCCCGATGATGCACACGCGCATCTGGTACGGCAACAACCCGCCCGCCAGTAACCCATACACGCCACGATAAGTCAGCGTCTTCCGAGTACATGAAAAACTCCGGATCAAATCCACCGATTCGGAAGAACAAATCGCGCTCGATTATTAATGAGCAGCCCCCGGCGATAAAAACCTCTCGCGTATTTTTTACCGGTCTGGATGGACTCGGCAGCCCGAAAAGGTCGAATCCGAAAAAACCCATGTCCTGATACGAATCATCGTGGTAGTTAAGAACTAGCGGCGTAGCAGCAGCCGCCTTAGCGGCCTGCATTCCCGTAACCAGCAGCTCGACGCAATCCGGTTCAAGCCAAGTGTCTTGGTTTAGAAAAAACAAGTATCGGCCACGGGCTACCTTGGCCCCGACGTTGTTTCCTGCGCTGAAACCAAGGTTTTGGTCATTAGCGACAATGCAAGCGGCGGGGAAATCGGCAAGCAACTGCCTTGCAATTGGCACCGAGTGGTCAGACGAGCAGTTGTCCACGAACACTGTCTCGATTTTGTCGGAAAAGGTCTGTGTCTTGATCGAACTGAAACACCTCGGCAGCCACTGTGCACCATTCCAGTTAAGGACAATGATGCTAACAAGTGGCTCGAACTCGCTGCGACCAAACCGTTCCACATTCGGTGCATTCATTTAGTACTTGGCCTTATTATACACGCGAGTAAGTGCAACGAGCCTGATACCGAAGTGCCAAGCTTATCGAAAAGTGACCCACGCTACGGATTGTCTGAACGGTGATCAACGGCCTCATCGCGGTTTTTGCTTAGGCTGAAGTTCGGCGATCAACTTCCGGTGATGCCGATGCCGTTTATACGTCCAAACGCCCCATGCGTTACCGAGCACTGTTGCCGGGCAGGCTAACATATGCCATAGCCATCGCCAGTCCCGGTCGTGTATCCAGCCGCGTATTGCGTGCCAGGCTGGGCCGACGACGCTCACACAATACAACGCAGCCAACCACAACGGCACAGTCGGTTTTTCCTTCATCCAGTTGAGGGGCATTTCCTCTTGTACACGCAGGAAATGTACTGTTGCACGACGCCGTTTCTGTACGAACCCCAAAAGCGTTTGTACATAGTAATGGTGTACGCCGCGCCCACGAATCCTGAGCCATTGCCGCTTGCCTGCGCGCATCAAGCGTAATGCAGCGTGTGTGTCCTGAAAATGCGCATTCGCACCTACAGCCTCAAGGTCAGTCCGCCTGAATACGAACCCGTTTGCACCCAGCGGATACGAAAACGAGTCTCCAGGCAGTTCCCAGCATTCAATCTCGCCATCCTGCCACACAAGCACTGGCTTGCGGCTCATGAGCCAACAAATCGGGTCGCTTATGTGCAGCAAGTGAGTCAGATATACGCAAAACGAGCTCATCCGAGGTGAAGGCGGATAGTATGCCTCTACCCCTAGTGCCTGTGGATGCGCAGCCAAAGCTTTCACGGCAAGCTCGATGTAATCCGAGTGCGTGATTTCGTTGTCTGCGTCAATAAACACAATGTACTCGCCTGTGGCATGCCGAAGAGCAAGGCGTTTGCCTTCTTCCATGTTTTTGCCATTATCGTCGAGTACAACAGCGCCGTAGCTGCGTGCAATTTCACGCGTGCGATCTGTTGAGTGTGCATCAGCCAAAACGATCTCGTAACGGTCGCGCGGGTACGTTTGCCGGACAATTGAACTTAGGCACAGCTCCAACACAGGTTCAACGTTAAGGGTCGGGATAATGAAGCTGATCTTTGGCAGCGTCTTTACTTTGTCCGATTCCAGTTGCACGAGGCAAGTTTAACGAAAGCATGTCGCTGACTCAAACCTGTCCACTTTCGCATTACTAGACACGTGAAAAATAGGCCTATTTCGCAGGTTTCCGCGCCCGAATGAGCATATAGTGACCGCGGTTAATGAGCTGGCTCAGCCAGTCCGGCAACGGCAAAATGCTGATTGACCGAACGTCCACCTCAAACCCGGCCCATTCAAACAGCTCGCGGGCTTGCCGAACCGTTAGGACGCGGACATGACCCGAGACACCTGAAAACGCTGGATGCTCAATCGGCAACGGTTCTTGGGTCGTCTCGTCGTAGTGGAGCCCAAGAGGGTTACCAAGGTACCGTCCGCATGTCCTCATCAAAGAGAACGGCGTATAGCCAAGGCACAACGCTATGCAGTTCAATAAACTGCACAAATTCTCAGTGGTGATCACAGCGGTGCCCCCGCGTTTAAGCACGCGGTAGGTTTCTTCGACAAACAAGTGTGTTATGGAGATGTTCAATCACCTGTGACGAAGATACGACATCGAATCGGTTGGACTCGAATGGCCAGCGCCCGTTCAGGTCGAAGTCGTAAACCTTTATGCCGCGCTGCTGTGCCTTGGCTCGCAACTCTGGTGCGGCTTCTACACCGCAAAACTCGCGTGGCATCTTACCAAGATAACGCAACAACAGGCTACCGTCGCCACACCCTACATCCAAAAGGCTCTCAGGTCCAAGCTCTGCCACAGTCCGCCCCGCCCAGTCATCGCACCGTTCCATTCCCAAGTCTCGATGCGGTGCAAAAGTTCTCTGCATTCGCCTGATAAAAAATTGCACCATTGCTTTTAAGTTGGCAGGTTTTTTAGCAGCAAAAGAGCCTGCCTACAAGCCAGGATTGTGCGTCAGCAACTCCCCTATGACGCGAGGTGAATCGCGAAATGTATGCTATGGGGAAATACACGCAAAGCACCGCAGATGCTTGGTATTGTAAAGAGTGCTACTCGAGAACTCACGCTGTACTTGCCCCTTTGGTTTGGTTTGATAGCTTAGGTTTATGATCAAAGCACCAGTTAAAGTGCTGCTGAAAAGCCTGGTTGCACTGGTAGTTCTGTTGTTCGTTTTCCTGCTTTTCGAGCATGTGCGCGGCCGAGTGTCACTTGCAAGTTACAAACGCAACTTACGCGCCAAGGGCGAGAAGTTGACCTTAAACGAGTTACGCACAGTAGGACCTGAGTGCCAAAACAGTGCAACTGAAGTTTTCAAAGTTGTCGAGCAACTCCAAGATGGCACTGTTCTACCCCATAACTACCCACCAATCATGAGAATGATGCCCTCAGGTCGCGCAATCGTCGGATTCCGTGAACCTGAGTGGATCGACAATTGCACATATCGGAACGGTGAGTGGGTGGAACAAAAGGTTACCAATCACTGGGAGCAAATGGCAGTGGATTTGCAAACCAACGCAACTGTTCTGGCTCAAATTCGACTCGCATTACAAAAGCCTTTCTTCAACAGCCAGCTCTGTTATTCAAACATCCACGAATTAAGCGTTGCCAACAGAGTTGCTGCAAAGCACGCGGCCCGATGGCTCAGTGCGGCGACTCTCTTGGCATTGCACGAAGGGCGCTTAAACGAAGCCGCCGACAATTTGGTCGCTCTGGTCAATTTGTCAAAGTTGTTGGCTGATGAGGGGCTAGTTATAAGTGAACTGGTGCGATTTGCGATTGCCGGGATCGCGCGTGCCGTTAGTTGGGAAGCCTTGCAAGCTGAAGGATGGTCGGATGCGGATTTAGCGCGTGTTCAGGAGACGTGGCAAACTGAAAATTTCTTGGCGTCAATGGCGCGGGGTTTTGAAGGCGAACGCATTTATGGCCAGCGCAAATTCGATCAGTTTAGGCATTCAAACGATGAAGTGGTCGAGTTGCTTTCCTTCCAAGACGCGTTTGGCGGTGGGATCAAATCGATGGTATTCGGTGAACCGTTTGAAAAGCTTGTAAAGCCCCCGTGGTGGCGTCGTACGAGGCCGGCGCTGGTTGTTTACAGTTTGATTTGGCGGTTTGCATGGTTGGATCAAAACGAACGGCGGTATCTCGAACAGATGCAACGGTTGATAGAGGCAACACGCACTGCAGCTACCGACAAATCACGCGTCCACATTCAAGCTGCCCTGGCGCAGCTTGATACCGAAACCACCAACAAAAACTTTTACCATAAATTGCGGTACGCAGATCCGGAATCAATAACGATAATTTCACATTCACTGAGGCCGGCAATTCGGGTTGAGACAGAGCGCAGTCTGGTAGTCTGCGCGATTGCGTTAAAACGTTACAAACTACGGTACGGCAAACTACCCGAGTCGCTGGAGGCGCTTGTGCCCGAACTGCTGCCAGCGATTCCAGTTGATTGCATGGACGGCAAACCGGTCAAGTACAGGCTCAAGGCTGATGGTGGTTTCCTGCTTTACTCGGTCGGCGAAGACGGCGCTGATCACGGGGGTGATACGACACCTTTGCCGGGCAAAAAACAATCGCGCAGGCTTTGGGACAGACGCGATCTCGTTTGGCCTGCACCCGCGCAACCCGATGAGGTGGAGACATACAGAAATGAAGCTGTAAACTAGCCGGTATTCCGCCGCCGGAGACGCAGCCGAGACTTATACCCCTACTCTGTAACCGTGCAATCTTTCCTGTTGCCGAAACATGCCAAAAGCCTTGTGCGGTTGTTGTGAAGAGATTCGCTCAAGCCCATCTTAAGGCAGGCGATTCTTAATTGCGTACAGGACGTCTGCGATTGCTTCGGATTTGGGTTTAGCGCCGAGGTTGCCTTTGCCGTGAACACGGACTGAGACGGCGCCGGCCTGCATATCCCTTGGACCAACTACAAGCATAGTGTGGACCCGGTCGGTTTCTGCGTCGGCGATTTTGGCTCTGATTGGTGCGGGGGTAAAATCGGTGCTTACGCGCACAAAGTTTGCGCGCAGCTCGTTAACGATTTGTTGTGCGTAACCGACAAGGTCGGCGTTGTCGTTGAGGGTGAGCACGCGGACCTGCTCCGGCGCAAGCCATAACGGAAAATTGCCGGCATAATGTTCGATTAGAAATCCTATGAACCGTTCATGTGTGCCAAGCGGCGCGCGGTGGATACACAGCGGTGTTTTCATTGTGTTATCGCGGTCGCGGTATTCAAGCCCGAAGCGCTTGGGCCCAACAAAATCAACCTGGTTGGTTGCAAGCGTGAATTCGCGGCCGATGACACTCCAAATTTCGACATCAATTTTCGGGCCGTAAAACGCGGCTTCATCGGGTACCTCGATGTAGTTAATTCCCGAATCTTTGAGTACCTGCCTGACCATGTCTTCGGTCTTTTTCCATAGCTCGGGTTCGCCGACGTATTTTTGGCCGAGCTTGGCTGGGTCGTGTGTGCTGAAGCGCATGATGTATTTCTCGATGCCGAAGATTTTGAAGTATTTGAGGTACATCTGGTTGACGGCGTTGAACTCTTCAGCAAACTGCTCTGGGCTACAATATATGTGTGCGTCGTTCATATTGAGCGAACGCACGCGCATCAGGCCGAAAAGTTCGCCCGACTGTTCGTATCTGTAACATGTGCCGTACTCAGCAAGGCGCAACGGCAGATCACGGTAACTGCGCGGTTGCGCAGCAAAGATCCGGTGATGATGCGGGCAGTTCATGGCTTTAAGGTAGTAGCGCTCCATGCTATTGGGAGCGGATGCGCTGTGGTGTGCTCTACCATTTTCATCTTCCCGCAATTCCATCGCTGGGAACATGCTGTCGGCGTAATATGGCAGGTGGCCAGAGGTGAGGTACATTTTTTCCTTGGCAACATGCGGTGTTTTGACGCGGACATAACCGGCCATAAACTCGGTTTCCTTGGCTAGCTTTTCGAGTTCTTCGCAAATCACCGTCCCCTTGGGTAACCACATTGGCATTCCTGGGCCGACGTACTCGGGGTCAATGACATACAGGCCCATTTCCTGCCCCAGCTTGCGGTGATCGCGCCGCTTGGCTTCCTCGAGCATGGCGAAGTACTCGTCAAGCTCTTTCTTAGTCCTGAATGCGACGCCATAGACGCGCTGGAGCTGCGGGTTACGCTCGTCGCCTTTGTAGTAAGCGCTGGCAACGCTTGTGAGCTTGAATGCACCGATGTCGCCCGTGCGCTCGACGTGCGGTCCAGCACACAGGTCAATGAAATCGCCGCTTTTGTAATAAGTGATTGGCTCGGCTTCGGGGATGTCCTCGATATTGCCAAGCTTAAACTTGCTGGGTTGCCCGGGCCGCTCGCTTAGTGCGCCGAGCCTACCACTTTGCGCGTCTTTGATTGCTTGGGCGCGTGTGACGGTGATTTTTTCGAACGGATAATTGGCTGCAATAATCTTTTGCATTTCGGCCTCGATCGCAGGAAAATCATCGGGGGTAATCCGATGATCAAGGTCGAGGTCGTAGTAGAACCCATTGTCTACTGCCGGGCCGGAGGCGAATTGTGCGTGCGGCCACAGTCTCAAGATAGCGTGCGCCATCACATGTGCAGCCGAGTGCCGGATGTGCTCCAGTTCGGTCGCCTTCGCGTGTTCATCCAGAGTTTTGCGTTCAGATGCCATACATTCTCTTAATGGAGACAAGCAAAGACGCCGAGACACGAATGCGGAGTAAGTCCTCTGTTAATTCGCGTCTTTGTTATGTTTGCGTCTTTGCGTTTCATTTGGGCAAACAAAAACGCCCCGACCAACTAGGCTGAGGCGTTTGCGACCCGGCGTTTTCTGCCGGGCGCTAAGATGTTGTTGCAATGTTATTCAACATTCGGTTGTGGCAAATCTAATCTGCCCAGGAACAAAACGCAATGTGAATATCGCCACTGGCGATATTGTATTTCCCGCAACGTGAAACTTTGTCTCACAGCGCGAGTATATCCAACCGGGTACTCGGGACGGATGAAAGAATGTTTCCGTAGGACTCGACTATCATTGTGGTTGAGCTGTAGTCTGCCTGCGGCCGGCAATCGCGGCAACTTTATGGGTTACAGCGTGTGCATTATTGCGCCGAGGCTGAGGTCGTATGCCCGTCTTACCAATATGGTGGCGGATGGGTTTTCGGACATAGGCTGGGTACCCAGCGTTTGTTTTGCGCCCAAAGCTACGGTCTTTGTTCATGACCTTGTGCTGCTGCTCGGGTTAAGTCAATACGATGGGGGGCTTATGAAATGGTTGTCGGAGCGCCCGGACAAAAGGTCTGTCACGGTTCTCTGGCAACTGGAGCCGTTGCCGCCTGTTCGGCTCAGCACTTTTGGCGAGAGCATCGGTTTCCGTGTGACCGCGTGGGATTGGGGCCGACTCCCGCCGATGTTTGCCAAGGTGGCGGGGAACCTGGTCCCGTTCCGCACACACGCTCTGCGCTTGATCCGCCGCTGGCTGGCGCGGCCGTACGCACGGTACGTTGCCGGGCAACCCTACCATGAGGGCTGGATACAATTCGATTCGGAGATCTTTTTCAAGGCAATGGTTGAATGGCGAAGAATTCGCGAGTTGCACCTTGCCGGTTGTATAGACCATATATTTGCCACTGTGCAACCGCGGACCGAGTTTTTGTGCAGTCGCGGGATTCAGGCCGAGCTACTACCGTTTGGTTATCATCTGGACTGGGGAAACGACCTTGGCATCAAGCGCGACATAGAAGTGTTGTTTCTTGGTCGTTTGGAAAAGCGCCGCGCCGTGCTTGTGCGCGAACTCAAGAGTGAACTGGAACAGCGCAGTCGTAAACTGACGGTGGTACAGCGCGCATTTGGCGAAGCCAGAACGCACTTGCTGAATCGGGCCCGGATCATGTTGGTGTTGTTGCGCACGCCGCATGACATGCCTGCGATGCGTCTTATGCTTGGGATGGCGTGTGGGGCGTTAGTTATATGCGAGCAATGCAATGGCACCGGTGCGTTTCGTGCGGGGGAGCATTTCGTGATGGCCGAGCCCGAGCGGTTACCAGAGGTGATTGACTACTATTTGACGCATGAGGATGACCGGCGCCAGATCGCGTGGCGCGGACACGAGTTTGTCGCACAGGAACTGACAATGGAAAAAATGCTGCGTCGTATGCTCGATTTGACCAAGCTGGAGAAGCGCGCATGATACCGACCTATCGCCCGTGCGTTGGCTCAGAAGAGTTAGATGCCGTCCGAGCCGTGTTTGACAGCCGTTGGCTTGGGATGGGAGATCTCACCCACAAATTCGAACGGCGCTTGGAAGAGTTTCTCGGTGCACGACGCGTTATAGCTGTTGACCGCGGCACGGCTGCCTTGCATCTGGCACTGGACGCGCTTGAACTGCAGGCCAGCGCCGAAGTGATCGTGCCCTCGTTGACATTTGTGGGGACCATCCAAGCCATCCGTATGGCAGGTGCAAGCCCTGTGTTTTGCGAGGTCGAACCGCAAACTTTAAACATGGACCTGGCAGATGCGCTCAGCAGAATTACCGATAAAACCCGAGTGATCATGCCGGTGCATTTTGGCGGGCTGCCGTGTGCCATGGAAAAGTTGCTGCATGCAGCACGTGCGCGCGGTATCCGGGTTGTCGAGGACGCTGCGCATGCGTTCGGCGCAAGATACAACGGCCGTATGATAGGCTCATTGGGCGAGCTGACGTGTTTCAGTTTCGACGCAATTAAGAACATCACCTGCGGCGAGGGCGGCGCAGTTGCGACAGATTCCGATGAATGAGCGCACCGGATTGCGCGACGCCGATGCCTCGGGATTGAACGTGACCGCATCTCGAGTGACCTCACCCGTGCCAAGTGGCAATATCAGGTCCTTTCGCACGGGTTCCGATACCACATGTGCGACATAAACGCTGCGATCGGGTTGGTTCAGTTGGAAAAATTTCCTGCGTTCCAACGTCGGAAACGTGAAATTGTGCGGTGCTACGACTTAGCATTTGCGAAACTTGATGGCATTGAGTTGCTCAGACACGACCTTGAGCAAACGTGTCCGTGGGCATATGTAGTCAAGATTCTTGCTGACCGCCGGGATGCGTTTCGTGAGCATCTGCACAGACACGGCATCGCCACGCTAATTCAGTTCATTCCCAACCATCTGCAACCTGCGTTTGGGCAGTTCCGCGTTGCGCTACCGGTCACAGAACGGCTGTTTCGACAGATAGTGTCATTGCCGTTGTACGCTGAAATGACAGACCAAGATGTTGAGACTGTGATTCGAGCTGTGTACTCGTTTTTTAGCGTTCCGACTCAGAAACGCACGAAGAACAGCTCGACAAAAAAATCAAACCTATGCGTTCGGAAACAAAGCCGCTTCTGATTCTTGGCACGGGCAGTTTTGCAGTTGAAATTGCCGATGTTGTGTCCGAAATCCCAGGTGTAGTCGTAGCCGGATTTGTCGAGAACATGGACAGGTCACGGTGTGCTGAACCGTTGGATGGCAAACCGGTGTATTGGGTGGAAGAACTGCCTAGTATGGTGGCTACGCATTGCGTAGTGTGTGGCCTTGGCACAACGCATCGGAGCCGGTTTGTTCACCAGGCTGAAACGTTCGGGTGCGAGTTCGCCACACTTGTGCATCCGACAGCGCGCGTTTCACGCACTGCCAAGCTCGGCCCGGGCACAATCCTGAACGCAGGTGTGATTGTTGCCGCATACACTGAGCTGGGCGCGCATGTCATTGTCAACCGCGCTGCCACAATAGGACATCACACACGAGTTGTTGACTTCGTCACGGTTGGTCCTGGGGTAAACCTTGCCGGCAATTGTTATGTGGGCGAGGCTGTTTACATTGGCATCGGTGCAACCGTCATTGACCATGTTAACATCGGTCCGCACTCGGTTGTGGGCGCAGGCGCCGTGGTGACGGAGGACGTGCCCGAACGCGTGTTAGTTGTGGGTGTGCCGGCAAAAGTTGTAAAGCGCGACATCGAGGGCAAATAACTCCAAGTGCATCCGGCTATGCGTTTCGACAAACTTATTATCAACGCTGCGCTGACGGGCATGGTGCCCACCAAGCAGGACAACCCGAACGTGCCGATCACAGTGGCCGAGATTGTGGCCGACGCCCAACGTTGTCGCGATGCCGGGGCCAGCATTGTGCACATCCACGCGCGAGAGGACAATTGCCAGCCAACTTATCGGAAAGAAGTGTTTGCCGAAATTTTCGCCGGTATACGCGAGCACTGCCCAGACCTGATCATTTCAGCCACCACAAGCGGGCGTGTCCACAATGAGTTTGCCAAGCGCTCTGAAGTATTGACATTGGAAGGAGAGCTGAAGCCCGACCTCGCCTCGCTGACAGTCGGCTCAATGAACTTCCCACAGCAAGCCTCGATCAACGAACCCAAGACGATCTGCGATCTTGCCACCATGATGACTCGGCGGGGCATAGTGCCTGAGCTTGAGTTATTCGACCTTGGGATGATTGACTACGCTAAATACCTGATTGACCGCGGCATATTGAAACCGCCGTATTACGCGAACATTCTGCTAGGCTCGCTCGGCACGCTGGCTGCCACACCGCAAAACCTGACCACAATGGTCCGGGCGTTACCGGAAAAAACAACGTGGTCAGCAGCGGGTATTGGTCGGTTCCAGTTCTACGTCAACGGCATGGCAATCACAATGGGTGGGCATGTGCGGGTTGGATTGGAAGACAACCTTTGGTACGACAACGCGCGGACCCGAGCAGCAACAAACGCAGGATTAATCGACCGACTCGTAAAGCTGGCACATTGTGTCGGACGCGAAATTGCGACGCCTGTCGAAGCCCGAGCGATCATCGGCTTGCCAGTACGGTCTGCTCCCATGTGAGGCCGAGCCGGTTCTCGAGGTTGTTTCATAAGCCCGCTTGAAGATGTAGCGGGTTCTGTGGAGCGCCGATTTTTTAAAAATTCTTTTGTCGTCCAGCAGTCACAGAACACAGCTCCCAGACCTTTTAAACCGGTCTTACATCTTGCGCAGTCGGATGCTGCCGCCGCTGGTTTGAGCCATGATTAACGGCCCGCCGCCATTGAGCTTGCCGCGTAGACCGTTCTCTTTTTGAGTCATCTTGCCTGCGGTATTGACGGCCAAATCGGTCCAGACACGCCCGCCACTCGTGCGAGCGTCGATGTCCACGGCAACATCAACTCCAAAGGCAAGTATGATGGTGCCGCCGGTTGTTCTGAATGAGCAATTCCCGGTCGGTTGCTCTGGTAAATCGGTTGTGATACCGCCGCCCGAAGTTTGGGCTTCAATCTGGCCCGTGACCGCTGCGACTCGAATACTGCCACCGGAGGTTTTCACCATGGATTTGCCGGCGAGCCGTTCCGCGCGGACTGACCCACCGGACGTGCGTGCGTCGACGTTGCCATCAATGTCACTCAGACTGATGCTGCCGCCCGAAGTTCTGACTGTCACTGGGCCTTTGCAGTCGGCCACCGTTACACCGCCGCCACTGGTCTGGCCGGAAAGTGTTCCGCGGATTTTTTCAAATCGCAGGCTGCCACCACACGTCTGCGCATTCACTTTGCCTGTCAGATCAGCCACACAGATGCTGCCGCCAGCAGTCTTGATGTCCACGTCAAATCTGCGCGGGACACTGATCAAGCACTTCACCTGCAGACCAGGTCCGTTACCCGACAGTTTGGTCCACCCGGTTCTGCTCTGATCTTTGTATTGTGCATGAACAGAAACCGTTTTGCCTTCCTGCGTAATTGTGGCGATGTGGTTGGTTAAGATTTTGTTTGCCTTACCATCACCGGTCCGGACCCGTCGAATAAGTCTAACATGTGCCGAGTCAGCCTCTGTGCCCTTAACTTCAATCGAGCCACGGTCTAGGGCAACGACAAGCCGGCCGCCGGGTTGGACGATGAAAGATTTAACAACCTCGTCTTCAACCTCTGCACGGGTTACCGCGGCAACAAAGATTGTGGAAACCAAGCACAACACCTTTGCTTTCGGCAAATTACAGCGATGCGTTTTCATTGCTCTGTTTTGGTACTCTGGGAGCCTGCACGAAACGACCTGGAACATCAGCCTGCCCGTGTTACCTTTCAACTTTAATTACCCGTTAGACACGCCTTTTGTTTCAAGTTCTTCAGGCGGTAAACGGCCCACCAGGCCAACTGTCGGATCTGCCATGCCAGGAAAATAATTGTTTTTTCGCGGCCAACCGTGCATATAAAAGCGGACGATCTATGAAGCTTACGCACATAACACGCGGCAGGCGCGTCGAGGCATCTACAGCCACGATGTAGTCATGTGCTGTTACCCGTGGCTGGAGCAGGCCAATGTTCAAGACACCAAATAGTCGAATTGCGTTGATTGCACTGGCAGTGCTAGCACTGGACCAGTTAACCAAAGCAATCGTGCTGCGGTTCCTTGCGTACGCACAGGCACTAGTCGTAATACCCGGGTTTTTCAAGTTTGTACACTGGGGCAACACAGGCGCAGCATGGAGCCTGTTCCGCGGGCATAACGAGCTATTGGCCGGCGTAGCTCTGGTAGCGTTGTTTGTGCTTTACTTGAGCCGACATCATTTCGGTACAAAAACGGTGCTGGGCCAAACGGCATTGGGCCTTGTTTTCGGCGGTATAATCGGGAATTTGATTGACCGCGTGCGCATTGGGCACGTGATTGATTTCATCTACTTTTTCGTGCCGCATGGCGATGGCGAGATAGGTTTCCCGGCATTCAACGTGGCTGACAGTGCAATTTGTATTGGCGTTGGGCTTGTGTTTTACAACACATGGCGATCTGAGCGAGGGAAACACGGTGGCCTGCCAGCACAAGGTACCGAAACAGCGGAACCAACAGCTCGGTGGGATGCCGATTAGTTGGTATGGTATCGGTTTTTCCGCTCTGTCAACTTGTTGTTCCAGCACTCGATGGTTCACCGAGTTAACGATTCACTGCCTCTGCTCATGCTAACCCACAAGGAAACTGTCACAGTGGAAAAAACGATGCCACTCATGCGCTTGGACGTGTACTTGCACGAGCGGTTCCCAAATGTTTCACGCAGTGCGATCCAGCGGTTGATCGAGTCTGGTGATATCAAGGTCAACGGGCGCACTGTAAAACCCACACACCATCCGCATGCGGGCGAATTAATCGAGGTTCACTGGCCACCACCCCGCGCTGCTGAAGCGCACCCCGAGCCAATCCCGTTGGACATCCTGTACGAGGACGAGTCGCTGCTGGTTTTGAACAAACCGGCTGGTCTTGTTGTTCACCCGGCAGCAGGACACCACGAACATACTTTGGTCAACGCACTGTTGCATCATTGCGCAGGCCGGCTGAGCGGCATAGGCGGTGTAGCGCGACCAGGGATCGTACACAGGCTCGACAAGGACACCAGCGGTTGTCTTGTTGTGGCAAAGACAGACGCGGCACACATGGCGTTGGCAGGCCAATTTGCGCGTCGGCAGGTGCAGAAAATCTATCACGCAATCGTGTGCGGCGTGGTACCGCGTGAGCGTGGTGAGATCCGCGCTGCAATAGCGCGCCATCCAACGCATCGCAAGCGCATGGCCGTGCGTGAGGAAGGTATGGGCCGGCCGGCGCACACGAGTTTTTGTGTGCTCGAGCGGCTCGAAGAAACCACTCTTGTCGAGATAACCATGTTCACCGGCCGCACACATCAGATCCGTGTGCATTTTCAGTTCATCGGGCATCCGGTGCTCGGCGACCCGACCTACGGTAACCGACAGACAAAACGTGTGGCAGAGCTTACCAATTACAATCCGCCCAGGCTGATGTTACATGCGTCAAGACTCAGTTTCGTGCATCCACAGACACACGAACCTGTCAGTTTCGAGGCGCCTTGGCCGGAAGAATTTCGTGACGCAATCCGCGCTCTAAGGGTGCGAGACCGATGCGCTGCCCGGCTTGGTTAGAAGACCCCGTAACTACTGAAGTTTTCCTGGGAAACCTGGAGCGGGTGAAGGGAATCGAACCCTCATCTCAGGCTTGGGAAGCCCGCGTTCTACCACTGAACCACACCCGCATTTAACCGAAGAACCTTTAGCAGAAGCCGCGCATCTATGCAACCGGTTTTTACGCAGTGTAAACCCTGAAGATTAACTCAGCCACAAACGCACATGCAAAAAAAATACAAAACCGCTGTTGCAGCACACCAGTTTAGGGTTATGTTTGAGCGTGGATTTGCACCAAATCGCCTCATTAGCAATCGTGGCAGCCGTAGCTGCCGCATTTGTTTTGGGCATAGTACGTCGGCGCCGCTCAAGCGCCGCCCGCACAAATTGCTGCTTACATTGCGTGGCTACCCAGCACAGCCGTGCGAGCGCGGTTGCTGGATGCGGCTGCTCCGACCGCGGGCGATCCGCTGAACCAGAGGCTCACTAGGGCCAGTTGCAGTATGAACCGTGTTCAATTAGAATTTTTCTGACCAATGGCAACAAGCAAGCTCACAACCTCAGTCTTTGTTTCACAAGCGTCGGTTGCTGGCGGGGCCGGGGAGGGACATGTGCGCCCACATTGGGAACCGAACACAGACGTTTACGTGACCGACCACGGCCTCGTTATCAAGGTCGAGTTAGCAGGACTACGCAGCGAGCACCTGCAGATAATTGTCGAGGAAGGCAACCGACTCCGAATCAGGGGTGAACGACCCGATTCATGCCGGGCGCCCAAGTGCAATTTTCTTGTCATGAACATCAATTACGGTCCGTTTGAGAGCATTTTGGAACTGCCGCCTGGTTACGATCTTTCACAGGCAAAGGCACATTACCTGAACGGGTTTCTTCGCATTGACGTGCCATTGGCGGTACGGCAAACTCGTAAACACACAAAATCCAACAACGGGGCATAAAAAGGGTCGCGTAATCCGACCCATTTAATCCGCGTGGCTTCAAACCACCAGATTAACATGGCAATTGACTCCGCCGACACGGAGTTCATCACTATTACAAGTGGCGGTGTCAGTCCTGAAGAAGCCACAACTCGAATATCGAGTCGTGCGCTGCCCGAAGTGTTGCCCATCCTCGGGTTGTCCGACATCGTAATTTATCCCGGGCAAGAAGCCCCGCTGCTTATTGATACGCCCGAGGGTGTCCGGCTCATAGACGACGTGGTTGCAGGCGACAGGTTGTTGGGTGTGGTGCTACAACGCAAGCCGGATACACAAAATCCCGCCCCTGAAGATCTCTACAGCGTGGGCTGCGCGGTGCATGTGTCGCGCATGCTGAAATTTCCCGACAACACCGTGCGTATTTTGGTGCACGGCCTGTGGCGCATCCGCATCAAGGAATACGAAACTAAGGCCCCATATCTGCGTGCGCGGTTTGAGGTTTGCAAGGACATCGTCGAGGAATCACTCGAGCTTGAGGCACTAGCGCGCAATGTGCAAAACCTGTTCCACGATATCATCAAACTCTCGCCTGCACTGTCCGAGCTTGACAAAGTGCTCGACATCGAGTCGGAACGACCCGGGCGGTTAGCCGATATAATCGCTTGGACTCTGAACCTGAGCCTGGCTGACCGCCAACAGTTGCTCGAGACCGTCTCGGTCAAGGAACGGCTGCAACGGTTACTGCCGCTGCTGAATCGGGAACGCCAGGTGCTGGAGCTAAGCTCCAAGATCCAGAGCGAGGTCGCCGCCTCGATCTCACGAACACAACGTGATTATTTCCTGCGCGAACAATTACGCGCAATACAACGCGAGCTAGGCGAGGCCGATACCGTGGCAACCGAACTCAGGGCGTTGCGCGAGCAGATCGAAAAAACGCCCATGCCAACCGAGGCGCACAAGGTCGCTCTACAGGAACTGGAACGGCTCCAGCAAATGCCACCTACAGCAGCCGAGTACGCCATTACACGGCATTATCTGGACTGGATTGTCAATCTGCCCTGGGAAAAAGAGACCGAGGACAAACTCGATATTGCCGAAGCCGAACGCATTTTGAACGAACAACATTATGGGTTAACCAAGGTCAAGGACAGGTTGCTCGAGTTCCTTGCCGTGCTGAAACTGCGCAGGCAGATCAAAGGACCGATCCTCTGCCTGGTTGGCCCGCCTGGGGTGGGGAAAACCTCGCTCGGCAAGAGCGTTGCTGAAGCAATGGGCAGGCGGTTTGCCAGGTTTTCGCTGGGCGGTATGCGCGATGAAGCCGAGATCCGCGGGCACCGCCGAACCTATGTGGGTGCACTGCCCGGGCGCATCATACAAACACTGCGCCGTGTCGAAAGCCGCAACCCGGTGATCATGCTTGATGAGCTCGACAAGGTCGGCTCAGATTTTCGCGGCGACCCGGCTGCGGCTCTGCTGGAGGTGCTTGACCCGGCGCAAAACAACATGTTTATAGACCACTACCTCGATTTACCGTTTGACCTGTCGCGGGTGCTGTTTATCACAACGGCAAACTGGCTTGAGCCGATTCATCCTGCGCTGCGCGACCGGCTCGAGGTGATCGAACTGCCAAGCTATACCGAGTCCGAGAAACTCGAGATCGCCAAGCGATACCTTGTGCCGCGCCAACTTGAGGAACACGGTCTGCGCCGCCGCGATGTGAAGTTGCCAGACGCAACGCTGCGCCGGCTTATTCAGGGTTACACGCGCGAGGCTGGTGTGCGCGAGCTTGAACGCGAGATTGCTGCACTTGCGCGCAAAGCCGCACGCAAACTGGTGAGCAGAAACAATCGCTCCGGCCGGATCGTAATCAACTCTGACACACTGCCGAAGCTGCTCGGCCAACCGCGGTACGTGGCCGAGACTGCCCAGAAAATCAAAGACATCGGCATTGCAATTGGACTGGCCTGGACACCCGTCGGGGGCGAAGTCTTGTACATCGAAGTGACCCGAATGCCAGGCAAGGGTAACCTGCTCTTGACCGGCTCGCTGGGGGATATAATGAAAGAAAGTGCGCAAACAGCGGTCAGTTATCTGCGTAGCCAGGCCGAGGCGCTCGGCATCGAGCTTGCCGATTACAGTAAGTTCGATTTTCACGTGCATGTACCGGCAGGCGCAACCCCAAAAGACGGCCCAAGCGCGGGCATTGCAATTGTGGCGGCACTGGCCTCGCTGTTAACTGGTCGGTGCGTCAGGTCAGACCTCGCCATGACAGGCGAGATCAGCCTGCGGGGCCGTGTATTACGTGTCGGCGGTGTGAAAGAGAAAGTGCTTGCAGCTATTCGGTTCGGTGTCAGCCACGTCATTTTGCCCGAACAAAACCGCACCGACTGGCTTGAATTACCCCCTGAAGTGCGCAAAAAGATTCACGTGCACTTTGTTCGCGATATCAGCCAAGTAATCCAGTTAGCCCTTGAACCCAAATGACACGTCTGTTCCGGTGGTTGAACTGCGCCGCTTTCAAGCCTCAACTATTGGCAAGTTGTTGGGCTGTGCTACGGCGCGCGCATGATTCTTGGACAAGTTCGTCCACGTGGGCAAAAATCCGGGTTATTACAATATGTTTTGCGGCGTTTTCACCCGTGTTTGTAGCAGCCGGCTCAACCCAGGACGCCGAACGCGCTGGGGCTGCATTAGCTGCTGAACTACGCTCGCAATGGCCAGCTGAAAACATGGTGCAGACAGGCTGGCTCAGAATGCGCGACCCAAAGGGCAATCGCGTCTCGGTTCGTCTACGATTCGAGGTGATTGTTACCCCCACGAATTGGATGAGCATTTTCACCGCAGGCAGCTCAAACGTGTCAAACGGCACCGAACAGTTGTGCGTGGTTCACTCGGGCGATTGCCCCGGACAATATTATTGGAGACGGGCAAACAAACCGGACCTCCAACAGCCAGCCGCACTGAACCAGCAACAGATCAGTTGGACAGGCACACGCTGGCAGTACGCATTTGCAGGCTCGGATTTTTGGGCGGTTGATTTGGGTCTGGAATTCTTCTGTTGGCCGCGCCAGCGCCTGCTCAAACGCGAGATGCGCCGCAGCAGGCTGTGTCAAGTGCTCGAAAGCATCAATCCAGCGCCTACTCCAGACGGGTATTCGCGCGTGGTGTCGTGGATTGATGCGGAGACAGGCGGCATAGTGCGCGCCGAGGCTTACGACGCAAATAACAAATTGCTAAAGGAGTTCGAGCCGAAAGAGTTCAGAAAGGTCGCAGGACGTTGGGAACTGCGCCAAATGCGCATCCGAAATCTGCAAACCGGTTCACAAACAGTGTTCGAGTTGGATCAGACCGGCAATTGACCGAATCAGTGTGCTGCACCAATGGTGCCATAACAGCGCGCTGAGCCGGCCTGCGGCGCAGAAACCACACGGTTACCCCAGCTACAAATCAAACAAGCCGGTGCATAGGCTTTCACTTCACAAGCCGCAGCGCAGTTTGTTTCTCAAGCTCGTGAGCAAGGTCAACGTCACGAGCGCCTCCAATGGTTCGCGCCTGCACCTGGATCAGCGTCAGGTTCGGCTCAAGTTGTTCAACACGGATATAAACCCTGCGCTCACCAACTCTGCCCTCTAAAGTCTTAACCGTGTTTGTCTGACCGTGCACAACGGATTCATTCAAGAGAATTCCGTTGTACTTGATAACCTCTTTGGCAGCTACGAACACCTCGTCCAGAGGCCGTTCGTAGCGGCCCTCGACCTTGTCTTTGACGATCGGCACGCCGACGCGGTACCCGCCTGTGACCTTTTGGTAACAGCCGAAACTCAACGCAACCAACAACAAAGTGGCAACCAGCAAAATGCTTTTGGCTTTCATTTGCTGGAATCCAACCAAAACAATGGCGCGCGCGTCAAGCCCGAATCAAGCCTCAAACGGCTTACCGAAATCTTGGCCATTTGACGGACTACGTCCTTATGCAAACGCAGTTCACAGCTCAGGGATAAACCTCGAGTCGGTAAAACCGGTGAGGCTGGTTCGTGATGGGCACGTCCACAACAAACACCGGCTGTTGCACACGCACAGGTGCGCCAACCGGTTGCCAGGCTGTGTCACCAAGATTGTCCTTGTACTGTAGCTGATAGGTCAACCCTGGCTGAACATTGAACATCAGGCGCAGTAGCCCACCACTCAGCAGTGTGGCAGTGTCGACCGGTTGCGGGATGTTCACACTGCCTGCGCTCGGCAGCGCCGCGCGCCAGTTCACGGGATCATTGCCATAATTTTCTGGCACGATCCGCTGCAGAGACGCACCCAAACCGTCGGCCTCGACCGGCCACGGCGCCCCGTCCGAATAACTGATGCGCTCGACCAGAATGTACGGAACAAAACCCGCATCCGGATGCGGGGGTGTCTGCGGCCTGTCCGGGCGCAACAGCTCGATCGTCTCACCGGCATTGTTGAGCTTGCCCAAGTACGGCCCGACCAATAGCGCGTCTGTGCCGTAGCGTTTGCGGAATGCTGTTGTAGCAGCCGGATTGGCGACCGGGTCAAACGGGACAATCAACAGCATGCTGCGTGCAGGCAACACCGTGCCGGGTGCAAAACTGAACTCAACGGCATTTACCAAGCGCCATGTGTTGGTCGGGTGCACAGGATCGTACAGCGGCACCGGCGTGTCCATAATGTTGAACAGCTCGATGAATTCCTCCAGGTCGGGCGTGTTTGTACCGTAGTTGGGCGGGTGATACATGATCTCGTTGATCACGACCGGGCCGACCAGCGGATATGCATTGGGCGCGCCCGTGCCGGTGCGGAACTGCTCCAGTGTGCTCGGGTTGTCAACGCCGAACGTCCGGCGGCTCATGGCCACAAATTCCACCCCTACACTTGTCTGGAATCGCCCAAACGACACTCCGTTCGCTGCCGCACCGAACTGGACCGATGTGCGGCGTCCGGTCAGGCTGCCTGCTGCGTCCGCCTCAGACAGGTAAACTGCGTCACCGCGTGCTGAGTTCAGCGTGAACAGGGGCGGAATGTCCTGGTCACTATTGGTCGGCCCGAACTGATATTGGTAGAACACATTGAACCCGCCGGGTGGGATTATGGTTCCATCCGGGATCCGGTACCGTTTCGGGTCGCCGGCACTGTCACTCAAGTACCACCCGCCTATGTTTACAGCTACCGAAGACGGGTTGTAAAGCTCGATGGCATCTTCAAGCGGCGGGTCCGTGTGCGTGAGCACTTCGTTGATCACGACCTCAGTGAGCGGCAGGTAATTTGCGCTGCCCGGTGTTGCTGTTTGCGGGAAGCTCACAATTGTGTGTGCGCCGTCAGGCAGACGACCCTGGGACACACCCGACTGTTGCAGCCCGAAATCCACCGCATCAATGAGGTTGGTGCGCCATTGGTAAATCCGGATTGTCTCGCCATTGGCATCGAGCTTGAAATCCACGTGGTCCGCACCCGCGGCCGGGTTGCCATCGGCAACGAATAATACCCATTTCCTGCCCCCAATGAAACTTAGCGGTGGAACGGGCGATTTGGCAATGCCGGCGGTCGAAGGATCATCAGTTAGGTAAAGCCCGCTCAATTCCACTGGTAACTCGCTCCTGTTGTACAGCTCGAACCAGTCGTCGCCACTGGCTGGCGCAGCCAACCATTCGTTTATGCAGAGGTTTGTTACCGCACCGAGCGCCGCAGGTGCAGCATTCGTAATACCTGGGGTGGGTTGTGCCAACAGGCGCCATTGCCCAGCAAAGCGCCCGATCGGCAGGTCTTCAACCTGGAACCCGTACTCGACGCTGTCCACCACCTGGCCAGCAGAGTTAAACAGATACAACACGCCGGTTTCACCCGGCAAATCGAACCCCGCATTGAGCGGGCCGGTCGAGCTCGTCGAGGCCGCACGCGAGCCATCGCACCACACAACAATATACCCGCCGGCAGGAACTGTTGTGCCAACCGGGAAATTCCACCGGTCGCCCGGTGCGAGCGACTTGCCAAGCGCCATGCCGGCAAGGGCAAAATTTGTTGCCGTAGGATTGAATAGCTCGATGTAATCGGCGTAGTTACCCCACGGGCTGACGACGGCGCGCTGGTTGCGTGCCAGAACTTCGTTTAGCACAGGACCTGTCCAAGCCAACAGGTAATTGCTTGCGCCCGGACTTGCGCTACCATGGAACGACATGATGTTTGTGGTGCCATCGGGCAACCGGCCTTGGGACACACCCTCAAGTTGAGGCCCGTACGTGACGCGGTCTATCTCTTCGCCACCTGGGTCATGCAGCACGATGAACCCAGATTCAGCAGGCAGTTTGAATTCGAGGTGGCGCGGCCCCGGCAGCTCGTCAGCAAACAACTGCATGTACCCACGCGGCGCGATGAACGAAAGCGCGTTGTACCAGAACACTGCGTTTGTCGTGCTGAACCCAAGCCCGGTCAACGCGACAGGCGCGTTCGAGGCACGGTTGAACAGCTCAAGCCAATCGGCACCACCTGGCACAGAATTGGCCAGCCACTCGTTAATGACAAGGTTCGTCGGCGCAGCAACTGCAGCAGCAACGTTTGTCATGCCGGGTGTTGGCACTGTCAGTTGCCATTGCTCGCCGATCCGGCCTATGGAGTAATCGGTTAGCTGCACTCCGAATGTCACGGCGTCAACGCGGTTCGTGCCTGCATCGAACAACGACACTGTCTCACCGTCTCTGTCGAGGGCGAACCCGGTGTGCAGTCCAGGCAGGTTTGTTGCACTATCGCACCATACCACAAGGTATCCCCCTGCCGGTATAACTGTGCCACCAGGGAACACAAATTTGCGCGGATTGCTACTGTCTGTAAGGCTCCAGTTGCTGACATCCATCGGGTTCGACCCGCGGTTATGCAGTTCGACCCAATCAGGGTACGTACCGGCGTTGGACACGGCAGAGGCGTTGTCGGCCATCACCTCGTTTAAAACGACAGTGCCGAGCGCTGGCCTATCCGGCACTAGTCCCGGTGTGCCATACAAAACCGGGCTTGCACGCCAGTTTGCCGGTGCGTTCGGGTCACCCCACGGGTCAATGATCTCGAGCGAGCGGCCGCCGCCGTCAGGCTCAAGTGGCCAGCCGCCTTCGTCGTCATAGTGCACCGCTGCCACCGTCCGGCCGGCGCGGTCGAGCAATGCGATTCGTTCGCCGCCGTTGTCGAGGTTACCGGCGTAATACCCGAACACGACCACCCCAGGGTACCGAGCTGCAAACTGTGCCGGGTTTGCATTGTTCACCAAAACAATTACGGCACCTGGGGCTAACACCGTGTCATCTGGAAAAACATATGTAATCCCCTGGAAACTGAACCTGCCGATGTTCAGCGGCACGACGCCTGTGTTCTGTATCTCGATGAACTCGTACGCATTGCCACCGGGCGGGTTGTACATGATCTCAGTAATGCGCAGCGGCAGGCCAAGCTCGCCAACCGTGAACGTTGCCTCGTTGAGTGCGCTCCAGGTCGTGCCGCTAAGTACGCGCGCTTTGATCGTGACCGTACGCGTGAGCGTCATTGGGGCAGTGTAAACCAATGCGTTTGAGTTAACCTGGCCTGAATAATACACGCGCGGATCTGCGCCGTTGGTCGTGAAGTAAATCGTGCCGCTCGCATTTGGATTACGCATGGCAAGGACAAACCCGGCAGACACACGCCGGCTGCCCAGCAACACGCCCGTGGCCGAGCCTTCCCTAAACTCGGGCGCATCAACTGACGGGTACAATCCAGCCGTGCGTAATTGACTGAGCACGATGCCTGGCCGGACATTGAAATAGATGTTTGTCATCCTGTAATGTTCGGCCAGCCAGTGCGTCTCGCGTGTATAGAGCTGGTACGTGCCATCGGCATACTGATGCACGTCGCGTCTGTAATCGCCCCAACGACATGACTCAGCCACGATCGGTTTGTCGAGCAGTCTCATCCAGTAGTTCCACCGTGCCAGGTTCGCCTCGCGCGTGAGTGCACCCCCAGGCGCAATCATATGTTTGTGCACACGATCGGCAAAATCGAGCCTGAACTGTGCGTTATCATCGAGGTTTGTGAACAATGTACTCGGCACGTCGGTGCTGCCACCGGCATTAGGCACGCGGTTCACATTGGTATCCAGCAAAATACACTCGCCGTCCCACGGGAAATATTTGAACGTACCGGCCGGGCCAGCCACACGTTTGCGCACGGCATGCCAGTTTTTGTTGTTCCCCCAATCTTGGTGCCCAACGAAAAAGTGTAGCAGCGTGTAGTCAATGAATTGAGGCACGTCCAAGTACTGTTTCATCCGCTCGTAATTTGCGTTTTCACTCAGGTTTCTGAGCCCGATCATTGTGTTGTAAGCCACAGCGGTGCCGCTCTTGAGTGTGCCTTGGTCGTACGCATCGTAATCATCCGGGTCCCCTCCAAAGTACGCCGCAGCAAAATGTTTGGTCGGCTGTTCGCTGAAATCGTATATGCCCCAGTACAGCCCGTTAATGAACAGATGCACGTATCTGTTGTGACTTGCCACAGGCCCCATGTCACGCATGGTGTGTTTGATCCATGCATCGCGGGTCCGACTGGCTCGTGTGCGTTGGAACGCGCCGTTGCCATTCCCGGCTGAATCAGACCAATGGTACCAACTTGTGTTGAAGTCAGGTCTTAAGATCAAATCATCAAACTCGGTCACAGGCGAATCTGGGAACAACCTGTATTTCAGCTTCGAGGGGCCGAACTCGCCCCGGAAATTCAACTTGAACCCATGTTTGGGATTCTTGTGTGGGTCACGACTTGCATTACCGTGCAGGTCGATTCCGGCGGTAACGGCAAACCCATCCTCGCCGTCCTGCAGCAGCAGCTCCACCGAGCAGAGCTTGTCGTTCGGCGCTTTGTTCGCAGACGATGAGGTCGGGTACAGCCCACGCGGGCCGAACATATCGTCTCGGTTCAATACCAGTGAAACCACAGGCAGCTCGCGCAAGCCGTCCTTCAGCCGTTGGAATTTCTCCGGGTCAATAGGCGACGCCGGGTTGTTCGGGTCCACCCGTAACGGGTCCCAGTCCATCTCATAATCCGCGGGGACAAACCCAGGAACGGTTGAGCCGGGTGAAAACACCCAGGTGCCATAGTTCGTCCCCCAATGATTAGGGAACCCAGGCGGATTGTTCGGCTGGTACGGTACGGAATCCAGGTAGATGTAACTATGCGTAACAACACGCGACGGGATGTAGTTTTGGGCGAAAACAGCGGCACGAACAAATGCCGTATTTGTGATCCTAATTGGTGCTGTGTACGTCAGGCCATTTGCCAGGGTCGGCTCGCTGCCGTCTAACGTGTACCGGATGGTTGACCCCGGCAGTGTAGTGGTGAGCAATAGATTAAACGGTTGATCGAATAACCCACGCCCAACACTGAAATGCGGCTCGGGCGCTATCCCGACAATTGAGCTGGCGCCGTTCGGGCCGCCTGGCGTGGGCACGGCGAAATACCGCCACTGGCCGGTATTGTCCAGCCCATATGAATAATCATTCCGTTGCTCGGGGAACTTGGGGGCGCACTCACTCGCAGTTGCGCGCGGGTAGTCCGGACCGTACAGGCCCAGGTACTCCCCATACAAATCCAGCCTAAAATTTGTGTGGAACCTGTTCGTGCCTGTTGGCGCGCGTCTATTCTTGCCGGAAGCAAAAACAACAAGGTACTCGCCCGGGTTCAAAACCTTGCTCGGGAACAGCCACTTACCCGGCACATTCGGATCGTCAGTGAGCGACCAGCCCAGCAGGTTCACGGCATTCGTGCCGCGGTTGTACAGCTCAATCCAGTCTGGTCTGTCCCCGTCCTCATCGGTCAACCCGGAAACGTTGCCGGCCAAAAACTCGTTTATCACAACGTCCGCAGCACCAAGATTCGGATTAAGTGTCACCGACCAATTCGTTCCTGCAAACGCATTAGAAGCATAATCTATGATCCCGTGCCCAGTGGCCCATGCAAATTGCACTTGGCCACCGCCCGGTTGTACAAAGCTGAACACGTAGGGACCAGCCTCGAGGCCGCTCAGGCTGTTGGCCGGCTGGCCATTAACAAGTAGGTCGGATGCATCCACACCCAGTACAGGTTCGCTGAACCAGACCTCAACCTGCATGAGTCGGCGTACGGTTGTACCCGGGACCGGTGTTAGTTGAGCAATTTGAGGACCTACAATATCAGCCACTGTATAGGTCCAGATTGCATTGGGGGCAGCCGCGTCAAATGACCGTCCGTCAGAATCCACCATTCCGTGCGCTTCATCCCATGAGAAAGTGATCGGCCCAGGCTGCGGCTGCGCAAAAATGAACACGTAGCAGTTCGTCCCGGGCGCACCAATTACTGCACTCGCCGGCTGGTCACCTACCAAAAGGTCGTATGCATCCACTCCATACACACCTTCGCTGAAAAACACTGTAACCGAAGTAAGCGCGCCTACCGTTGCGCCTGCCGCAGGCAATACGTTCGTAATCACCGGTGGGTTAGGATCGCTCCGCGTAATTTCCAGCCGCGCGTCAAATCTGAAATCCGAACCACTCAGCGTGTTGTTGAACGCTTGCACGGCCAGCACATTCGTGCCGGGGACAAGGTAGTTGACCGGAGAACCGGTGATTACGAATGTATTTGTGGCAGAGGGCTCAAGCGAACTGAGCGCATTTGTTCGGTAAGTAGGCTGGCCGTTGACATTTGCCCGGGCTACCTCCACACCGTTGATCCACGCGATGAATCCGTCGTCGTAGTTCGCTGTTAACCGCGCTGTTGTCACCTCCGCAAAGTTCGTCACGACAAATTGCCGGCGCATGAAGATGCACACATAGTTATTCCGCATGTCAGAAATGATTGTGCCCGTGAAAAGCTGGTCGTCGCCCCCACTGCTGTTGGTACCGAAGTGGAACGGCGCCGCACCAGTTAGCCATGCCGAATCATTGAAACCGTTTATGCGCCAAGCCGTGATCGGTGTTGACGCTTCATTTGTGCCCTTCTTCCAGCGCCACGTTGCGCCAAAAGGCACCACTACTTCAACGCCGAAGGCAGACTGGAACGCTACAACCAGCAAACACACCAGCAGGCAATTGCGCCACTGCACAGTGAATCCACCTAAACTTGTGCTGCAGGCTGATCTGTGGCTTTTCATTGTCATTTCTGGCCCCGAAACGTTGCAGGGCTCGCCACGATGTTTGACATACATCGAGCCGTAACGCAACCGCCTTTGCGGCTGATAAATCCAATCCCTGTCAACAAAACCGAACGTGAATGAGCACTGATGCAAGCCAGAAAGTCATGAATTACGCTCTGTCACAGACACAGTTGTCTCAGAAAAGTCGCGGCTGCGCTGCCGTGCCGGGTTTGATGCCGAGCTTTCTGTAACATGTATCAGTTGCAACGCGGCCCTGTGGGGTGCGTTTCAGGTAACCTTCCATGATCAGATACGGCTCGTACACCTCCTCGATCGTGTCGGGTTCCTCGCCAACGGCAACTGCCAGTGAGTTAAGTCCCACAGGACCACCTCCAAATTTCAACACGACCGTCTCCAAAATACGCTTGTCCATCTCATCCAGTCCGTCCTCGTCTATCTCAAGCATTGCGAGTGCACGGCTTGCAATCTCGGCAGTAACACGACCGTCGTGCTTGACCTGTGCGTAATCGCGCACACGCCGTAGCAGGTTGTTTGCTATGCGCGGTGTGCCGCGACTCCGCCGGGCAATCTCGTGTGCCCCTTTTTGGTCGATCTCGACATTCAGCAGCCGCGCCGAGCGCAGCACGATTTGCTCCAGGTCTTCGGCCGGGTAATAATCCAACCGCTCGCGAATTGCGAACCGCGACACCAACGGCGCGCTGATCAGACCCACCCGTGTCGTCGCGCCGATTAACGTAAATCGCGGCAGGTTAAGCCGGATGCTGCGTGCGTTCGGCCCCTGGTCAATAATGATGTCCAGCTTGAAATCTTCCATCGCAGGGTAAAGGTATTCCTCGATTGTCTTTTGGAGCCGATGAATCTCATCAATAAACAGCACGTCGCCCTCTTCGAGATTTGTCAATAGCCCGGCTAGATCCGCCGCTTTCTCGATTGTCGGACCGCTGGTCGCCTTGATATTGGCGCCCATCGCCCGTGCAATGATGTATGCTAGCGTGGTTTTACCAAGCCCGGGCGGGCCACTAAGCAAAATATGGTCAAGCGATTCGCCACGTTGCCGCGCTGCCTCCACTGCTATCTGGAGCCGTTCCTTGACCTTTGCCTGGCCGGTAAACTCCGAAAACAGCAACGGCCGCAGCGTCATCTCCAACGCCGCATCCGGTTTGTTCAGACTCGAAATTGCGCGCTCCGCCACACCGCTAAAAATGATCAAACCAGGCGCAAATGCAATGTCAAAACCCTACTCCACCCAAAAGGCCATGCCAACTGATTGAATTCTATTCGCATAGCACTCAATTTCGGTGGGCGCAAACTTGAATTTACCTGTCCCGACACTGCGCATGGGATTCGAGATTGAGCGCTCTCATGACTTTAGCGTAAGCGTGAACCAACTTCTACGTGTTCCTTGCCAACCTTCGGGATAATGCCAAATAACCGAAAAAATACCCCAAATCACCAGCCCAGCAACCACGCATCTTCGTCCGGGGCCATCGTACACTGTGACAGCCAGACCCATACAAATCCAAAACACCATTGGACAACCAGCCCGTAGTCTCAACTGAGTGTTCCCCCGCAAACTATTGGTTTGAAGTCCGGAGCCCAATGTGACCAGTTTACTCGACCGAACAACCTTCGCATCGGCTGATCCAGCACCGTAACATGTTGCACCAACCGCAATCCTGGGTTAGGTCAACGAGCTAAATGCGTAACTGCCCACTGTTTAATCTGGGGGAACACACGCCGCTGAGCCAGCGCATGCGGGAGCGCCCATGCCAAACGCATCTGAAACCGCATCCGGTCTGTGTGGACCAGCCCATACCAAATTCATTCC
>FMSI01071903.1_pt1 | contig 28786 bp, 24 predicted proteins | sample 1504471 | NCBI WGS metagenome assembly FMSI01 (sample SAMEA4475357, study PRJEB15587) | soil metagenome | biome: Soil; feature: Field | place: India | collected 2015-03-11 | depth 0 m
CATATAGAAAATTAATGATGCAATTCGATTTCTTGACAATTTTTCACAATTTTTTTAAAATTGAATTTTGGAGGCAAAGGAAATGAGATAGTGAAAACGATCGAGGTGTAAGTTAAGGGAAGCGTGGTCAAAGCCACCACAGCCCCCGCTACTGTAATCGGGGACTCTCCCACAAAATGCCACTGTCCTGAGCCATAAATGGTGATGGATGGGAAGGCGTGGTAGGGGATGATCCGAGAGTCAGGAGACCTACTTACACCTCATAAGAAGCCGTCTTCGGAGGGAAGAGGGGCTTAAGCCTGACCGAAGAGGGTCAGGTTTTTTTGTTATATAAGGATGGTGATGATGAGAAAAAAAATTAAAAGAGAAAGCGAGGGCTTGGTGGCAGAAATTACAATTTTAAGGAGGTTTTGAGATGCGTTTCTATTTAATCCTTTTTCTTTCAATCTTTTCTCTCTTTACTTCAGCCCTCGCACAGGTGGAAGAAGAGAGAATTCATGAGTATGTCTTTGTAACTGCCCATCGTTTCGAGGAACTTATAGCTGATGTTCCATTTACAGTAAAAATTATCGATGAGAAAGAGATTCTATCTGGTGGATTCAAATCTCTCGACGAAGTTTTAAGGAGTGTTTCAGGCTTAGAAATTGCTCGGACAGGTTCAAAGGGTCATCTCTCATCTGTTTTTTTAAGAGGTTCCAACACAAATCATACCCTTATCTTACTGGATGGAGTTCCTTTAAATGAGCCTTCCTCCTATTCCTTTGATTTATCAAAAATTCCCCTTCAATCGGTGGAAAGGATTGAGATTTTGAAAGGACCTCAGAGTGCGATATGGGGAACAAATGCTATTGGAGGGGTGATAAATATAATCACAAAGAAAAGCAAAGGTTTTAGTGGAGAGTTAGGTTATGGCTCGGATAGAACAGTAAATTCATCTATTTATGGAACTTCTGAAATCTATAAATTCATTCTTGGCTCTTCCTTCAATTATTTCTCAACAAATGGAAATTTTGAAAATGATGATTTTAAATCAAGGGAGATTTCCATCAGATGGGGAAGGAATTTCGGGAGTGGAGAGCTTTCCCTTTTCTGGAGAAGAAACAATTCTGAAGTAGGAATACCCTTTAATATGGGATTGCCGTCTCTAAAAAGAAGAGATAAGAGCTTCCAGGATATTTTCCACATCCCTTTTAAATTGAAAATTAAATCGACGGAGCTGGCAATAGATTTTTCATTCCTTGACAGAAAGTATAATTTCAGCGACCCTGAAGACCCGTGGGGCTATACAAAATCCTCAACACAGTCAAAGGTTGGAAGATTGAATATTTCAGGGAAAACACCTCTTTTTGAAACTAATACTCTTTTCTGGGGTTTCGAAGGAATGATTTCAAAGGTCTTTGATGAAGACTCATGGGGTGTTAACTTAAACTGGGAAAGGGTAAATGAAAGGGCTCTTTTCCTCAGTGATATATGGAAACCGACAAAAAATATTGTTATCAATGGTGGGATAAGAGCTGGATGGAACAGCCAGTATGGAAGACATATCAGTCCAAGAATTGCTGGCTCTTTCCTTTTGCCGAAGAATTTGAAGTTTAGATTGTCCTGGGGAGAAGGATTCAGAGCACCAACACCCCTTGAGTTTGCAGGACCTTTCGGGAACAAAGATTTAAAGCCTGAAAAAAGCAAAGGATGGGAAGCTGGCTTTGACCAGTCTTTATTTGACGGAAAATTTCTCTGGAACATTGTCTATTTTGATAATAAATATTCTGAACTTATCTCTTTTGACTATAACACTTTTAAGACGACAAATTTGAAATCAGCAAAATCAAGAGGTGCAGAATTTACAATATCTCTCATTCCGTTTAGGAACTTTTCCTTTGAATCTTCCTATACCTATCTAAAAACTGAGGACCAAAATGGGCAATCCCTCCTCCGGAGACCAAAAAATTCATTCTCAGCCCGTATAAACTGGACACCAATTGATAGACTGAGTGTTTACATCTTCCACGAAATAAGGGGGGAGAGAAGAGATATTGATGAACTTTCCTACCAATATGTAGAAAATCCATCTTTTGATAGGACAAATTTGAATTTGAGATTTAAATTTAACAATCATTTTTCCCTCTCCCTTTCAGTTCATAATCTCTTTAACAGGAAAATACAAGAAATCTACGGGTATCCCTCTCCTGATAGAAGTGTTCTTGTCAATCTTGAAGTGAGATGATAAGGAAAAGCCTCTCTTCCCTCAATTTTTTAAAAGTTTTATTTATTGCCCTTTTAAATCTGGTTCTTCTATCCCAGGAGAAAATATTAGTAAAAGATTCCCTTGGAGAGCCCTTTGAATTCAGAATCCCTCCAAAAAAGATTGTCTCTCTTTCTCCTGCAATAACCGAGATTCTATTTTTTGTGAGTGCGGGAGATAGAGTTATCGGAGTGACAAGATACTGTAATTATCCTGAGGAAGCAAAGAATAAAGAAAGGATTGGAGGAATAATTGATATTGATATTGAAAAAATAATAAGAATTAAACCTGACATAGTAATTGCAACAAGGGGAAATCCCCTTCATGTAATAGAAAAATTAAAGACTCTTGGAATAAGAGTCTTTGCGATTGATACTGGAGATAAATTGGAAGATATATTCTATGTAATGGAAAAAATATCAATTGTAACAGGAAATTTTAACACTGCAAGGGAAAAGATTTTTGAACTTGAAAAGAAAGTAGGAGAGATTGAAAAGAAAGCAAAGAGGGGAAAAATTAAAAAAAAGATTTTCCTTAAACTTGGAGGAGATGGTCTATGGACATGCGGAGGGAAAACTTACATAAACGATTTAATTTTAAAGGCAGGTGGTGAAAATATTGCGGATTTTAAAGAGGGATGGTTTGAAATTAACATTGAAACGCTGATAAGCAAGAATCCTGATTTAATTATAGTTCTTTCAAGAAATGTAAAAGATTTTCTGGCAACAAAAAATTTTCTTCTTTCCCTACCAGGAATTACAGTGGTAAATGCTGTAAAAAACAACACTATTTTTAGCTTGAATGTTGACATAGTTGAAAGACACGGTCCAAGGATTGTTGAAGCTCTTGAAGAAATTTATAAACTTGTTCATACAAGGAGTGCTTCCATGCAACATATGACTTATAATAATAAATGAGAATTTTGAAATTTTTTGTTCTTCTCAATATCTTCTTATCCGTAACATTTGCAACTGAATTTGAAGTAAAAGATGACCTTGAAAGGGTTGTGAAAGTTCCATACAAAGTAGAAAGAATAATCTCATTACAGCCAGAGATAACACGAATTATTATTTCTCTTGGATGTGGCATGAAAATTGTTGGCAAAGATTACTTTGTCCATAATCACGACCTTATATTTTCTACAGTCTTTCCAGAAGGCAAAAACCTTCCTCTTGTTTCCCGTTCAGGTTCAGACATAAATCTTGAGTTCATTATAAAGCTTAAACCCGACATAATTTTCGTATCGCCAACAGATTCTTGGATTATAGATAGAATAGAAAAATATACAAAAACTCCTGTGTTAGCCCTTTCATCAATGGGAAGTTTTGAAAAACTAAAAGAAGAGATTAAGCTTCTATCAGTTATTACCGATAAGGAAGAAAGAGCTTCTGAACTTATTGATTATTTTGATTCAAAAATTAATTTCTTAAAAAATAAAATTTTAGAAAAAGACGAGAGACCGAGGGTATATTTATCCTTCTGGTCATCCTTTACACGAACACCTGTCCATTATGAGCCTGTAAATGTTGCAGGAGGAATTAATGTTGCGGAAGAACTTTTACCTCCATATAAAGGAACTGTTGGAACTGTAGTCAATCTTGAAAATATCATTAAATGGAATCCCGATATAATTTTGATTCATGGAAATTATCTTCCTGAAGAACGAGTGGTGACTGTTGAAAGTATTCTTTCTGATGGAAGGCTGAGCTCTGTGGAAGCAATTAAAAGAAGGAAGGTATATTATACTTTTGGCTTCTGGTTCTGGTGGGATCCCGCACAGGTTCTTTTTGAAACTATATACCTATCGAAAATTTTCCATCCTTTGAAATTTTCAGACATTGACCTGACGGAAGAAGGGAAAGAGATTTTCACAAAGTTCTACAACTCTGAGATAGCCTTTGAAATTTTGTTTGAAAGGCTGAAATGCAATGAATGGAAAATTGAATAAGAAAAGAAGAATATTGTTTATGTTTATAATTCTATTACCTTTTCTGATTTCTGCTATTTCTATTTTTATTGGCTCCTATCCCATTGGTTTTAAAGATATTATCCGGACTTTTCTGTCAATATTCTCTCCATTTAATTATCGCGATGTTCCAGAAGTTTACAGAGACATAATTTTGGAAATAAGACTACCCAGAATAATTCTTGCCTTAACAGTTGGTGCTTCCCTTTCTATTTCAGGAGCATCCCTTCAGACGCTTTTCAGGAATCCCCTTGTAAATGAATATATTCTCGGGATATCCTCAGGAGCAGCGTTCGGCGCATCTCTTTCCATTGTATTTTTTGGAAAAGACTTCCCGGTTGAAATATCTTCTTTCATTTTTGCTTTTATTGCATTCTCCATAGTTCTTCTCATTGCAAAGGGAACTGGTTCACACATTATCTCCCTTCTATTGACCGGAGTCATTGTATCAGCTTTTTTTACTGCGCTCCTTACCCTTGTTGAGTTTTTAGCAAATCCTTACTCCCTTCAATCCCTCTTCTTCTGGCTTATGGGCTCTTTCTCCCTTGCAGGATGGAAGGAAGTTACTTACTCTCTCCCTTTAATCTTGATCGGAATAACAATTCTTTTTGCTTACAGATGGAGAATGAATGTTCTCTCTTTTGGCGATGAGGAAGCAAAAGCTCTTGGCATAAATGTTAAGTTTGAAAAGCTCCTTATAATGCTTGCTACAACATTGACCACCTCCTCTGCCATATCTTCTGCAGGAATAATTGGATGGGTTGGGCTTATAATACCTCATATCTCAAGGATGATTTTTGGTGTTGACAACAGAATAGTGATTCCAGCTTCAGCATTAATTGGAGCAAGCTTTCTACTTATAGCCGATAATTTTTCAAGGGGAATTGCAAGTTTTGAGATTCCTGTGGGGATATTCACAAGTATAATCGGAATTCCATTCTTTATTTATTTTCTTAAAAAATCAGGCAAGCTCTGGTCATGAAAGTGAAGATCAAAGAACTGACTTTCTCCTATCCAAATTTCAAATTGATGGTAAAGGATTTAAATTTTGGGAGTTCGAAAATAACATCAATAGTTGGTCCCAATGGTGCAGGGAAATCAACTCTTTTAAAATGTATGGGTATGATAAATCCTGTCCCAAAGGGCTCCATTTTCATAAATGGTGAGGATCTCTCTGAAATGAAAGGGAGTAAGAGAGCAAAAATTATCGGATATGTTCCTCAGGAGCAAATATCAATTTTCAACTTTTCTATTCTCGATTTTGTCCTTATGGGAAGAACTCCCCATTTAACTTTTTTTTCAAAACCTTCCAAAAAAGATATTGAAATGGCGAAGGAGGCTCTAAAATTCGTTGGAATAAAAGATTACAAAGGAAGAGGAATCCTTGAGATAAGTAGCGGGGAAAGGAGGCTGGCTTTTATAGCAAGAACAATTGTTCAGGAGCCCGAGATTCTCTTAATGGATGAACCTACTTCCTTCCTTGATCCAAAACATGAAGTTGAGATAATGGAGCTTGTAAAGGAACTCTCCAACAATATAGGAAAAACTGTAATTTTGACCCTTCACAATCTTGATATGGCAGTAAAATATTCTGATTATTTGATCTTTATGAAAAATGGAGGAATTGTTGGAAATGGAAAGACTGCCGAGATTCTTAGCGAAGAAATTCTCGAAAAAGTTTATGATATAAAGATGAGAATAGTTAATGTCAATGGAAGCAAGATAATTCTCCTATGATTTTTTCCTATAGCATGACATTCATTTTTTAAGCAAAAGAAAAGATAAACCCTTTTATCCATTGAACTGCTCATCCGAGTCTGACAAGGGAGTTCTTTACTCTGAGCTATTTGGACATGAGAAGGGAGCATACACAGGAGCGATTGAGAAAAGATCTGGGATACTGAAATCAGCGGATGGAGGGACAATTTTCTCAGATGAGATACAATCATCATCAGAGAATTTCCAGAATTCCCTTCTCAAATTTCTTGATTATGGAGAGATTCAACCCCTTGGCTCAGATAAAATTGATAAAGGGAGGAAAGAATGAAGATAAAACTTGTTTTTATTTTTTCTATTTTGCTTTTTTTATTAAACCTGCAAAATGTATCTTATGCAAGCAGTTTAGAAAAATTTGATTTAAAAAAGACTTAGAAATAGGTAAAGAAAGTGATGAATTATACTTCTTTAGTGAGATTGCTGATATTTCAGTTGGTAAAAATGGAAATATTTACATTTTTGATTATCCAAAGAATGTTATAAAGATTTTTAATGAAAGGGGGGTTTTTTTTAAGAGTAATAGGAGGAAAGGGGGAAGGACCTGGATAATTTCCAGAGAGTTCAATATTCTCAGTGGCAGTGGATTCGAGAGGAAGAATAAAAGTTTAGATAGAATCAAAAAAAAATGGTGCACGAGTTCAAAGAGAATGGAGAATTTTTAGCTCGTGGCGATTAAAATTGGATATTGCTATGGATATTCTAATAGATTCTAAGGATAATATCATAATAGTAGGTGTAAAGAACGATAAAATTTTTCATGTATATAAGAAAGGGGCATATTAGCTTATTCTTTTGGAACTCCTTTAAAGTGCCACCTGAGTATGAAAGGTATAAAGGATGGCGAATACCAATTTTTGCTTATTTTTCAGATAGAACTAAAAATATATGCATGCCATCCTTTTTCTTATGAAATATGGGCATTTACAAAGGATTCTTCAGAAATTTTATTGCATAGAAAATCTGATTTTTCAAATCATTTGATTATGTGGAACGGTTTGGGAAAAAGCTTAAAATTCGCTCATTATTTCCAATATTTGAAAGAGATAATCTATTGTTCGTTGTTCTTCCTCTCAGTCTTCAGAATGGAAAATTTATAATGGAGATATTTAAAAATTACAAATATATTGGATACTTAAATGTAAAAGGCTATTTAAAAGTAATGGATTTCAAAGGAAGGTTATATTTTGTAGAAGAAGATGATTATCCGAAAGTGGTAAGATATGTTTTAGGAAAATAAAATAAATCTCTATGATGATAAATAAAGCAAGGAGCGTAATAGGCCAGGACTCCTGCAAGAAGCTTTTGAAGGATTTGTTGTTTCGTAATATTCAGGACGGAAATAATTGAAGGTTCTTTTACCTCGGAACACACATCGCTATTTCAGTCTATTTAGCAAAACTCTATGGGCCGACCCAGATTTTGGCAACAATGGGACTAACCAACCAACTCATGAACTCATTTTTCTTTCCTTATCTTAATCTTAGAAGAACTATTTTTTAATTTTAATGAAATGTATAATAATAACCTATGCTTGGGTTTCTTTTTTTTATTTTTTTACAATTCCAGTCAATAGAAAGAGATTTTGCTTCGATTCAGTCTTTTAAAGCTGAATTTGAGCAGATTTACTCTTATTCCGGAAGCAAGGAAGAAATGAAGGAGAAAGGTATTGTTTACTTCAAAAAACCATCTCTTTTCCGATGGGAATACATTGAGCCTGAAAGGAAAATATTTATATTAAATGGTGTGGAAGTCCTAACCTATATACCCGATGAAGGATTGATTCAAAGGGAGAGAATAACAGGGGATATGATGGACATATTCTCAATTTTAACAGAAGGAAAGCTCTCAGATTTTTTTAGTATGAAGGAGAAGGATTGTTCGTCAGCCCAGTGTGTAGTTCTTTTTCCAAAAGAAAAAAGAGACTTTAACTCTGTAGAAATTAAGTATTTAAAGGAGGAAATAAAAGAAATAATCATTAAATTTGATTACTCTGAGAACAAAATAATTTTAAAGAAATTTTTAAAAAATGTAAAAATTTCTGATAAAATTTTCACCCTGGAGGATATATAAAACTATTTCCCTTTCGTCTCGTATAATGAGTTGAAAGGGCACATGATGATAGGGATATGGCTGAAAAATCAGATAGAGAGCTTGTTGAGATTGCTCTCAAGGGAGAAAAGGAAGCCTTTGAGGCTCTCATTCTCAGATACCAGAATGGAATTATTAACTATATATACAGGATGATTCTTGACATGGACGAGGCAATGGATCTTGCACAGGAGACTTTCATTAAGGCATATTTTTCCCTTAGCACATATAACTTCCACTATTCCTTCAGTACATGGATTTACAAGATTGCCTCCAACCTGACAATTGACTATCTGAGAAAAAAGAAAAGGAAAAACTATAATACAGAGAGTTTGAGTAATAGAAGTAAAGAAACTGATATTCCTGACCAAAGCATGAGTCCTGTTAAGAATCTTGATAGAGAAATATTTTATAATAAATTTGAAAATGCTCTTAAAATGCTTCCCGAATCTTTAAGAGAATTTATAATTCTTAGAGATATTAATGAGCTTACATATAACGAAATTGCAGATATAAAGAATCTCCCCCTCGGAACAGTCAAAAACAAAATATTCAGGGGGAGAGAGATTTTGAGAAAATTACTGGAGGAGTAAGATGCACCTTAAAATAGAAGATATATATGAACTTTTAAATGGAGCATCAGAAAGAAAAGAATTTTTAATGGAACACATTAAGAATTGTTCAAGATGCAGGGAATCCTTTGAAATAAGAAAAAGGGTTATTCACTCAATGAGAAACATTGAAAAGATTTCAATTCCTTCCGATTTCCATTCTCATATCATTTTTGAAATTGAGAAGAGAAGAAGTTTCTTAAAAAAGCTATCCATAGCCCTCACTTCTTTTCCAGTTTTTATTTTGTCCCTTTTGGTAGTCTTAATTTCAATTTCTGGTTTTCCAGAGGAAGAGCTTTTTCTTCTTGCCAATCAATACAAATTATTGATAAAAGTTGCCATTGGAATTAACAAACTTATTTCAAGTTTCTTTGAAATATTCAAAAAAATTTCTGCCATTTCTTCAAGCCTTGCAATTCCTATTTTTGCTATTTTTCTTCTTCTCATATTTTCAACCATATTATTTTTAATTTTATTGAATTATTTTCCTTTGAGAGGTGTTAGAGATGAAAATAGTTAGCATTTTTCTATCCCTTTTACTTCTTATTCCAAAACCTCTTTTCTTTCCCTCAGAAGATGGAGAAGGGAGAAGGGATATAATAATTGAGAAAGACGAGGTTTACGGAAAGGATATAATCTCCTTTGGAACGGAAGTCACTATTCATGGGACAGCAAAAAAATCTGTAATTGTAATAGGAGGTTCAATAAATGTTTATGGAACGGTCAATGAAGATGTTGTAGGGATTGGCTCAAAGGTTTCAGTTCTTTCAGGGGCAAAGATAAATGGAGACCTTCTTGTAATAGGCGGGAGACTTAAAAAAGAGAGAGAAACTTGCATTGAAGGGGATATGTTTTATTTTAAACCTGGCAGGAACCTTCCTGCTTTTTTAAAATCAGTATTAAAGGGAGCGATTTCTTTTCCATCAAAACCTTATGAGATTCTCTTGAAGGTAATTGCTCTCCTGAGCTGGTTTTTACTGGTATTGATTGTTAATTTTATCTTTCCTAAAAATGTTTTAGAAACCTCCATCCTATTAAATAAAAATATCGGGAAAGGGCTTCTGGTAGGTCTATTATCCCTTCTAATAATTATCGTCTTTTTAGGGTTTTTTGGCTTTCTGAGTCTTTTTTTAATAGGGATTCCATTTTTAGTCTTTGTTTTAATAGGTTTATTTCTTTCCCTGCTTTTTGGTAGAACTGTTGTATTCCACTGGATTGGTTCCGCTCTTCTTAAGGCATTCAAAAGGAGCGAATTCACCAACACAATTGCAGTTATTTCAGGTTTTGTCTTATTTTTCATTATCTCATTTATTCCTTTTCTCTCATTTCTTATGAGATTATTTGTTGACATTGCTGGTATAGGTATTGTTGTGACTTCGAAGTTTGGAACAAGGAACATTTAATTTTGAAATAAAAATATTTAAGATTTTTGAAACTTTTTGAGTTGCTCGAGGATTAATAAATATAACACCAATGAAAAATAGGAGGTCTATATGGAGATTAAGAAAAGCGTTTTATATATATCCATATTTTCTTTCTTGTTTATTTTTCTATGGTCTATTCAGAATCTTTTAAGTTTTACCCCGGCGAATGAGCAAGACCAACCTACAAATTTAGAAGGAGAAAAGGTTATTGAACTTTCCCTTGATGATTGCATTTTAAAGGCAATAAAGAATAACCTGAGCCTTAAAGCTGAGACGCTCACACCTGAAATAGCAAATTGGAATGTAAGAATGGCTGTAGAGAAATTCTTCCCCTCAATAAGTGTAAATTATAATGACCAGAACACCCGAACAGCATCCTATTCATTCCTTGAAGCATCCGATGTGGTTGTAACAAAGCAGAACGATTACACTATTCAGCTCAATCAGAACATCCCAACTGGTGGTTCTTTTTTAGTAAGTCTCTATAATTATATAAATGACAGCAATAGAAGTTTTCAGACCATTAATCCTCGCTTTGGTTCCACAATCCGTATGAATTTTAGCCAACCCTTATTGAAGGACTTTGGATTCGGTTTTAAATTGGGAAGAAGAGAGATAATAATTGCCAGATATAACAGTGAGATTTCTGAAGAGAATTTCAACAAAATTCTTGAAGATATTATATACAATGTGGAAGTTGCTTACTGGAATCTCGTTTATAGCAGAGAAAACTTGAAAGTTCGCCAGCAATCATTAAAATTAGCACAGGAGCTTCTTGAAAAGAACAAAGCTGAAATAGAGGCGGGGACACTACCACCAATAGAACTCCTTACAGCACAAAGTGAGGTTAGCACTCGTGAAGCTGACATTCTTGAAGCAGAGGCTCTGGTAAAAAATTATGAAGACCAGCTTAAAACATTAGTTAATCTACTGGCTGAAATAGGGAATATAAAAAATATTAAGATCGTTCCTGTAGATTCTCCATCTCTTGAGAAAAGGGAAATAAGTTATGAAGAAGCTCTAAATATAGCTCTTCAGAAAAGACCAGATCTTAAAGCTCTGCAAATTGACCTGAAGAACAAAGAATTTAATTTAAGTTACTCAAGAAACCAGCTCCTTCCAGATCTTCGCTTTACACTCTCTTACTGGAGCCCTGGAATTTCAGGAGATCAGATTATCTATAAGGATGACAATCCCCTAACAGGTGTGAGATTAGGTACAATACCAGGGAAAAAGTCCGATGCCTTAAAAGATGCGATGAATTTTAAATTCAGAAACTGGGCTATGGGCTTGACACTTGCCTTGCCAATAAGCAATGTTATCTCAAAAGCCAATTATGCACAGGCTTGGCTCAGTCTTGAACAGGCAAGATTAAAGCTAAAGAGCCAGCAACAGCAAGTTGATCTTGAGATTAGTAATACAGTGAGAGCGGTTGAGACAAATTACCAGAGAGCAAAAGCTTATAAGGCAGCAAGAGAGCTTGCGGAGAAAAAACTTGAAGCTGAGCTGGAGAAATTTAAAGTTGGAATGAGCACCAATTACCTTGTTCTTCAGTATCAGAGGGATTTAGCGAATGCTCAGACAATGGAACTTAAAGCATTGATAGATTACAATATTTCCCTTGCAAATCTTGATAGAGTTATGGGAATTGGCAGGGAGCGCCGTGGTATATCCGTTCTTGGCAATGATTAATTTTGATAAATTAAATGAGGAGACAGATAGAAGATGAGAATGACTGAAAAAATTAAGAAAACAGGTACTGTTCAGAAAGTTATTCTTGTTCTTTCCATAATTATTGCAGGTCTGGTTTTATGGAGAGTGGGAAAGGCGATATTTAAAAAGTCAAACTTCAGTGGATTCCGTCAGCCCGCTGTTGCAGTGGAAATAGCTCCATTAGAAATAGGTTTAATCCGCGATGTTGGGCAATTCTCTGGAACTCTTATTCCAAAGTCCCAGTTCGTAGTTGCTCCAAAAGTTTCAGGTAAATTAAAGAAGCTTTATGTGGATATTGGAGACAGAGTATATCGTGGCCAGATAGTAGCTCAGCTTGACGATGAGGAATACCTTCAACAGGTTGCTCAGGCAGAGGCTGACCTTAAAGTTGCAAGGGCAAACTTTGAAGAAGCAAGAAGTGCTCTGGAGCTTTCAAGGAAAGAGCTTGAAAGGGCAGAAACCCTTCACAAAAAAGGCATTTTATCCGATGCTCAATTTGACTCTGTCCGTGCTCAATTTCAAGCTCAGGAAGCAAAATTCAAGGTTGCTGAAGCTCAGGTAGCAAATAGGGAAGCTGCCCTCGAAACTGCAAAAGTGCGCCTTTCCTACACAAGAATAATAGCAACATGGGAGAAAGGAAGCGATGTTCGCTATGTGGGAGAAAGGTTCGTTGATGAAGGAGCTCTTCTTTCAGTAAATACGCCCATTATTTCCATCATCGATATTCAGCCAATAACATGTGTAATTTATGCAACTGATAAAGAATATTTCAGAATAAAAGTTGGGCAGGATGTTTCAGTCAGTTCAACTGTTTTCCCTAAAAAGAAGTTCCATGGAAAGGTTGTTCGATTAGCTCCTTTACTAAAGGAAACTTCGAGGCAGGCAAGAGTAGAAATTGATATTGATAATGAAAATGGACAATTAAAGCCAGGGATGTTTGTTGGCGCAGAGATAGAGTTTGAAAAGAGAAACAATGTAAAAATTGTTTCTTTTAGTTCTATTGTCTCTCGAGGAAATTTACAGGGGGTATTTGTTGCTGATATAGAGAATAAAAAGGCAATTTTTAAACCTGTTAAAGTAGGAATAATAGAAGGAGAAAGAGCAGAGATCCTTGAACCATCTGATATTTCTGGCTTTGTAGTTACCCTCGGTCAGCATTTACTTCAGGATGGAATGGGTATTATCCTGCCTGAAAAAAGAGAAGAAATGCCTCAAAAGACCGGGAAATTTCCGGGTCAAAGAGGGAGAAGACAATGAGTCTCTCTGAATTTTCTATAAAACACCCGATTTTTGTAACAATGTTAATCCTTGTGATAATAGTTCTTGGTTTCATCTCCCTGAGTAGATTGCCAATAGACCTGATGCCTGATATAACTTATCCCACCCTTAATGTTTTCACTTCCTACCCCAATACCTCTCCTGCAGAAATGGAACAGATTATAACCCGTCCCATTGAGGAAGCTCTAAGTTCGGTTCCTGGAGTGGAGGAGATATTTTCCATCTCATCTCAGGGTTCCAGCGTGGTCAGGGTGATGTTCTCCTGGGGAACAAACCTTGACGAAGCCTCAAATGATATAAGAGAAAGAATTGACAGAATAATATCCCGTTTTCCTGAGGAGGTTCAAAGACCGACTTTAAGGAAGTTTGATCCAGCTCAGATGCCAATCCTTATGATAGGGATACTGAGCGAACTTGACCCCATTCAGGTGAGAAAAATTATCGATGAGCAGATTTCTTATCGCATTGCGCGTGTTCCAGGAGTTGCCTCTGTGGATGTTTGGGGAGGTTTTGAAAGGGAAATTCAGGTAAACCTTTTCCCTGACAAAGTTAAAGCTCTCGGACTACCCCTCGATTTAATAATTAACAAAATAAGACAGGAAAATATTGATCTTCCAGCAGGAACGATAGAGAAAGGGAACTATGAGATTGTTATTCGTATCCCTGGAGTTTACACAAATATTGACCAGATAAAGGAGACGATTGTTGCCATAAGGGAAGGAGCTGTTGTCAGAATAAAAGATATTGCCAGCGTTGAAGATACTCACAGAAGAATAACAAGAATAGCAAGGGTTAATAATCTTCCTGGAGTCCGAATGCTTATTTTCAAACAATCGGGCCAGAATACTGTTAAGGTTGTTGAAGGCATTTATAAGGAGCTTAAGAGACTTGGGGAAGATTACCCCCAGTTTAAATTTGTCTCTATAAGGGACAGTGCAAAATATATAAGGGATGCAATAAACAATGTTGGTTCATCTGCTCTCTACGGAGGTCTTCTCGCCATATTTGTCCTTCTCTTCTTCCTTGTCAATATAAGAAGCACTCTTGTAATCGCCTTTTCAATTCCCATCTCCATAATAGCAACCTTTATTTTGATTTATTTCAATGGATTTACCCTAAATGTAATGAGTCTTGGTGGGCTTGCCCTGGGAATAGGAATGATGGTAGATAGCTCAATAGTTGTCCTGGAAAATATTTACCGATTAAGGGAAAGGGGAATGCCAATAGTGAAGGCAGGTGTTGAAGGTGCCAGGGAGGTCACATCAGCTATTATTGCAAGCACAATAACCACAATGATTGTTTTTATGCCAATGCTATTCATGAGAGGAGCTGCTGGGATAATGTTCAAGCAACTGGCTTATGTGGTAGCATTTTCTCTTGCCTGCTCCTTAATAGTTGCCCTGACTCTTGTTCCCATGCTTGCCACAAAAATTATTAAAGATGAGAAATCGGGAACAAATCCTGGCTCTCGATTGGCTGTTAAGGCAAAACAAATATTTGCCAGTATAGAGGATTCTTATAAAAAACTTCTTGACTATTCGCTCCGACACAGATTTCAAGTTATCCTTATAACAGTATTGCTTCTTGCAATAAGTATTTTCCTTCTCCGATTTGTAGGGCGTGAGTATTTGCCTCAGACTGACGAGGGCGAAGTTTCAATAACTGTTGAGATGGAGGTTGGAACAAGGCTTTCTGTGATGGATCAGAAACTAAAAGAAGTTTCAGCTCTTGTTAGACAAATGGTCCCTGAGATTGAAACGATTGAGGAAAGTGCTGGAAGTGGAGGATGGAGAGGAGGGGCAAATCAGGGAAACGTTAGATTAAAGCTTGTTCCAAAGTCTAAGAGGACAAGGTCAAGCATGGAGATTGCATCTGACCTCAGCAGAAAGCTGTCAAGTATACCCGGAGCAATTATAAGAACAAGAGCTTCTGGTGGACAGATGATGTTTGGAATGAGAGGTGGAGGTGGAGAGGAAAGGTTGCAGATAGAGATTCGCGGATATGATATGGAAGTAGCCCAGAGTCTTGCTGAACAGATAAGAAGGGTTGTTGAAAACATTAAAGGTGTTACAGATGTTCAAATTAGCAGAATTGAAGGAGCACCGGAACAACATCTGGTAATAGATAGGGAAAAGGCTTCAGACATGAAACTTTCGGTAAATCAGATTGCCAGTTTCATCCAGACAATACTTATGGGTTCCCAGGCAAGCCAGTTCAGAGAAGGAGGAAGGGAATACAGAATCCTTGTAAAGGTGAAGGAGTCTGAAAAACTTGATGTCAACAATCTTCTTGACCTTACTGTAACAAACTCAGATGGACAGCAGATCAGCCTGAGAAATGTAGTTGGGATGGAGCCCCAGAGAGGTCCCCAGCAGATTGAAAGAAGGGACAGGGAAAGGATAATAAATGTTTCTGCTGAAATTGCAGACCGAGACCTTGGCTCAGTCATTGTTGATGCACGCCGTGCACTAAAGTCAATTCCTGTTCCAAGAGATTTTACAATTAACTTTACGGGAGATTACGAAGAACAACAGAAGGCGAATCGTGAATTAATAATAAGCATTCTCCTTGCTCTTTTCCTTGTTTACATGGTTATGGCTATGCTTTACGAATCTCTTAGAGATCCTCTGATAGTAATGTTCTCTGTGCCTCTGGCGATAATTGGAGTGGTTTTAATTCTCATTCTTACTGATACAACTCTCAACATGCAAACATACATCGGGCTGATAATGCTCGGGGGAATAGTCGTCAACAATGCAATTCTTCTTGTGGATTATACCAATTTACTTAGAAGAAGGGATGGAATGGAGTTAATGGAAGCAATAAAGGAGGCTGGAAGAAGAAGGCTTAGACCAATTCTTATGACTGCTCTGACAACAATAATTGCAATGATTCCTTTAGCCCTTGGTTTGGGAGAAGGAAGTGAGGTTAGAACACCTCTTGCAAGAGCAGTTATTGGAGGTCTCACAAGCTCAACTTTCATCACCCTTGTTGTAATTCCTGTAATTTATTCCCTATTTGAGCAAAGAAGAGCAAAAATAGCTGAGAAGAATGCTTAATTAACACTGCTGATTTCTTGTTCTCCTTTTTACTGTCTCATTTATTTTATAAACCTCAATCAGCTTTCCGTGGAGATTATAAATCGTGATAAGTCACATCGACTCCCTGCGCTGATGAAAGAGTTATATCGGAAAAATAAAAACCTGCTGATATTCTTTGCGCTTAATTTCGGCCAAAATGCTTATATCCCCAGGCTGGAAAGAAACATCAGGGTATTCCCGAGGCTATGAATCAAAACAGAAACGAGAAGGCTTCCCGTTCTAAGATACACTTCACCCAAAACAAGCCCGTATAGAAAAGCTCCAGCAAATAAGGGGAAAATGTTAGTAAAAGATCCCCCGAAAATCAGCTTGTAGAATTGGACAGAGGCAAAGCCAAGAGAAACAATCATAACCGCTGAATGAATTCCCATCGTTTTTTTTTGAGAAAAACCTGTATAAAGAAATCAGCAATATGCCCCGAAAATAAAACTCTTCGCTCAATCCCACGAGGAACAACTGAGAAAACAATTGGACGAGATTTTCGCGAACATGTAATTTCTCAAGCATATGACTAAATTCCCATTCGCTGAGTCTGAAACCAAAACTGAATATAGAAAAAATAATTCCAAAGCCAACTCCAAAAACGATGCCAAGGATAAGGCTCCTTCGCCAATTCTGCAGATTAACCCCCCAGTTTTTCGGCCCACTCGGCAGTAATGATATCAAACTGAAAGTGATAGCAGTCAATAAGAGATGGCTTATGGCCATCCTGTCGGTTGGAGATAACAATTTTTCCCATACTTTATCGAGACCAACAAGGCTCCAGAAAAATATCGAAGGAGGAATCATGCTATAGAAGACAAAAAGGAAAATAAGAGAGTTGAAAGCTTTCTTCCGGTCATCGCTTTCCTTCTTCAAACACTTCTTTAAGATAGACGAAAATCAAGAAGAAAAAAGTTCACAATCATTGAGATCAGGAAATTCCTGAGGTCAAGCCTGATTCCTTCTTCAGAGAAACAGTTTCACTGGCTGGAATGTTTTTGTAAGGGACTGAATTCAAAATTGACTCCATTGACAACCTCAGGAGGAGGGAATATATTAATTTAGGAAAAATGAGAATAAGGAGGTCGCTTTGAGGAAAATTCTATTCCCCCTTTTTTTATCATTTATTTTTAATTTTTATTCATTGGCAGAGAATTTAAAGGAAGGATGGTGGAAAATGGATAAAATGATTGAATGCCTGAAAAAAGAGAATATTGAATTTTATATTTTTGAGAAGGAAAAGGGGACTGGATTTATTGTTGTTCCATCCTTTGGAGCAAGGATAATCGGTGCTTTCATTGACGAAGAAAACCTTTTCTGGACACGCCCTGAAATTAAAAAAGGTCAGGGAGGGCAGAGAACATGGATATCTCCCGAAGGTGGAGATAAGGGTTTTATATTCAAACCTGACTGGAGTGGAAACAGAGATTTCCCAATGCTTGACCCCGGAAATTATAAGGTTATCTCTTACGAAAAGAACAAATTCATAAGTCTGAAAAATTCCTTCACCACTATCTCCAATGACGGAAAAGAGAATTACAACTTAGAATTAACAAGGGAAATAGGCTTTACTGATACCCCCCTTGAAAAGGATCCTGAATTCAAGAACTCGGATTTGAAGTTCCTATCCATTGATTTCACCCATAAGTTGAAGAATAATGGAGAGAAAATCCTTGATAGAATAATTGGGTTGTGGTGTCTCATTCAGATAATCCCGCAGGGAACAATGGTTGTCCCTGTTAAAGAACCCTCGCAAAAAGCCTACAGAGGAAACTATTTTGAGCCTCTACCTCCAGAGTATGTTAAGCTAAACAGTGACTCCATTTCCTTTTTTGTCCATGGAAGCAAAAGATATAAAATTGGAATAAGTCCTGAATACGCAAAGGGTGTGATTGCCTATGTTTCAAAAAATTTAAAGAATGAATTTTACATTGTTATGATGAGTTTCCATGTTACGTCAGAAGCAAAATATCCCGATAGACCTAAAAGTGAGCAGGATACCAATGGTGATGCCATCCAGATTTATAGCCATCTTGAAGAGCCACCCCTTGCCTTCGGCGAACTTGAATGTCACTCGCCTTCCCTTTACCTTCCTCCTCAAAAGGAGGAGGCTTTTCGAATAAAAATTTACATTTTAAAGGGCTCAAAGGAATGGATATTAAAGGCTGGAAAAAAGCTTGTTTCTTCTGATTTTGAAAAAGCTTATCTTTTTGTTGAATAAAGTAGGGAGGTAAAGATGCTAATTCTATTTTTATTATTAGTTCTATCATTGAGTCTCTTTTCCCAGCCTGTAATTCTTAAACCTGATGATTTTGATATTGATGAAATGTTGAAAAGACCATACAACAGCGAGGTTCCCTTTGGCTCAACGGGAAAATATCTCTGGGCTACATCTCCTCAGGGATGGGGGTTTCCTGATAGCGTCCATTTTTATCTTTTAACAAATATCAAAGCCTATGATCTATATGTAGCAGTAGGTAATGAGAGAGTAAAAATAAAGAATGCAACTTCCTATCCGAGCCATGTAAAGATGGAGGGAGATTTTTCAGGAATATTTGTTGAAGGGGTGAAATTTATAACTGGAGAAGATATTCTTGTCTCCATTTTGAAAATAAAAAATAAATCACCCGAAGATAAAAATATTCGTGTTGTTGCTACTTCAGAGACAGGATTTATAAAAATAATGGATGAAATATTTGGATTTGAGCAGTTTTACCACGGCATCCATGTCTATGTAAGAGCAAAGATGGCCGGTTACAACAAGTTTTATCCCAATGGAATATATTTTGAAGGAATTATAAATAGCGGAGAGGAGAAAGAATTCAGGATTGGAATGGCATTTGCTCTCGACCCTTCTAATTGCGAGAAGAAACTTGAAGATTTTCTTGCAAAAGAAGAACCTTTGAATGACCATATCAAAGATTTTATTGGTTGGTTCAAGTCAGAGGTTCCTTATTTTGATTGCCACGACAAATGGTTCAGAAAAATGTGGTATCATAGATACTATCTCCTTAAAAAAAATCTATCAGAAACAAACATTGGATTCTTAAAATATCCAACATTTTCTGAAGGCAGGTGGCGGTCTTCCTGGTATGCAAACACAATAAGTTATGGAGCTCCCCATGTTATAAGGGAAGCACGATGGCTCCATTCTCAAAAATATTATCAGGGTTACATTTTAAATTTTGTTGAAAATATAAACGAAAATGGAATTTATAGAAATTTTGTTGCTCCATTCCTTCTTGGAGATGGATACTATACAGAATGGATAACTTCCGCAATATGGGATTCTTATTTAGTCAGAAAGGATAAAGATTTTTTAAAGAAAGTCGTGGAGAAAATGGGAAAGAATGTTGAAGGATGGTTGAAAGAATGCGATAGAGACAAAGATTATCTCCTTGAGGTATATGACCACTTTGCAACTGGTATGGAGTGGCAACCTTCCTTCTTTTTCTTTTCTGGTTATGATATTAACAAGCCTGAGGTTCTTGAGAGAGTTGACCTAACAAGCTACAATTACGGAAATGCTTTAGCAACTTCCCTTGTCTTTAAAGAGATTGGAGATATTGAAAAATCAAAAATATATCTTGAAATTGCAGAAAAAATTAAGAAATCTCTCCTTTCAAATATGTGGGATAATAGGACCCATTTCTTCTATAGTTTAAGGGCAAAGGATAATGAAAAAGCATTTGTTAAAGAGATTATAGGTTTTTATCCCTTTTATTTTAATCTTCCACCAATGGATTCAAAAAAGCATGTAAAAGCATGGGAATATCTTCAGTTTGACAAGGAGTTCTGGACACCCTTTCCTCCCGCTTCAACTGCAAAATCTTGCCCTGCCTATTCCCAGACAAATGTATGGGGTGTTCAGAATAATTCAGGAACTGATGTGGAAAGGGTAACTGTTTGCTACTGGAATGGACCAACCTGGCCCCACGCCAATAGCATAGTAATTTCAGCTCTTGCAAACACCCTCAGAAATTACAATCAAAACTATGTCACTAAAAATACTCTTTTCAATCTCCTCGAGTCTTTTACAAAAGTCCAGTTTAAAGATTTTAATTATGATTTTCCATACACTGCTGAGTTTTACAATGGTGAGACAGGAGAATGGTATGGACACAGGGATTACAATCATTCCACTTACAATGATATGGTTATTCAGTATTTAGTGGGGCTTGTTCCGAGAAATGACACAATTATTGAGATTGATCCTCTTATTCCAGAGAACAAATGGGGATACTTCTGTCTGGATAACCTACCCTATCATAACCATAATTTAACAATTGTATGGGATAAACCTGATGGTAAGGATCATTACAAAGATGGAGATGAAGGGTTTACTCTTTATGTTGATGGAAAGAAGATGGTAAATGTCCCGAATCTTAAAAGAATTTATTTTGATTATTCAAAAATTGGGAGGGATAGAAAATGAAAAGATTTATTTCATTTTTGATTGTTTTTTTTGTTTTTGTTTTTAATTCATTTCCTTTTTCTCCCGATGAACATGACCCAGTTGCAAATCCCAGAGCAGTTGTGAGGGAGGGAGAAGTCAGATTTACTGTTCTTACTCCTCAGCTTATAAGGATGGAATGGTCAAAAAACAAAAAATTTGAGGATTCCGCATCCCTTGTCTTTATCAGAAGAAATTTGCCTGTTCCTGAATTCAAAGTTTTTAAAAAGGATGGCTGGTTATACATTAACACCGAAAAGCTCTTTCTCAGGTATAAGCTCGGGAATGGAAAATTTAGGAAGGATAATCTTACAATTGAATTTTTCTTAAATGAAAAGAAAGTGGTATGGCATCCTGAAATGGAGGACAAAGGAAATCTTAAAGGAACAATAAGAACCCTTGACGGAGTTGAAGGCGAAACAGAGCTTGAACCCGGACTTATTTCAAGGGATGGTTGGGTTTTAGTTGATGATACTGCTCGCCCTCTTTTTGACAGTTCAGAATGGCACTGGGTGGTTCCGAGACAAAAAGGAGAATATCAGGACTGGTATTTCTTTGGATATGGACATGATTACAAAAAAGCTCTTCATGATTTCACCCTTGTTGCTGGAAAAATCCCCCTTCCTCCGAGATTCGCCTTTGGAGCATGGTGGTCAAGATACTGGGCATACTCAGATCAAGAATTCAAGCAATTGGTGAAAGAGTTCGAAATCCATGATGTTCCCCTTGATGTTCTTGTCATTGATATGGACTGGCATCTGACTTTTGGACTGAGATGGGACAAAAAAATTCTTGATCAGGCGGGACATATGTTAGGATGGACAGGATATACATGGAACAGGATTCTTTTTCCTGAGCCAGAAGAGTTTCTATCATGGTGTGAGAAGAAAGGGCTCAAGACCCCACTGAATCTTCATCCTGCATCAGGGGTTCAGCCTCATGAGGAGAAGTATACTGAGATGGCAAGGGCAATGGGAATTGACCCATCAACGAAAAAATATGTTCCCTTTGATATAGCTAACAAAAACTTTGCAATCAATTATTTAAAGATTCTCCATTATCCCCTTGAAGAGCAGGGGGTTGATTTCTGGTGGCTTGATTGGCAACAGCAACATATCACAAAGATTCCCAACTTGAATCCCACATGGTGGCTGAACTATGTTCATTTTACTGATATGGAAAGGAGAGGGAAAAGACCTATTCTATTCCATAGATGGGGCGGACTCGGTAATCATCGCTATCAGATAGGATTTTCTGGGGACACAATTTCTGTCTGGGCTTCTTTAGCTTTCCAGCCATATTTTACAGCTACTGCCTCCAATGTTCTTTACGGATACTGGAGTCACGATATTGGAGGACATATGCCGGGTAAAGTTTCTCCTGAGCTTTACACAAGATGGATACAATTTGGGGTTTTCAGCCCAATTTTAAGAACCCATACAACAAAGAACCCAGAGGCTGAGAGAAGGATTTGGGCGTACCCTGTAGATTACTTCCTTGTCATGAGGGATGCCTTTTTACTCAGATATGCCCTCATCCCCTATATTTATACTTACGCCCGAAAAGCCTATGATACAGGAATTTCCCTTTGCAGACCGATGTATTATGATTATCCAGAAAAGGAAGAAGCATATTCTTTCAAGGATCAGTATATGTTCGGAGATAAAATCCTGGTTGCACCCATCACATCCCCTGAGGATTCTAAATCAATGCTTTCAAAAAAGAAAATATGGCTTCCAGAAGGTAAGTGGGTTGAATGGTTTACAGGCTCAATCCTTGAAGGTCCTGGAGTTTTTGAAAGGAATTTCTCCATTGACGAGATCCCTGTTTATGTGAGGGCGGGTTCAATAATTCCAATGCAACCAAAAATTAGGTATACAGGAGAAAAGCCTGTTGATCTTTTGATCTTCATGGTTTTCCCCTATGAATCCGGTGAAATGGAAATATATGAGGATGAGGGAAATACTCTCGGATACAAGAAAAATAAGTTCACATGGCAAAGAGCAAGAAATTATTGGGAAGACCCGGATAAAATAAAAATAGAGATATCTCCAGCAGTGGGAGAATTTCCGGGAATGCTTGAGAGAAGAGGCTATGAGATAAGAGTTCCACTGATTTTACCTCCTGAGAAAATTCTATGCAATGGAAAAGAAGTAATTTACAGCAATGAAGAGAAGGATATGACATGGAGATACGATGGGAACAAATTAATGTTAACAATAGCCCTTCCAAAGTTCAGTGTTAGGGAAAAGATTGAAATAGAAATAGAGCTCCAAAAAGATAATAAAGATTTTATTAATATTATGAATGGATTTCCTGGAAAGATAAACCGTCTGAAAAGGGGAATGTTCCTTTTAAATACCATCTGGCCAAAGGAATGGTCTCCCGATTCTCTTATTGAAGCGTTTCAAACTGGGAACAGGATTGAAATAAACCCTCAAAATACAAAGATTGAACTGATTGAATTTGAGAAGACTTTACCGGTGGCAATTGAAGATGTCAGAAAATTAAAGGAAGCAGGGGAAGAGATAGTCTCCCGAGCTCTTTCCCATGTTGAGAGTGTCATGCACCAATAAGTCTAATTGAAAAAGACTCTCGTATGAAGAAGAAGAGTCAGTAAATTATCTGCTATCCGAAACTGAAATTACTGTTAAATCGCGAACATTTTTAAAGGTAATTTCTCCTGTGTTTCTATTTATTTCCATGTCTTCCATGCTACCTATGAAAGGTCTCTGAATTTTAATCCAAATTTTTGAACTAATGAGCTCCTTTGCATCATCAAAAATAAAATATGCTTCTTTCACAGAATATTTCTTCCCATCCACTGTCATGATCAATTTCTCCTTATTCTCAGGCATTTTGTATTCTGTGGAAATACCCTTGTAGAAAGCATATACCTTTTCAAAGGAATCAGATGTTATGTAAATGGAAGCTTTCACTTTCATTCCTATCTGAGAAGCTAAATCATTTGCTTCTTTAGTTATATTCTCATCCAGTTTTGAACCTGGATAAATCTTAAATTCCCCTGAAAAGGCAGGTATTGAAAGAATGGAAAATATTAAAATTAGAAACAAGGGACAAAAACATTTCTTTAAATTTTTTCTCATTTTTGACTCCTTTTTTATAGCATTTCTGGAGCGGAGTTATAGACTAATTTTAATTATTCAAGGGTGAAGGATTTGACTACGCTTGCTTTCCCTTTTCCAATCCGGTCGTAGATTGTAAGTTTCATTTTATAGATTCCTGGCTCAAGTCCTTCTGTTGTTGAGAAAATTCCATAGGGAGATCCAGCAGTATCATTGGGCAGAAAAACATGTCCCTTTTCACCAAGTAATCCTTTTTCGGAGAGAACAACCTCGCCCTTCGGACCTGTTACTTCCAAATCAATATCGAACCAGTGTTTTCCGTCATCGCCTTTTTTGAACTTACCAACATTCAATAATACAAGATTAACTCTCTCGCCTCTTTTGAAAACATCATTATCTACTCGGACCAGATTACCATCGGGTCCGGTTCTTGCAAGCAAAGAGTCTTCAACACTAATTAAAAGAGATGTCGTTGTCTCTGTTTTACTGCAAGCGAGTATAAAGAGAAAAAGGAAGGGGATAAAAAATACTGAAATTATTCTTTTCATTTTACCTCCAATAACAATAATAACACATAAAAGAGAAAATTTAAAAATTTCAGTGTGAAGATAAAATAAAAAAACTTTGTTGCACTTCATTTTGAAATTAAGTTAAAATTTAAACTAACTTTTATGCGAGAAAATAAATTATCTCTTGTAATTCTTTCAGCTGGTGTAGGGAGAAGATTTGGAGGGTTAAAACAAATAAAACCCGTTGGACCTTCTGGAGAGGTAATTCTTGACTATTCAATATACGATGCAATAAGAGCAGGGTTTTCAAGGGTCGTTTTTGTCATCAGAAAGGAAATTGAAGAGGATTTCAGAAAAATTGTTGGCAATTACTGGGAGAAGAGAATAGAGGTTAAATATGCCTTCCAGGAAATTGATTCATTTTTGCCACCAGATATATCTTACTCACCAAGGGAAAAACCATGGGGAACAGCCCATGCTCTCCTCGTTTGCAAAAATATTGTGAATTCTCCCTTTGCTGTTATAAATGCCGATGATTTTTATGGTTTTGAGGCTATAAATCTTGTTTTTAAAAAGCTCTCCAATCCAGAAAATGAAAATATTTTAATTTCCTATAAACTCAAGGAAACCCTTTCGCCCCACGGACATGTCTCAAGAGCAGTGTGTGAAATCGATGAAAATTCTTATCTTTTAAATCTTACTGAGCTACAAAAAATAGAGAAAAAGGGAAATAAAATACTTGCCTACAGAGGTTCTGAGATAATTAAGCTTAGTGGTGAAGAAGAGGTGTCAATGAACCTTTTTGGATTCTCTCCATCATTATTTGATTTTATCGAATCTGGCTTTGAAGACTTTTTGAGAGAAAAAGGGAAAGATAGCGATGCCGAGTTCCTGCTTCCTGAGTTAATTGGGAAAATCGTTAAAAAGAATCAAATCAAAGTAAAGGTTATCCCTACCTCCTCCCTCTGGTTTGGTGTAACCCATACTCAGGATCTCGAAATTGCAAAGGGTAAAATCAAAGACCTTATAGACGAAAGAACATATCCTCAAAAGATAAGAAGATAAAAAGGGTATATCAGAACGAACTCTTTAGCTTACACCTGTGCAAAAGTCTCGAAAATCTCCTCTTCCTTCCCCAATTTTTTTCTGCCAAGACACAAAGATCTGGACATTACCTAATTTACAATCACCTCAGGAAAAGAGATTGTTTTTGATTTCTGTGTTATAATGAAAAAGGAGTTCATTATTAATATAAAGTTTCCATTTTTTCCATTTCCATCGAAGGAGAGGTTTAAAAAGGAGTTTAAAATGAAATTAAAGGAAGTTCCTATTGGGATGTTTATAATTAAGGAAGATAGGATTGTTTATGCAAGTCGGGATTTTTGTAATCTTATTGGATATAGAATGGAAGAAATTAAGGGACTGAAAATAAAGAAACTTATCCCACCTGAAGATAGCGAAAAATTCAAAGAAATTTGTAAGTCCCTGATTGAAGAGAAAAAAGAGAAATTTGAGTCAGAGATTTCCCTTTTGCATAAAAATGGTAAAAGAAGGGTAAATGTAAAAATATCCAAAAATCTTGCAAGGTATAAAGGGGAAAAAATATATATTGGAACTATTCAGGAAACGGATCTAATAGATAATGCCATTGATGAGATATTCTCTCTTTTTGGCAAGTTCTATTCCTTTTTTGAAGAATCAGCTGAGCCCATGTATATAACCACTCCTGAAGGTAAAGTTCTTTATATAAACCCTGCTGGAGTTGAACTTTTCGGATATAAGTCAAGAGAGAATTTTCTCGAATCCAATGTTAAAAATCATTATTTAAATCTGGAGGACAGGAAGAATTTCCAAAGAGCCATTGAAGAGGATGGCTCGGTAAGAGATTACGAGTTAGCCCTTAAAACTAAAGATGGAAGGCTGCTGGATGTTTCGATAACTGCCAATGTTTTAAAGGATGCGGAGGGGAAAACAGCCGCTTACAGAGGAACAATCAGGAATATGACAGAACATAAGAAAATTGATGAAAAATTAAGAGAATTTCAAAAAATGGAAGCCCTTGGAAGACTCGCAGGAGGTATAGCCCACGATTTCAACAATCTCCTTACAATAATTCTGGGGAATGCTGAAATCCTTCTGAGAAAGTTAAAACCTGAGGACCCAAACCATGAAAAATTGAGACTTATATTTGAAAGTGCAGAAAAGGCTGCGGGTCTAACAAATCAGCTTCTTACTTTCAGCAGGAGTAGAAGTATTTCAGAGACGAGTTTTAATCCCAACACACTAATTCATAAGGTCGGTAAATTTTTATCAAGAACACTCGGAGAAAAAATTAAAGTTGACCTTTTTCTTAATCCTGAAGTGGCCTGCGTAAGAGCTGACCCAAGTCAGATGGAACAGGTAATTTTGAATCTTGCTCTCAATGCAAGGGATGCAATGCCTGAGGGAGGACTCCTCACAATAACCACAAACAATGATGAGCTTAAGGAATCTGACTGCAAATTAAATCCTGAGGCAAAGCCTGGAAAATATGCAGTAATAAAGGTTTCTGATACCGGGACAGGAATACCAGAAGAGATAATTGGTAGAATATTTGAGCCTTTTTTCTCCACAAAAGAGAAGGGCTCAGGTATTGGGCTCTCAATTGTCTACGGAATAGTAAAGCAATCTGGAGGTCATATAAATGTTGAGAGCAAACCAGGGAAGGGGACAAGTTTCACTCTTTTTATACCTGCATCTGAAGGAAAGATAAACCATCTCTTAAAAAGAGAGAAAGAAGAGAAAGTATTTAGAAAAGGGAGAGAGAAAATACTGGTAATCGAGGATGAACCTGAAGTTCTTGAGTTCATAAAGGATGTCCTTGAATCCTCAGGGTACGAAGTTTTAACAGCTTCTGATGGTGAGGAGGGAATAAAAAAAGCAAAAGAGATTAAAGAATTTGTCCTTCTAATATCGGACATTGTTCTTCCTAAAAAGAATGGTTTTGAAACTGCAAAAGAAGTTCTAAAGATTTTACCTAAAATAAAGATAATTTTTATTTCAGGCTATCCTTCCAATAAAATCAATCATATTTTTGAAAGAGAGAATGTTAATTTTTTGCAAAAGCCATTTACTCCATCAATTCTTCTCAAAAGTATAGACTATCTTCTGAAAAAGTAAATTTTCTTTTGTAATCTTAGTTTTTCGCTGACAGCTAAGAGTTGAATAAAAAAAGAGAAGAAAATCCACAGATTTTAGTGTGCGAACATTTCATTCCATTTTGAACTTTGGCTTTGAAATGGATTTTATTTTTTGAAAAAACAAAGCTTTCACAATAAAATAACTTATGAGTTATTCTATTTCTTTTATTGGAAAAGTTCTTTATTCATGTTTTTTAATCTTTTTTTCTATTATCTCATTCCCTTTTTCCATCAATTAAACTCGAAAATCGCGGATTAGTTGCGCTCTGGCTTACTCATTCGAAATCAGAAGACTCTTACACCCAGCTTGGAATCAGGTTCCTTCCAGATTTTTCATTTTCTCATAATTTTTCCGGTTCAAAATTCATTGAAGGAGAATTTTTTATCAATACCTTTGGAACTTTCACCTTTCAATCATCTGAAAAAAGTTTTACAAGTAAAATTAAACCATACCGATTGAGTTTAAAATATTCATCATCCCGCTTTGAGGCAAAGTTAGGGTTACAGAAAATAAGCTTTGGGTCTGCCTCACTGCTCCGTCCTCTCATGTGGTTTTATAGAATTGACCCCAGAGACCCGATTCAACTTACGGATGGAGTCCGCTCCCTGCTTCTTAAAACATTTATCTCAAAAGAAACAAATTTGTGGTTCTGGATTCTCTATAAAAATAAGGGTCCAAAAGGGTGGGAGATTTTTCCATCAGAGAAAGATAAGCCTGAGTTAGGATTCAGAGCCCAAATTCCAGCGCGAAAAGGAGAATTTGCCTTTTCATTCCATCACCGTAAAGCTGTTTTTCTTAAAAACACTCTACCTGAAAATCTTTTCTTAAACTCTTCGCTTTCCAGCGAAAATTTCACTTTCCCGGAAGAAAGATATGCTATAGATGGCAAATGGGACATAGGTATCGGTCTCTGGTTTGAAGCAGTCTTTACTAATCAAAGAACCTCAAATTTCCTCTATCCCTGGCAGAGAAGTTTTACTGCTGGGATGGACTATACCTTCTCCATCGGGAACGGAATTCATTTTCTTACAGAGTATTTTTTTACTGAGTCTTCTAAAAAGCCTTTTTCCCGAATTTTATCTCCATATTCAGCAAGATTTTTTGCTCTTTTCCTTTCCTATCCTCTCTTTCTTCTTGACAATCTATCAGGAATGATTTTTTATGACAAAAAGAATAAAGATATTTATAGTTTCGCCCGCTGGCAGAGGGCATATGATAGATGGTCAATAAATCTAATGGTTTTTGCAAACCCTGAAGAATTCAGAATTTACAAAAAAAATGATGAAAATTTCTTTGCAGGGAAAGGGTTTCTTTTAATGGTGATTTATAATTATTGATCCCATGGAAATTCTGGAGTTTCCTGAGTTTCTGAAGGAT
>FMSI01009262.1_pt1 | contig 28758 bp, 26 predicted proteins | sample 1504471 | NCBI WGS metagenome assembly FMSI01 (sample SAMEA4475357, study PRJEB15587) | soil metagenome | biome: Soil; feature: Field | place: India | collected 2015-03-11 | depth 0 m
CTTAGACCTGACAAACCCACAGCCAAATCCGCCGCCCGATCTGGTGCAACGCCTGCGAGACGAAGTGCGTACTCTGATCGCCCTCAAGCCTTACCCGATGCCCTATTATTTCGAGCGCGGCATGAACAACCCGGCCATGTGGCCACACAACTCAACCCAGCCGCCCGACCCACCTGCGGTAACTTACGGCAGTTATGGCTCTGCCGTCTGGCATGACTCTGGAGAACTGGTGCTCAGCCTGGCAATGGCTTATCCCTATCTGGATGATGACTTGAAAAGGGAGGTGCGGGCTTATGTATCTGCGGTCATTGCTCGCTATCCGCCCTGGGAAAATATGCCCTATGGTGGCGACTGGCTGAAGAATAGCGCAGCCCGAGAAATTTACCCCATGCCGCCAGAAATCCGTAACAATCTCAACAACTGGCCACCCCCAGCTGCCAGTCCAATCTCGCTCTATGCGGTGTGGTTATGGGCAAAAAACAGCGGCGACTGGGCTCTGGTACGCGACAACTGGAATGCCCTGACGGCGCTATACAACGCGCGGCGCAATAATCTGACGTATTACGCCGATATCGGCGGCCTCATTGGCTATGCCCGCATGGCCCGTCAAATCTTCGGCGAAACCGACCCCCGCTATACCCAGGCTGTGCAGGACGCAGTCGGCGCCCTCACGGCCGGGAAAAATATCCAATCCTATATCGACTATGCCAAATCCCGTGATCAGTACTGGATCCCGCGCGATCAGCAGCCCGAATGGGGAACGTTCCAGGGGTGGTATGTGCCGGTTTTCTTCGGCATCCAGCCAGAGATTGGGCTCTATCTGCGCGAACAAACAGAAGGAAAGGCAGCCGAGCACTTGCTCTCGCGCGAGAGCGGCGATGGTCTGCGCTGGTGGTACCTCACGCGAGCTGGCATTCACGCTGAGGAGGGAGAAAGCGCCTTTGTGGCGCCGCAAGCCGCCTGGTCGCACTTTATGGCGCATGCCTACATTCTCGGCCAGCCGCGCAGTCAATTGCGCCGCTGGCTGGATCGTCCATGGGGCAAGGGCGATTTATACTCAATCCAGAAGATCGTCGCCACCCTCCAGGCATACGATGATGAACATCTCCTGCCGCGCTTCTGGTTGCCCTTGATCCTGCTTTCCCGCCCATAGGAGGAAAAGGAAATGAAAACGCATCTATTCCGTCTTTTTACGCTTTCCGTCCCGTTCGCTTTGCTCTCCTCGCCGCCCGCTGCTTCGCAAGGGGCAGGCAGGCAGGACTCGCCACTTCTCTATCTGCCTGTAGTCATAAAAGGCACACCGCCAGACCATTTGCCGCGCATTAATGCCCCGGACTTTGGCAGCCAGGCAATTGCATTTGAACAAACTGCGATCGCCTGGTTCGGGCAACTTTCCCCTGAAAGGAACTACACCGACCTGCGCGTTGGGTACAATCACCAGCACCTCTATCTTTATCTGGCAATCTTCGACCGACGCTTGTGGTACGATGAAAATCCGTCTCCATCCAGGTTGACCGAATGGGACGCCGCGACCCTGCTCCTGGATACCGCTGCGAACGACAACTTGAGTTCGACCTCCTATCGCTTTGTTGCCCAACTCTTCGGCGACGAAGACCCGCGTTACCAGGCCGCGTACCGCGGCAGCGCGGCAGGCTGGCAGGCTACCGCAGTTCCTTTTAGCGCCAAGCCTGGCTGGCGGGGAAATGCTCTGAACGACGATTCCGACAGCGATCGCGGCTGGGCAATGGGCTTCACCATACCGTTCAGCAGTCTGGGGCTGACAGCTGCCCCACCTTATGGCAGCACCTGGCGGCTGGCAGTCATCGTTCACGACCGCGATTCTCGCGCTGGTGCGCCTATCGGTGATCAATCCTGGCCGCCGCAAGCCTCGCTCAACGAACCTGACACCTGGGGCTACCTGAACTTTGGGATCCCCTCCTACCAGACCACCGTTCAGCCGAGCCAGGAACCCGTGGTGATCCGCCGCCCGTTCGAGACAAGCCCCCTGGTGCCAGACGCCGATGTGGGTGGGGCAATTGCCAATCAATGTCCGGGCGATGAATTCCACATCTGGAACCAGTGGGCAAACCGCAATTATGGCAAGGCGCCGGATTTCAACATCCAGAATCAATCCGACATTGCCGACTGGCCCTGCTTTGCCAAATATTATGTCACCTTCCCCTTAGAGAGCATTCCGCCGAACAAAACGATTGTCTCAGCCAGGCTGATCCTGCATCAGTTTGGCAACGCCGGCGGATCGGGAGAAGCAAAACCCTCTTATATTCAGGTTCTCACCACACTGGGAGACTGGCAGGAAGATACCATCACCTGGAACAACGCCCCCCTGGCTTATGAAAACTTCGGCGGCAGTTGGGTGGACCCGATAACCACCTTTCCGGGCTGGCCTGGAGTCAGACGCACCTGGAATGTTTCGGCAGCCGTGGTAAAAGCCTATACGCATGGGCAACCCTTGCGGCTTGTTTTGTATTCAGCCGACTCAGACTATCACAGCGGCAAATACTTTGTCTCATCAGACACCGGCGATTGGAATCTCGAGGGTCGCCCGACGTTGGAAGTTGAATGGGGCAATTAGGTGTAATAAGACTCTCCAAAGTCTAAGCGGGCTCCTTCGTCATACCCGCCATCATCAGACCCACCTGCGAGCGTTCTGCCGTGCGGGTATCCACAACTCCCATCAAACGCCCCTCATAAATCACCGCAATGCGGTCGGAGAGGGCAAAAATTTCATCCAGGTCTTCCGAGATTAACAGGATCGCTTTGCCATTTTCGCGCTGCTCTAACAGGCGATGATGCACGTATTCGGTGGCGCCGACATCCAGGCCACGCGTCGGTTGATTTGCCAGCAGGAAGACCGGCTGACGAGAGATCTCACGCGCCAGAACGACCTTCTGGATATTCCCGCCTGAAAGAGCTCGCGCCGGCGTATCAATATCCGGGGTTTTGATTTCAAACTCTTTGACCAGTTGGTGGGCAAAACGATCGATTTGCTCTAAATCTAAAAAACCCTTTTGAGAAAGCGGCGGATGATGGTGGTCTTTCAAGATCAGGTTTTCCGCCACCGAGAATGTCCCAATGGTGCCGACCGTCAGGCGGTCTTCAGGGATGTATCCCAGTCCGGCTTGAATGATTTCGGCTGGCGAACGATTGGTAATCTCGATGCCGTTTAAGAAAATTTTTCCTTCCCTGACCGGCCTCAGTCCAGCAATCGCTTCTGCCAGCTCGCGCTGCCCATTTCCAGATACACCCGCCAGGCCCAAAATCTCGCCTGCCCTGACCTGGATAGAAAAATCATTCACTGCCAGCAGACGTTGATCGTTCAGAACTTTCAAGTGTTCGATGGAAAGGACGCTCTTCTCAGCCGGGAGCGTCTTGCGTTGATACTCGGTTTCAATCTCCCTGCCAACCATCAGGCGTGCCAGTTCGTGTTCATTTGTTTCAGCCGTGGCTAAGGTCTTTACAGCTTTGCCACTGCGCAAAACGGTCACGCGCTGACTGATATCCATAACCTCTTTGAGTTTATGGCTGATAAAAATGATGCTGTGCCCGATCTGAACCATTTCTTTCAGCACATCAAACAATTCTTTGACCTCGTCGGGGGTCAACACGGCGGTAGGTTCATCCAGGATCAACAGCTCTGCCCCTCGATAGAGAACTTTCAGGATTTCCACCCGTTGTTGTTCGCCCACGCTGAGTTGCCAGACATAGGCAGAAGGGTCAACGCGCAATCCGTACTTCTCGGACAATTGTATTACTCGCTCTGTTGCTTCCTTTGTATTCAGCAAAGGACCTCGTCCGGTGGGCAGGCCGAGAATAATGTTCTCCACCACGGTCAGGGTTGGTACGAGCATAAAGTGCTGGTGGACCATGCCAATCCCCTGGCGCATGGCGTCCTTGGGAGAATGAATCTGCACCACTTCACCGTTAATGCGAATCTCGCCTTCGTCTGGGCGGTATAAGCCGTAAAGCACCTTCATCAGGGTGGATTTACCGGCGCCGTTCTCCCCCAACAACGCCAGCACCTCACCGGCGCGCACATCAATACTGACCCGATCGTTCGCCACCACGCCCGGAAAGCGCTTGGTGATGTTGATCATTTCGAGATGTTGAATGCGCATCAGCCCTTCTCCAATGAGGAGAGGCAGGTCGAAATGAATTTCGACCTGCCTCCAATGCTTCGGTTTTATTTGGGCAGTTCTACGACTAATTTCCCGTCAATAATGTCTTTCTTGGCCTGTTCGATCAGGGCCATAACGTCAGCAGGGATGACATTCGAAAGATTCGGATTTACGACGATGTTCAAGCCGCCGTTGGCAAGCGAGAGAGTCAGATGCTCTCCACCGACCTTTCCTTCCTGGCGGAATTTAACCATTTGCATCACCACGCTTTTCCAGTCATAAGCCTGGGCGGTTAAGACCGTATTGGGAGCGATGGAGGATTGATCCATGTCGTTGCCCAACCAGTAAACGCCTGGCTTTTCCGAGCAAGCGCGGATAGCACCAACCGTCTGCTGAGCAGTGCCGGTCAGAATGTCGGCGCCTGCGTCAATGTGCGCTTTTGCCAGTTCCGCAGCCTTAGCAATGTCGCCAAACGAACCGGTATAGGCAATCCGAACTTCGGCATCGGGGTTGACGGCTTTGACACCTTGTTCGAAGCCGTAGTTGTACTTAATCGCGTCGCCAGCTTCGATCGGTCCTACCACGCCAATGATATTCGTCTTGGTGAGCTTGCCCGCCAGCATCCCCTGCAGGTAAGCCCCTTCCTGCGCCTGCGGATCGTAGGCAAAAACGTTCTCGCGAGTCTGGAAGCCAGTTCCGTAGGCAAACGACGTCTCGGGGAATTCGGGGGCAATCTCATCTAAAACAGACTGGTATTGCGACCCGTGGGCGATGATCAAATCAAACCCTTGCGAGGCGTACTGACGAATCGCAGCCGCCGCATCGGTTGGGTTACCCAAACGCTCGCTAATAGCGACTTCAACCTTGTCTTCGCCCAATTCTGCCTGAACGGCTTTGACGCCTTCGGTCATGCCCTGGCTCCACGAGAGATCGTCCACCGTGCTGGGCAGGATCAGGGCGATGCGGATCTTTTGCGCTTGTTGTTGCCCACCGCAGGCGCTCAACAAAGCACTCAAGACCAGTATAGAGATGATCAGAATGGACAGTTTTTTCATAGTTTCTTCTCCTCGGAAAATATAAGATTAATCGCCTTCGCGATTGAACGGCTTGCCTAAAGCCGCCGGTCCCCAGATTTGGCGTGCTGCCACCGTTAAAGCCAGAATGGTCAGCACATAGGGTGCCATGACCGCAAATTCATAGGGAATTTGCAGCCCCAACACCTGCACCCATAACTGCAAGGCATCCACCAGGCTGAAGAAGAGCGCTCCACCGAGAATGCCCCACGGACTCCAACGCCCGAAGTAAACCAGAGCAACGGCTATGAAACCCCGTCCAGCGCTGATGTTATCCGCATACATATTGGTATGTCCGAGGGTCAGAAAAGCCCCTGCCAGCGCGGCGGCGATGCTTCCGATCACCAGACAGGTATAACGGATGGCAACGACACTCAATCCCAGGGTGTCGGCGGCTTCGGGGGTCATCCCGGCACTACGGATTTTCAGTCCCCAGGTGGTCTTGAACAAAACAAACCACGAGACCGGCACCATTAAGAAGGCAAAATAGACCATCCAGTTATGGTTAAACAGGATTTGACCCAAAATCGGGATGTCGCTCAGGTAGGGAATTGAAATGGGTTGAAAGCCTTCGATGCCGGTGATATACCCGACCGTGATGCGAAAGAGATACCCCGCCAGGCCTACCCCGAACATATACAAACCGATTCCACTGATGCCCTGTTCTGCCTGTAAAGTGATGCTGATAAAACCCATCAACAGCCCCATGAAAATCCCCACCGCAATCGCAGCCAGGATTCCCCACCACGGTGATCCACTGCGCAAGGCTACCCAAAAGCCAACAAACGCCCCCATCATCATAATTCCTTCTACGCCAAGGTTATACACGCCGGCACGCTGATCGAACATCTCCCCCAGGGCTGCCAGCAGGAACGGAGTCGCCAGGCGAACACCGGTAGTAATAATGCCAACGATGACCGACATTTGCAGGAGTTGATCAATCACGGGGAGGTTCTCCTTGGTCAGAAGTTCCGCCGGGAGAGACGGCGACCGGCAAAGCGGGTTGGGGTGTTTTCCGCCGCAACGGTGCAGTTACTTTTTCGACCCACTCGGGACGGCGGATAAAAATATCCGAACCAACCACAAATAAGACCATAATTCCCTGAATGGTCAACACAATGGCAGCCGGGATTGCCACGGCGCGCTGCATCATATCGGCGCCTAAGACCAATGCCCCAAATAAGAAAGACGCTGGAATCAAACCGATGGGATGTAAACGTCCAAACAAGGCTGCCACAATGCCTGTAAACCCATAGCCGGCCGAAACACCATCCAACAAACGGTGATGAATACCCAGTACTTCAACGATGCCAGCCAGTCCGGCGAATCCACCGCTCAGCGCCATTGCCAGAATTAAGCCTCCTTCGACTGGAATGCCAGCGTAGCGAGCCGCCTTTGGACCAGCTCCGACCGCCCGCAGACGGTATCCAACCACTGTCCGCCACAGGAAAATGTAAACCAAAATCGCCAGCACTATCGCAATAATAAATCCCCAGTGCAAACGGGTTTGAGGAATCAGTTTACCCAGCCAGATACCTCTCGCCAGTTGCTGGGTTTGGGGAAAGCCTGTTCCATACGCAATTTCGGTCGGGTCAATGAGCGGTCCGCGCAACAAAAAGACCAGCACCTGTTGAGCGATGGCATTGAGCATAATGGTTGAAAGAATTTCGTTGACTTTGAAATAGGCGCGCAAAGCCCCCGGAATGGCACCATAGAGAGCGCCTCCAAGAAAGCCAGCCAGCATCGTTAGCGGGAATAAAAGAAAAGGTGACCAGTTTTGCAAGGTAATCGCTACCACCGTGCCGGCTAAGGCGCCGATAATCATCTGCCCTTCGCCACCGATGTTGAGAATCCCGGAGCGAAAGGCGATCACAATGCCTAAACCGACCAACATCAAGGGGGTAGCTTTGGCAGCCGTCTCCGTCAGCCCATACAGGCTGCTGAATGGACCGAGAAGCATGGCTCGGTAAGCGGTAAAAGGATTTGCCCGCACAATCAGGAGCAGGATGGCACCGACCAAAAGGGCGCTGATGACGGCGATGACCAGGATAGCCAGTTGTACTTTGTACGAGGATTTCATTGACGGAGAAGACCTCTCCAATTTTATTTGTCAGACAATATTATAAATCCGCTGAGTGTTTTTGTCTAGAGAAAATTGATTAAGAATCCCAGAAGCCGAGATGAACCTGGTGTGCCTCCGCCAAGTCCACCGGTCCGATCACCTCAATCCTTCTTTGTCCTCTTTGAAACACCTCGCGACAGGGCAAATCAAGGGTTGGATTTTCGGCATGGGCGCCGGTCATCTGACGTAAGTCCGCTTCACTGAGGGCGTAAACCACTTTGCCAATTCCAGCCCAGTAGATCGCGCCGGCGCACATGGCACAAGGTTCTGTGCTGGTGTAAAGCGTACAGCGTTCCAGGAACTCTACAGGATACTTCCGAGAAGCAGCGCGCACCAGATTGGTTTCTGCATGGCCGGTACAGTCCCTTTCGGTGACGACACTGTTTTCCGCCTCCAGGAGGATATTCCCCTGATCGTCAACCAACAGCGCTCCAAAGGGGTGGTTGCCATGTTCTCTGGCTTGTCGAGCTAACTCCACTGCCCGTTGCAGGTAAGGCAGATGTCGATCAAGATCCGGTTCCTCACCTTGATGCTGATTCATGACACTTGTCCTGGAGAGATCTGGCGAAAAGGCAATTCTACTGTACGCATTATACCATTGAGTGCTTTGAACCCGCTTAGCTTATATCAGGTAGAAAATATCGGTGGAGAAACGGCAAAATCTTGACAAATCACAGGGATTTTGTGATTGCGCCCTTTTTTCTTCTTTGATAGCAGACTATCTAAGAATATGTTACGAACCCAAGAAGCTCATTCCGATTCGAGCACCTGTCACGAATTCGTGGATGGTCCCTTCACAACGCCACGGTAGGGAGGTATGTTTTTCCCAGGCTGCCCAGGTATCGGGCATTCACTCCACCATTTCAACTACAGGACACCCTTATCCTCTATTTAGCAACTGCGACAAAAATCAATTCGAGCTTCACCTCGTCGGCTACACTGGCAACAAAGGGCACATTGGGAACAACCAGGTTGAAGTCCGAGCGGCGGATTGTGGCAGTGGCACTACCGCTGAGGCGGGTTGGGCTCTCGGCAACCACGGTGACTTCAAAGGTTACCGGTTGGGTAACTTCGCGAATCGTCAGATCTCCGGTCAGGCGGAAGGTGTAAGTTTTGCCGACCTCACCGCTGCCGTTCAAGCCTTCGATGGTTGTAGGCGTAAAGAGAATGTACTCATAAGCATCCGTCTGGAGAATTCGATTGCGAATGGCGGAATTACGACGTTCATCATCGGTCGCAAAGCCGCGTGCATTAATCTGGATTGGGCTGACTTTGGATTGGGAGAGTTCAACCGTATTGACGACGATTTCGCCTGTGACCAGATTTGTCTCTCCAATGACATCTTTGGGGCTGCCGCGTAAGATTTCAAAAATCGTGAAGCGCGCCAGAGTCTCCGTCGAAACAATTTGAAAGACGATTTCGTCACCACTCTGGGTTTGAGAGGCGGAGGAAGTCTGTTCGGGCAGCGGGTAAGGGCTCTCAACCGCTTGTTCCAGTGTAGCTGAAGCTGGCTCGGTTTCGCCTGGGCCCGGGTAAGCGTTCTCCATCTCTGAAGATGAGGTTTCTGGCTCATTTACTGCAACAGTTATCGGAGCCGCAGGGGTGCTGGGTGGTAAAGTAGGTCCCAGGACAGATTGAACCAGGGCATAACCAACGATAGTCAGCACAGCAATTGCGAGCAAGAAGAAGATCGTTGTTTTTCGTTTCATCATAAACCTTTTAGCCTCGCAGATATATTGGATATAATTTGTCATATTGTAATCGCTCAAGCGCGTACAAACGCTTCCCCCTGCCAACTCTCAATAAATATTAATCTTTTTACGCTGCCAAAACTCAATCCGGCAAGATTGTCTCGGCTTTAGCCTGATGGCGACTCCTGATCAATAGATTCTTCGAGATCCCCTTTGCGCCGCCGATAATATTTTCCTTTTTCTTGATACATCATGTTGTCTGCCTGGACGATCAACTTCTGGAGGGATAATTCGGAATTGGTGATTGCTCTTCCGATGGACAAACTCAAGGAGGGCGCCTGCGTATGATATTTGTTGTTCAAGTCCATCAAATTCCGAATCCGTTCAACGAGATGGGCGGTCTTTCGCTCCCCACACCCTGGTAAGAGAATGATAAATTCATCGCCTCCTATGCGGGCAAGGATGTTGTTCTCATCAATGGCTTTCTGCAAGACTTCTGCAGCGCGCCGAATCAGGTCATCTCCTGCCTGATGACCGTACGTGTCATTGACTGCTTTCAAGCCATTAATGTCCGCAACGATCACACCGCTTGGATAAACGGGACTCTGTTCCCATTCCCGCAGGGTTTGCTCGAAAAACATGCGGTTATATAAACCGGTCAACACATCATGGCTGCCGAGATAACGTAAATAATCCTCAGCTTTCTTGCGCGCTGTAATGTCTTGCAGGGAGACCAGCACCCATTTGAACGTATTTTCATAGCCAGGCATAATGCGCACTTCTATATGCACCTGAATCGCTTCCCCATCCAACGCATAGTTAACTCCCTGCCGTTCATAGACAGTAACCCCATTCCACAAATCCTCAAGTTCCTTGGCAAAATGAAGGGACATCTCATCGCGGAAAACCCTGTCTAAATTCGCGATCAATTCCTCTTTGCTGCGCGCTTTGAATAAGTCAAGCGTTTTTTGGTTGACATTGACAACGCGGATGAGTCCCATACAATGTCTGACAAAATCAGGGTTGCGTGTCAGATAGGGTTGGATTTTCCTGATCCCCTGGGCGCGAAGCTGGTCAAGAGCGACTTTGATTCCACTCCAGTCCTCCTCCCAAAGAGAAATCGGAGAATGTTCGAATAGCGCCTGAAAACGGCGCTCCGCTTCTTTACGTTGGGTTATATCTTCCAGGGTAATCAATACGTGATCCCAACGGTCAAGCGATTGAGGAGCGATCGATAGATGCAGTCGAACCTCAATCGGGGCTCCTCTCAGGGTATAATTAATTCCCTCCCCCGTCCAATAGGTGTTCCCTTCCCAGAGCGTCAATAACTCTTGCTGAAAATGGATGCGCATCTGATCGCGAAACACCCTGTCTAGATTTGCCAGCAATTCTTCTTCCGACTGGGCGTGAAACAGCTCTAAAGTTTTGCGGTTTACGCGACGCACAACGATTCCGTTCATGCAATGATCAATAAACTGCGGATGCGCAGTAAAATAATCCTGCAAAGAGGTAACCCCTTGCGAACGCAAATCATCAAAGGCAACTTTTATGGCGCTAAAATCTTCTTCCCAAAGGGAAATGGGGGCATATTCAAACATAATCGATTCACTTTCTAAGTAGTTCATGTGCACCCTCGTGCTTAACTGATATACGATTTTTCGTCATCCTGCATTCGACGGGCGAGCGGTGGGAATGAAGAATGAACCTGAGAGTAAGGGTGAAGATCCACACATTGATTGGGTATTAATCTCTAAATGGATTATACCCTTTCGACAGGTAGTTTTAATCTGCGAACTTATGAATAGCGTTCATAGACAAATGGCTAAAGGAACTTTGTCATCCATACAGGGAGATATTCATATTGAGCCACAGACGAATTGAGAAATTCTGGAACAGGGCAGTTGCTCGAAGAACAAACGCTTTCACTATAAAAGAGAGAGCTGCAGATAAAATCCCAGCAATGAATCACTTCAAGAAAGATTTTCTAATTGCACCAGCTTCAAGAAAGCTTCATGAATTCGCCCATTATCCGCCAAAACGGTATGCCCCAAGGGGTCAAACCGTCTCCCATCGATCTGGGTCACCATTCCCCCAGCTTCGCGGACAATACAGGCACCAGCATCAATATCCCAGGGGTGAAGATGTAATTCCCAATAGCCATCGATCCGTCCAGCGGCGACATCGCACAGCCCCAGGGCAGCCACCCCACTACAATAAACGGCAAAGGCGTTTTTCACTGCCCGACCCCATTGCACAAGGTTATCTCGCTCAGAAGTCCAGGCATCATACGGAAACCCGGAGCCAAGCAATGCTTTATCAATCTGATCAACCTCAGAGACGTGAATAGGCGCTCCGTTCAAGGTGGCGCCTCTTCCTTTACACGCAGCAAACAATTCACCGGTCATTGGTTGATAAATAACGCCAACCACTGCTTCATCATCGACCACCAAACCAATGGAGACAGCAAAAACGGGAATGCAACGCACATAGTTGGTTGTACCATCAATCGGATCAACCACCCAATAGCCCGCCTGGCTTTCTTCTCGATGACCTTCCTCCCCCAGAAAGCCATACTGCGGGAACTCTTTTTGCAAGCGCATGGCAATGATCTGTTCTGTTTGCCCATCCAGCTCGGTTACGACTTCAATAGCGCTTTTATAGCGCAGGGCATTGGCTTTACCGTAATGCTGTCGTAAAAATTCCCCCGCTTCAAGGGCAGCTTCGATGGCAGCGTTGAGTTCACGATCCATATTGTTATCCTGGGCAAGTTATTGGTTTGATGACAAGGCTATTTGTTTTTCATGGTCAAGGGAGTTCCCTCCCTTGAAGCAGTTACAAATAGCAAGCTGTCTGCCAGCATCGGAGTATTTTAATCCATAAATGACCCGCCGTTGACGTTAATGCTTTCCCCGGTGATAAAGTCAGACGCCGCTGAAGCTAAGAACAAAGCCACCTTCGCTACATCCTCTGCGGTTTCCAGACGCCCCAGTGGTGTGTCATCGATATAAAGCTGACGAACGTCCTGCGGTTTTACACCTCGCAAATTTGCTTCCCACTCCACTTCGCGGGCTTGCATACTGGTTGCCACATAGCCGGGACAGATGGCATTCACCGTGATTCCCTGGCGAGCCAACTCGCCGGCCATCGCCTGCGTCAAGCCCACCACTGCAAACTTGGAGGCGACATAATGCGCCAGAAAGGGGGCATTGCCGCGTTTGCCTGCCATGCTGGCAATGTTGATAATCTTCCCTCTTAAACCGCTGGTGGCATCCGGGTTTTGCTTTAGCATCTGGCGTACAACCACTTGCGAACACAAAAAAGAGCCTTTGGCGTTCACATTCATGTTAAAATCCCAATCTTGCTCGGTAAGATCGACAAAGCGGTTCATCGTGCTTACGCCGGCATTATTTACCCAGATATCAATATGTCCCCATCGCTCAACGATCAGATCAACCACGGCCTGGCATTCATCCTGGCGGGTTACATCCAGTTTCAGGGCAATGGCCTCCCCGCCGCTTTGCTTGATTTCATTGGCAACGTTATTTGCCCATTCCCAATTGACATCGGTAACCGCCACGCGACTGCCTGCTTTGGCAAAGGCTGTGGCAATTGCCTTCCCAATTTCAGAGCCGGCGCCAGTTAGAACACTGACCTTTAGTTGTAATTCTTTGCTCATCCGAAACCTCGTAATCTTAAGGAGAAATGCTTTGTTATAGCCTGGTCAGGCATTGATTATAAACCGAAGATGAATGGATTCCAGGTTGTTTCTGCGGTGAGAAGAAGGTTGGATGTAAACAATCAGATTATCATAACCCCACTAATTCTAATCTCAGACATCTGATTTATTATGTATCAATAAATGATCTGATAGTTTATGCATCAGTTCCTTTGTGTGCTCATATAAATCCCGAAAGATATGATAATAGAAATCATACTGTGGGCTTAACTCATCATTAGGAGAAACAGTCTCTCTAATTTTGACCCATCTTTTTATTTCCCTTAACTCTTTGAATAGACCAATTCCCTGACCTGCCAGGAACGCATCTCCATAACTTGCACCAATTTGTTGAGTCGGCACCTGAAGAGGTATTCTGCAAACATCAGCCGTAATTTGCAACCAGATAGGATTTTTCGTTCCGCCGCCAACTGCAATCACCCGATCAGGAACCACATTCTCATCATTCATTGCTTCCAAATTGTGGCGAATACCATAAGCAACACCTTCTAAGATTGCTCGATAGATGTCACCACGGGTATGCTTTAAACTGAGACCAAAAAGCATTCCTTTAGCATGGGGGTCATGCAGAGGAGTTCGTTCCCCTTCAAAATAGGGGAGTAAGACTAACCCTCTTGCTCCCACTGACGAATGAGCAGCCTGATCGGCTAAGGAGGTAAATGCATTTACTCCACTTTTACTTTCTTCCATTACCTCCGTTTGAGCAAACTGATCTCGAAACCAGGTTGTCAAACTACCAGATGTGGACATTCCTCCCAAAAAAGCAAAGCTGCCTGGCTCTAAGAAGTTCGAACTCCAAAAACGCTGGGTAGGAATCAGATCCTTCGTCTTCATGATAAAGAAGATGCTACTGCCAAACATCAACATCATATCACCGAAATCAGCTACACCGGCGCTCAGTGCTTCGGCAGCGGCATCGGTTGTTCCTGCCACAACAGGAGTCCCAGCTAATAGTCCCGTTTCCTGCGCCGCCAGGGGAGTGACCTCTCCGACCACTTCGCCACTCCAGTAAACTGGAGGAAGAGTTTCTAGCGGTACAATGTATCTAGCAATCTCAGGAATCCATTCCTTCTTGTAAACATCGAACAATGGTGCGTATCCAGCAGCCGTGTAAATATCGATAGAGGGTTTACCGGTAAGCTTATAAACTAAATATGCTTCACTTGTGAGAAACCAGCGTGCTTTTTTGTAAACATCCGGCTCATGATTCTTAATCCAGAGAATTTTCGGTCCAGAAGCCTGAGAACTGAGATGCATGGCACATCGTGAAAATATCTCTTCTTGACCAAGAATATCTTCAAGATAACGGATTTCCTCTGAAGCTCGCGTGTCTATACCATAAAGAATACCGGGCCGCAAGGGATTGCCTTCCCCATCAATAGGTAAAACACAAGAACCAATCGCACTTGTACCTAAAGCTAGTATATTGCGAGGGTTGATTTCAGTTTTCTTCAACAAATTTTGAACAATTATGACAAAGTCATGCCACCAGACCCTTTCAGAATCATGTTCGAAGTAGCCTGGTTTTGGCATATCCATCCCATGGGGTACAGTATGGCTGGCGATTAATTCCCCGTCTGTAGTTACAATCACTCCTTTTGATGAGTATGTTCCAATATCAACGCCAAGCAAATACCCTTTTTCCATTTTTGCCATCCCTTAAATCAAGAAAACACCTTTTTCATAGATTTTCTTACCATCCAGATAGATAGCTCCTTGCTGGCGCATATCCTTAACTATGTCCCAATGAATAGCCGAAGAATTTGTTCCACCCGTCTGAGGGTAAGCTCTTCCCAACGCAATATGAATCGTGCCGCCAATTTTTTCATCCAAAAGGATATCTTTACAAAATAGCTTGAGATAAGGGTTGGTACCAAATGCAAACTCGCCTATACGGCTTGCGCCTTCATCGGTTTTAAGAATCGAATGTAAATAATCCTGATTGGTTGAAGATGTTGCTTCTACTAACTTTCCATGTTCCCAACGCAAACAGATATTGTGCATCAACCTTCCTCCCAGTACGCCTGGATAATCAAAGGTAATCACCCCATGAACAGAATGCTCGTCTGGAGAAGTGGCGATTTCTCCATCCGGCATATTCATGCGTCCATCAGCCACCTCCCAAAGCCGGCCTGCTACTGAGAACTCAATATCTGTTCCTTTGCCGATAATTTTTATTTTAGAGCCTTTGTTCAGGAATTCCGCCCAGCGCTTCCATTCACGGCTCTCTTTTTCCCAGTCCAATAAACATGCCTCAAAGAACATGTCGGTAATCGTCTCTTCATCAACACCAGCTTGTTGGGCTAAAGCAAAATTTGGAACCCGAAGAAGGCACCATCGCGTTTTCTGCCAGCGCAAAGTCGATACCTTTCCAAGCGTCTTCCGCCACCGTGCAACACGCTCGGCTGGTATATCCCAAAACACATCCAGGTTGTAGGCTCCCCGCAGGCCAAAATAAACATCGGCCCATTCCATGCCATAAGCTTCAATTTCAGGAAGCCAGTCAATTTGAGTCTCGTTGCCATATTTAAGTAATAGACGATTTAATTCTTCAGATAAGAATTGTACCTGTACAAAAGCACCCTGTTCAATACAAGCCCGATAGAGAGTGTACACCAAAGGGTAGGTCTCTTTTTCTCCATAGGCAATCATTACTTTTTCTCCCCTCTGAACAGCCAATGAATAATTTACCAGAAGGTCTGCGAGTTGATCCCAACGTTTATCCATAGATTATCCTTTCGATGCTTTCAGCCTGGTTAAGTAATTAACGATGAAGATCACGATCAATAACAACCCCCAAGCAAAATCCTTGAAGAACGAACTTCCCCGAATCCCTGCCAATTGCATTGTAAACCCAGAAGAAAGGACTTGTAGAATAAGAACTGCAATGAATACATCAACCACACTTCCAAAACCTGGTACCACTCCAGCCAAGACAGCAATCAATATAGTGAGTAATACATAAGTTGTCGTTCCATATTCATAAGCTGCGGACATTGTTCTCCCCATAATAAGAATCCCTGTAATGGAAGAGAGAACACCACTCAAAGCATACACTTGCAATAATATTTTGCGAGTATCAATACCGCTAAAATTTGCCGCTACAGGATTAGTTCCTAACAATCTCACCTTTAATCCAAAAGAAGTTTGATTGAGAATAATATACATTAGAACCACAAGCAAGAAAAATATAATAAAGGGAATTGGTATCCCAATCAAACTTTTACTGCCAAGTATCGAGACTTGCTCTGGGAATCCTGTGACGGTTGTTCCTCCAGTTAATCCTGTAGATATCCCCGTGAAAAAGGTCATTGTCGCTAAAGTTGCCAAAATTGGTGGAACGCGAACATAGCCAATTAAGAATCCATTTAACAGGCCGCTGATCAACCCTACTGTTAGAACAATGAGTAAGGCAATTAGCAACGATATCCAAATTTGAGCTTCTGGTGCCTCTTTTGGAACAAATTTGACCAAATATAAACCAGCTAAAACAGCAGCCATATTGGATGTTGCATTGATAGATAAGTTAATTCCACCTGTTAAAATCGTTATCATCATGGCAAGCGCAAGGACACCAATCTCAGGCAATTGAAAACCCATCGACGAGATATTTCGCGCTGTTAAGAATTTCTTTTCCGTCATAGAAAAGAAAGTAAATAAAACCACAAATACAATCACCAACAGAATTGTTTGTCGATTACGGCTTAAGAATGAAAAAGCCGTTCGCCTCTCTGTAAAAGACTTTAATGATTTCGAATCAGTTTCTATGTTCATAACAGTTCCACAGATAGTAGCAAACTAAGATTATGTAATCTGGCCTTGTCTTCGTTCCCTTAGCGTTCGTAGAGAAGGTATTGCGGTAAAGAGAATAAGAATAATTCCCAACACTAAGCGCTGCCATTCCACCTCAATGCCGGTCAAAATCAAAGCTCGGTTGATCAATTGGATCAACAATACACCCAACGTTGTACCGATTACCGATCCACTACCTCCAGTTATGGCTGCTCCTCCCAAAATAATTGCAGCCAAGACATCTAAAGGTTGAGTAATAAACAAGACCGGGTTGAAATATCGGCTTAAGAAGCCTTGAGTTACCCCTGCTATGGCTGAGAAAACACCCATGATAACAAATAGAACTAAGTAAATACGATTTACGTTAAACCCTGTGCGAATAGCTACTTCACGATTGCCACCTATCGCAAAAACGCCTCGCCCTAATGTTGTATATTTGAGCATCCACCAGATCAATCCACCTAGAATTACAACGTAGAGGAATGACTCATGTAAACCAATGGTGCCCACATTTGGGTCTTGAGAAGTAATAATAAATCGAGCGTAATAACCCACAGTACCTTTTGGTAAATCAAAGTTTGCTGTAGCCCCTACAAAAAACAAGGTAAAACCATACCACATTGTAAATGTTGCTAAGCTAACATCAAACACAGGCAGTTTAAAACGCGTCACCAAAATTCCGTTGAGCAAACCAGCTAATGCCCCTAAGAGACAGGCAAGAACAAAGTACAAAAAGATTCCACCCTGATAACCTCGTCCTATGAGAAACATATGGACAGTATAAGAAGACATTGCTGCAATTGCGACGAATGAAATGTCAATGCCCCCCGCAATGATAATCGGTAGGAGACCGTAAGCCATAATAAAATAAACAATCGAAGCTCGAATAATATCAAAGAGGGTTGCCAACGAATAAAAAGCGGGGTTAATCAAACCAATAACCAGCGAGAGGACAACTAAAATGACAAAGATAACAAATTCATTAGAGCTAATAACCTTGCGAAGCATTTCATTCCTCTCAGTTCAAATAAACATCTTGCGATTCAGCAACCAATGCTCTACTCAATTGATCTTCGGAAATCGCAGTACGTTGAAACTCTTCTACGATTCTCCCATTACGCATTAAGAGAATCCGATGACAGGTTTGTAACAATTCTGGAAGATCGTCAGAGATCAACAAAATTCCAATTCCTTGGGCAGCGATCTCGCGTATCAATTGATGGATCTCCGCTTTTGATCCCACATCTACCCCTACTGTTGGCCCATTTAAAATCAATATTTTCGGCTGACTGGCAAGCCATTTCGCTAAAACTACTCGTTGTTGATTTCCACCTGATAGACTCTCAACGGGTAAGTCAGTAGAAGGCGTCTTAATCTCAAGCTGCTTAACCCATTTATCTTGTGTTTGTCGAGCTTGTCTAAAATTAATAAACCCTAAAGATACTACCAAACGATCGATTACAGTGGCAAGCAAATTATTTCCAATAGATTGAGGGAGAAACAGACCTTGAGTAATACGATCATCAGGAAGGTAGGCGATACCATATCTCAGAGCATCAGCAATCTGGCGAATCACCACTTCTTTGCCCTCGATGTAAATTTTCCCCTCATCTGCAGGTAACTCTCCAAAAAGGCTGAGAGCCAATTCCGTTCGTCCTGACCCAAGCAAGCCAGTAATACCCAAGATTTCCTTCGGCATTAATTCAAATGAAACATCCGAAAAAAAGCCTTTCAACCCAAGATGATCCACTTTTAGCAGCGGCGTTTGTGAAACCGTAACCTCCGGAAGCGCAATTTGGGTGGTATCTATCTCTCGCCCAGTCATATAAAATTCCATTTTCTTAATATCCAACCCCTGGGCATCCTGATCCATCACTTTTTTCCCATTCCGAAAAATGATCGTTCGATCAGCAATTTCGATTATTTCATTGAGTTTATGACTGACAAATAAAGTGGATATTCCCTGTTCTTTTAGTTCATGAATGACCCGAAACAAAGCATCTATCTCTCTACGAGTTAGAGCAGTAGTAGGCTCATCCATAATGATGATTCTGGCTTTGGCTAAAATTGCTTTGATAATGGCAATTAATTGGCGATCCGCAGTTGAGAGTTTTCCAACAATTACGTCTAGCGGCAGAGATACATTGATTTTCCGTAAGCCTTCCTCTGCAATGGAGTAAATTTCTTTCCAATTGATAAGTTTCTTACCCACTGCCAATTGTTCATTAATCGCAATATTTTCTGCCACCGATAAATTCGGAAACAAGGAGAAATCCTGATAAATAACCTGGATTCCTTCACGAATAGCCTCAATTGGGGTGAGCTTCTTATAATGGTGCCCATTTACATAAATGTCTCCCTCATCAGGGGTATAAACGCCAGAAATAATCTTGATCATGGTAGATTTGCCTGAGCCGTTCTCCCCCACCAAACAACAAGTCTCCCCTTTATGAATAGCTAAACTGACGTCATCTAAGGCAATCACTCCACCAAAACGTTTATAGATATGTTCTACGCGTAAGACTTCGTCACTCATTGAGCTAATCCAAAGCACATTTTTCTAAGAATGAACCAGATCATAACAAGATGGACGGCTGAATATGTCAGCCGTCCATAAAAGTTATCCATGATTTAGAAGGGATAATCGTCCATATTATTGGCGTCCATCTTGATCCAAGCTGCGCCATAAATTACAGGAACACCATTAGGACCAATGACAAGTTTGATACTCTCATAACCCGGGACGCCTAAATCCATGCCATCAACAATTTGTTCGCCTTTGAGAACTTTATAGGCAACTACGTTGCAAGCATATCCAGCTGTGGCAGGATCCCAAGCCATCGCTAAGTCAACAGCTCCTGTCTTCAGAAGTTCACCCGCATAAGAGGGAATACTTGTTCCAACGACTGCAATTTGGTCTTGCAAACCAGCTTCTTCGATAGCCCTGCCGGCTCCAACCACGTCTCCGGCTGCCGAACCAAGTACTCCCTTTATATCGGGATGAGTCTTGAGAATATCTTTCATCGTGTTGTACGCAACTTCCTGATCTTCCTTGGACTCATATTTGCCAATGAACTCTAAATTGGGATAATTCTTTTCAGCATAGGCTTTTGCACAATCCTGCCACTCATTGTGCGAGGCATTTGTTAGGGATCCGACAAATTGAATATATTTGCCTTCTTCACCCATGCGGCTAGCCATTTCCTTCATCATCTCTTCGCCATATGAGCAGTTATCAAACGCCTCGACATCATAGTGCAATGTACCTTCCTTGGCAGTAGCTGCTTCATGCCCGACTACAATGATGCCCGCATCCATGGCTTTCTTTTGAGCTGGTTCGTTTTCTGGGACACCATAAGGAACATTACAAATTGCATCGACTCCCTGGGCAATCAAATTCTCAATCATCGCCACTTGAGCGGCTGAGTCCACCTGGGAGGGACCATCCATAAATGCCTTGACTTTATAGTCTTCCCCAAATTGGAGCACGCCCTCTTCAAGTCGCTTGAACCAGTTGAAAGCTATCGACTTCACTACCGTTGCAAAGACCAACTCCTGTTCTTCAACTGGCGCTTCTGTTTGCTCTGGTGCTTCTGGTTGTGGTGCCTCGGTTGCTGCAGGTGCTTCTGTCTGAGAGGGTTGTTCTTGTGGTGCGGCTTGTGGGGCACAAGCCACTACCAAACTCAACACAACTAAAATTGATAAGATTGTTAGGGCTCTTCTCATTTTTTACTCCTTTGCTCTTATAAAAATTAGGGAAATGGATTGATCATGAGGGATTTTTTAACCTACTATATTCTTTCCATTTGCACCTCCTCCGTATATTGAAATTCGTCCTTTTTCTCGCTGGCTACCATTACCTCGATCCCCGACTTTCGTAATCGTGAAACCCACGTTGCATCCAACTTCTCATCAGTGATCAAGGTATTAATTACGCTCAAGGGTGCGATTGCCGTAAAGGCAATCCGCCCAAATTTGCTGGAATCGGCGACCAGAATCACCCGTTTGGCATTCTTGATCATGACCTGCTTAACCAAGGTGTCTTCCAGGTTGTACTCGGTCAAACCAGCTTCCAAATCCACGCCGGCGGCACCCAGAAAGAGTTTATCTACATAAAAATCGCGCAAAGCACGTTCAGCAAGATGTCCCACCATCGAGAGCTCCATCGGTCGGACAATCCCGCCGGTGAGAATCAAGCGAATGTTCGGGTTTTCAGCTAAGAGACTGGCAATTTGTAAGCACGGGGTGATAACCGTTAGATTTTGTTTATCGACTAACTGACGGGCGATTTCCAGGGTAGTCGTTCCCACATCCAGGATAATACTATCCCCATTTTCGATTAAGGAAACGGCAGCTTTGGCAATTTGCTGTTTGGCAGGCAGATTTTCGACCGCGCGGGTCACAAAGGGGGGTTCATAGCTCCGTCCGCGATCCAGGACTGCCCCGCCATGCACCCGGCGCAACAACCCTTTGCGCTCCAGGGCATCGAGGTCACGGCGGATGGTCATTTCAGAGACCTGAAAGCGGTCAACCAGTTCGTTCACCGTGATTGAACCGCGCTGTTCGAGGGTCTCTAAAATAATCTGGTGCCGTTCTTCCGAAAGATAACCGCTCATGCTCTTGTTATAATATGTTTGGAATTGTTTATATATTATAATAATCTTGTTTGATTGTCAAGTTAATACCGCTAAATTTTGCTCATAACATGCCATTTTATGTTTGCTTATTGACAATTTAACATATATTCTATACAATACAATCACATATTAACATTATCTCATCTTTGTTGTTACAGAGGAGGATTTACCTCATGTCCTGGCTTGAAGACCTGTTTGGCACCCCCAAACCGATTATTGCCATGTGTCATTTGATTGCCCTACCCGGTGATCCAGCTTATGATCCCCAAAAGGGGATGGATTTCGTGGTAGAACGCGCTGCCGCCGACCTGCGGGCATTGCAACAGGGCGGCGTTGATGCGGTGATGTTCTCCAATGAAGCCAGCATCCCCTACCTCACCCAAACTGAACGCATTACCGCTGTCGCCATGGCGCGTATCATCGGTGAATTAAAAAGCCAGATTCGCGTCCCCTTCGGTGTCAATGTACTCTGGGACGCCGAAGCCTCGGTTGATCTGGCGGTTGCAACTGGCGCAAAATTTATTCGCGAGATCTTCAGCGGAGTCTATGGTTCGGATTTTGGACTGTGGAATACCAACGCTGGCGCAACGGTGCGACACCTGCACCGCCTGGGTGGAAAGGACATCAAGCTCCTCTTTAACATCGTCCCTGAAGCAGCTGCCTATCTCGGCAACCGCGATATCGCCGATATCGCCCGTTCGACAGTCTTCAACTGTCAGCCAGACGCCCTGCTCGTCTCTGGACTGACCGCCGGGCAGGAGACCTCAACGGCTGTCCTGCAGCGGGTCAAAGAAGCAGTCGGGAAGACGCCCGTCTTTGCCAATACCGGCGTCCGTTTAGAAAATATCGAAGCCCAACTTCACATCGCTGATGGGGCGATCGTCGGGACAACCTTCAAACGGGATGGCTATATCTGGAACGAAGTAGATAGCGAACGTGTGCGGGTGTTTATGGAGAAAGTACGCCAGATTCGCGGCCAATAATCACCTCCAGCGCGTTCGATAAGCTTGCCAGAATTGCAAATCACCCGCCACCAAGACGGAGGGCTCACAACTTTGTGTAAACCTGCGGGTGCGCTTTTGTGTCTCTGCTCCTGAGAACGCTGGCGACAGATTTCTCGCCCGGCAGTCAACCCACTCCCTTGCAACGAGCCAATCATCCGAACAGGGCCGAGGTCTAACTTTGCCCTTGACCGATCTCAGCCAAAAAATTGCGCGCCAGTTGACGCACCTGTGCGGCATTGCTGCATCTGAGTGCCTTTTGCGCCAAAAAACAAGCGGCATTCCGATCAATCTTTCGTAAAATCGCTTTCTGCTGCGGGATACTATTGGGATTCATACTCAACTCATCCGTCTCTAAACCCACCAGCAGCGGCAACGCTTCGGGTTCACCCGCTACCTCTCCGCACACAGTTACCCGTTTTCCGCGTTTATGAGCCGCCTCGACAACCTGTTGGATCTGGCATAAGATCGCCGGATGTAAGGCATCGTGATAGGCTTCCAAAGCAACATTGCCGCGCTCTGCCGCAAGGGTATATTGGGTGAGATCATTCGTACCCACGCTGAAAAAATCCACTTGCGTGGCAAACTGAGGCGCCAGGATCACTGCTGCGGGCGTTTCAACCATGATACCAATGGAGATGGGGTAGCGATGAGGCACACCTGCCTGGGATAGTTCTTCATGCGCCTGAAGCAGGAGTTGCTGAACCTGCTCGAACTCCTCCAGGGTGGCAATCATGGGGAGTAAAAGGCTGATCGGATACGGGTCGGCAGCGCGCAAAATTGCTCGGATTTGGGTTAAGAACAACTCCGGGTAGCGCAGGCTTACCCGGATGCCGCGCAAACCCAGGTAAGGGTTGGCTTCAGCAGGTAGAGAGAGGTAGGCTGGCAATTTATCCCCCCCGACATCCAAGGTGCGGACAACCACCGTATAGGGTTTCAGGATTTCAGCAAGTTGACAATAGACCTGAAGCTGTTCCGACTCCGCCGGTGGAGTAGAGCGATTTTGGTATAAAAATTCGGTGCGCAAAACACCAATCCCCTCTGCCCCGCTCTGTGCAGCCAGGCGACCTTCGACCAGACTGCCAACATTTGCCAGCATCTCAAGACGAAAACCATCCTTCGTTTGGGCAGGGATTTGGGCAGTTTGCAAGAGGTGGTGGCGAGCGCTTTTCCACTTCTGAGCCTTCTCTTCAAGATCGGCTCTCACTTGCGGAGTTGGTTTCAGCCAGAGCAATCCGCAGGTGGCATCCATCCCGACCCAATCGCCATCGCTCAAACCCAGAGCAAAGATATCCACTCCCCCAACAGCAGGTATCCCTAAGCCTCGTAACAAAATTGCGCTGTGAGAGGTCGCGCCGCCTCCCATCAGGATCACGCCACGCACCGTTTGGGGATCAAGCTCAGCAACCTGATTCGGGGTCAATTCCTCAGCAGCCAGGATAGCCGCCTCGGTCAAATGAATTTTTTCTGCTTCATTCCCGCTTAGATGCGTTAAGACCAGCCTGGAGACATCGAAAATATCCAAAGCACGCTGGCGCAAATAGGGGTCATCGGCCTCCTGGAGAGACGTTGCGATTTGCTCACAGGCCTGTTTCCAGGCCTGAAAGGCACTCACATTACCCTCAAAAACAAGCTGACGGACACGGTCTATCAGGGTAGGATCGCGTAAGAAGAGTTTTTGAGCCTGGAAGATTGCAGCTTTGTCATCCCCCAGCTGATTTTTGAGACGCTCATAGCGCACTTGCAGATCGCCTTCCACCTTTTGAAGCGCAATCTGCAGGCGTTGCCATTCCTCAGTGGGAGAAACGACCGAAGAAGGGCGGGTTTCAACCAGTGAAGGGCGCCAAAACACCAGTGGAGCAACGGCAATGCCCTCCGCAATCGGAATGGCGGTAATGGTGTTCAGTTCGTGTTCTATTGGTTGGGAGACTTCGCTCCTTCCTACCGCTTGGGATAACAAAGGTGTTTCTTCAGCGGCGGCCGCTCTACCCCAGCCAGCGATCAAAACTTGAAGAGCAGCCAGTACATCACCAGCCTGCCGTCCGCGGGCTGTGATTTGTAAACGATGCCCTTGAGTTGCACCGAGAGTCAGCAAGGCATTTAAGCTCACCGCTTCTACGTTCGCTGTGTGACGGTCCAGGTTGGCTATCCAAACCCGGGCGTCATACTGCGAAACCGTCTGGATCAATTGGGTCGCCGGGCGGGCATGCAGGCCATGGGGGTTGTTCAAACGCACAATGATCGAATGTTGCTCTGCGTCCGATGGTTCGGCAACCGAAGTTTGAGATGGGAAGGGCGTTTCAGTTAAAAATCCGAGGTGGGACTGCTTGGAAGTCAAGGCATATTGGGCTTCTTCGCAGAGCCGATTCAAATCATCGGTCAGGCTCAATTGAGCTGCTACGGCAAGCGCCCCTTCGACCAGCGCAGCCGGGCAAAGGCGCACCTTTTGACGTTCTTCTTCGGTCATGAAATCCAGGGCAAGTTCAGCGCTTAAAACAGCGCTACCCAGGTCCATGAGCACCAGCACCCCAGAATCGGAGAATACAGAGCGAATTGCCTGCACAATCTCGAGGGCATCCGTGCCGATCTCCTGATGCGCCTCTCCAACCCCCGCCGCAAAGGCAATCTGCGCCTGGGACGGCGCAACCTGACGAATCATTTGCGTCAATCCTTCAGCGATCTTTCGGCTATGCGAAACTATCACCAGGCCAATCAAGCGCTTTCTCGCTCCGAAAACATCCTTCTAGTCGATCCCCGACCAACTGTCCGCAGCCGCTTGAAGTAGATAGTAAGCGGATGTCGCGCCGGGGTCTTGATGACCGGCGCTGCGTTCACCCAAATAGCTTGCCCGCCCCTTACGGGCAACGAGGGGAATTGTCTCTTTCATTCCCTGTTCCGCCGCCTGGGCGGCCGCCTGAAGCGCTTCCGCAAAGGGTTTGCCATTCACCAAAGAAGCGCGTAAAGCAACCACCGCCGGTGCAAGGGCATCCAGCATAGTCTTGTCACCGGGTTCTGCCTTGCCGCGTTGTTGCACTCCTTGCACCGCCGCCTCCAATGCAATTGCCCATTCCTCAGCCGAAACCTCTCCCTTGCCGGCCAATTTCGTCGCCATTTGGAGAAAAAATGTCCCATAGAGGGGACCAGCGGCGCCTCCTACGGTTGAGATCAGTGTCATGGCAACCAGTTTGAGCAATGCCCCACAATCGCCGGGGTCTCCTGGGCTAATTTTTGCAAAACGGCTTGAAAGCCGCGATCCATATTTGCGCCGTGATCGGCATCCCCAATAGCAGCGTCTAACTCGACTAAATAATCCCGCTGTTCAGCAATCACGTGCGCACAGCGTTCGATCCAGTGGAGGAAATCTGTTGTGGTCAACATTTTCGCCCTGCGAAGGTAAAGCTATCCCCAACGAAGCGCTGGAGTCCGCACGGGTGCATCCCAGAAGCGCCGCAATTCTTCGTCCATTTTCAGCAGGGTAATGGAACAGCCCGCCATCTCCAGACTGGTGATGTAGGGACCAATCAGGTTTCTCACCACTCTCAAGCCGTGTTGCTCGGCAATCCGATGGGCTTTGCGATAAGCGATATAGAGTTCAATCAGCGGTGTCCCGCCCATGCTATTCACAAAGAGCAAGACCTCATCACCAGCTTTAAATGGCAGGTCATTCAGGATGGGCTCCATTAACATTTCAACGATTTCATCAGCGCTCTTGAGCGGCAGCCGCGTCCGACCGGGTTCACCATGGATGCCAATACCTATTTCCATTTGGTCTTCGGGCAGGTCAAACGTTGGTTTACCCACATGCGGAACCGTACAGGAAGTCAACGCCATTCCCATACTGCGCCCCCAGCCATTCACTTTACGGCACAAATCGGCTAACTGGGCAAGGGAATAACCGGCTTCGGCAGCTCCGCCGCAAATTTTCTCGGCTAGCACGGTCGTCCCCACCCCTCGCCTTCCGGCGGTGTAGAGGCTGTTCTCGACCGCCACATCGTCATCAATAATGACACTTTGCACCTCAATCCCTTCTGCCATCGCCAGATCAGCCGCCATCTCAAAGTTCATCACATCGCCGGTGTAGTTCTTGACAATGAATAAAACCCCGCTTCCGCTATGGACAGCCCTGGCGGCTTCCAGCATCTGGTCGGGAGTCGGAGAAGTAAAAACTGCACCAGGACAGGCAGCATCCAACATGCCATAGCCCACAAAACCGCCGTGCATTGGTTCATGTCCTGAACCACCTCCTGAAACAATCGCCACTTTACCTGGGCGAGGGGAATCGGCGCGGTAGATAAAATGAGGGTCAAAATGCACCCTGACCAAATCCGCATGGGCTAAGGCTATCCCTTCCAGCTCCTCGCGCACCACATTCTCAGGATGGTTGATTAACTTTTTCATCGCAAGCCTCCGGATAAAACCAAGGGTGATCTCTTGTATTATAACGTGAGAGGGGATTTCCCAAGGAAAGGCTCGCCAGAGCGTTTAATTTGTTATAATCCGCATCGCCTTGAGATAAGGACATTTTGTGTCAGGAGTGAAATGGTGTATCCAACCCCACCCGAAATTGAACGAATTCTTGTCACCCAGGAACAGATCGAACAACGGGTTGCTGAACTTGCCCGGCAAATCAACCAGGATTATGCGTCCGTTGAACGACTGTATATTATCGGAATTCTGAAGGGTGCATTTATCTTTCTCGCAGACCTCACCCGCCATCTTACCATCCCCCATGCAGTAGATTTTATGGCTCTTTCCAGCTACGGAAAAACGACCGTATCGGGGGCGGTGCGAATCCTGATGGATGTACGCGAGCCCCTCGAAGGGCAGCACGTGTTAATTGTCGAAGACATCGTCGACTCTGGCCATACCCTGAACTATCTAACGCACCTTATCAACAACCGCAAACCGGCTTCTTTACGCACCTGTGTCCTGGTGCGCAAACAACGGAATGGCATTGATGTCACCGTAGACTATCTCGGTTTCACCATCCCCGATGTATGGGTGGTCGGTTACGGCCTGGACTACGCCGACCGGTTCCGCACCTTACCTTACGTGGCAGAACTCAAGCGAGAAGTTTACAGTGCAAGATAGGTAATGGTATGAGCAAATTAGAACACATTAACAGCGAGGCTTTTGAGAGCCAGGTTCTCAAAGCTTCTGCTTCTGTCCTGGTGGATTTTACAGCGGTTTGGTGTGGACCCTGTAAGATGTTAGAACCTGTCCTCGAAGACCTTGCCAATCTATGGGCTGGTCAGGTGCGGATCTTCAAAGTGGATGTGGATCAAAACCCTGAACTTGCCATGCAATATAACGTGATGGGTGTTCCGACCTTGATGTTATTTCAGGGGGGCAAAGTAGTAGAGCGTCTTAGTGGTTATCAAGCGAAAGATCGTTTGATTAAGGCGCTCCAGCCCCATCTAACTACCCCGACCAGTCGGTAGCTGTCTGGCCGATTCTATGGATCGTTGTCCGAAAACAATCGAACAGACAAAGAATAACTTCAATACAATTCTTTGAAAAAATCCTCTGCAGGCCAATCCAAAAAGCAGCATTTTGTGATAAAATCCTTATTGCAAATAACTGCAGTTACAGAGTTTTGCAATGACTCATTGTCACACGACGATCCATTCCCTGCGTCAATTGGGGTTTCGAATTACACCGCAACGCGAGATTATCATCGAAACCCTCGCCCACAGCGATACGCATCTATCTGCTGAAGAGCTCCACCAGCGCCTGAAACCGCGCAGTAAAACCATCAATCTGGCCACCGTCTATCGCACGCTGGATTTACTGGTGGAGCAAGGCTATGCCACCCGCCTGCTGGACAGAGAGGGGAAATTCCTCTATGCCACTCGTCAACAAAGCCGCCATCTGCATTTGATCTGTCGAAAATGTGGCCGCACCTACCCTGCCGAGTACGAAGGATTACAACCATTTCTGGAACAGATAAAGAGAACCTATGGCTTTCAGGTGGAGGTGGAACACCTCACCTTCAGTGGGCTCTGCTCCAATTGTTCTCAATCTACTTAGTTTAAGTTAGGAGGTCGAAATGCTCTATTCACCAACCCCCATGCACATTCCCGATGGGTTCCTGTCCACAGGGGTTTCCGTGGTCATGTGGATCGTTAGCATTGCCATTATCGCCTACTCCCTGAAACGAGTCGGGAACGAACTGGGTGAACGACAGGTGCCCTTCATGGGCGTCCTGGCTGCAGCAATCTTTGCCGGACAGATGTTGAACTTCACTGTCGTTGGAGGTACATCGGGCCACCTGCTTGGGGCTGCTCTGGCGACGATCCTGCTTGGCCCCTGGGCAGCAGTGATTGTCATGACCAGTGTAGTAGCCATTCAAGCCCTGATCTTTCAAGACGGCGGGCTGGTCGTTTTGGGAGCGAATTTGTTCAATATGGCGATTATTGGTGTTGCAGTAGCTTATATGGTCTATCGAACCATCTACCGACTGAGCAGCGGAAGACAGTGGGGCATTTTTGTCGGTGGTTTTATTGCCGCCTGGGCTTCCATTGAGCTGGCAGCCCTGGCTTGCGCGTTAGAACTGGCCGCTTCTGGCAC
>FMSI01116573.1_pt1 | contig 28758 bp, 30 predicted proteins | sample 1504471 | NCBI WGS metagenome assembly FMSI01 (sample SAMEA4475357, study PRJEB15587) | soil metagenome | biome: Soil; feature: Field | place: India | collected 2015-03-11 | depth 0 m
TATCCTTCAGAAATTCAGGAAACTCCAGTATAAAAGTTCTCTTTTAATCTCTTCCAATCTTTATATATGATGATGAAGAGTTAAACTGAATCGGTTTCCCTCTTAAGTCAGTTGCTCCTATCCCTTCAAGTAGTATTTCTGAGCCTCCTTCCTTTAAAGTCTGAAATGTGAAATTAATTATTGTTCCTGAGGGTATCCCTTTCATTGGCTCGGTTGATGTAATTCCTATAGTTATTATTCCTGAATTGTTGTTTATATCTTTAAGAAATGAAAGAGGTTTTGCTCCTGAAAGGATTCCACCTCCTGGATTCACATCCTTTACACGAACAATCGAGGAATCAAATCTTATCTGGAAACTGAGATTGGAGATCTGAATAGAAGATGAAAGGAAAACTTCAAGGGGAACATCTGTGTTTGGAGGAGAAAAAATTGATGATGGAACAATTGAAAGGACATTTTCAGAAGAAGGTGCTTCCTCTATAATCTCCATGCCTGGCTTCTCCATCATCTCTCTTTCTGCAGGAATTATTCCTGGCATCATTCCTCCCTCTTCTGTTCCTGTCCAGAATGGCTCGAGGTCTTTTGGCTCGATTGGCAAAGCTTTTATAATGTGAGGGGTAATTGTAAGAATTATATCTGTCTGGGAGATGGTTCTTTCATCTGCTGAGAAAAGGTCACCTATAATTGGTATATTCCTTAGTCCTGCAATTCCTTTCAGGGATTTCCTCTCGTCTTCCCTGAGAAGTCCTGCAAGAAGAGTTGTCTCTCCTGCCTTCAATCTAATATTGTTTTCAATCTGTCTGTTTCCAAGAATGGGAAGGTTTGCATATCCATAACCTGAGAGGGAGGTTATTGAAAGTTTGAGTTCGAGAGAGACCTCGTCCTTTGAGTGGACTTTGGGAGTTATCTCAAGACCTATCCCGACATCTTTATACTCAAAGGAAGTTACAGGTTGCTGAGCAATCCCTCCTGCTGCAATAGGAGTGAATGTGGTTATAGGAACAGGAATCTTCTCTCCAATATTGAAATTTATTTTTTTGGAATCAACCCCCCTCAGTCTTGGCTGGGCAATTACTTTTGTGGAGCTATCAGAATGAAGAAAATTTATTAGAGGTGTGGGTATGGAGAGGAATATATCTTCAGAAGGTAATGATTTAAGATCTGGCCAGCTTATGTAACCATCTTTTAGCTTCTTAGGATTTATTTTTGTAGATATTGCATATGGGCTAAGGTCTATTCCGTACTGGAGGAGTTTAGACCTGTTCACCTCCATTATCTCCACATCAAGAACTACCTCACCACCGGGCTTATCAATTTTTGAAATGAGATTTTCAAAAGCCTCGAGGTCAAAGTATGTTCCTCTTACAGTTATTGAATTTGATGTTTTATCCACAGCAATTCTCGGAGTTCTTCCAACAGTGGCAAGCACCTGCCTCAGCTGTTCTGCATCAGCATATTTAAGATAAAAAGTCTTTATTCCCTGAATTTCATATTGCCTTCTTTTGACGAGATTGTCGGGAGCAATAACAACTGTTTTTGGATTAATTACTGTCCAGAAATTTTTTGTCACAGAACAAAGGGAACTAAGAGCCTGCTCAATCGTCATATCTTCCAGCTCTATGGAAAGAACGGAATCCTGAAATTGCGGATCAAATAAAATATTTATGCCAAAAAACTTCCCAACACTTTGAAATATAGAGCGCAATAATGTGTTTTGAAATTTGAATTTTATTTTTTCCTCTTTCGTTGTAAGTTTTACTGGTTGTTCGGTCTTCTTTGGAGTTTCCTTTTTCGGCTCTTCCTTCTGGTAAATTTCAAGCTCCTTTGTTAGTCCAACATTTGAAGGGTCAAATTCTATAGCTTTTTTATATTCTTCAATGGCCTCTTCCTTTTTGCCCTCATTTCTGAGAATTCTCGCTTTCTGTAGATGGTAAAGAGAACCTTCATATTTTGCCCTCATCAATGCCACTCTATAAAGAGACTCCCTGGGATTTTCTTTTACAGCCTTTTCAAAATAAAAAACTGCTTTTTCATAATTTCTGTTTAAAAGCTCACTTTCACCTTTTTCATAATTGACACTTAAAGTGGCACAACTCCATAAAATAATGATTGAAATGAGGGAAATTATCTTTTTCACTACTCACCTCCTGTAAAAGAAATTTTTAGATTTTCGCCAGTTAAAACATAAAGAACCTCTATCTCTTTTTCTTTTATTGAAAGAATTTTAAAATTCATTATCTCTTCTCCTTCTTCAACAATTGCTTCGATTCCATCAATGTATATGAGAGCAAGTTTTTTTTGCTTCGATGTTAAAAAACCTTTAAATTCTAAGCGGAGTGTGCTCTGCAAATTCTCTTCTTCCTTTTGCTTCTCTTCCTTTTTCAAATCAGGAATAATAATTTCTTCCTTTTTCAAAAAAGGATTCCTTTTGGATGTTGTTATTTTTTTATCCTTTCTGAGCTCATATGATTTAATCTGTGATTCCTTTTCTTTCTTTTCTTGAGCGAAGAAAGTTAAGGGAATAATAAAGACTAAAAGAAATATTAAAAACCTTTTCATTTCTTTTTACTGGCATAAATAAAGATAGAAATTTTTGCATTAATTATGCCCGATACTGTTGAAATTAGGTTTATACTTTTAAGCACAATGAATCTCGAATCTTTTTCAATCTCTCCTATAAATCTTCTCAGGGAATCGTATGGAGCTGTAAGACTAAAATCTATCTTTATTTTTGTTATATTATCTGAAATATCTCCGTAATCATAACTTATTTCTCCAAGGGAGATTCCAGAATTAGATGAAATTCTTTTAAGAAGTAGCCTTATTTCTTCTATGGAGTTCTCAAATAAATAATCCCTTTCAATTATTTCGAGCTCCTTTGGAACCTCTTCCCATTTTGTATACCCATCTCTTAGATTTGAATTCTTATTTTTTGCCTCCATCAATGATTTCCTTAAATAGTTATAAGAATCGAGCTGGGATAAAATAGAATTCTGAAGGGTTGGAACAACAAAAATGTAAATAATTATTTCAATTATCAGTAAAAATAAAAGATATGTTATGAGCTTTCTTTCCTTCTCATTCATCTTGAGCCTTCAATTTTATCGATATCAAAAAAATTTTCTGCCCTTCTTTTTCTCTTTCCCTTACAATAGAAACATTTGAAACCAGATTGTTCTTTGATATTTTATTTATTGTCCTGAGCAAATCATCAATATTGTCACTGGAAATCTCAGCATTTAAATTATCTGATCCATAGGGACTGAGAGAGAGCAAGACAGTCCTTTCACTAAGAGATTCTTCGAATAAAGATAAGAGCGATAGCCATGAAAGATTTTTCTCTTCTATTAAAGTATTTACATTGTCCACTCTACTCTTGTATTTTTTTTTCAAGCCTATTATTTTTTCTTCAAGTTGTTTATTTTCAAAGGAGAATCCTTCCAGCTCCTTTCTTAAACTCTCAATGGCTTTTTCATTTTTGAAGAAAGAATTAATTTCCTTATACAATGAACGAAAGTCAAGGTATAGAAAAACTATTATTGCCAAAATTAAAAGAAGCGATGAAACTCTAAAAGGGTTTCTGTTTCTTAGTGGTTCTGGTGCTAAATTTACGAAAAATTTTTCTACTCTGTCCATTCTGGAATCCCTAAATGAGGAGATAAAAATTTTACATCTCTAATCTTACTCTCAAGGGAAGAAATAGATAGAAAAGGTTTTTCTAGGTCATCCCATCTCTCATCGGATATGTCCCTTATCCATATCTCATCAGTTTTAACATTCTCCTTTTCCTCCATCCACTTCATTGTAGAGATTGCTTCATCTATTATTTCCCCTTTGGTTAGATTGCCAATTTTACTTCTAAAAATCAAAGGAAATGAAGGTGTAAAGCCAAAGAAAGATGTTCCATTAGAATATCTGTTAACTATAATAACCCCATTCTTTGAACTGGAAATCTTCCTTACAAAGTTGTAAAGGGTAAGAATCGAAATTGATATAAAAGAAATTCTTATACCGGTTTTTTGCATTATCGAAAGAAACTGCTGGACAGTTGATTTCGGGACAGAAACTAAAAGAACCTTTATCTCTTTATTCTGTCTGAATAACTTGTATCTTAATATCGATTCTTCCTTTGATGGAAATTGTTTCTCCACTCTCCATCTTATTAAGTTCTCAGCCTCAGGCTTATTTTTGGGTAGACTTTCAAAAGTCATAATAAAGACATTTGTAAGAAAATCAGGAATTAAAAGAACTCCAGTATCTATTTTTTTGAAATTTTGAGATTTTATTTTTTGGGATATATACATAATCTTTTCCTCTTCCAGTTCTATTTTCCATTCTCCATCTACAAGTTTCACTATTTCATCTTTCAAAGTCTCGATGAGATAATTTTTTATCCCTTTTTTCTCCTTAATAGCAAAAACCCCCCTTCCATTTTCGATAGAGATTGAAAAAGGGGGCAAATCGACCCCCTTTAAAAATTTTTTTATAAATGGAAGCTCCATTTTACTCAACAAATGATACTCTGTTCAACTCTCTTAGAGATGTTAAACCTTTTATAACCTTTTCCGAGCCATACTCCCTTATTGAAATCATCCCCTCTTCTTTAGCCACCTTTTTAATCTCTGAGGTTGGTTTTCTCGTTAGAATCATTTCCCTTATCCTGTCTGAGAGCTCAAGAATTTCACCTATTGCTGTTCTTCCTTTATATCCTGTAAAGTTACAATAGGAACAACCCTTGGGCTCAAAAAATGTGTGCTCTTTGTAAATAGAGGGATTTAAACCCGATTCAATGAGCTCCTCTTCACTGTATTTTTTGGGAGTTCTACATCTTGTGCAGAGAACCCTTACCAGCCTCTGAGCAAGTATGCAGTTAAGGGATGAGACGAAGCTGTAAGGGTCAACCCCCATGTGAACAAATCTTCCAATTACATCGAAAACATTGTTGGCGTGAACTGTTGTGAAAACAAGATGTCCAGTAAGGGCTGACTGAATTGCAATCTGTGCTGTTTCAGGATCCCTTATTTCTCCCACCATTATTTTATCAGGGTCATGCCTTAAAATTGATCTCAACCCCCTTGCAAATGTTAAGCCTTTCTTCTCATTCACAGGTATTTGGGTGATTCCGTGAATCTGGTACTCCACAGGATCTTCAATGGTAACAATTTTCTCTTCAGGAGATTTTATTTCGTGAAGGACAGCGTAGAGGGTCGTTGTCTTTCCTGACCCTGTCGGTCCTGTAACAAGAACCATTCCGTAGGGCTGGTAAATATATTTTCTGAATTTCTTTAAAAGTTCCTCTGAAAATCCAAGATGATTGAGTTTTAACTCTGTGACAGCCTCAGGTATCATTTCCCTATCAAGAATTCTTATCACCGCATCCTCTCCCCATATTGATGGCATAATTGATACTCTAAAATCAATTGTTTTGCTCTTGATTTTGAGCCTGAATCTTCCATCCTGGGGAATTCTCTTCTCTGAAATATCAAGATCCGACATAACTTTAATTCTCGATATTATTGATGACTGAAACTTTTTGTCAAGTGGATCCATTGCTTGGTAAAGAACACCGTCAATTCTATATTTTACAAGGACTTCTCTCTCCTTTGATTCTACATGTATATCAGATGCTCTTCTCTGAACAGCAGTGAAAATTATTGTGTTTACAAGGTTTACAATCGATTTATTCCCCTCAAGAATTTTCTCAACAGAAATTACCTCCTCACCCTCCTCCTCTTTGACCTCGAGCAACTGGATTGAATATCCTTCTGTCGCATCTTTAAGAATATTTTCAGAAACATCACTCCTTCTAAGTGCTTCGTGGATAAGAGAGATGGAAGATACATAAGTTTTGACTCTCCTCTTTACAAATAGTTCAATTTCATCTATTGCAAGTAAATCATTAGGATTGGCTATTGCTATTTCAATGACTCCATTTGATTCTCTGATGGGTATGAAATTCAATCGGTAAAGGAAGTCTGCAGGGAATAAACGAACGAGATTGTTGTCAATCTGGACACCTAAAGGATCAATAAATTCAACTCCTTTATCTTTCATCAATTTTTTCTCCTACACATTATTATTATCTCACTAAAGTCACTATTCTGAAAAGGGGAAGATAAACTGAAAGGAGCATACCCGCAATTAGAACTCCCATAAATAAAATGACAACAGGCTCTATCAGTGAAACAGTTGCTGAAAGGCTTTCCTCCATTCTTTCATCCCAGTAATTGGCAACCTCTGAAAGCATTTCTGGAAGAGAGGCTGTTGATTCACCAACCCTTACCATTTCTATGGATATTTCAGGGAAAAGCCCTGTCCTTTCAAGGGATGAAAAGAGACTCTCTCCACCTCTCACATCCTTTGTGACCTTTGAAAATTTTTCAGCTATAAATTTGTTTGGCAAAGCTTTTACTGCTGTTTCAAGAGCTGAGACAAGAGGGATACCTCCTTCAAGGAGAAGCCCAACTGTTCTTGAAAATATCGATATTGAGCCTTTTTCTATGTATTCGGAGACGAAAGGAACCTTGAGTAAAAATCTATGCAGAAGATATTTCCCCTTTTCTTTTCTTCTTGCCCATTCATAAAATAATATGATCAGCAAGGTAAGAATTATTAAAAATTTTAGATATTTTGCAAAAAATTTTGAAATACCTATTAAAAATAGTGTTATCGAGGGGAGTTGAGCCTCAAAATCTGCATAGAAAGTCGCAAATCTGGGGATTATAAAAGAAAAGAGTCCAAAAAGAATAGCAAGGGCAAATAGGAAGAGTAGAACAGGATATGCAAGCGCATATTTAATTTTCCTTTTAACTGTTATAAGAGTTTTATGGTAAACAATAAACCTTCTTATCGTTCCTTCGAGGTTTCCTGTTCTTTCACCTGCGAGGAGAGAAGCTGTATAAATGGAAGAAAAATAATTTTGCCAGGGAGAAAAGGCTTCTGAAGGAGATTTTCCTTTTTTGATATCTTCTTTTACATTAAAGAGTATTTCCCTCAACAAAGGATCTTTGGCTCTGTCGGATAGAATATCCAGTGCTCTTAATATTGGAGTTCCTGACTTTATAAGTGCTACAAACTCGTGGTTAAATAGTAAAAAGTCATTGTCTCTGACCTTTTTTGCGAAAATAATTCTCAAGTTTTTTAAAATAGAGAAAATATCGAAATTTATCCTAAGAGGTAAGAATCCTTTTCCTTCAATGAACCTTTTTGCCTCCTCCTTATTCCTGGCAAAGAGGGTCAGGGTTTGAATCTTCCCCTTTTCATCTGAGAACCTGCACTGATAAATTGGCATAAAAACAATATAAGATAAAGAGAGTTTTTAGTCAACCTTTTTAAGTTCTTGGATTGAAGCAAAGAAATTTTTAGCAATCTCAATATCTTCAATAATTCTTCTTTTTAGGTCATCTACATTCTGGAACCTTCTCTCATCCCTTATCTTCTTAATAAAGAAAACTTCTATCTCTTCATTAAATATGTTTTCATGGAGACCGATTATGTGGGTTTCAACAGTTTTATCTATACCTTTAAGAGTCGGCGCTCTTCCGATGTTTGTAACCGATGGAAAGGTTTTTCCTTTTAAATAAACTTTCGTTATAAAAACACCTTCGGGAAGAATCTCATTTTTGGTTAGAATGTTTGCGGTAGGTATTCCTAGCTTTTTCCCAAGTCCAAGACCTTTTACAACTCTTCCTACTATAGAATATGGCCTTCCCAGCATTGGAATTACTTGCTCAACTCTTCCTTCTATCAGCAAGTTCCTGATTATAGAACTGGAAAGTCTTTTGCCATCCAGCTCGAAAATTTTTATGCTGAAAACCTCGAAATTTTTCTTGTGCGCAAGTATTTTCAGGAAATCTATGTTTCCTTCCATGCCTTTCCCAAATCTGAAATTCTCTCCAACAAGAATCCCTTTCATTTTCAATTTTTCTATTAGAAAATTTATAAAGCCTTCTGCAGAAAGCTCTGAAAAATCTCTATCGAATTTTACCGCTATTACATTTTTTACTCCTTCCTCATTTATCTTTTTTATCCTCTGAGAAAGGGTCTGTATTAAAGGTGTTTCCGCTTTTCCCAGAATTCTGTCTGGATGAGGGTAGAAGGTAAGAACAAGAGGCAAAAGTTCTTTCTCTTTACCTATTTTTAGAAGTTCTTTAAATATAGCACTATGGGCATGATGGATACCGTCGAAAACCCCAATTGTTATTACAGTCGAATTTTCAGAGTTTTCTATGTCCTCAATTTTCTTTGCTTCCATAATTTATAGTTAATTTCAAAATGGAATCTATAAATTCTTCTTCACTCTTTTTTAGGGTTTTCTTACTTTCTTTCTCCTCAGCAGTAATAATTGAACTCCCAAACCATAATAATCTTAAAGGTTTATTAAAACTTGAAAATAATATGAGCAATGATAATATTATTCCCACTATGGCTCCAATTTTTAAAGCCCTACTCTCAGCCTTTTCCTCAACAACCTCCCTCAGAATTTTTTCTCTTATCAGTCCCTTTTCTATAAGCGAAACAATTGATCTCAGTGTTATAAATTCGTTTACATAGTTTAAGTCAACTATTTCCTCAACAGTCCTCTTTCCATCTATTAATTTTAAAGTTTCAAATTCAATCCTGCTCAATTTTTTATCACCCATTCCCTCATGGAACTCTTCCACAACCTGGAATTCCGGTTTAACCGGTAAAGGTTCAAAAACGACTTTCTTGGAACGGATCAGGCTGGTTATGCGAGGCCATTCATCAAGCATCTGCATTCCCTGCATAAGGATATTATCTACCTCAATCGGTGCAAAAAATTCTCTGTCGTAATCAACAGTGTCCGAGCTCTTGAATTTGAATTCTCCATCTTTCCACTTGAAAAGAGTAAAAAGAATCTTTGTTGCTTGAAGAGCGAGGGAACTTGAAAGATCTTCTTTGCTTATCAAACCAATGTCTACAAAAATTCTCCCAAGTTTTTCATTCGTTTTCTTTTGAATATTTAGAGCTCTTTCAAGACCTCTTTCAGTAATTTTTCCCTGTTTGATTAGGACTCTTCCAAGCATTGTTTCAATCCTGTGAGGGAAAGCCTCCACACCTACAATGGAACCATTATGAAAGACCAGAGTAACGAACTCTTCACTTCTTTTTAAAGTTAAAATACCGGTTCTCCTCTGGTATCCAAACATCTGAATTAGATCAGCAAAAGAATACTCCTTTAAAGTTCCTTCCATTCTCCTTCCACCTTTTTCTCAAAAATAAAAATTGAAATTATATATACAATAATAGAAAGTAGAGCAACAGTGAACGATATGGAAAAAGTATCTATTTCCCTTAATAAAATCGCAGTTGAAAGCAGAAACACAAGCAGTATCAGTCCCAAATACCCGAGAGAGGAGTTCTCATATCTTATCAAGCCAGAATATGGAATGAATAGGGATATTATTCTGTAAATGCCCAATTCTTTAAGTTTTTTCCTCTTTATCTCCCTGGATTTCGATGCTCTTACAATTTCGAGCTCAGGAGGTTTCCAGACAAAGAGTTTGTAGCATTCCTCGCAATAATCAGGATTTGTTATCTTAAGATCAAAGTGAATGTTTATGCTCTTTCTACAGGAGAGACAGAATCTCGATTCTCCATAAATGGCGGGTGAAAGCTTTAAAATTACATTTAGTAAAATTCCTATAAAGATTATACCGAAGATAAAAAATAACTCGGGACTCAAAATTGTTTTAGAATTTATTTTTCCTTTAATGAATGATTTCCATGCGTAAATTGAGCTAAGTTCTGGCCAGATAACCTCTACCACTTCACCCTTTAAAGCCTTTGCTTTTTCCTTGTACTTCTCAGCGTATTGTATTTCTCCTGTTTTTTCAAAAAGAATTGAGAGATTGGAATAAGGAATATACGAATTAGGAAATAGCATCAAAGCTCGCTCATATAATTTTTTGCTCTCGTCGTATTTCTCTTCCTGTAACCTTATATTTCCAAGAGTTATCAGAGAAAAAAGATTCGGATTTTTTTTGTTTATTTCATCCAGGATATTTATAGCCTTTTCGAATTCTCCTCTTTCAATGCTTCTTTTTACATAAAACAAAGCATAAACCCCTTTTTTCTGAAAATTATTATTTCCGGAATTTTTTAAATTTGCAATTTCTCCAATCAGCAAATTTGATATGTTGTTTCCTATTATTCCGATAACGACCAGTAAAATTGCAATAATAGTCAATCTCCTTTCTTTGTTCTGCAGGAAGGACCAGGCAAAAGCTATCCAGACAATTGCAGTCGAAGCCCATCCGAGGAATAAAATTGCGGGTAAAAGGAAAATAACGAGATAGCTTAGGAGTTTTCCACTTTTAAAGGAAATGTCTCCGATTAAATGGGAAAGGTCATCCCTTACAAGAGGAAGGTACTTTATAAGGAGAAAGGTAGATAAAACAAGGAGCGAGACAAGGACGGAAATAAAAAATGATTTTAAAAGTATGTGCAAGAATATAACCTGATTTTTGAAGTTTTTTAAAAAAACAATAAAAGTTCTTGGAAGATATCTAAAGAAAAGATGAATGTTCCCGTTCTTTAGCTCTGCAAAAGAAAGAAAAGACCATCCCTTCCATAGCTCAGGATTAATTTCCAGGGATTTTTTTAAAAACTTTCTTGCATAAAGGCTATCTCCTTTTTTATACAAATTAAGGGAAAAAAGGTAGAGAGCATAGGAAAATTCCTCTTTCTCAGATGTAAAATAAGTTTCTATTATTTTTAATGCTTCTTCTTTTTGTCCACTATCCCACAAAAATATAATTTCTCTTATTTTCTGGGGGGGATCATATGCTGTAAGTTCAAAGGTTAAAGAAATCAAGATCAGAAAAACTAACTTTTTCATTTGCTTTTCTCAACGAATGTGCTCTTAAGTTTATAAAGGATACTTTCTACGAAATTCTCTTCTTCCCCAGTTAGGTTTCCTTTTGTCTTTTCCCTGAAAAGATCGATAAGATCAATAAGCCTCCTTGCATATTCAAGGTCTATTTCAGACTTTCCCGATATGGGATCATTTATTTCACCCAAATTTACAAGGGCTTGCGTGTAAACTGGTGCCAGTAAAGATGTTATGTCCAGAGGTGGCAGGAATTTACTCTTCTTCTCCTCTTCCACTTGGACTCCCCCTGTTCCAAATAATTTATTTTTCATAAGCAATATAATATTTCAAAATTTTCTCAAGGTCAAGCAAATTGTTTGGAGTGATCAAGCCCTTGAACTTTTTGACCTTTTTCTCTAAGGGGTGTAAAATAAAAAATATTCCTTAAGTGGAATAAATGAATTTAGGAGGAGTTTGATGGCATACTTAGGCGAAGAAGAAGAAAGAGAGGTCAGGAAGATACTTTCTGATATGGAAAACAATGTGGATATTAAACTTTTCGTTGGAGAAAAAGATTGCCCATATTGTGATGAAACCGTTGCTCTTTTGAATGAGGTGGTTGCCCTTTCTGATAAATTAAATCTGACTGTTTATGATGTTGATAATGATTTAAAGGAAAAGGAAAATTTTGATATTAATATGGTTCCTGCCATTGTGACTGTTGGTAGTAAAGATTATGGAATAAGGTTTTTTGGCATTCCTGTAGGATATGAGTTTATAACACTTCTAAGTAGCATAATCGATGTTTCAAAAGAGGAATCAGGTTTGGAAGAAATTACAAAGGCAGAGCTTCTGAAAATCACTGAACCCGTTCATATACAGGTTTTTGTTACTCCGACATGCCCCTATTGTCCTTCGATAGCAAGACTTGCTCATAAAATGGCTCTTGAATCTCCATTGGTTAAGGCTGATGTCATAGAGGCAACCGAGTTTCAGGATCTTTCTCTAAAATATGACATTCACAGTGTTCCAACTGTAATAATAAATGATAGGGTTAGATTTGAGGGCGCTGTTTCTGAAAAGACCTTTTTAGATAAGATTCTTGAATCCAATGCCTGAGGGTTTACCATGAAATGGATGCTTTTTGTCATTCTTTTCCTATTCTTTGTTTTTATCGTGGCTGTTATCTTTCTTCCATCCATGGGATTCAGAATTACATGTTTTAGATGGGGTTCTTTATTTAAGAGGAAAAAGATTGACGCCCAGGAGAAGGCAGAGGATTACGGATTTCGCCTGAAGTGAAAAGTAACAGCTCTAATTGAAGTGAGAAAAATAAAGGTTTTAATCTTCATTCTGTTTTTGCCTTTATTTCTTAGTGCAGAAATCAATAGTTCATCCTTTTACCATTACTTAAAAGGGCTTACCTACTTTTACAATTCTGAGCTAATAATCTCAGAAAGTGAACTTCTGAAAGCGCTTGAAATTGAAGAAAATTCATATATTTTCTCTTCCCTATCTGAAATATGTCTCTACAAGCTTGATTTTGAAAGAGCTGAAAAGATGGCAAATTCTGCTTTAAAACTTGATCCTTCAAATATAAATGCTCTGCTGATTCTTGGCAATATTTATCTCGGCTACACGAGGGATGGAAAAAATGAATATTTAAAAAAAGCGGAAGAAGTTTACAAGAAAATTATCTCCATCGACCCAAATTTCCCTGATCCTTACTACATTCTTGGCAAATGGGTTTACATGCCATCTTCCAGATGGAAGGAAGCAGAGGAAGTTTTGAAAAAGTACTCTGAAATTTCATCCTACAGAGACGATACATATGTTTTACTGGGAGAGATAGCCCGTAGAGCTGGAGAGGATAAAAAAGCTGAGGAATATTATAAGAAAGCCATTGAAGCAAATCCTTCTTCTTACATTGCCTTTTCTTATCTCTCTGATTTTTATAAAGCAAAAAATGAAATTTCAAAGGAAATAGAAACCTATAAATCGGCTATAGAGAGATTTCCTGAAAGTTATATTTTTTATCAGAGACTTGCTGAAGCTTTGATGGAAAAAAATGATTTTAAAGAGGCTTTAAAAAATGTCAACAAAGCCCTCGCGTTTTCTCCTTCCAATCCAAGCCTTCTTCTAACAAAAGCAAAGATTCTTTTAAACCTGAGAAATCATGATGAGTTCTCCTTGACAATTAAAGGAATCCTTGATATTGACCCGGAAATGGTTGAGGCTAAGGTTTATCTTATTGAATACTACATGCAAATTTACGAATATAAAAAAGCTGTGGAGATATTACTGGAAATTGAAAAGGCGGAGGATTCCGCAATACCGAAAAAGGAGATATACAAGACTGCCGGATATCTTTTTACATTGATGAAGGATTACAAAAATGCAAAAAATTACCTTGAAAAGAGTCTGGAGATAGCAAAGGATGACCCGAGTATTTATTCCTATCTCTCTTATGTTTACAAAGAGTCGGGTGATCCAGCTAATTCTTTAAAAATTGCTGAAGAAGGACTCAAAATTAGCCCTTCGCAGAAATCTCTACTTTTGAATAAAATCTATGCTATCTCCAGTGATGGGAGAACAGATGAAGCCCTTGATCTGATAAGAGAAGGGTTCAAAAAAACAAATGACTTGGATTTTCTTTTCGCAGGATTGGCAATTTTTATTGAGAAAAAGGATTTGAAAAGGGGTGCGGAATATATAGAGAAGGTATTGAAAAAATTGCCTGAAAATGAAGAGCTTTATCTGAGAATAGGAGATTTTTACGAAAAGATGGGAAATTTTGGAAAAGCTGAAAGAGCTTTGAAAAAAGCGATTTCTATTAATCCTTCGTTTGGAAATGCTCTAAATTATCTCGCTTATTCCTGGGCAGTAAGGGAGAAAAATTTAAAGAAGGCTCTTACCTTTGCCAGAAGAGCTTTAAGTATTGACCCTGGGAATCCTGACTATCTTGATACAATAGGATGGATATATTTTAAATTAGGTCAGATTAAAGAGTCGAAGAAATTTCTGGAGAAAGCTTTTTCTAAAAAACCATGGGAGCCTGAAATTGTTGAACATATTGGCTTTTTGAGAATAAAGGAAGGCAAAATTGAAGAAGGGATTGCCATGCTTGAGAAGTCTATTGAAATCGGTTCTGAGAGAAAGGCTTCCATTGAAAAAATCATCAAGGAAATGAAAAAGAAGATAGAGGGAAGCACTCAAAAAAGTGAATAAATATATATTCCTGATGAGGAATAGACTATTTTAAGTTTTGAAAGAAGTGCGTAAAATCGCTCTCTTATTTCAGAATTTCTTATCCCGAGATAGTCAAATTTTCCCTCAATCCTTTCTCTTTCTATTTCATTTAAGAATAGATGGGTGATTCCTCGCTTTTTCAATTCATTTATCATATCCTTAGGATTACTATATTCTCTTAGAATATCTCTGAGAATGTTTGTATCATATGGAGTTGCTGAAATGAATTTTCTCTTGATATAAGCTGTTCTTGCCTCATAGAGGAAAAGAATTACAGAATCAGAGGGTAAGTTTTTGTTTATAAATTCGATACCTCTGTAATGAGGGAGAGAATTTTTGAGATAGCTTTCTTTATTTTCTTTTCCCAGAATGAGATTCTGTGCAGGATTTACAAGAGTCAAGTGGGAAAAGGAAAGAAAGGAGTTCAGAACAACGATGGCAAAAAATGAAAAATAAACAATAAATTTCAAAGGTCTGAAATCTGTCGTTTTTACAATTCCATAAGAAATTGAAAGGGCAAGAAGAACAATAGAAAAATAAGAATAGCGAATAATTCCTGTTTTTAGAAAGGAAAAAAGATAAAGAAAAGAGATCAGAAACATTGTATTGACAATTTTGTTCATTTTTCCCAGAAAATAAAGAGGTATGAATATTAAGAATATAGGACCTATTATACCTCCCGCTCCAAAGATTTTTGAGCTGAAATTTACCTCATAAATGAGAGATAGCATTTGAGATGGATTCTTTATTTGTAAATCATGGAAGAATCTCCAATTATTTTCTTCACTCCATCCTTTTCCGCCAAAAATGTTAAAAAACATGGGATAAAAAGGATTTCCAGTATAAATGAAGTTCTTCAAGAACCATGGAAGAGAAACGAGAATTGATATTGAAAAAATAATTATAATTGCCCTTATGTTTTCATTTATTCTTCTTTCAAAAATAAGGAGAACCACAGGGATTAAGAGAAAAATGAATAACCCCTGATATTTCATTCCAGCTGAAAAACCAGCGAAAATTCCAGTTATCAGAAGCCATCCATTTTTTTGAGTTCTTATAAATAAAAGAAGGGAATAAAAAGAAAGCATGAGAAAGAGTGAGAGGGGTAGTTCCACGATCGGAGTGCTCATGAGAAAAGAAGTTAAAGGAAGAGAAAGGAGTGATAAAGATGAGATAAAAGAATAATTTGGGAAAAGGAATCTCTTGCTGAAGGTAATAAGGGAGAGGGTAAGGGTAATACCCATCAAAAAATTTAGGAGGGAAGCAAGAATCTCGTTCTTTATTAAAATCCCGAAAAGGTATAGCATGTAGAGATATAGAGGCATATTGGAAAAAACATTGCCTTCCATATAAGTTATTTTACCTTTCAAAATGTAGTAATTGGGAATAGCAAGATGGTACTCAATAGAATCATAAAATAAAGCAGGAGCAAGGGAGAATAGAAAAATTGAAATGATAAGAAGGATTGATAAAATAAAAGATAAAGATTCGAAATTGAAGCTTAATGAAAGACTTTTTAGCTTTTCTTTTAATTCTTGTCTAAACCTTAAAAAGGAAGGAATGGTTGCAATGAATACCAAAAAAAGGAAAGAAATAAAAACTCCTTTTTTAAGAAGTCCTGAGAAGCCAGCAATTGCAGTTAAAATTGAAAAAATTATCAAACCAATTGATACTGAAAAAACAATTCTCTCCATGAATTCTGTTTCCACTTTTGCGAGTCTAAGAAAAATATCTCCAAGTCCGAAACAGGAAAATGAGAAGATCAAGAAATAGAAGATTTCAGGGAGAACCTCCACAAAATAAGTAGGAAAACTAAAATGAAAAAGGGTTACAAATAATAAAGACCACAACAAAAATATTGGTAAAATCAAAATTTTAAAAATTCTTGGCATTAGAGTCTGTTTATCATGGAAGCCAGTAAGCCAGCACCGAATCCATTATCGATATTTACAACTCCTATCCCTCCCGAACAGCTGTTAAGCATTGTGAGAAGAGCTGATACTCCTCCAAAGCTTGCACCATAACCTTGACTTGTAGGAACAGCAATAACAGGAACTTCTACCAGCCCTGCTACAACTGATGGTAGAGCCCCTTCCATTCCAGCTATCACTATTATTACTCTGGCACTTCTTATTTTTTCAAGCTCTGAAAATAGTCTATTTATACCCGCAACCCCAATATCGTATAGCTTTTCTACCTCATTACCCATCCACATAGCAGTTATATAAGCTTCTTCTCCAACTGGTATATCTGATGTTCCAGCTGTTATAATAAGGATTTTTCCCTTCCCGACCTTTTCTTGTTTTTCCATTTTCCAGGCAATTTTTCCTATCTCATTATAATTTAGCCCTTTAATTTCATTCCTGAGAAACTCGTAAGCATCCTTTTCTATCCTTGTAATTAAGATTTGATTTGACTTTTCAAGCATTCTCATTGCTATTTCGAGAATCTCTTCCTTTCTTTTTCCTGCTCCAAAAATAACCTCAGGAAATCTTCTCCTTAGACTTCTCTGGTGGTCAATTTTTGCAAAGCCAAGGTCTTCAAAAGGGATGATGGAAAGTCTATGGAGGGCTTCTTCCTTTGTAATCTTTCCTTTTTCAAAATCCTCAAGAACATTTATAATAAAATCTTTCATAAGAAAAAGCTTATATCAAGATTTAGAAAAAGGCAATGTTGAAAAAAATCAACAAGATGTTGATGAAAAATAACAGTTTTAAAGGGTGGCGTTTTAGAAAACCCTTATAAATAGCTGATTTCTATTCTGGCATCAATCTTGATACATTTTTTATATGATGGAGAAACAGACAACAATAGCCAAAGAAATTTCCTTTTCAGGTGTTGGAATTCATTCAGGAAAAAGAACAGTTGTTCATTTAGTTCCATTAAAAGAGGAAAAGGGAATAATTTTTGAAAGGGGAGATTATGGAATTGAAATAAAAATTGATCCGAGAAAAGCCTTTGCAAATCACGCAACAGTAGTTGTTTATAATGGCACAAGAATATCTACGGTTGAGCACCTTCTTTCCGCCATTCGTTTTTCAGGAATAGATAATTGCAAAGTGGTTATTGAGGGAGATGAGGTTCCAATCCTTGATGGAAGTGCTTATTCCTTTGTGGAGGGTATCAAAAGTGTGGGGGTTGAGAAACTACCATGGGATAGAAAATATTTTCACCTTATCAGACCATTTTATTTGAAAGAGGGGGATTATTTTGTTGAAGGCCACCCATATAATGGCATAAAAGTTCAATATGAAATTGAATACAATCATTCAGCTATAGGATTTCAGTCTCTTACATTGGAAATAACTCCTTCTGTTTTTGAAAAGGAGATTGCACCTGCGAGGACATTCGGGTTCATTTCAGACCTTGATTATCTAAGGAGTAACGGTATTGCAATGGGAGCCTCTCTTAGCAACACTATAGCTCTTGACAGCAATGGAGTTGTCAATAGTCCTCTTAGATTTAAAGATGAATTTGTAAGGCATAAAATTCTTGATTTTCTTGGCGATATTTCCCTGCTTTCCTTACCTTTGAAAGGTTTCTTCAGGGTAAGAAAGGGAGGTCATTCTCTTCATCTTAAAATGGTAAATTATATTCTTGAAAATAATCTTTTATCAAAAACCGAGGAGCTACTCTTTTACCCCTCGGTAGTTTGAATAAACTAAAAAAAATCACTAAAATATTCTTGTTGAAAGGAGTGAAGAGATGGAAAGGAGAATAGTAGCACCAGCCTGGGAGGAGGCAGTGAAAGCCTTCCAGCATAGAGAATTCAGAAAGGCTTTTGATTTATTTAGGAATTTTATTGAACAACATTCCAAGGAATCTGAGATGGTTGCGAGGGCTGAGAGCTATATGTCCATATGTAAAAGATTCATAGAGAAAGAAGAATCCACTCCAAAAAATTACAGAGATTTCATAAATCTCGGAGTTTATTACATTAACATCAGGAGCCCGAAGGAAGCAATAAGTGCCCTCAATAAAGCCCTTGAGAAAACGCCGAAAGACCCATATGCCTACTTCCTTATGAGCATTGCCTATAGTCAGATGAAAGAAGATGCCAAGTGCTTTGAATTTCTTGCGAAAGCAGTGGAAAAGGATGAATATCTGAAGGTTCTTGCTTACAACATTTCGGATTTTATGAAATACTGGGGGAATGATAAATTTGAAAAAATTGTAAAGGTAGCTTAAATTTAATTTTGTCAAATGAAAGAGCTTATCTTTATTGTTACTGCTCTTGATTTTAGTAAAAGAACAAGACTATCAAAATCGTTTACCCAGCAAGTCCTTGGAAAGCCTCTTTTATACTACAATTTACAAACTGCCAAAGAATTCTCTCCCTCAAAAATATTTTTAGTTTTAGACAAAAAAAGTGAAGCTTTAAAAGAAATTATTAAAAATGAAATATTCTTTTTAATTGTTGAAAAATGGGAGCAAATTTTCAGGGAAATCCTTAAAGATAATGCTATCTCAAATACGATAGAAGAGAAAGAATTCATCCTTCTCAGAGGTGAGTTCCCTCTAATTGCCTTCTCCACTCTTCGCTCTTTAATAAAAGAGCATTATAAGAAAAAGAATTCTCTGACCTTTCTGACCTCTTCTACAGATGAGAAAAAAATTGGGGTTTTAATTCTTAATGGAAAAATTTTATCTTCCATAGGAAAAATTGAATTTAAAAAAAGTAGTTTTAAAACATTTGTCAACTCTCTTGCATCCTTTCTTTTAAAGGAGGGGGAGAGGATAGGGAAATTTTTTTCTAAGAATGAGGATGAACTAATTTCAGCGGGTAAAACAGAAAATTTCCCAAAAATAATTGAGGTTTTAAGATTAAGCAAAATTGAAGAAATTACGAGTAAGGGGGTTAAAGTCCTTGCCCCTCTAACTACCTGGATTGACCAGGATGTAAAAATTGGAAAGGAGACTACAATTTATCCTTTCACTCTAATAGAGGGTAAAACCGTAATAGGGAAAAGATGTGTCATCTATCCCTTTTCCCACATAAAGGATTGTGAAATTTCTGATAATGTAAATATTCTTACCTCATCTTTCCTGGAAGGGGCAAAGGTTATGAAGGGAGCATCTGTTGGTCCTTATTCAAGGATAAGACCTGGCACATTGATAGAATCCAGGGCAAGAATTGGGAATTTTGTTGAAGTAAAAAATACCATTGTTGGAAAGAGGTCAAAAGCTCTTCATCTAACATATCTTGGAGATGCAAAGATTGGCTCAGATGTGAATGTTGGTGCAGGAACTATTACATGTAATTTCGATGGAAAGAATAAGAATGTGACAGTAATAGAATCTGGTTCTTTCATAGGCTCAGGGACAGAACTTGTTGCTCCTGTTAAAGTGGGGAAAAAATCTTATATTGGTGCAGGCTCAACCATAACAAAGGATGTCCCTCCTTATGCCCTTGGAATAGCGAGGGAGAGGCAGACAAACATTGAAAAATGGGTTAAAAGGAGAAAAAAATAATGTGCGGTATAATGGGATATTTGGGGAAAAAAAGTAGTGTTGAGGTTTTGCTGGAGGGATTAAAAAGGCTTGAATACAGAGGATATGACTCTGCGGGAATTGCTCTTTGTGATGGAAAATCAATAGCTTTAAAAAGAGTAAAAGGGAAAATAAAAGACCTTGAAGATTCTTTAAATAAATCACCAATTGATGGACTTTTCGGAATAGCCCACACAAGGTGGGCAACCCATGGAAGACCTTCAGAAGAGAATGCCCATCCCCACAGAGATTGCAAAGAAGACATTGTAGTTGTCCACAACGGAATAATTGAAAATTATCTGCAATTGAAAGAGGAACTTATCAGAGAAGGACACAATTTCAGTTCGGAAACAGACAGTGAGGTTATTGCCCATTTAATTGAAAAGTATTTTGAAGGAGATCTTTTTGAAGCTTTAAGGAAAGCCATAGAAAGGCTTGATGGTGTTTTTGCTATACTTGCGATTTCAAAAGATGACCCCTTTAAAATTGTTGGAGGAAGGTTCGGTCCCCCTTTGCTCTTAGGAATCGGCACTGAAGAATTAGTCCTTTCTTCCGATTTAACTGCAATTATTCCTCACACAAAAGATGTTATTGTCTTAGAAGATGGCGAGATGGTTGAGGTTGTCCCTAATAGTTTCAGATTTACGGATTTTTCAGGGGAACCTTTAAAAAAGGAACCAAAAAGAATCAGCTGGGATCCCATAATGGTGGAGAAGGCTGGCTACAAACACTTCATGCTAAAGGAAATCCATGAACAACCGAGAGCTCTGAGGGAAACCCTTATAGGAAGAGTCTCCCTTGAAAGCGCAAGGGTTTTTCTCGGCGAGATAAATCTCTCTCTTGATTTTTTAAAGGAAATTGAAAAAGTTGTTATTATAGCTTGCGGAACCTCCCTCCATGCAGGACTTGTTGGGAAGTATTTTCTGGAAAATCTTGCCAGAACTCCCTGTGAGGTTGATTATGCATCGGAATTCAGATACAGGGATTTTGTCTGGAGTGATAGAACCCTTGGTTTGAGTATTTCCCAATCAGGAGAAACAGCAGACACCCTTGCAGGAATGAAGGAGATAAGAAAGAGGGGTGGGAAGGTTATAACAATATGCAATGTTGATGGTAGCACTGCAACGAGGGAGGCGGATGGAACAATTTTGACCCATGCTGGTCCTGAAATTGGAGTTGCTTCAACAAAAGCCTTTACAGCTCAGATTATGGCTCTTGCACTGTTTGCTATTTACCTTGGTGAGATAAAGGAAACTCTCAAAAGGGATGAAATTTTAGGACTTCTTCAGGAACTTCAGAAAATTCCTCAAAAAGCGGAGATTGCCCTTAAGAATGATAAAAAAATTGAGATGCTAAGTTCAAGATTCTTATCCCGCTCTGATTTTCTCTATCTTGGAAGATGGGTAAATTACCCCATTGCATTGGAAGGAGCTTTAAAACTCAAAGAGATTGCCTATGTTCATGCAGAAGGTTATCCTGCGGGTGAGATGAAACATGGTCCAATAGCCCTGATTGACGAGAAGACTCCTGTTTTTGCGATTGTTCCAAAGGACAGGGTTGAAGCAAAAGTTTTGAGCAATATATCTGAGGTTAAAGCAAGAAATGGGATTGTTCTTGCTATAACAACTGAGGGAAATAGTGAAATAGAAGGGAAGGTTGATGAGGTAATTTATGTTCCAAAAACCCATGAACTTTTCACCCCCTTCCTTACTGTAATTCCTCTTCAGCTTTTTGCCTATTACATGGCATTGAAGAAAGGACACGATGTTGACCAGCCAAGAAACCTCGCAAAATCAGTAACTGTTGAATGAGAAAAGCAAGACTGCCGTGAAGAGCGAGAAAAGATGATAAATTGAGGTTTGAAAGTAATAGCTTAACTCTTCCAAAAATCCAATAGAAGGGATTAAAGTGGACCCAAAGGTTAAGTAAAATTCCAATAAAAAAGAAGTTTCTATGGCTGCTAAATACCTATGTTATTGAATAAACATTCTCAGTAAATAACAAAGCCTATTTCAAGACCTGCCCTGCTTATGCATGGGTAGGAATTAGTATTATTTTCTGAAAAAGGCTGGATTAACCCCACACCTGTCCCTAAAGCAAAACTTAGTCTTTTCCAGATGATTTTATAGTTAAGATTAAATCCAGCTACCCAGAAAGGAAAACTATTAGAACCATCGCCCATGAACCAAGAATACCCTATTTTTAAAAAGGGACCAATATTTAACCCTTTCATTTTCTGGTTACTGTAGAATAGATAAGAGATTTCGAGGGAGTATGATGGAATATTACTTTCAGGAAGAATCATAAAATTAAGACTTGAAAGGCTCCATTTTAAAGTTCTTTTTAATCCAACCTTATGTTCATAGGAAATGGTTGCAAAGGGATGCCCCCAGAAAAGCAGGAGAGATTCAGGCAAGTCAAAGGTTATATTGGATTTTGGAGTTTCAGGCTCTTCACCATAAATATGCAGAAAAGCAAAGAGCAGGGAAAGAAATAAAAAAAATTGGAGACAGCTTTTTCATTCTATTAAAAAATTTTAATTTCCAAAAAATTTCTGTTCAAGAGGGATTTTAGACTGAAAGAAAATTAGCTGTGACCTGCTACTGTAAGCAGTAAGCTGTCTGCTATAGCTTTACAAAGCTTTTTTAAGAAGTGTTTTAAATTTATGAAATCTTTTTACCTGCTCAACAAATGTTTCAAGGGCAATTTCCCTTGATGGGTCATTTCCAGTGCTGTAAATTGCTGTTAATATCGGAATATATCCGTAATCCTTTCTAATTCTTTCCGCAATGGCACTTGATGAGTTTCCAATCATACCGTTAAAACATATTGTATTGATTATTCCATCTGCTCCCTTCCTTGCAAAATCTACCATTTTTGCCACATTCAAAAGGAGAACTTTAGGGTTCAAATTTCCCATGTAATTTTTTGCAATTTTTACTATTTCTTTATAACCAGGTTCCTCATAAATTTCTACAAAACCTTTTATTTTTCTTTTTTATCAGCCATCCCTCGAGCTCTCTTCTAAAGAAAAGATATGCAGAAGGAAGAAGAGAAATGAAATTTATACTTTTTAGACTAGATAAAAATCATGGGATAGGTCAAAATCAAGAACATCGATCTGGAAAGGCGTGGGTATTACCTCAATCCCCAAAGCTTTCATTTTTATGAAAATATTTTAATTAAAATCCGCAAAATGTTCAAATAATTTTAAAATCAAAAAAATTTTTGGAAACTTGGTTTTTTATTCGGCTTGACAATGATTTTTCAAATTAATAGAATAACCTTGAGTTATTTTTGGGAGGATAAAATGGGAGCATTTAGAACGGAGCTTAAAGAATCAAAAATATTAAAGATTGTCTTTGATATCCCGGGAGAAAAGGTGAACAAGTTTTCAACACCTATGATGGAGGAGCTCGAGAACCTTTTGAAAGAACTCATGAAAAGAGATGATATAAAAGGAGCTTATCTTATATCAGGGAAGAAGGACATTTTCATTGCTGGAGCCGACATTGATGAGATTAATGCCATAAAAGATAAAGAAGAAGCTTATCAAAAGGCTAAAAAAGGGATTGAGATATTTTCAATGATTGAAAAATTACCATTTCCTCTTGTTGCTGCAATTGATGGAGCATGCCTTGGAGGAGGTTCAGAAATTACTCTTTTCTGTCATTTCAGAGTCGCCTCCGAAAATAAAGCAACAAGAATTGGTTTTCCCGAAGTAAATCTTGGAATTCTTCCTGCATGGGGTGGAACCCAGAAACTTCCAAGACAGATAGGTCTTTCTCAAGCCCTTGATATTATTCTTACTGGAAGAACTTTAGATGGGAGAAGAGCTTTCAGAATGGGCTTGGTGGATGCAGTTTACCCCCACCAGGTCTTTGAGGAGTTTGTTGAGAGATTCCTTGAAGATATGATAAGGAAAGGGATAAAAAAATCTAAGCCAAAGAAGAAAGGTTTGATACAGAAAATAATCGAAGATACTCCGCTGAATTTTATAGTTTTCAATCAGGCAAAAAAACAGGTTCTTGCGAGAACATACGGAAATTATCCTGCCCCCCTTGCAATAATTGAGTCCATGAAGTACGGATACAAAAAGAAGATAGAGAAAGGGTTAGATTTCGATGCAAAGAAATTAGGTGAGCTGATCACTACTGATGTTTCAAAGAATCTTATAAATATATTTTACCTGACAGAAGAAATAAAGAAGGAGAAAGGAGTAAAGGGAGAACCTAAAATCAAAGAAATAAAGAGGGCTGGAGTGGTTGGAGCGGGAATAATGGGTTCCGGGATCGCTTACGCATTCTCATCAGTTGACATTCCTGTCCGTATGAGGGATGTAAATACAACAGCCCTTTCCAGCGGAATGAAATCAATTGCAAGTATCTACAATGACTATGTAAAAAAGAAAAGAATGAAAGAAAATGAAGCATATCAGAAGATTTCCTGGGTTTCGCCATCCATTGACCTTTCAGGTTTTTCAACTGCTGATATTATAGTAGAAGCAATTTTTGAAGACATGAATGTCAAAAAGTCTCTAATTTCTGAGCTCAATAACATTCTAAAAGAAGACTGTATAATGGCAAGCAATACCTCATCCATCTCCATAACTGAAATGCAAAAGTCATATAAAGTTCCTGAGAATTTTGTTGGTTTGCATTTCTTCAATCCTGTCCCCAGAATGCCCCTTGTTGAGATTGTAAGGGGGGAAAAGACCTCTGATGATACTATAGCAACAGTTTTTGCTCTTTCTAAAAAACTTGGAAAAACTCCCATCGTTGTCAAAGACGAAAGGGGATTTCTTGTTAATAGAATCCTCATGCCATATTTAAATGAAGCTGTCATACTTCTTGAGGAGGGATGCCCTGTTGAACTTATAGATTCTTCAATGAAGAAATTTGGAATGCCCATGGGTCCTATAAGACTTCTTGATGAGGTTGGAATTGATGTTGCCTCCAAAGTTGCAATTATCCTTTACAATGCTTTTGGAGAGAGGATGAAACCATCTTCCAAAATGGAGAGAATGATAGAAAGTAAATTGCTCGGAAAGAAAACAGGGAAAGGTTTTTATATATTCAATGGAAAAGAAAGAGTCAATGAAGAAATATATAAAATCCTTGAAATAGAGAAAAGAAGTTTCTCAGCTGAAGAGGTTGTGAAGAGAATGACAATGGTAATGATAAATGAAGCATCAAGATGTCTTGAGGAAGGGATTGTGGAATCTCCCTCAGTAGTTGATATAGGAATGATATTCGGAACCGGATTCCCTCCTTTCCGAGGAGGAGTCCTCAGATATACTGATTCCATTGGAGTGGGAAATATATTGAAGGAACTCGAGAATCTTAGAAATAAATACGGCTTAAGATTCACCCCTTCCTCCTTGCTGGAGAAAATGGAGAAGGAAGGGAAGAGGTTTTTTTAACAAAAAGCCAACAGCTAACAGCAGACAGCTAACTTCTTATGAGATAAAGAAAACACCTCCAGGGTTTCAGGGACTAAGAACGAAGAAAAGGTATTGTCATTTTACTTCTTAGACATTTAATTTTCTGTCTTTAAGATTCATTTCTTTTCTGTTTCACATAAAAGTTTTTGAAATAATAAAGTTTTGACATAAAAAATATAAGTATTGACATATATTTACTATTGACAGGATTATTGAGGGTGGAATATATTTAAATATGATTTTAATCTTTAATTAGAGAAGGTGTGAGAATGCTTAAAAGAGAAATGCTACAAAAATTGGCAGTTGTGGTTCTCTTTATTACGATCCTGAATATACCTGAACCGGCTGCCTTAGAAGCAAAGAGCTGTTTTGAAGGGCTTTTAGAATGCTTAGGAGTGGCAGCATTAACTATAATAGGAAATGTATATGTGGGTGCAGGTGTGGCTGCATGGTGTTGGTATGGTTATTCTTGGTGCAAACAATGGATGGCATAAATTCAATAAGGAATTTGAAAATGTTAAGGAAACTTTCTGTTTTAATTATAATAAGCTTTCTATTATTTTTATTGATAGGATTAGATATTGTCTAGGCAAAGACATGTGCTGAAGCTTTACGTGATTGCTTATCTTATTATGGATATGGAGAAGGCTGGATTATTCTGACAACTGTAGCAAGCGTAATTTGTTATTCAGGCTATTACTGGTGTATAGTATTTATCGAATGAGCAGTAATATCTGAAAAATATTTAGAAGTAAAGGAAGACCTTTAAATGCGTAGGGTGATGAGAGCGGTTTCTGTGACTATTTTTCTTTTCCTCCTTTGTTTGGGAGAAGAGTTAAAGAATACCTCTTTAGAAGAAGTTCTTTCAATAGGAGGCCCCGATAATGATATTCTGTATATGTAGGCGTGGGTTAGCGTCTATACCAAGGGAAATATTTATATTACCGACACTATAGACTGTTCAATAAAAAAAATTTAACGATAAAGGAATTTTAATTAAGAAAGTGGAACGGAAGGGGCAGGGTCCCGGTGAATTTCTAGCTCCAAGACTAATTTTATACCACGAAGGATTACTTTATGCCACTGATGAAAGGAAACCCGGTATTGAAGTATTTGATGATGAATTAAACTATAAATTTCATATTCCTACTTAATTTGCCCATATTTGATCTCAAGGTTTTGGCTGATGGTAGTTTAGTAATTTCAACCTTCCCCATAGATAAAAATGATTACGGGAAATTGCTGATTTATGATTCAAAAGGAAGTCTCAAAGATAGAGTGAAATATTGTGAAAGCTTAAATCCTATGTTGGATATTGTTAGATTTGAAATAGATCAAAATTTTAATTTTTATATTGCTTTTGCATGGTTAGATAAGATTGAAAAAATTGATAAAAGCGGGAAAATATTGTGGTCTAAATCTTTTTTTAATAAAAAAGATTTAAAGACAAAGAAAATAGGTTTTATAGAAGTTCCAGAGCTGATTGTTTACAAAGAAATAACATTTGATGTTCTTGGGAATCTTTTTGTTTTGACAGGAAGAATAGCTAAGAATAAGAGTCGGGATGTTTATGTCCTTGATAGCAATGGAAATCTTTTAGCTACATTTACATTACCTGATTCAAGCCATTGTATCTACATGGACCAGAAGAATTTCCTATACGCAAGGGCTGATATTGGCGCGACTCTAAAAAAGTATTTTTTGAAATATGAGTTTAAAGCAAAACTGAAATGAATAAATCGTTAGGTACTGCATTTTTGGTTCCGTTTTTCTCCTGTTTTATGTTTTTGGGAACTCTCTTAACAGAAATTACAGGAAATCGCTTCTACAAAGAAAAATTGATTTTGATATTTATTGATTTTTCAGACATTTCTTGTTCCATGTGTAGTGATTCTTTAATTAAGTTAAACGAATTTTTTAATTTAAATCTTTCGAGCACATCTAAAATGTTCATAATAGGAATTCTTTTATATGAATGCCCTTACGGGATAGAGTCTGTAAGATGTGAAAAGATAGTGGAAAAACAATTAAAGGGTTTTATTTTAACAAATGAGATACGTTTCCCTATTGTTTCTGACAGATCCCATGTTTTTGAAGGGCTAAACATTAAAAGAAGCATGATAATTTATTTTGACCAATAAAATAATATCTTGAACAAATACGAATTTCCTTTGAAAACTGGTCAGTTAGAAGAAATATTTCAGCATAGCGTAAAAAATTCAAGGAGAGTAAAAAATTGACTGACTTCTATTTAATCTATTTAATAATCATATCGGTTGGGATATTCCTTTTTGGTTTTATACTGTTGATTTAATGCATAAGAAAAAACTTGTTAAAAAGATTTATTACAAATGGAATTCACTTTTCCATATCAGAATGTGGCACAACTGGTTAAAATTGGGCTTCTTAATTGCCTATACTTCTTGGACATTTTATCTAATTTTTCCAGAGCCTAAGAAAACCAATGATTTTACTCCATTGGTTATCCTAACATTTTTCTTTTGTTTCTACCCCACATGGCATGTCTTGATAGGTTCAAAGGGAATGATAATTGGAAGAAAATTAATTCTCTGGGAGACGGTCAAAGATTGGAAAATTATTAAGAAAGTCGGATTAAAATATCTTTAAATTAGATATGAGTTAGCTCCGAACAAAGAGAGAATTAAAAAATTACCTGTTCCAGATGAAGAGGAAATTGAAAATATATTGAAAAATGTCTTAAAATAATCTGTGTAGTTGATGAAGTGTTTTTTTGAATCAAATGTAAGATTTTTTTCAAATAAGAGGTTTCAAATGAAAAGAAAAATATCCTACTTTGAGGCCTTCTTTCGGTAATTTTCAAGGTTTTGGCTTGGGTTGTAGGGATTTCAACTCTGATGATATTTTTTGTTATTGCAATTGTTGGCACTGTCGCTGGTAGGACTGGAACAGGAGGAGCTGTGGGTACTCTTTTTGTGGGAATTGAATATTTTATACTCAGCTATGCAACTGCAGAAATGATCTCAATCCTTCTTGCTATTGAAAAGAACACGAGAAAGCCTGAACAGAGCTAATTTTAATAAGAAATAAAAGGGAGGGGCAGATGGACACTTTAAAGATTCTTGATGATATTTTTGGTTTTGAAGGAGGATGGCTTGATTTCGCTCTTTTTACCTATTTGAGAAAGGCTTTGAAGGCTACAAATTCCCAATTTGGGATTTTTCTTGTTTTTGAAAAGGATGGTAATATCTCATCTGTGGCAAAGGTGGAGAGTTTTCCGAAAAGAAAAGAATTGAAGAAAGAGCAAAGAAGCGAATGAGAATTCTTCCTACTGTTCTTGAAACAATGAAACCATACATAGCCGATGACATTGGCAGAGACCCCTTCCATATTTCTTTCAGGGATGAAAAAGTTAGCTCAGAAATTGAATATCCATTTTATTTAAAAGATGGTAAAAAGGGGGTTTTAATCTTTCTATCTAAGAATAAGAATCACTTTAAAGAAGAACATTTGAAGGAGATAAAAAGAATAGAGCTTGGGATAACTTCATTGATTGAAAAATTAGAAAATGGTCTGACCAAAAGAGGAGTTATATTTCATAATTGCAAAGATTTTGGGAATTTTCTTGAAGAGAGCTTAATGAGCAAATGTGAGGTTCATAGGGCAGAGAGCATTGAAGAAATCCCGAAAATTCTAAAGGAAAATCAGATAGAATTTATTTTTAAGAAATGCAATTTTAAACCGTAACTCTGCCAATTTTAGG
>FMSI01023037.1_pt1 | contig 28557 bp, 23 predicted proteins | sample 1504471 | NCBI WGS metagenome assembly FMSI01 (sample SAMEA4475357, study PRJEB15587) | soil metagenome | biome: Soil; feature: Field | place: India | collected 2015-03-11 | depth 0 m
GGGTTCGAATCCCCTCGGCTCCACCAAAAAACGCACTCGGCATTCCGTTGCGTGAGCCGATAACTCATACAACATACACTGCATTGTTGGCACGTTTCACGTTTTCCGGCTAAATACAATCGTAGGTTCCCGCCTGTAGGCACGTTCCAGCGCAGCGCTGGCACGCCAATTCGGCATTGACTGCACGGAAAGTTGGGTTACGATGCTCGGAAATTCAGCTACAAAAAAACACTATGGCAGTCAAAGTTGCAATTAACGGGTTCGGCCGGATTGGTCGCCTTGTATTCAGGGCGTTGGTCGAACAAGGCATGGTTGGCAAAGACATCGAGGTTGTTGCCGTTGGCGATATTGTGCCTGCGGACAATCTCGGTTACCTGCTCAAGTACGATTCAATTTACGGCAAGTTCAACGGCGCGATCGGGTCGAAGAAGTCTTCACCCGACAAGGCCGACGACGATGTTCTGGTTGTGAACGGCAGGGAAATGCAGGTTGTAAGCGCCAAATCGCCTGCTGAATTGCCGTGGAAAGCACTTGGTGTAGACGTGGTGATTGAGAGCACCGGCCTGTTTACAGATGTTGAGAAGTCAAAGGGGCACCTTGCGGCTGGCGCAAAGAAGGTCATTATCACCGCCCCTGCCAAAGGCGATTGCCCGACGTTCGTAATGGGCGTTAACGAGCGCACGTACGACCCGCAAAAGCATCACATCGTCTCAAACGCTTCCTGTACAACCAACTGCCTAGCTCCAGTTGTCTATGTGTTGCTCAAGGAAGGGTTCGGCGTCGAGGAAGGCCTGATGACCACCGTGCACAGTTACACTGCCACCCAAAGAATCGTGGACGGGCCCAGCAAGAAAGACTGGAAAGGCGGCCGCGCAGCGGCCATCAACCTTATCCCGTCCACAACAGGCGCAGCTAAAGCAGTCGGTCTGGTATTACCTGAGGTCAAAGGTAAACTGACCGGCATGGCGATCCGCGTGCCGACACCGACAGTGTCGGTTGTTGACCTTACTGTGCGCACGGTCAAAGAAACCAGTTACGACGAAATTTGCGCGGCGATGAAACGCGCTAGTGAAACATACTTGAAGGGCATCCTCGAATATACCGAGGACGAAGTTGTCAGTACCGACTTCATCCATTCGTCAGCCTCGGCTATATTCGACAAAGGCTCAGGCATCGAGCTTAACAAACGGTTCTTCAAGTTGATGGCATGGTACGACAACGAGTGGGGATACAGTTGTCGTGTGGCAGACCTGCTCAAGTACATGATCAGCAAGGGAATTTAATCAAACCCGGCTTGGAACTTCGCCCGGCTGCACTGGCGAAAAAGCCTCGGCAGCCGGGTTTTTAATTGGCGCAATTTTTGTGCGTTTGTAGTGCGGCCTTTAGGCTGTTGACCAAGTCCAGGTTTGAAATTACACAGCATAAACGGCTGCCCCATCGTAACGCCGCGAGTTATGCTGGGGCTGGCCCTGTCCAGTGCTGCAGTTCTTCGCTTAACCGTTCCAGCGGCAGGCCCACTACGTTGCTGTACGAACCCGAGATTTCAGCCACGAGCAATTCGCCATGTTCTTGGATTGCATATGCGCCGGCCTTGTCCAACGGATTAACCAAAGCAATGTAACGACGGATCTGTTCCTCGGTCAGGGGATGAAAGCGCACGTCGGTCCATTCCGCACAAATAGTTTGTTTGCGCAGGCGGTAGCGCACCAAGCACAACCCCGTTATGACAGCGTGTGTTTTACCTTGAAGTTGTTTCAGCATATCAACAGCTTCATCAATTGAAGCAGGCTTGCCAAACAACCTGTTGTGCTCTGGCAGGTAAACAATTGTGTCGGCTGCAATCACAAGCGCGTCCGGAAACCGTTTTGCAACCGTGCGCGCCTTACGGCACGCATTTAGTTGTGCTTGTTCCCATGCAGTCAACTGGTCGTCCAATAACTCGGGCGCGTTACTTGGAACCACTTGAAACTCTGGTACAAGCTGCCGCAACAACTCAACGCGGCGTGGCGACGCTGAGGCCAGAATTACATGGGGTAAACTCATGTGCAGTCGGGTGAACTTTCGATTCGTTTGCATTGACCGCGCGGCAGCGCCTCAAGCAGTTCGGTTACTGTGCGTGTTTGACCCGGCAACACAAGTCCGGGCGCAATCTCAGCCAGTGGCTCGAGCACAAACCGCCTAACGTGTGCGCGTGGGTGCGGAAGTATCAGCCCAGGCGTACAGCGCGTTTCTGCGCCAAAAGCAATCAAGTCCAAGTCAAGTGTACGCGGTTCATTTTTAGTGCTGGTGCGGCTCCGGCCGAACTCGTGTTCAATTTGCTGCAGCTTGCTCAGTAGTGACTCTGGCGTTTCATTATGTCGAACGACAATACCCACCACCGCATTTACGAAGGCCGGCGTACCAGGTGGACAATCTACAGGCGCAGTTTCCCATAACGACGATCTCAGTAGTGGTTTGTCAGTAAGCTCCTGAAGCTTCGCCATGGCACCAAGCACGATCTGAGGCGAATTACCCAGGTTCGACCCGAGCGCAACAAATGCGATGCGCTCATTTGCTTGGGCGCCTTTTGCAGTCTCCATCATTTGACCGGCTACAGGAACCGATCCGAACACAAGTTTTTGATTAGCCGGCTATGGCTCTTTAAGCCCGAGCACATCGAGCATGCTGTATAGCCCGGGTGGTTTGCCTGCAACCCAACGCGCCGCGCGCAGTGCACCATGTGCAAACGTGTCCCGGCTTGTTGCATGATGCGTCAGCTCGAGTCGTTCGCCGTTGCCTGCAAAAATCACAGTGTGCGTGCCGACAATATCGCCGCCGCGTACGGCGTGTATCCCGATCTCAGTTTTTGCGCGCTCGCCGGTAATGCCAACGCGCCCGTGCCGAGCTGCATCCTTCAAATCGAGTCCGCGCACTTCGGCCAGGATATCTGCAAGCGCCTTTGCAGTGCCACTAGGTGCATCTTTTTTGTGCCTGTGATGCATCTCGACTATCTCGAGGTCGAACTCCGGCCCGAGGATTTCGGCTGCCTTGCGCGTTAGCCAGAAAAGTGTGTTTACCCCAACAGAAAAATTGGGTGCGAGCACAATCGGGATCTTTTGCGCAAACGCGGCTATGCCGGTTTTTTCAGTTTCAGAATGCCCAGTTGTGCCTACCACAGCAGCTTTGGCATGTGCAGCGCAGCATTCGAGTATCGGCAAAGTGGCCGTGTGCACGCTGAAATCAACCACAACCTCAGCTTTTGTGATGTGTGCGGCTAGGTCGTCGCCTAGGTCAACCTCACCAACCAACTCAATGTCAAAGTACTTTTGCGCACAGGCACGCACTGTCTTGCCCATACGCCCTTTTGCACCTGTAAGAACGATTCTTGTCATGGCTCAAAACATGCAGGGGTTTGTCGGCCGTGGACTTGACCCCCAAAAGTCGTGCCGATGGATTGCTGACTGCCGGTGTTGCAGTTCCAGCTCCGGTTCGTCCCGCCGGATTCGGTACACTGCAATGGCCAAATGTGAACCCTGTGAGTTAACCAGTTAGATTCGCTCACTTTAGCAAGCCACACGCGCGCATTGTTGATTCCAGCTTTTGCCGGTTTTGCTGGTTCATCGGCACAAGCGGTAGCCGGTATTCTTCTTCGATCAACCCCAGCATCGCCAGCGCAGCCTTGACCGGGATCGGGTTTGTCTCGATAAACAGGTCCTTGAACAAAGGATAAAGCTTCAAATGCAGCTTGAGCGCAGCGGCTGGTTGCCCCTTGGCAAATGCACTTACCATGCGCGCAACTTCTGCAGGTGCAACGTTCGATGCTACACTAATCACCCCCTGCGCACCAACTGCCATGAACGGTAACGTGAGTGAGTCGTCACCACTTAAAATAACAAACCGCGGCCCAAGCGCCGTGCGCAGTTGCGATACACGGTCCGCACTGCCGCCTGCTTCTTTGATGCCGACAATGTTTTTGCATTCTGCAGCAAGCCGTTTGACTGTATCAACGCCGATCTCGACGCCGCACCGGCTCGGTATGTTATAAAGCAAGATTGGCAGCTTCGTTGCGTGCGCAACCTCGCGGAAATGCTGGAACAGACCTTCTTGCGTGGGCCGGTTATAATAAGGCGCAACCTGCAGTGAAGCATCCGCACCGGCTTTTTCGGCTTCGCGCGTCAAGTAAACCGCTTCGCGCGTCGAGTTCGCGCCGCTGCCGGCGATCACCTTGAGCTTGCCCTTAGCAAACTCGACTGCAAGCCGAATGACGTGGATGTGCTCGTCGTAGTCGAGTGTGGCCGATTCGCCTGTTGTACCCACAGGCACGATACCTTCCACTCCGGCTTTAACCTGTATTTTGATCAACCGTTCGAAGGCGGCCTCATCTATCTTGCCGTTCTTGAACGGCGTCACAAGTGCTGTGTAAGTTCCAGTAAACATAAGCTTGATCCGAGCGCATTGAACCAAAAAGCTGCCGGGTCTGGCCAGACAGATTTTTACAATTTTAGCTTCACTTTCAAAGTACACACGCTCTTTGGCCCGCTGCTATTTTTCACCGGGACCACACGCCACCGGCATGGCATATTCGGCAGCCTCGCCAAACATATCCTTTGTCTCGAGTACCACAACGCCGTTGGTACACAGCCGCCAAAACCGTCCAAGCCAAATGCGTCTGGACAAAGTGAAACTGTCTGGTTTCATTCGCACCCGTGTTTCCGTGCCTCACTTAGGGCTGTGCAAAATCCGCGCCGAACACACTCACCAACGAGCCGTTTTTGCAGCCAGCACTTCGCCACAGGCGATGTTTTAGTTTTTCGAAGTCACAGGGGAACCGCTTGGTAGCCCGCAGCCGACCGGAGTCTTCGGTTGCTCCTAGCTCAGCGCCGGCAAATTCAAATTTCACCGTGCAAGACGCGTGCTCCACATCTCAGGCGCGATAGTCCCTTCACAGACTTTTGTGACTGGGCCGGTCATGCAAATCGAAAAATCCGGTGCGATCTCGATTTTCAGCTTACCACCCGGCATGTGGACTGTGAGAGTCGGCTCGCACAGCCCGAGCCGGTGTGCAACAGCCGCTGCAGCACAACTACTACTGCCACTGGCAAGTGTGTACCCGGCACCGCGTTCCCAGATCTCGATTTGGATGTTTTGCCGGTCGAGCACTTTCATGAACTGCACATTTGTGCGATTCGGGAAGTTCGGGTGTATCTCAAACAACGGTCCAAACTTTTTTGCCAGCTCGGCATCAATTTCGCCCAACGGCAAAACACAGTGCGGGTTCCCAATTGTGGCTGCGCAGTAATTGAACTCACGTCCGCCAACCGCAACTTTCTCGTTCAACACTTCGCGGCGCGGCCCGACCACTGGAATAGCGTCGCTCCAGAAACTTACTTTGCCCATTTGAACCCGGACAGCGTTACCATTCTCCAGGACGATTGCTTTGACCATCCCACCAATGGTCTCGATCTGGACCTCGTCTGGCCCGATCAGTTTATTATCCCATAAATACCGCACGAAAATCCGCAGGCCGTTCCCGCTCTTCTCGGCTTCGCTGCCGTCCGGATTGAAAATCCGCACCGCAAACGCCGCCTGTTGTGAGGGTATCGGCCCCAGCAAAATGCCGTCTGATCCAACACCGAAATTGCGGTGACAGATCAATTGCACCTGTTGCGGCATCGGTTGCCCAGCGAACTCGCGCGGCTCGATTACAAGGTAATCGTTGCCAAGTGCGTGGTATTTTGTGAACCGCATTGGCACAGTAGCCTAGCGTCCGAAGCACAAACTGCAATTCGAATCGAATCGGAACAGTTGCGTTGGCAAAGGGAGGCAGCTATTGCACCTTCAACATTTCTGGAGCCGTCATATCGCAACAAAAGCCCGCGTAAACGCGGCAAACATTTTGTGTCCTTTTACGGCCATGGTTTTAGTGAAACTGCCCTACAATTCAGTTACACTGGCATCCGAAAACCTCAGCCACATGCGGCCAATGCGGCACACTACCGCGAAAAACCGGACCCGTGAAAGCCACGCAGCACTACCTTTTGAATGACGCCTCGCTGCGGCGTCTGCGCACGCGCACAGCCGCAAATCTGGCACTGGACAAGTCGGTTGCATGTCGCAGCCCTCTGGATTGGCTCTGTGTCTGTGTGGTCTAACTTTCGGCCAATATGCAGCCGCGCGCAGTACTACCCCGGGTACGGTTTTGGTATGGCCGCCTCGCACATGCGGGACTGAGTGCGTTTGTAACAGCGGTTGCTAATTGACTTTCCTAGCGCGGCCGCCAAAGCTCTGGTCACAAAAATGTGTGAATCATGAGGGCCAAAGTCGTTAAACCCGAACGTGCATGTGTAATGGATTTAAAGCCGGTTTCACAAAATAGCCGGCTTTGGAATTCGGACACGCATCAGCTTGCGCGTTTTATTCAAACGTGCCTTGGCACGGCTGCGCTTGTGCTGTATGTGACCGGCTCAGCGGCGCCGGTACGAGAACGGATACTTTTCAATGAAAATTGGCGATTTGCCCAGGGCGATCCACCGGGCATCGGCGCTGCGCTTAGTTATGAAAATATCAAGCCGTGGCTGACCAAAGCCGGGTGCGAGTTCACGAAAAACCCAAACGCAATTTCTCAAACGCCGCCGCCGGGCAATCCGGGTAACGACGTTCAGTATGTCAAACCCGAGTTCGATGACAGCACATGGCGCACGGTAACACTGCCGCACGACTGGGGGATCGAAGGCCCGTTCAAGCAAGAGTACCCGGGTGCCACAGGCAAACTGCCGTGGTGGGGCGTGGGCTGGTACAGGAAACGGTTTCATGTGCACGCAGCGGACCTAGGCAAACGATTCTACCTCGATATAGACGGCGCGATGTCATACGCGGTTGTCTGGCTCAACGGCAGGTTTGTTGGTGGTTGGCCGTACGGGTATGCATCGTGGCGTGTTGACCTGACGCCACACATCGTGTTCGGCGCCGAGAACGTGCTCGTGATTCGGCTCGATAATCCGCCAGACTCTTCCCGATGGTATCCCGGAGGCGGCATTTACAGGAATGTATGGCTGGTTAAAACGGCGCCTGTACATGTGGGGCATTGGGGCACGTTCATTACCACGCCTGAGGTTAGTCAAACTTTAGCCACAGTGTGCGTTCGGGTCGAGCTACTGAATTACACCTCTAGTACAGTTACGCCGAATGTCACAACCGAGATTTTTTCACTAGACACAAAAGGTGCACGGTCCAGACGTGCTATTGCCAAAACACGCACTGTTCAACCACAGGTTCCACCAGCCGTACCGGTAAGTTGCACCGTTACAACTGCAGTTCGCAACCCCAAGCTCTGGAGCATTAACTCGCCAAACTTGTACATGGCTGTGACAACTATTGAGCTGGCTGGCGACGTGGTTGATCAGTACGAAACTGTGTTTGGCATACGCACAATCAAGTTCGATGCCGCACACGGTTTTTGGCTCAATGGTGTCCTGACGGAGATAAAAGGCGTGTGCAATCACCATGATTTAGGCGCCCTAGGCGCTGCATTGAACATATGCGCGCTGCAACGCCAACTGACAATGCTCAAGGAAATGGGCTGTAACGCAATTCGAACCAGTCACAACCCACCTGCGCCTGAACTGCTCGAGTTATGCGACCGGCTCGGCTTTGTTGTGATGGTTGAGGCATTCGACTCCTGGCGCAAGGCCAAGTCGCCCAATGATTACCATAAACTGTTCGATGACTGGCACGAGAAAGACCTCCGTGCAATGGTCCGGCGTGACCGCAATCATCCATCCGTTGTGCTATGGAGCATCGGGAACGAAATCCTCGAGCAAAGCGATCCTGATGGGTGGCAACTAGCGGTGCACCTTGCAAACATAGTGCGCGATGAAGACCCAACCCGACCTGTCACAGCCGCAACACACAAGCCCGAGGCAATGACAAACGGGTTCCAGCGCGCACTTGATGTGTTCGGTGCCAACTATAGCCCACATAGATACGCCGAGTTCAGAAGGTTGAACCCGGACATACCGCTCATCGGCAGTGAAACAGCATCGTGCGTGAGCTCGCGCGGCGAATATTTCTTCCCGGTGAGCACAAACAGGCGCGATGGCCGTGTGAATTTCCAAGTAACCTCATATGATTTTGCTGCGCCAGCTTGGGCAATGCGGCCCGAGGCCGAGTTCGAGGGCCAAGACCGCAACCCGTTTGTGGCAGGCGAATTTGTCTGGACCGGGTTCGATTACCTCGGCGAGCCTACCCCGTATGACCGCGACACCACAAACATGCTGCAGTTTACTGACCCGGTCATGCGCGCGCGTGCGGAAAAACAACTGGCTGAGACAGGCAAGATCTCTGTGCCATCGCGCAGCTCGTACTTTGGCATATTCGACCTGTGTGGGTTCCGCAAAGACAGGTTTTACATCTACCAAGCGCGCTGGCGACCCGAGCTGCCTATGGCACACATACTGCCGCATTGGACATGGCCCGAACGCGTCGGCCAACTCACACCTGTGCATGTATACACATCTGGCGATGAAGCCGAGCTGTTCCTCAACGGCAGATCGCTCGGGCGCAAAAAAAAGGGCCCGTTCGAGTACCGGCTCTGCTGGGACGACGTCGTTTACGAGCCGGGCGAGCTAAAGGTTGTCGCGTACAAAAACGGCAGGAAATGGGCAACTGATGTGGTGCGCACAGCCGGCCAGCCAACCAAACTTCTCCTTGAGCCGGACCGTAAAACAATTCGTTCCGACGGTATCGAGCTTGGATTCGTTACCGTTAAAGTTACCGACAAAGACGGCCTGCTAGTGCCGCGCGCAAAAAACCGCATCAGGTTCAGCATCACCGGTCCAGGCGAGATCGTTGCCACTGACAATGGGGATCCGACCTGCCACGAGTCGTTCAGTGCAACTGAGCGCAATGCGTTTAACGGCTTGGCACTTGTGATCGTGCGCGCGCTGCCCGGCCAACGCGGCACCATTACACTCAGTGCAGAAGCTGATGCACTCACAAGCGCAAACACGCGCATCATGAGCAAGCTACGGTAGCTGCACCCGGAATAGCCGGGCGTAAAATCTTTGAGACCAACAGCGCTCGCTTCACGTTTCATAGTGGCGGGTACGCACAATAGAATTTTACGCCACATGAGGCTACGCGTCCCTACCTTGTGAAGGGACGCCTCACCGAGGCGTCCGCAACCGTGCGCTTTCTGTTGCCAACATACCAGCAACGCACTGGTTCTGCTTGCACACAAAACTCGGTGTGTCTGCTCGTTTGCTTTTTTGCTTCGGCCGCCTGTGACCATGCACCCCTGCCCAGTAAAAAAATTTTGGTAGGGTCGGCTCGCCGAGCTGACCGGAAGCACAGCAGTCCTACAAGCGCGGCAAGGTGATGGTTTTGATCCCACCACAAAACTCTGCGTTCTCAATGTCTCTGGGGTTTGAAAGCTCACTCGTGTACACACCGCTTGACGGGGCAAGGTTAATTAGCCTAAATTCACGCTGGCGCCGGTAATGCAGATTCAGACCATATGACCCCGCCCATGACAAAGCGCGTTTTGCAGGCGATTGCAGTTGTGGGTGCCTTTTTGTGTGGTGCCCACCTGGCGATGGGCAAAGCTACTGCTGACCCAGGTCACCCCACAAGCACAGACAGCACTGCTATTCTAATTCCACTCGAATACCGCGAGGTCGGCTTCACGATTGATAGTGAGTGGATTGAGCTGCGAATCGCAACCGAAGCACAGACAGCTAAGCTTAATACACCGCAGGTTGCCAAAGGCACAAAACTCACCTTCGGCACGCTCGAGATCGGGACGAACCGGTTCGGCTTTGCTTGGGACAGAAGGGCGGGAAAGCTATATCTGGACCTGAACCAGAACCTGGATTTCACAGATGACACTGGGGGCGTATTTGATGCTGAAAAAGGTTTTTACCAGGAATTCACTGGCATTCGCTTGTCGGTTTCAGATGGACTGAGTCAGTGGCACTATCTTGTTGACTTGCAGCTGTACGACGTGCGCGGTTGTTACGTCCAATTGCGCTCGTTTTACGAGGGCAAACTCGAGCTGGCCGGCCAAACATGGCAGATCGGTCTGGTGAAAAAGCTAGTCGCAAATCCCGGGTCAACCAGTCGCAGTAGAGAAACAACGTTGCTAATCAGGCCTTGGACGGAACGTACCAAGCGATTCAGCTTGAGCGATTCGGCGGCAATTACAGTTCCGTTATGCGAAATAGTTTACCTTTGGGACAGAAGTTACACCCCACAAATTGACTGGCAGCAGTGTGACCACACCAACAAACCCGTGCTCAAGCTCCGCCCTGCTAAGACCGAGCTGGGACAGCTTGAACTGGCAGGTTTATATGTGCAGCGGTTGGTCTTAAAGAACGCGCCGCAGCGTGCTGCGTTGTTCCATTCACCAGACAGAATTATTCAGGTGCCGGTCGGCACTTACAACAACATCGAAGTGTTTTTGAAAAACGGTGATGCCGAAGCAACTGCAGAACTTGTTGAAAAAGTCGTTGTAACCACAAACACAACCAATCTTCTGGCTGTGGGCGGGCCACTCACCAATTCAGTTACAGTAACAGTGGACGGGCGTGTGCTGCGCATGAGTTACAAGCTCGTCGGGTACGGCGGCAAAGAATATAACTTCAACTACGCCGGCGCGCGCAAACCACCTGAGTTCACCATTTACAAGGGTGACAAGCGCATTAGCAGCGGCAGGTTCCGATTTGGGTGAGGCGGCATCTGCGCGTACTCATGGCGAGTACCATTCAACGTATTCGGCAACCTTAAGATCGTCGCAATAGATGACCTAGGTCTGTTAGGCGATAAAACAGGTGCACCCGTAGAAGTGACAGTCGGTCTGGGTCGGGTTCCGTTCAGCATTTTAGGCTGGGTAATACTGTTTGCACTGACGTTTCTTGAGCCGAACCGGTCTGGGCGTGCTTGGCATGTGTTTGTACTGGCAATACTTCTGCAAGGCACACTTTCAATTTTAAGCTTTGCCATGGGTGGCGAGCTTTCCGCCCCAATATCGGCTTACACGGGGTTAGTATTTGCGCTCGGTACATTGTGGCTACTGATGCCGTATTTGAGCAGTAAAGGCTGGCCGACAACGTTTTGGGGCGCGTTCATAACGATCTTGATTGGGACATGCGTGTTTGGGTTCAGCGGGCTGGACCAAACCGGGTTTCTGATTTTCCTTCTTTACGTCGGGTTTAACTCGGGCCTGGCATTTGCACTTGCGTTGCGGTCGTGCCGTAAAAATCCGCACATCGGCGCGTTCATAGTGTGGCTGTTACTCTGGACATGCGTCTTGTGGGTTGTAACAACGATCCCGTGGATTATAGTTGCTGTTGCCGAGGCAGGTTTAATTGCACTTACAGCAGTGTTTGTCGTGTTAATTGGGGCCAGCGTAGCAATTTGCATTACGTTTGCCTTTGTGACTTTGTCTGCCATTAAACCGTTTTACCGGACGCGGTTCTACGCATTTCTAGGTTTGACACCTGCAGCAAACACGCCACCCATACCCCCAGTAATACCAGCTCCGGCAACCTAAGCCTGCTGACTGCCTTGCCTTGATTCCAAAAACGGGTGTGGCAAACATGCGGTAAACAGATGGCGTTTCAGGAGGTGAAAGTTTGATTTTCGCATTATGCTGTGGTACACACCCCGTAAGCACGTGGAAACTTGGACTGTAACTTTGTGCGTAGTAGTCGCGGTCGGAGGTGTGAGGCGGCCTGGTGGCGCTCCTGGTCTTCAAAACCAGTGTGGGGCTTTAACCAGTCCCAGGTGGGTTCGATTCCCATACACCTCCGCCAACATGTGTTCTACTAATAAGCTGCGACACCGGCCCAGCCTGCACCAAGTGCACATGTGTTAACATGAACGCGCCTGAGCAAATTCATCCGGCACAACGGTTGACAGAAAGTCGGTCGTTCTGGCCGGGTTTTATTTTGTGCTTGGCGGGTTTGTTACTTGCGCTTTTTGGTCTGGGCCGAATTACGGCGGTTGAAAAGGTCTCCGGCGATCTTGCGCTTGAGACCGACGTTAACATGGCGATTGCGCATGGTGGTGTGCAGCTCACCGGCGAGGAACAGCAACTGACTGAGCCGCAAACCGAACCGGCTGCACGAGCTCACGCAACGGAAGGTACGCTTGCGGATGCACAGTTGCGCGTGCGCTCAGCCAAAAGCCGACTGCGCATTGACCTGAGCGCAAAAGAGCCGTGTCCTACCTGAATACGATGATCAGCCTGCCATCACGGCGATGGCATCCTGAACGATGAGCCCCGGCGGACACAGCGCGACCCGGACCCGTGACGTGGCAAGGTTCAAACGCCTTGTTCAGCTCAGGCCCTGGATACAGAGTGCGTTTCTGTTTGTATGGCTGATGCCGATTGGCCGCTGGCTGCATTGGTTCCCGGCTTGTGTATTTCATTGTTACGCATGTCCACTGTCTGCGTTTGCGTGTCCGGTTGGGCTGATGGCAAATTACGCCGCTGCATTTTCTGTGTGGACAACTGTGCCGTGGCTATTGATTGGTGTGTTGGTGTTTGTTGGAGCAGCAGTTGGTTCGCTTGTTTGTGGGTGGGCATGTCCATTCGGTCTGCTGCAAGATTTGCTGGCCAAGATTCGGCCACAAAAGTTTTCGTTGCCGGTGTGGGTCGGGCACATCCGATACGTTGTATTGATTGGCCTGGTTTTACTTTTGCCATGGTACCTTGGCAGCCGCGGAATCCTGTACGAGGACCAGCCCATCTCGATTTGCCGGCTTTGCCCAGCTGGCGCGCTTGAATCGAGTCTGTGGTACTCGGTTTGGGGGTTATTAACCGGTTCAGGCTGGCTGATGAGCTGGTACAAAGGCATGGTTTTGGTTGCTTTTCTTAGTGCGGCAATTTTGATTCACCGGCCATGGTGCAGGATGTTTTGTCCGTTGGGCGGGCTGTTAGCGTTGTTTAATCGTGTGAGTTTGTTTCATCTGCGGTTTGAGTCTGCGCACTGCACCAGGTGCAACCTATGCCGCAGCAGGTGCGCAATGGGGGTTAAAGTGGACGAACGCATTAATACGACCGGTTGCATACGATGTCTTGAATGCACAACCTGCGGCGCAATCCGACCGGCATTCGCCTCCACAGAAAAATCAAAAGGCGCCTGAGGCAGTGTTGCCGACCCGACGGAAGCCCACCGGCAACCAAAAAAGCCCCAACTTCCTCATTGGCTTAGCCAATCGGCTACTTCGCGCCATGGCCGGCGTCGCCGCGCCTTGCCGTGCGCCGGCAACCACCGCAGGCCACCGACACTTACCGTGAGCGTGCCCACACGCTTTTCACGGCGCTTCCATTTTTCCCAGACGACGAAGCTAAAGCCGGTTCGGTCCACGGGCACATCCTGCCCGATCTGAGCCCGAACCCATTTGGTTGGCCGTCCTGGTTGTCTGCCTTTCATGTGAGCTGCGTTGGTTCTGCTGGTTATCCTGCGTTGTCAGTGCCATACCAAAGCAGGCCGCACAATTCCAATCAAGCATTATCAGGACGCAGCTCGGATGTCTGTGGACGCCACTTTTGCCTTGCACTCAGGCTCAACAAGGCGTATTAAAATCCGTGTCGAGACGAGGCCGTGTGCCCGCGTGGCGGAATTGGCAGACGCGCTAGATTCAGGTTCTAGTGGGTAACACCGTACAGGTTCAAATCCTGTCGCGGGCACCAAGTTTTTCCCACCCCCTAAGAGCTGAAAAAGCCGGTGGAATGCTTCCTGCTCAATTTAAGCTGCATCTAGTGCAGATCCTCAGATTGTTAGTGCGGACAATTTTTTTACCGTTGCATTCCTTAAATTGACGGGGCCAGCGAGCACCAAGGGGCTGATTGGCAAAACGGTTTTTGCTAAATGTATACGGTTTGGAATTGCATCATTGCCAAAGCCAGGGTGCAAACTGCGTGCGCACTGTTGCGTATGCAGCGCACAGAGCACTGCCCAGCCCAACTGCACCCGGAAAAAATTGGATTGCCTAGCACACCAGTTCCTGCACCTCGCTAGAGGCGCCTGGATGTGCATGCACGCACGCACACAGGCCTCATGCGCAGCACATTTAGGTGCGGCATGTTGGTCGGCTCGGGGACAAGTTTGCGTTGAGTGTGCGTTACGCGAGGGTGTGCAAAAACCGCACGCGGTGCGCGCCGCCTCTTCTAACCAAGTAATTCGGCCTAAACAGCACAGTTACAAGTTGAAAATGCGATTAAATCTTCCAGCTAACCGGAACGGAGATTTTCCTGCCGAACCTGTCGTTGTAAAAGATGTAGCCGTTGCGCACGCCGAACTCGTGGACAAGCCGTGTCAGCTTCACGTCGTAACAACAGTATTCGGCTATTTCGAGCAGCTTACCTTCCTTAAACCAGCGCAGTGCCTGCATGCCGTCGCTTGTTTTTTCGAGGCCGAACGTTGCCTGTGCGATTGCATCCAGCGACAGTCTGTGTTGCACTTTGTTTTGGAGGTCAACCATGATGTCGAGCGTAGGCAATTGGCGCAAATCAAGCGCGGTATAGCCATGCAATACCTCGTAATCAAAGCGCAGGATATTGAAACCCACCACAAGATCAGCGCGCTGTAAGTCGGCGAGCAGGTCGTTGACGTGTTTTTCGTCGTAGATGCGGTACTGGTCGTGGGCAGTGCTGTAGGTTACACCCACACTCATTCGCATCCGGCTAATGTGGGACCAGCCGCCTGCTTCAGCAGCGGACTTCTGTGTTTCGAGGTCGAAATAGACGATGTTTTTCACCGTGCGCAAAGCAAATCAAAACTGGTTCGGGCCTTCGAGACAAACTCAATCTTTCGTAAAAACCGTTGGTGGAAAGATGCGTCTGGCTCAGGTATTGGTAGAATCGAACTCCTGCTGAATTGCCGGCAGGCAAGATTCTTACAAAACGCGGCTGAGGTAAATGCGCAGAAGAGCTGGTAGCTGTGCTGCTAGCTGCACTGGGTGTTTTTACCGGTGCTGTGTGGCATTTCGGCACCGTAAAAGGTGTAATTTCCTGACTTGCGCGGATGCGCTCTGGCTTTAGGCTTGACCGCGTGCAAGACTCTGCGGCTCCAGGTACCGTCTCATTTGCTGTGCGGATACTTCGGCAAGTGGACCGCGTTGGTCTGCGCACTGCGGTGTTGGGGCAGAAACTGTTTGGGTTTGTTTTGGCGGTACGCGATCTGTGTGCATTTGCGCTCATCACACTCGGGGTATTGATCAGCAAATTCAGTGTTGCAAAGGACATAATGCGTCCGCGTGTGCGGCATGAAATAACCCGGGCAGGCGTACGGCTGTTGCCAATGTTCATGTTTCTTGCGATTGCGCTTGGGTTTCTTGTGATCGGTCAGGCAGTAGCGTGGCTGACACCGGTAGGGGCGATTGATTATCTTGGTCCGATAATTGTTATTGTGGTTGTTCGCGAGCTTGGCCCGTTGTTAACAGCGTTGGTTGTGCTTGCGCGAGTTGGGGCGGCGCATGTTGTCGAGTTGGGGAACGCACGTGCACTGGGCGAGTTGGAAGCACTTGAAGCGCTCGGGATAGACCCTGTGCATTATCTTGTTGTGCCGCGGTTGATCGGTATGGCGCTCGGGATTTTTTCGTTGACGGTGTATCTGATCATCGGCGCATTAATAAGCGGATACGTGTGGGCGTTCATTCAAGAGGTGCCGTTGTTGCCAGGGCAATATTTCACGCAGGTGGCAAGTGCGCTTGGCTGGCTCGATTTTGCGTTGCTCGGTCTAAAGACAATCGGGTTTGGCTTTGTAATTGCCACAGTTACCTGCTACCACGGTCTTGCGCGGCCGTTGCGGTTGGCCGAAATACCACGTGCAACCGTGCGCGCAGTAGGGCAAAGCCTGATCGGGTGCGTGTTGCTGGACGCACTGTTCATCATCATTTACCTGAGTGCATGAGCGCTGAGCAAGAAAAGTGCGCTCGGTCGGTAATCGAGATGCTCGATGTTGCTGTACCGGCATACGATGCACCGGGCCGTGTCGTGCTCGAGCATGTTAACTGGACGGTGTGGGCCGGTGATTACTGGGTAATTGCCGGATTGCACGGCACCGGCAAGAGCGATCTGCTCATGCTGACAGCCGGGTTGATTGCGCCCGCCCAGGGTGTGTACAGGTTTTGCAGTCTGCAGATGCCAATCATAGACGAGTCGAACCTCAGCACCCGGCTGCGACTTGGCCTTGTGTTCGATGGCGGGCGTTTGTTCAATGAGTTGACTGTTGCGGAAAACATTGCGCTGCCGCTCCAGTATCATCGAGCGTTGTCAGCCCACGACGCAAAAGCGCAGGTCGAAACATTGCTCAGGTTGACCCAGCTCGAACCATGGGCTGATGCAATGCCTACCGCGCTGAGTCGCAACTGGCAGAAACGGGTTGGACTAGCCCGTGCACTTGCGTTGCAGCCCGAGGTGTTGCTAATTGACAATCCGCTGAGTGGTTTGGACACACGTCATACGCAATGGTGGCTTGGATTTCTGGACGCGCTTTCTGCCGAACACAATCTTCCGGACGGCAAGCCTCTCACGTTGATTGTCACCAGCGACACACTTGTCCCGTGGCGCAGTCATGCACGGCAGGTCGCTGTGCTCGACGACAAGCGATTCGTTGCGGTTGGCAGTTGGGACCAAGTTGGCAAACAAACTGTCTCCGAGTTGAAAACGATTCTGACCGAACTTGGCCGCTAAACATGCGCTGTTAGGCGCACCGAAAACGCACATGTTAAATTCTCTAATGCGCAGGATACACCACAACAACTGTGCAATCTGAAACTCGACCCTATGACCGAGCCATGCCTTTGCACGACTTAACACCGCAATTACGCACGCGCCTGAGCCGAATGGAACGCGCAGTTGGTTGGTTTGTGTTACTGGCGATTCTGCTGCTGGCGAGCGGGTTCGTCTATTACCTTTACAACACAGCCGAACGCAAAGGTTGGTTTGTGACAAAAGCGCCGTACTTTACATTTGCAGACCGCGCAACGGGGTTGAGAGTAGGTGACCCGGTGAAACTCATGGGATTCGATGTGGGCCAAATCACACGCATTGACGCAATGCCGCCCTACCACGCATTCAACGTGTATGTCGAGTTCGAGGTCAAACACCCGTACTACGGCTATTTGTGGACCGAGGGATCGGTTGTGCGGCTGACACCGGCGGACTTATTCGGCCAACGCGCGCTCGAGGTCACAAAAGGCACAAGAGGTTACCCCACTTACATGTTCAATCCGTTGCGTGAAATCACATTGAGCGATGCTGAAGAGCTGCGCCAGCTCGACAGGTTCAAGTTGGCCGAGGAAATTCGCCTGCCCGACGGGACAAACATTGCCGTGCGTGCACTTACACCGCTGTCGAAAGATTTGCTCAGCCAACTTGCAGTGCTCGGTCGGGAGCGAATCAGGATATTCGATACGCACGAACAAAAGAAAACCATGACTAGCGTCTGGAACGATTTCGAGAAACGATACGAGACATACGCGCGCACGAACCTTTATTGGTTGTTGTCGGATGAAACACCGGCACTGAGCGAACGGCTCGATAAACTGGTTAGCGAGGTTGAAAAAGCACTACCAAACGTTATGGCGCTTACGAACCAGTTGAGTGTTGCGCTTGAGAATACAGCGTTTTTGGCGTCTAATCTGACCAAAGTTGCGTTGCAAGCTGAACCTGCTGTGTCAAACCTTGCAGCTCTGACGAGTGAGTTGCGTGGTGCAGGCCGGCTCGGGCAATGGTTTTTGACACCCGCGCAGCAGGCGCAATTGGACGCAACCCTGACGAATCTCAATGCACTGTTGGTGAACACAGACACAAACGTGACTGTACTGGCTCAACGCCTTGCCGAGTCGCTCGAAAACCTGGCCGCTATAACCAGCAACCTCAACGCACAACTCGAGGCAAACACAAACATTGTTAAGTCAATTTCGGATGCAATTTTGCATGCAGATGAATTTGTTCAGGGGCTCAAACGCCACTGGCTGCTACGGTCTGTATTCAAGCAAAGACCGGTTTTTAAACCGCTGCCATCAGACCGCCGGCTTGTCGCGCCAAAGGAAAAGAATTGACCAGGCCGTCCCTAGCCTGCGACATGCACGCTAGAGAAACCGCCGGAATTGCCTTGGCATGGCATACGACTCGTGCTATACGAATGAACGGCGCATTTTTGCGCAGAGCTTAACAAGTTAGATTTTTTTGCTATGTCACAACATCGGAGTTTACGTGCATCGGGTGTTATTGGTGCAAAACGTAACGTGCTCAAACGCCACGAACGGATCGAGTTGCTCAAGAAGCGTGGCCAGTGGAAGGAAGGCAATCGTGTAACCGGCCTGCCGAAGACAAAGCCGGAATAACAGGCTGCGGCGCGTGCACGCTGAGGGCGCTGGCCTCGGCATTCCGAGTGTGGCCCGAAGAGCAACAAGGCGGTGTGCCAAGCTGTGGACAGTATGATTTGATTAGGCGACAGTGCCGGTGCATGGGCGTGGTTCGATGTGGCTGGAGATTGACAGAAACCGAGTTTGAACCTCTACTTGGCGGTGTATGAAGACGACTTTTTGGATCGGGTTGTGGCTTGTGTGTTTGGGCAGCCTTTTTGTGATGCCAAACCCAGCTACTGGGCAAGGCACCTCCGTCGCTTTGCAACCAGGCCCGGCAACTGTCGCTGCCGAAAACGTCAATGTGCGCGGGCAACCCACCATACGCAGCGAGGTGATCACACGCCTGAACCGTGGTGATGTAGTTGTTGTGCTTGAGAAAATCGCCCTTACCAAACCTGCTGCAGGCGAACCGGCTGAATGGGCTAAAATTGCATTTCCGACAAATGCGCATGTCTGGGTGCACGCACAGTTCATTGACCCCACAAACAAGACCGTATTAGCACGCAAGTTGAACATGCGGGCCGGCCCGGGCGAAAACTACAGTGTGGTGGGCGTATTGGAACAGGGCGACGCTGTTTACGAAGTGTTGACCAAGGACAACTGGATGCAAATTGTGCCTCCGCCGAATGCGTATGCGTTTGTTGCAGCGCGTTACCTACACCAACAACCAGCAGCGCAGCTTGCCGGAGTTAAACCTGCTGAGCCAGCTGTAGCCGGGGCGCCAAAAGAAAAATTGCCAGAAACCGTCCCTGCTGAACCTGGACCTGCGCCGGTGATTGAAACGCTAACACCGCAACCTGAAATTGCTACTGCACCAACTGAACCGACCATCGAACCGGCTAAAACACCGACACCAGCAGTTGAACCGGTTACAATCACACCACCAGCCGAGGAACAACCACCACCAAAACGCATCGTTCAACGCGAAGGAATCGTCAGGTACTCACTCAGCATTCAAGCGCCCACACCGTTTTGTCTCGTAAGCCCTGACACAGGCGAAATCATCAATTACCTGTACACAACAGCTACAAACCTGAACCTGCGCAGGTACAGGAACCTGCGAATAATCGTCTCGGGCGAAGAAGGGATTGACAAACGCTGGACAAACACGCCCGTGCTAACGATCCACCGCATTTACGTTGTCGAGTGATGCAGCCGACCAACCTCATTGACGGTCGGGCCATTGCAGCGCAGATTCAGGCTGAACTGGCGCAGCGCATCGTACAGCTTAAGCAGCGCGGCATCCAACCCGGCCTTGCGTTTGTGCGCGTCGGAGAAGACCCCGCATCGAAGGTTTACGTCGGGCGCAAAGAAAAGGTTAGCGCCGAACTCGGTATCTATTCCGAGACACACGTTTTGCCAGAGGCAACCGCCGAAGCCGACTTGCTCGAACTGCTTGCAAGACTCAATGCTGACAAGCGGTTGCACGGCATTCTGGTACAGGCGCCGTTGCCCCCTCACATTCGGCCCGCAGTGATTTATTCGAGTGTACTGCCCGAAAAAGACGTTGACGGATTTCATCCGGTGAACCTCGGCAAGCTGATGTTGGGCGACCCGGCCGGGTTCGAGCCATGCACGCCGGCCGGCATACGCGAGCTGTTGATCCGCTCCGGTGTTAAGACAAACGGCGCAGATGTAGTTGTGCTGGGTCGGGGCAACATAGTTGGTAAACCACTTGCCGTTATGCTTGCTCAAAAAGCGCCTGGGGCAAATGCAACCGTTACAATTTGTCACTCAGCCACGCACGACTTGAAGGCGCACTGTTTGCGGGCAGACATTTTGGTTGCGGCAATTGGCGTGCCGCAGTTTGTCAAGGCCGACATGGTCAAGCCTGGCGCGGTTGTGATTGACGTAGGTGTAAATCGCGTAGCCGACCCGACCAGCCCGTCCGGGACAAAGCTGGTCGGCGACGTTGACTTTGCGGCTGTGCAACCTATTGCAGGCAAAATCACGCCTAACCCGGGTGGGGTCGGCCCAATGACAATCGCAATGCTCATGCGTAATACTGTGCGTGCGGCGGAGAGCTTAGCAGCACGTTGAGTCGGTGACCAAAGTATGAACTCAGATATGTCGTGCGCGCTCGGCTGCGGTTGGATTTGGCGCCGCCACGGGCTGGTTACATTTTGCTGCTTTACTGCTCTGGCCTTTCGACCGTTTAACAGTTCGACGGTTTAACAATTCAACAACCTAACCATTCGGCAACTAATGAATGCAAAGCGAATTTTGCCCGATTTGCAATGCTCGCTATTGTGCGAGGAGGTCCGCCAGGAAATAAACGGCAACTTCATCATTGTTGGTGTGCTCAGCTCGATCCGCGTACCGCAACTGCCGGTTACAGCCTACAGACTCACAGTGTTCAACCGCTGGAGTTCGGGTCTGGGCCAGTTCATCGAGGCGGTCAGGTTGATTGCGCCTGACCAACAAACCGTGCTACGCAGGAGCGAGCTACGGTTTAGCTTGGAAGAAGCCTTTCTATGCGCAAGCAACGTGACTGTGTTCCCGCAGGTCGAGTTTAAGGCACCGGGCAGCTACTACATCGAGGTGTTGGTGGATGAAGTGCTAAAATTGCGGTATCCTGTGCCCGTGGTTGTCGTGCCGCGGCCCGAACAACCCAAGCCAACTACCGAGCCACAAAAACCTCAGCAGGGTTAAACACAATTGTGTGGGGGATGTAAGTTTTCCTGAAAGGCCGTGCCCGATTCAACTTGTGCTAACTCACGAGGCACAAATCGGGTTTTACCGGTTTCGGACAAATATCTTACCGGGCAGTTGTTTAACGATGCGCTTCATTTCAAGGCTAAGCAACGCAACGCTCACAGTCGAGCTGGGCAAACCGCTGCGTCGGATCACGTCTTCAATGCTGAGTTCATCCTCACCAAGCGCATCGTAAACTTTCTGCTCGGTTTCAGATAATTCAATTGCAGGTAAAACACCAGGCTCAGCCGGTGAACACGGCCAGGTGCTTGTCGGGAACAGATACTCGAACTCGCTCAAGATGTCTTCGGCACTTTCGCATAGCTTGGCGCCTTTCTTGATAAGGTCGTGACACCCCTTGCTGCGGGGTGAATCTATTCTGCCCGGCACGGCGAATACCTGCCGCCCGTACTCGGTTGCGAAATTGGCTGTGATAAGTGCACCGCTGCGCAGTCCGGCTTCAACCACAACCGTGCCGAGTGTCATTCCTGCTACAATCCGGTTGCGAATGGCGAACGACTGTTTGTCCGGGGTTCGATTAAACGGGAACTGCGTGATCAGCGCGCCATTGGCCGTGATACGCTCAAACAAATCCTTGTTTTCAGGTGGTACCACAATGTTGATGCCGGTCCCAAGCACAGCAATTGTGCGGCCTTTGGCAGCAAGTGCGCCCTGGTGTGCAGCGGTGTCAATACCGCGTGCGCCGCCGCTGACAACCGTCACCCCCAAGTAAGCGAGTTGGTATGCGAGCTTGCGCGCGCTCTCAATGCCGTAGTGCGTTGCTTCGCGTGTGCCGACAATAGCAATTGAGTTCTTGTCCAGCGTGCTTAGCGTGCCTTTGACGTAAAGCACAATCGGCGGGTCGTAAATCTGACGCAGCAGTCCGGGGTACTCGGCGTCTGCCTGTGTAATGATTTGGCAACCGAACTCAGCAACCCGACGCAGCTCTGCAGCGAGGTCAATTGACTTTTCCCAGTTCGCAATTGCGTCTGCAGTTTCTTCGCCGATGCCGTGCACTTGCAGCAGTTGATGTTTGCTGGCGCGCAACACTGCAGATGCATCGCCAAAGCGTTCGAGCAGTTGGCGTACCCTGATCGGGCCGACATGCTCGATCATGTTCAACGCAACTAGTGCTTCGCGATTGTCCACGGCACGGTTAATCTTAAGAGTTTGCGCCTTTGAACATAAATTGTTTGTTGTGTTGGTGACGCAGCAAACTCAGGTGCCGGTGTTGTCCCACCTAGCCGATCACGATCAGGTGCATTGACTCGGGCAAGTTTGCCGCCACACGCGCAACTACATTGCCCTTGAGCAGATTTACCAACGCAGCGCGTTTGCTGCCGCCAAGCACAACCGTGTCGACACCGAACGTTGCCGCAATGTCAATGATTGTGTCAGCGGGTGAGTCGCTTACACCGTAGAGCGGCTGAATTTTCAGATTGCCCGCCTCGGCAAGCACGCGTGTGAACAGCTCGCGTGCGACCGGGTCCTGGCGCCAGTCTGAGCTTAGGTCGGCTTGCACTGCGACTTCGCGAATGTAAAGCACCAGCAATTGTGCACCGCGCACACGCGCTTCCTCGAGTGCAAACTGCAGTGCCGGTGTCCAGCCGCGCGCGGCAACCAGGATTTTCTCGCCCAAAAACCGCGGCTGTGCCCCCGTCGGCGCACTTGCTACTGGGGGAGCTACAGCTCCGGCAGGCGCAGCCATCGCAGGAGCAAGTCGCGCGCGGCGGCGTGTGTATTCGCGCACCGCCAGACCGACCGAAAGCACAATCGTCACAAACAACAACGCACCCGGTTTACTCCACGCAATCGTAATCCAGATCACAGCAAGCAGTGCGGCTGTGGCTTTCATCACCACTCGTTCGCGTTTTAACAGTGGCAGACCCTTGGCAAATGCGCATGAGCCGATGTCCAGCACAATTGCACCCACAACACCAATTGCATACAGATGCGCCAGTGCCTCAACCGAGTCACCTATGTCCAGTACGATTACAGGCAGAATTGTGGCAGCGATAAGTGCCACCCAAGGCACACCGAACCTGTTGAGCTGCGTGAATGTGTCCGGCAGTTCACCGTCGCGCGCCATCACGTACAACAACGCGACCATGCCGCTTATGGCGGTGTTCACAGCCGAAAGCAACAATAGCCCAAACACCGCGCCAATGATCTTGCCGAACCACGGGCCAATAAATACCTCGCCCATGTAGCGGAGCATGTCTTCCTTGTGATTGGATAGTTCTTCAGCCGGCAACGGCAGGCACATCGCCAGCACACCCAACAGTGCTGTGGCAAGCACAACTTCAATCATCACAGCGCCAACTGCACGGCGTGAAGTTATCCGCACAGACGGCTTGTTCGGAGTCGAGCCCGGATCGAGTTTCATCACACCTGTGTGGCTGGCTGCAGCTTCAACTCCAGACAACGCCAGGATCATGCACACAAACGCCTCCCAGTTACGCAAAAAACCGCCTCGCGGTGGTTCAGGATGGAACTCAGGTAGGTGCGATATCCCAGCCACAATCAACGCAATGACCGACAGCACAACGGGCGCAGCTAGCCAGATTGCGATGCTGCCGGTGTGTTTCGGGCCGAAAAAATTCAATGCTCCAATGACAAAAATGGCAATTATAGCCCATTTTTTCGCCTGGTAATGATCGAACCCGAAGTAGAAGAATGCGTCCAAACAACTCAGTGAAGCAGTGACAATGTAATCAGCCAGCAGGAGTAATCCGCCTATAACCGCAAGGCGCCGCGAATGCATACCTGCTGCTGTGTACACGCCGCCGCCGGTTGCAAAACACCGGCAAACCCAGATGTAGTTGATGCCGACTATGGCCGTCACCAACGATACAGCCAGCAGATGCGGCAACGCAGTGTAACCGACAAAGAAAAGCGCTAGCCCAATGACATACGCTTTGCTTGTGCCCCAGTCGCCATACAGCAGAGCTGCAGCGCGTAACCAGCCCACGTTACGCGGTCTGCCAACCGTGCCGATTGAAGGCCCGGCCTCAGGTGGCAATGTGCTACTCAGCGGTTCAATGGGCTTTTCCATATGTGGGCAGGAAAATGCACACAACAGAAGTGCCCGGCAGTGCCGGGGACACTACAACTCCGATGCTGCGAATAAAATCTGCAGCACAGTGAGTGTCCTGCGCAGTGGCAGTGGTGCACTGGCAGATAGATACTGTTTGAGCGATCAAAGCAGTCTGATTTGTTCGCGTTCCCTGGCCAATACTTCGCCTAGTGTCTCGACTCTAGCGCGTTGTCGTTCGATTATCATCTTGTCCAGCGCAACATCAAATGGCACCGGGTAATTGCCGTCGTAGCATGCCATGCAAAAAGCCTCTTTTGACAAGCCGGTTGCCTTGACCATGCCGTCTTGTGAAAGGTAATGGAGTGAATCAGCGTTAAGGTACTGTCTGATTTGTTCGATCGTACAGTTTGCTGCCATTAACTTGCTGCGGTCGGGAAAGTCTATGCCGTACACACACGGGTTCATGTGCGGCGGACAACTGACCATCATGTGAACTTCTTTGGCGCCGGCTTCTTTGAGGTTGTTGATACGCGCGCGACTTGTCGTGCCCCGGACAATTGAATCGTCTATCACAACCACGCGTTTGCCGCGCACCACCTCGGCTATCAGATTGAGCTTCATACGCACATCAAAATCGCGGATCAACTGTGATGGTTGCAGGAAACTGCGCCCGACATAGTGATTTCGCACAAAGGCCATCTCAAACGGAATACCGCTTTCGAGTGCGTAACCAAGCGCAGCACAGTTACCGCTGTCTGGCACAGGCACAACTATGTCAGCCTCTACCGGGTGCTCACGCGCAAGCTGTCGCCCAAGCTCAACTCGCACCTTGTACACGTTGCGGCCCATGATCGTGCTGTCCGGCCGCGCAAAGTAGATAAACTCGAATATGCAAAAGGCACGGCGATTGTGCTCGGGAAAAGCTTGCAGAGTTGTGATGCCTTTTTCGTCAATGAGCACGATTTCACCCGGCTCAACATCCCGCACGAACTTCGCGCCGATCAAATCAAACACACAGGTTTCACTGGCCAGTATCCAAGCATCGTCTTTTTTGGCCAACGACAGCGGCCTGAACCCGTACGGGTCACGTACACCGACCACTTCTTTTTCGGTCATTATGACCAGCGAATAAGCGCCTTCGAGACACCGAATCGTGCGGACAACATTGTTTTCCTCGCCTGCTATGGTTGGCTGCGCCAGCAGCGTAAGTATGATTTCGCTGTCTGTGGTCGTTTGAAAAATCAAGCCGCGTTCCTCAAGGCTGTCACGAAGCAAAGCCGCGTTTGTGAGGTTGCCATTGTGCGCAACTGCAATCTGGCCGCGTCGGCAATCAACCGTTAACGGCTGTGCATTCCGTATATGGGTTGAGCCCATCGTTGAATACCGGGTGTGCCCAATTGCCATTGTACCAGGCAATTCATCCAGAATCTTTTGATTAAACACCTGCGCAACAAGCCCCATGCCGTGGTACTTGTAAAACCTGCCTTGGTGACAGCTCACGATACCTGCGCTCTCCTGACCACGATGTTGCAGTGCGTAAAGACAGTAAAAGCACAACTCCGCCGCACGCGGGTGGCCGTACACACCCACCACACCGCAGTAATGTTTAGGATAAAACTCGCGCTCAGTCATTGCACAGACCAAATCCAACAAGTCTCTTTGCTCTGGCGCAAGCGATAAATTTAGTGTGCTTCCGCAAACAGTAGCCTTGTCCCAGCCAAAAATACGGTAGGATCGGCGGTTTTCTTGGGTACATGTTTAACAGCGCGCTGCTTTGCTGCGATGGCAGGCGCACCGAAAAAATGCGAATATTTGACCTAAGTCAAAGTCCACCGGCGCAAAGTTGTTAAGTTACGCGCCTATGAACGCGCTTGCTGCACAAACCGCAAGCACGAACGAGAAATAACAGTAAACCGTTGATTAAGCCATGTTTTGTTTTCAGTGTGAACAGACGGCCAAAAGCAAAGCCTGCACGGTCATTGGCACCTGCGGCAAGGATGAACAAACCGCAAGCTTGCAGGACCTCCTCGTCCACGCTGTCAAGGGCATCGCGCAGTGCAACCACCGCCTGCATAAACTCGGCATAAACAACCGCGCAATTGACAGGTTCATTATTGAGGCGCTTTTTGCAACAGTCACAAATGTGAATTTCGACCCTCAGGCTATCGAGCGACTCATCCGCAAGGCAGCAGATGTGCGAGACCAAGCGCGTGCGATTTACGAATCCGTCGCGCGAAAAGCTGGGCTCGCGCCGGAACAATTGCGCGGGCCAGCAACTTGGAAGCCTGCACCTGGGCTTGACGGTTTACTCGGGCAGGGCCGGGCTGTCTCGATTCTAAAGAGACTTGATGAATATGGACCTGATGCAACCGGGTTGCAGGAGCTATTGCTTTACGGGCTCAAGGGTACCGCAGCTTACGCAGACCATGCAGCAATCCTTAACGCTGAATCGGACGAAATTTATGGCTTCTTCAGCGAGGCGCTAACTTACCTTGCCGAAACGCAGCCAACTGCAGAGAAACTGTTTGCTCTCTGCCTCAGATGCGGCGAGGTCAATCTCAAGACGATGGAACTGCTCGACCGCGCCCACACCAGCGCCTACGGACATCCGGTCCCAACCCCGGTACGAATCGAGCCCGTCAAAGGCAAAGCAATTCTGGTCTCTGGCCACGATCTCAAAGACCTCGAGGAGTTGCTCAAGCAAACCGCCGGCAAGGGCATCAACATCTACACCCACGGCGAGATGTTGCCCGCCCACGGCTATCCGGGCTTGAAGAAATACCTGCATCTTGTCGGCAACTACGGCGGAGCGTGGCAGGACCAAAAAGACGAATTCGCTACGTTCCCAGGTGCAATACTCATGACAACTAACTGCCTACAGGAACCACAACCTAGCTACAAAGACCGAATCTTCACAAGCGGCCTAGTCGGTTGGCCCGGCGTGCGGCACATCACCAACCGCGATTTTTTGCCCGTCATCGAGGCTGCGCTGGCCGCGCCCGGCTTTGCCATGGACGGTCCGAACAAGACAATTCTCGTCGGCTTCGGTCACAATGCCGTGCTGGGCGCGGCGGACAAGATCATCGAAGCGGTCAAGTCCGGCGCAATCAAACACTTCTTCCTAGTGGGCGGCTGCGACGGCGCGAAGGTGGGCCGCGATTACTACACCGAGTTCGCCGAGTCCGTGCCCAAGGACTGCGTCATCCTCACGTTGGCGTGCGGCAAATACCGGTTTAACAAACTGAATTTTGGGACCATCGGTGGCATTCCGCGCCTGCTGGATGTCGGCCAGTGCAACGACGCCTATTCAGCCATTCAGATCGCGGTCGCGCTCTCCAAAGCGTTCAACTGCGGCGTCAACGACCTGCCGCTGTCACTGGTGCTCTCGTGGTATGAACAGAAAGCGGTGGCAATTTTGTTGACGCTGCTGCATTTGGGCATTCGCAACATCCGGCTTGGGCCGAGCCTGCCGGCGTTTGTGACGCCGGCCGTGCTCAAGATACTCAACGAAAAGTTCAACCTTACGCCGATCACAACCGTTGAGAAAGACCTTCAGGAAATACTGGGATTGGCGGCGTGAACATGGATCAGAAATGGTGAATCCGAAAGACCAAGTGAGGCGACAGCGCCCAACGCGCTGTGCGCGATGCGGACACAGTCGCAGTGGCGCAGTTGCGTCAACCTCCACACATCGCCAGGACCGGTTGAAGAATGCTTCTGCCGCCAACAAAAGCGGCGCGCAACCGGTGGACTGCCTGAGCGTCGAATGGCAGGCCGCAGCTCTCATACATCTTCGCCAGCAGTTCCAACTCCGCCCGCCGGGTGCGACCGTCTATGACCACCGTGACCGTGAAGATCGTCAGGGCAAGTTTCTCTTCCTCAGGTGTCAGGTTCTTGAACGCTCCCAGGCCGGTCCAGCGCGGTTGAACTTGTTCCGGCGTCAGCTTCATTGCCGGCAGCAACCGCGTCAGCAACACGTAGTAGTTCGGATGGGCGTCAGCGGTGAGTATCATCAGCTCGGCCACGCCGCCGAGAATCACTTGCCGCCCCTGTTCGCTCAACAGATTGCGATGCCGTGAAACGTGTTCGGCCAGCTCCTTCGCCGCCCAGGGCCCGAGCGCGCGAACGCGTCCCTGCCGCAGCACCCAACCTGTGACCGCCGCGTTCCAGATCGCATAGACGGGGATGGCGACCAGCGGAATGAACACGCGAAGCACGGCGCGGGCCAGCAGCCGGCGCAGGAAGATTCGCGCCAGGAAACTGGTGGCGCTGACCTTTAGCCGGTAAAGCAGCGCCCACAACACCAGCTTCCAGCGCGGCGTTCGGGCGTACGGATTGATGCCAAACATGGTCTGATGAATGTTGGGCATTTCCAGCGCCGCCCGCACTAGCGCCCGGCTAACCACGGCGCCAACTTCCTCCTTCGCCAATTCCACTCCGGCGATGGCGCTAAGCTTCCCCACCCC
>FMSI01038301.1_pt1 | contig 28406 bp, 31 predicted proteins | sample 1504471 | NCBI WGS metagenome assembly FMSI01 (sample SAMEA4475357, study PRJEB15587) | soil metagenome | biome: Soil; feature: Field | place: India | collected 2015-03-11 | depth 0 m
TTTTTTCAGTAATAGAGGGCTGACTTATAAGGATTTATCCCAGGAAATTTTTTTAGGAAGCGTTTGAATGACTTAAGCCAGAATGACTCAGGAAACGGTGGTGATCTACTCTAAACACCGGCTTGCAGTATTCATAATGATTAGCTTTATAGCTGTTGGACTGATAGTGTCGTTACTCCTCCTTTATTCAGAGTTAACCCAGCTTAACGATAAGGTTGAAAGCCTAGAGTTCGCGGTGAAACGGTTAAGCGAGGATGTTAGCAGAATTAAGGATGCTCAGCTAAGCCAAAGCATAGTCTACTTTAACGTAAGCTTCACCGAACTCTATGAGAAAACCATCAGAGGCGTAGTAATGGTGACGGGCTTAGCCCAGTCTTTTTCAAGCGAGGATGTTGGCCTCGGCTCAGGCTTCGTAGTGAAACATGGTGCATCATACTACATTTTAACGAACTACCACGTGGTGAGGGGCGCGAGCAATCTTACAGTAACGTTCTACAACAGGGAAAGCTATCCAGCTCAAGTAGTGGGCACCGACCCCTATAGCGACCTAGCCGTGTTGAATTGCACTGCCCCTTTTGAGCTCTACCATCCTCTAAACATTACTTTCAGCAGCAGCCTGAGAGTCGGGGACCTGGTGATAGCAATAGGGAACCCGTTTGGACTAACAGGCACCATGACGACAGGCGTTGTCAGCCAGCTTGGCAGAACAATAACAAGCGAGTTCACAGGGGGCTATGCTATAGCGAACATTATTCAGACAAGCGCGCCGATAAACCCGGGTAACTCTGGGGGACCGTTGCTTAACGCTAAGGGCGAGGTGGTCGGGATGAACACCGCTATAATAAGAGACAGTCAGGGCGTGGGCTTCGCAATCCCGTCTAACACGATTTTGAGAGAACTGCCATACTTGGTGACGACAGGTGGCTACGATATGCATCCGTGGCTTGGCTTAAGAGGGATTAATGTGAACTACTATATTGCTAGGGCAGTAGGGTTGAACGTTACATACGGCTGGCTTATTCAAGAAGTTGTTCCCGAAGGCCCATCGTATAAGGCTGGTCTGAAGGGAGGAACCAAGACCATGACTGTTCTAGGAACCGAGATAAAAGTTGGCGGGGACCTGATAATTTCTATAGATGAGCATCCAGTTAAGAATAGTGATGACATCGCCAAGATACTGCAGGAATACACTTACCCGGGCAAGACGGTTAACCTGACGATTATCAGGGAGGGCTGGAAGCTGGTTGTACCGGTGACTCTTGGAAAAAGACCCCCGCCTTAGAACAGCTACTCTATAGTCTTGCTCCACATTTCCTTAGCAAGCCTACCCTCATACTTCATCAGGCTAAGCTTCTCCCTCGCGTCTTCACGCCTAGCACCATGCTTCTCAAGAAAACCCCCAACCTTCTCCATCAGTATCTCCTTTATCTCTCCGCTCAGCATCCTGCCTGAGGAGTACTCTTCCCTGATACTTCTAAGCTTCTCATCGTCCTCCTCGAAGAAGAATTGAAGCCACTGGTATGGCACATCCACATCCGGGTTTCCGCCAAGCCTCCTGTGCTCCTCAACCGTTGACTGTCCTCCTGAAAACGCTTGAAATATCTTCCTCCGGATGCTCTTCTCATCCTCGTTAAGATAGATGGCGCTCTCCGGCTGAGAGGCACTCATCTTGCCCGAGGGGCCGGTGAGAGGAGGGAGAAACTTGCAGTGGATAGCTGCAGTCTTATAGTAGCCGAAGCTCTCGGCAATATCCCTCTGAATCCTCCAATACGGGTCCTGGTCTATCGCAGCAGGTATTAAACACCGTCTCTTCTCGAAGAAAGTCACGCATATTTGGAAAGCAGGGTAGAAGATCATCCCTATGTTCGTACTCGCGTCGAAACCGAACACGGCTCTAACCCAGCTGAAATTAACCTTCTTAGCGATCTTCAAAACCATAGGATACATGTTTCGCACATACTCCATGTCCTGGAATATGAAAGTCCTGTCAGGGTCGAACCCTACTGCAGCAATATCAAGCGCGTTCTCGTAGGACCATCTCCTAACGTCCTCAATAGTCAGATTCCTGCTTTCCTCTAGGAATTTCTCGTCGTCAGTCAACTCGATGTAAACGTTGCACCTAAACCTGTCTTGAAGCCATTTAGTGAAGTAGAAGGGAATTATGTGGCCCAGCGTCATGGGCCCGCTTGGACCCCTGCCGGTGTAGAGGAAGAAGCCTTTCCCCGTCTCATAGTCGTCTAAAACCCTGTCAAGATCCCTGTGGGAGAAGAAGACACCCCGTCTCAGGAGAAGATGGTCTTCCCCGGCGAGCCTAACAAGCCTTTCTTTAAGCTGAGGAGTAAGAGTTTCGGTCCCAAAATCTCTCACGAGCTTCTCGTAGTCCACCACGCCTTCCACTGTCCATGGAGTAACCTTGAACTCGGCCTGCTGCCCCATTTCGCCGGAGAAACCCCTATGGGACTTTTTAAAGCTTGTAATAAAGGGCTTAAGTAACGTTTTTAACGTTGAGCCGAAACTAATTGACCATGAAGTATAGGCTCATGGACCTGCTTGCCTGCCCAATAGACAAGGATTTCCCCTTGAAACTAATAGTTTTCCAAGAAGAAGAAAGAAGTATTGAGTTTAAGCACGACAGCGTGATATGCGAGCTCTACTGCGGCTTAAACACAGCCCGCGTCAAAGACGCCGGCCTAAGCGCGGGGATATGTAACAAATGCATGAAAAGAGAGATACTAAACGGTTTACTAATATGCTCTAAGTGTAACAGATGGTATCCGATCATTGACGAGATCCCCCAACTTCTTCCCGATGAATTAAGAGACTTGAAGGAAGACCTTTCCTTCCTAAGGAAATATGCTGAGAAGATTCCTAAAAACATACTTGAAGAAGGAAAGCCTTTCAACCTTGCAACATTACGCGAAAGTTAACCTTTTCACGCCGGTTCAGAATGTGCCAAATTAGCACGCTAATTGGTGAACCATATGGCTTTAACAAGAATTTCTACGGCCTCCTTCGTTAGGAGCTTCCGGTTTAACAAGGCAAGCCTAGTGTACAATGCGCACGCTGGCTAAACATTCCTGATCTCACAGACTTCGAAGAAACATTTCATCTCATCATGTATTTTTTCAAGCTCATCCGCTGGATAAACTTGCTTTTCCAGAAAAATCTTATCAAGGGTTTTAGTCGGCTTAAACTGCTGAATGAAAAATCTTCTCGCACCCTTAAGCCACCTAGCTATGGCTAAAATATCCTCTCTCGTAAGAAGCTCGGGGACGACTGTTGTCCTAAACTCGTGCTCCGGGAAAGCCTTAATTATCTCAACGCTTTCAGCAATCCTACTACCGTCAACCGTAACCCTAACTACGCTCTCGTATTTTTCCAACGGTGCTTTAACATCCATAGCAATATAGTCGACAAGCCTTCCCCCTATGAGCCTCCTAAGCGTTTCAGGGCTTGTTCCATTCGTATCCAGCTTAACAGAATATCCTAGATCCTTAACCCTCTTAATGAAGTTTGGAAGATCGTTGTGAAGCGTTGGCTCCCCGCCGGTTATGCATACCCCGTCCAGGAAACGTTTCCTCACCTCCAAGAAACGAAGCACGTCGCTCTCAGGGATCAACGGTGCTCCATCATCTATAACCAGCTCGGGGTTATGGCAATACGGACAGCGAAAGTTGCAGCCGAACGTGAATAATGTGCATGCAACCCTACCCGGATAGTCTATCAGGCTTAGTTTCTGTATTCCTTTTATTATCAAGCTCCGACTACCCGAGTTTTCAAAAACGGGGGATTTAAGGTTTATTTTAAAAATAGGAAAACTATCTGTTCCCACATGTTTCAAAATTATTTTTCAGAACTATTATTAAGCGTCTTATTCTCACGGTATAGCGTGGACTTGCACGGATTACCTGTTGAATAATGCTGTTTATCTCTTAAGTATTTAACAATGCTCTCGAAAATCTTCCTCCCATCTGCTCTTTCAGGAGGGGCCTTACCCCACTCCGGTAGCTGCCATCCGAAGAAAGCCCTTTCAGGATGCGGCATCATCCCCATGACATTCCCCTTCCTGCTGCAAATCCCGGCGATATCGTATGTTGAGCCATTAGGATTAAACGGGTATAGACCGTTAGCATCATCCCCGTTTGGAAGAACATATCTGAAGACAATCTGTCTATTCTTCTTAAGCTCTTCCAAATCCTCTTCTGACCGTGTGAGGAACCTTCCTTCAGCATGCCCCACCGGTATTCTGAGAACCTCCCCCTTTTTCATCATCACAGTGAAAGGAGTCTCATTGTTTTCAACCCTTAGCCAGACCCATCTGCACTCATACCTGGCTGAAGAATTGTCCGCAAGCGCTGCCGACGGGGTTTCGCTGACACCGTCTCCGGGCAGTATCCCGGCTTCAACGAGAACCTGGAAGCCGTTGCAGACGCCGAGCACAAGCCTACCCTCATTTATAAATTTCTCAAGCTCCATCCTGAGCTTTGTCAGAACCCTTTTACCCCATACTGCTCCAGCCCTCACGTAGTCCCCGTATGAGAATCCCCCGGGGAAAACGACTAGATGATAGTCGAAAAGGCTTTTCTTCTCGAGTTGATTCATATGGATTATTTCAGCATTAACACCCACCTTCTCGAGAGCAATGCTTGTTTCAAGATCGCAATTCGTGCCGCCGGTCCTGAGGACGCAAGCCTTAAACCCGTCAAGGCTCATTTCAGTAACCCCTCCAGGCCTTCTTGATTTCCGACGTGCTTAACTCGCACACCTCTCTATTCAGATCAGTCATACGCAACCCGAAGCCTCTGGCTACTCTGCCAATCATGCTGAACGGTAGTCCTGAGAACAGTTCCTCAAACCTCCTCCACCGGGCTCCATCAACCTCAACGAGGAACCTTGATGTCGACTCTGAGAAAAGAACGTAGTCGCTCCTAGCCGTGTTTGAGGGGGCCTTGCGGAGATCTAACTCTATGCCCAGGTTTTTCGATGCGACTACCATCTCAGCCGCAGCCACTCCTAAACCACCCTCCGAGAGATCGTGACACGACAACACGAGTTTCTCGTCAACCGCCCGGATTAGAGAGTCGATCAGGCTCTTAGATAGCCTGGCATCCAGCTTAGGCACCTCTCCGCCGTCAACCCCTTTAAGCCTAAAGTATGCTGAGCCCCTCAGCTCCTCCCTGGTTAAGCCGATAATGTAAACAGGGTTCCCCTCCTCCTTAAGGCTTAAAGTAACCACGTTCCGGATGTCAGGAATTATCCCTACGCCTGTCACTAGTAGGGTTGGCCTCACTGAGCCCAGCGGCGACTCGTTGTAAAGACTATCCTTGCCTGAGATGAATGGTGTGTCTAAAGCTCTTGAGAAATCGTAGCAAGCCTCAGCAGCCCTCAGCAACCTACCCATGTTATCCTCGTTCTCGGGGCTTCCCCAGACAAAGTTATCCAATATCGCGACCCTCCTCCCCCCGGCGGCAGCATTATTCCTTAAAGCCTCTTCTATAGAGGCTGCAGCCATCCAGTATGGGTCGGGGTAGAAAGGGTTTATTCCGCACGATATTACGATTCCCATCCAGGAATCTCTGAGGGGCTTTATCACCGCAGCGTCGCTCGGCCCAGCCTCCTCACCGTGAAGAGGCTTAACCACCGTGCATCCCCTCACCTCGTGATCATAGGTTCTGATAACATCCTCCTTACTCCTAATATTTGGGTCTGAGAGAAGAGTCAGAATCTCTTCGGCAAGGTCAACAGGCTCCTCTAAGTCAACCCTCGCTGGTGTGAGCAAAGGTATTTTCGCCCTCCTAGTAACCTTAGGAGGGTTGAACAGGAAGCCCAGGTCTAAGTCGCATACGACGGTTTTCCTCGTGAAAACCCTGACCCTGCCTGTTTCAACAAACCTTCCTACGACGCTTGCCTCGACATCCTCCTCGCCAAATATCTCCAGGACTCTTTCAAGGTTTTCCTCCGGCACTGAGAGAAGCATCCTCTCCTGCGATTCTGAAACCCATATCTCCCAGGGAGCCATGTCAGGAGCCTTCAGAGGAACCCTATCCAGCTCGACGTCAACACCTAGGCTTGACCTGTATGCCATTTCCCCTGCTGCACAGGATAATCCTCCCCCACCCAGGTCAGTTATACCCGTGGCAAGCCTCTCATCCCTTATTCTTATAATAGCTCTTCTAAGCCTCTCCTCCACTATCGGGTTCGGTATTTGAACAGCCGACCTCAACTCTTCAGCCTCCTCAGTAAGCTCAGCCGATGCGAACGTCACCCCGTGAATACCATCCCTGCCTGTTCTACCTCCCGCAAGAACAGCCAAATCCCCGTTGCGCGTGTTTTTCACGTAAGCAGCCTTGGGGAGAACCCCTATGCAGCCGCAGTACACGACAACGTTTCCAGTGTAACCCTTGTCGAAGATTACCGCTCCGGAGACATTGGGAACACCCATGTTGTTGCCGTAGCTGCCTATTCCGGCCACTACACCCCTATATATGTAGCGGGGATGCTTAACGCCAGGGGGGAGCTCCTCATACCTGGTGTCCAACGGGCCGAAACACAGTACGTCTGTTAAAGCAACCGGCTCACCCCATACTCCGAGAATATCCCTTATTACGCCTCCTACTCCGGTTGCGGCCCCTCCGAAAGGCTCTACCGCGGAAGGATGGTTATGCGTCTCAACCTTGGCAGCTATAGCATAACCCTTGTCGAAATCAATTATTCCAGCATTGTCCTCGAACACTGAAATACACCAGTCCTTTTCCAGTTCCCTGGTCGACCTCATTATGTACGTCTTCAAAATACTGTTGATTAAACGACCATCGTCGATAGCAACATCGCCCTTGAAAACGTTGTGAAAACAGTGTTCAGACCATGTTTGGCCAATCATCTGGAGCTCAACATCCGTCAGGGGTCTGTCTCCGAAATACTGTTTTAAATACCTCATTCTCTCCAGACTCATGCTGAGCCCCATTTCCCTGCTTATCTCAAGAAGATCGTCATCGCTTGCTGAAGAAAGGCCTATAGTGTAAACCTCTAGATCCCCATACGGCTTCTTCAGGAGCCCCGGCTGCAGGTCGAGAGCACCTCTACGCTGTAATCATCCTTAACGGGGTTGGCCAACAGTTTTCTACACATTTCCTCCGCAAGCCTTACTGCTTCTTCACGATCGTTAGATTCAACGTCAACAATATAGACTTTGCCGGTTTTAACCATAGTCACGGGGAAGCCGAGATCCCTTAGCGATTTAGCAGTCACATCGCCCTCAGGGTCGGAGTGACCCGGTTTAAGCTTAACTTCAACCCTCAGCCTCGTTTCTTCCTTTCCTCCTTAAGCCTCTCCGCGAGCCCAGGGTATTTCAGGGACAGTATTTCAACCGCCAGTATCGCAGCATTCTTCCAGTTGTCCACGCCGACAGCAGCAACCGGTATGCCTGGAGGCATCTGGACGATTGAAAGAAGCGCGTCTAGACCACCAAGCTTAACCTCCCTTGGAACACCGATCACGGGCTTAACGGTTTTAGACGCTATAACCCCGGGCAGGGCTGCTGAAAGACCAGCCACCGCGATAAACACTTCTGCATCACTGTTCTTAACGAAAGAGTCCAGCTCATCGGGATTCCGGTGGGCGGAGAGAACCCTGTAATCACAGTCAACATCAAATTCTTTCAAGAAGCCAACGATGTTTCTACCGAGCTCGTCATCAGACTTGCTCCCCACTATGACGGCAGCCTTAGCCATTGTTAAGACCCCTCGTAGAACATTTGTTTCTCAGCGAAGTGCGTGACGACTTCATTACTCCCAGCCTCCTCTATATCCTTGTGGAACGCTACTGATAGGCCCAATTCTCCTCTGCCTACCGATATGAATACTGCTGGCCTAGACGTTTCTAGCAACTCTATTGGGCTAAGCCTCTTCTCAACCTCACTACTGTAGGAGGGGACACGTTCAATCAGGCTGATTCCCACATCAGGCTTCATTCTAACAGTCATTTTCAACCAACCTCCTCCAATCCTTTTCCAGGTATCCAGATCATTCTCCTACCGAGAATCCCCTTTCTCTCCCTATATTTATATATTTCTCTCGCCATGTCGGCTAGCATTATCCTCCTCTCTAAAGACTTCTCAGAACCGATGTCACTCCTGTGGAAAAGCCCCCAGCCATCTGCAAAGCTAACCTTCGACGTAAGCCTCTCAGCAATGCTGCTTGCCTCAGGTATGGTTTCCGCAACGCCGAGACACTCTACAAGCCTGGAACCGCCACTCTCTATGATTCCAGAGTCTTTCAAATCCGCTGAAGCCCAGAAAACCCCCTCCCCATAGTCGTGAACTAGCACAGGATGGCCCTTTGCAAGATCCCTGCTCAACGGGTATCCGTGTGGCGAGACTGCTTTCACAACCGTGGCCTTCTCCTCAAACTCAATACTAACAGTGTTAAGCCTCTCGCTTATTATCGCCTCACATATTTCGACGATATCGGTCTTCAAAACGGCGAGGACGTTTAAAGCCTCAGGATCCCCAAGCCTAGAATACATTTCTATTATCGTCGGCCCCCATATGGAGGTCAGCATCATCTGCCCGGCTACAACACCATGATATTTTCTCCCAGTTTCACGCTGAATAGCATCAACCATCATCCTAACTATTTCAGCAGATTTCTCAACCTCCTCCTCAGTAAGTATAGACCTATCATCGTTAACACCCCATTTCAGATTCATGCCGCAACATATAGACCCCATTCCACCCGTTTCAGGGCCAAGGTCGCCGTCGAAGGCATGCTTGTTATCTTGGACAGCGGGCATCGGCACTATCGTCCTACCGTCCGTGAAACATTGCAACGTATACTCCGGCCCCCAGACCCTCTCCTCTATCAGTATTTTGAAATCCACGTCGCCGTAACCCTTCATGTAGTCCCTGTAGATGGATTCGACATGCTGCTTCTTCACCTTCTTCTTCTCTTCTTTCAAATAGACTTGGAAATCCTCTATCACTTTAACTCCTTTCCCACCTACCTGCCTAGCAGGCTTAAGCGCGACGCTCTCAGCATACTCTTCAACATACGGGGCAGCCTCATCGAACGTTCTGAACTTCTTATACCAGAGCCGCCCCGGAATCCCGTATTTCCACTGTAGATCCCTCATGCTCGCCTTCGACAACTCTATCTCAGCAACCTGCCTGTTCGCACCTATGCATGGAATACCTTTCTCCTCAAGAATGTCCGGAACACCGTGGAAATTAGGCTCCTCAGGACCTATGAAAACGAAGTTGACACCAGTCTTTAAAGCGTTCTTCAAAACCGTCTCAGCATCATTAGGATCCCCAACATAATACTCGCCACCACTTTTTTTAACAATCCTGCTTATACCCGGGTTGACGAGGTCAGAGAGGCAGTAGAGCCTGAGCGAGTAACTGCTTCTCGCGAAAGCCGCTGCTACGGCATGCTCCCTCCCGCCACCGCCAACCAGAAGAACCTTCAACCAGCTACACCTCCGGATAGACACAGTTGAAACAGCCTAGGCAAAGCTCATCCCCTTTTAATCCGATCGCATCAATCAATCCCTCTATGCTGAGATACTTGAACGAATCTGCGCCAACAACCTCAGCGATCTTCTCTTCAGACAAGTGTCTCCCTATGAGCTCATCCTCAGGCGGAACCTCAACGCCAAAGGGACAGTGGGAAACAATATGCGGGCTCCCTATTCTAACGTGTATCTCCTTAGCGCCCTTCTCCTTCATCAAGTAGACTATGTTCGCAAGCGTGTTACCCCTTACGACGCTGTCGTCAATCAGCACAACCCTCTTACCTCTAACAGCCTCGCTTATCACGTTCAGCTTAAGCTGAACACCCTTGAGTCTTTCAAACTGATCCGGTCTCAGAGCACTCCTAACCCTCCTGCCAGTAAGCTCAAAACCCTTCTCTATAGGAATACCTGTCTCGTTAGAATATGCCATTGCGAATGGTATTGCCGTCTCAGGAACACCTATCACCACGTCCGCGTCCACCCTGTCCTCCTCAGAAAGCCTCCTGCCTATGTTCCTCCTAACCCTGTATATCGGAATATCGTTAACATACGAGTCAGGCCTAGCCAAATACACGTATTCAAAGCTGCAGTAGGCCCTGCCTGATGAATCACCACCCTTAACCAAGCGTGCTGAGAAGTGTGTGAAAACCATCGCGTCCCCAGCCTCAATGTTCTCCGCAGGGCTTATCGGAACCCTCTCGCCAATAACGTCCATCACGCAGCTCTCTGAAGCAACAATCCCGCCTTCAAACCCGAATTTGCCGAGCACGAGCGGCTTAACACCGAGGCTGCACCTTCCCGCAACCATCTCCATCCGGTGGTTCACAGCAATGTAGGTGAAGCCTCCCTTACAGTTGTCGAAAAACTCTTTAACAGTCTCTATTTCCCCCCTGGGCCCGACGAAGCTTGCGAAAGCCCTCCTCAGGTTACCCTCGTAGCTTAGCGAAGCATTCCAAGAATACCCCTCAACCCTAGTTATTCTGCCGTCTAAAGCCATTGAGACTTTCTCATTCAAGGCAAGAGGCTGAATATCCTCCTCGGCTTCAACAGGATACGGGGAAACCGCGCCCAGGCAGATATGCCCCTCAGTCCCTAAATGGCTTAAAACATCTTCAACCAAGCCTTTACCAGATATTCTCCGCCTAGCCTGCCCTATGAGCTCCAGTCCAGCCGTCTCCTGACCCCTGTGTTGTAGAGCCAGCAACCCGTATACTCCGAAGCTCCCAGCGTTCCACCTCTCGTCGAAAAGATATATTCCCAGTATCCCCGTCATGTAACTCCCCCCAGCCTCGTGAACTCATCCCTCTCATAGATCCTCCTCTCATCCCTAAAGTCTGTCGAAGCCTTGGCGGTGTCAGCCATCTTCTGAGTAAGCTCGGTCGGATACTTTCCTGTTACGCATGCTAGGCAAAGCTCGTTAACACCCATTCCCGTGGCCCTGACATAGTCCTCCAGAGGCTGGTAGAAAACCCCGTCGGCACCAACCTGTTTCGCAATACCCTCCTCGTCAAACCTGAAGCCGATAAGCTCTGTGAAAGTAGCCATGTCAACACCGTAGAAACACGGGTGAGTTATCCTCGGGAAAGTTATGAAGAGAAAAACCTTCTCAGCGCCAGCCCTCCTAAGCTTCCTAACCACAGTCCTAGTGGTGTCACCCCTGACAATACTGTCGTCGACAACAATAACCTTCTTGCCCTTAAGCCTCCCGTCCATAATGTTCACCTTCTTGTCAATCGTTGAAACCCTTTCACCGGGCTCGAGAATGAAAGCCCTCTGAGTAACATACCTGTGCCTCCTAAGAACTCTCTCCCATTTCAAGCCAGTCTCCTCATGCAGACCGTACGCAGCGTCCTCAGCCGTCTCAGGCATTGAAAGAATCACGTCAGACTTCTCAACAACATCCCTAAATCTCCTCCCCAGGTTTCTGCCAAACTCCTCCCTCACGCTGTAAACATACTTCCCGTTGAGCAGGGAATCCGGCCTAGCGAAGTAAGCATATTCAAAAGCGCAGAAAGCAGTCCTATCCTTCTTCACAAGCCTCTCCCTTTCAACACCATCCTTACTAAAGACAACAATCTCACCAGGCTTAACATCACTCGTAAACCTCAGCCCGTTAATGTCAAACCCAACAGTCTCAGAGGAGAAAGCATTAACCGCACCGTCCTCGCTAACCCCGATGCTGAGAGGCCTTATTCCAAGCGGGTCCCTGAAGGCGAAAAGCTCCCCGTTAGACCTCAGGCCCACGACAGAAAAGGCGCCTTCAACATCCCTCATGCAGCGCTCAACACCACTAACTAAACCTCCATCAACACTCATGACAAGGATTTTTGATAAAACAACCGCGTCACAGCCCGCTTCAAAACCCCCGGAAGCCTTCAGACGACTCCTAAGCTCATTAACGTTAACAATATTACCGTTGAAAGCGAAACCAATCTTCTCACTCCCGTGGGAAGATATTAGCGGCTGCGCATCATTCAGCCGAGAAGAGGAACCCCTATCCCCCGACGTGCCATACCTGACGTGAGCAACTCCAACACTCCCCTGCAGAAAGCCACGCCACCTAGAATACCTCTCGCCAAAAACCTGTGGAACAAGGCCAACATTCACATGCCGCCTGAAACCCTCCGCACACGTTAAAAAACCATAAGACTCATGACCCCGATGGTTCTGTGCCACAAGCCCCCAATATAAAAGGTCGAAAACACACCTGCCGCCTAAACACTTCGCCCCAAACACGCCGCAGCTCTCGGCAAGCATTTACGGCAAAAAACATTTCCGGCAGGTATTTAAAAATTCGCTAACATGAACAAGTTAAATTACCAAGTTTATGTTAAAAAACTCGAGGGATAGGCACAGTTTTGCAATATTCTACTTCCTGGTTCTCTGGAAGCGGGTTATAGTCATCCTGAGTGGAAAGCGGAATCCCAGTCGACAGGGAAAGCCAACAGCTCTTTAAGCGGAAATTAGCGCGGGCTATACCGAACTACAAGGGTAGTGGAAGATGAACCTCGCCCCCGTATCAGAAGAACGGTACGAACCTCTCTCCGTCGAAGCTAAGCGTCCCCGTTACAGTGCCATCTAACATGCGTAGAGGCACTAGGGTGGAGAGCCCTCCGCCCCTGGCTTTCCTTCCCTGAACCTCCTCAGCAGAGTATCCTCCCTAAACGGCATTGCTCTGCTATCCTCTAGCATGGCCATGCCGACTAGGGTTCCGTCAGGCAGGAAGTTGACGTGTCTCGCCCCAACTATCTTCTCACCCCCGATTCTTTCGATCAAAGTGTCTCCATTGAGCAACAACACTCTACCATCCTCCAGCTTTACGAGAAATGCTGGGTTTCCGTTTAGCAGCCTGAAGAGGAAACTTCCCTCTAAAACTTTCATCCCATGGGCTTCATCTATAAGCTTGTCGCTGACGAAGGGAACTTGCCGGCCATCATCTAAGAAGACTCGCCTACCAAAATATTGCCAAAGAAGACTCTGTAGGAAACCCGCGCAGCCTTAAACTCCTTCCCGCCAATCCTATCTATCAGGATATCGTCCCTGAACAAGAGTTCTCGCTCGAACCCCTGAACCCAGAGCGCGCGCAAATTTATACCCTGTCGCATCCCACCTTCCGACGCAGTAGCCGTAATGCTTGCAGCACCACCGTAAGAAGCAGACTATCTGTTTTCCATGTTCCCGGCGTACCCTAGGCTAACACGCAAACTAGTAGTATGCTCGCTACCAGCAAAGAAACTGCTATAATAATGCCGGGGATCATTAAACTAGAGTTCTTTAAATCTTTCACGTGTACCACCTCCGCTTATAGGGGGTAATGGGTCATATATTGCGGAGGCCGATATCGATATATTTCACATTCGAAAAAGAACAATAGAATGCTCCAAAAAGAGGTCAAAAAATCCAATTCATCCCCATCTGCAGAATTTGGTTAAAACCTTGCTCAAGAATTTTGCTCGCGATAACGCTCCCATATGCCTTTTTCCATGGAGCATAAAATGGTGCCGCGCTAAGTTAGAACATTGTCAACGCTAAGCAAGCCTAGGTCGTCGACACTAACTCCTTCAGCAAGAACCCTGTATGCTCCGACGCATCTTTTAGCAACCTCCTTAACAACTGGTTTAGGCAGCTCCGGCGGCTCCCCCTCTCCAACGAAACCCATTCTCCTTAAGCATTCTCTGAGAAACTCTTTGTCCAGGCAATGCGACTCCTGCGGTTCTCCAACCCTGTAGTATTCGACTGCCCAGAGCCTTGCGGAGTCATGTGTAGGCGGCTCATCTATCTGAATCAACTCATCCCTGTAGAAGCCAAACTCTATTTTGAAGTCGGGTATTATTATTCCTGCTTTCCGAGCCTCAGCCTCGTAAAACTCGTAAAGCTTGAGAGCAGCCTCCTCCAGCGTGCGCCAGGTATCCGCGTCAATAAGCTTCATCTCTAACGCTTCAGCCCTGGTGATCTCCCTGTCGTGGCCCACGTCGGCCTTCGTAGTGGGTGTTAACACTGGTTCCGGAAGCTCCTCAGCCATCCTTAGTCCATCTGGAAACCTTAATCCGTACATTTCCCTCCTGCCCTCCCTGTAAGCCCTCCATAATGATCCGTAAAGGTATTTCCTAATAACCCATTCAATATTGACCCTCCGAGCCTTCCTCACTAGTATGCTCCTCTCGTCCACAACGTCTATAAGATGGTTTGGAAAAACCTTTCTGCTCCTCCTCATCCAGAACACAGTCAGCTTCTGCAAGTATTCCCCCTTCCTAGGTATTGGTGTGGGAAGCACGACGTCGAACACCGAAACCCTGTCAGTGTGATAGATTAGGAGTTCCTCCCCCAGGTCGTATATGTCCCTGACCTTCCCCCTTAACGGCTTCCCGATGTTCAGGTTAGAGTATTTGACGACGAGTGTTTCCCCGCCTGTTAAAGGATCCTCCGCCAGCCACATCAACGCCTTTTTCACACGGGTGTTTAAAAACGTTTCCAACCCTAGGGGTTTAAAGCTTATCTTTACCCTCTGCAAAAGCATATTATGGGATGCTCTGTTCCTCCACCGCCACCTGGTCAAATATACCTTTCTACGACTCCTGAAATACCTGGCATGAGAATCGTTAAAAGTTTGGGAATAATCTTTGGGCAAACAGTCAGGACGAGGGGTGCTCTTGGAAGATTTGTAGCTGGGATAGAGGCGCTGGTCGGGGGTAAGTCGGAAGTATACCTCTCGGAAATCGAGAAGGCGAGGAATGAAGCCCTTGAGAACCTGGTGAGGAAAGCAGCCTCAATGGGTGCAAACGGTGTAGTTGGCGTAGATTTCGAAACGTCTGAAATCCTAGAGGGCTTCATAGTAATCACCGCCGTGGGAACTGCTGTAAAGGTGGAGTAGGAAGACCCTCGGCGCGCTACACGTTTTATTCGTAATTATTGATGTTGGCCCAGGAAACTGTTAAATACTTCCCTCAAGCATGCTTATCCATGGTTGTTAAAGCATACGTGTTCATAGTGACGAAGCCCGGCACATCCATCGAGGTTTCAAACGAAATTAAGAGGATCAGTGGTGTTTATTCGGCTGACCCTATCTACGGCAGGTTCGATGTGGTGGCGACGGTGGAAGCCGAGAGCCCCGAGGAATTAACTAGGCTGCTCTACGAGGTTATTGAGAAGATTCCGAATATAGTTAGAACGGAAACCTCAATAGTTTTGCAGTGACTTTAAATGATCAGGGCCTTCATCCTGGTTAGAACCAAGCCGGGTACTTCTGAAGAAGTCGTAAGGGCAAGAAGGATCAAGGGTGTTAAACTGGCTAATTCCGTCCTAGGAAGGTATGATGCAGTGCTGGTGATAGAATCTAAGAGCCTGGAGGAACTAAGGAAAACTATCTACGAGGTTCTGGAGAAGCTTGAGCACGTGGAGCACACGGAGACCCTGATATCTTTCTCTCCAGATTAACCGGCGGTCCTTCTCACCCCATGTTTTCATCAAACCTGTTAGTGATTTTTTTAAATCAAAGCTTAGACGCGATACTCAAATTTACCATCTTTCGAAATAATGATTAGCGAGTTTCCCTCAGCAGATTTTTCACACCTGCCGATTACTTGGGCACCGACATGGAACTTTTCAGATATATCTATAACAGTATCCTCAAACTCTTTCTCGACAATTATCTCTAAACCTATTCCCATGTTGAAGCTTCGATACATGTTTACCAGAGTCTCCCGGCTTTCAGCCTGAATCAGCCTAAATATTGGATCTGGTTCAGGAAGATTATCCTTCACATACCTTATGTTCCTCCCTATTTTCAAACATTTCGTTAACCCTCCACCAGTATTATGAATTATGGCTTTAACCTCAACACTTTTAATGACCTCGAGTATTGTTTGCAGGTAGATCCTAGTCGGCGACAATAATGCTTCCCCGATGCTCATGTTAAGCTCATCTACGAAAGAATCTATTTTGAAGCGACCGTAATACCCTTTGGCTTCTGAGCCTATCTCAGGATACTTATCCAAGTATTCTCTCGCTAACAGGCAGTGTCTCGCAAGCGTTATCCCGTTGCACATTATTCCACTGTTCTCCTTCTCCTCATATACGGATCTTCCCCCGCTTCTCAACCCGACTATAACATCCCCGGGCAAAATGTTTCTGCCAGTTATCACTTTGGAGAACTCGACTCTAGCCATCACTGTTCCTGAAACGTCGAATGTTCTGACAATATCAGGCAGGTCAGCCGTCTCGCCTCCGCTGAAAAGAATAGGAACACCGTTCCCCCTGAGCATTGAAAAAACTCTGGAGAAGCCTTTAGCAAGGCTTTTGAGGAGCTCCTGTTTTGGGACTTTAAAAGGGTTTACTGCAACATAGTCTGAAAAAGCCACTGGCGACCCTCCTACGCAAGCCGCGTCGTCAACATTCATGGCGACAACGTCGTCGGCCAATGTTTCGAAAAACTTCTTCTCACCAGTCTCCTTATAGTAGAGGTAGGAGACAACTGGCTTTGTTCCAGCACCATCGGTATGAAGAATTATCCCCCAGGCTGGGTTTAAAGAATCCTTAACTACAGGAGAGAAGGCTTCGGGGAAAACGTCGTCCGTAATCTTTTTCAAAAACTCCACTCCTGTCTTGCTCACGTCTATGCCGAGCTCCTCATATCTTGAAGACATTCCTGAGATTATTCCAGCGTAGAACTCTTAAATCTTTAAACTCTCCTCTAGTTGACGCACTACTCATTATTTTTCGAAAGATCGACCCGCTTATTTTTTGGGCTTTATTAGCGTATGTGTAAAACCGGCTTTGGTCTATAGGGCTCTTCCAAGTACTTGACCTCGTCGTCCGTCAGCTTCACGCTTAACGCCCCCACCGCTTCCTCCAAGTGTTCCACCTTCGTTGTGCCTATTATGGGCGCCGTGACACCCTTGTGGAAAAGCCACGCTAAGGCGACTTGAGTCGGCGTCACACCCTTGTTTTCCGCGGTTTCCACAACCCTCTTAACTATCTCAGCGTTTTCAGGAGGCTCAATGTAGGCCCTGTAAGCGTAAAACCCAGTGTCCGGCTGTAGGCGTTCACTGTCCTTCGGGCCGACGATGAGCCTGCCCTCCTTCAAGTATCTGCCGGTGAGAACCCCAGCGGCGTTCGGGCTGTAAGGGATCAGCGCAATATCGTGCACCTTGCAGAAAGGAATCATCTCCCTCTCCTCTTCACGGTATAGCAGGTTGTAGAGGTTCTGCATGCTTACGAACTTCTCATACTTTTTCATCTCGCTGGTGAAGAGGGCTGTGGCGAACTGCCATGTCCACATGCTTGACGCACCTATGTACCTCGCCTTCCCCTGGCGCACTAAACCGGTTAATGTGGACAGGGTTTCGTCAATCCCCGTGGAATAGTCCCACCTGTGTATCTGGTATAGGTCAACGTAACCAGTCTTAAGCCTGCTCAACGACCCCTCTATCTGCCTCAAAATATGCTTCCTAGAAAGCCCCGAGTCGTTTGGCTTGTCCCCCATTGGGAAGAACACTTTTGTAGCCACTACTGCGTCCTCCCTTCTCCCCTGCAGAAACTCCCCCAGTATCTCCTCGGACATTCCCCTCGAGTACACGTTGGCGGTGTCGTAGAAGTTTATGCCGAGGTCCCACGCCCTGTTCAAAACCTTGAACGCCTCCTCTTTGCCGGAAACCCAACCCCCACCCCCGAAGGGCTGCAAGGCTGGGTCACCAAAAGACATGGCTCCTAAGCAGATCTTTGAAACCTTAAGGCCAGACCAGCCTAAACGGACATATTCCATTTGTTGAAGTATGCTTTTTATAAGATAAATAAACTTTTGCTACGCCCAGCAGTTCCGTAGCGCCCCTAGCTTTTCTTTAGCGCACACTCGTTGAGAATTAAGAATAGTTTAAGCTACTTTTTTAAGGCCCTCCATAAACCTGCAGGCTTCCTCATAGGTCTGGGGTGTTCCGATGTCAAACCAGTATCCCCGGAAAACGTAGCCGTAGACAGGCTCGTTCCCGCATAGCCAAGATACGAAGTGTCCGGGACTATCCCTGTGCCCGCCCTCTTCAACGTATCTCTTGATTTTTACGAGCGACCTCCATGGAAACATGTAGATAGCGGTGGCTATAATGGTTGAACTCGGGTTTACAGGCTTCTCGACGAAATCCACTATTCTACTATCTTCAGCAAGCTTGACGCAGGAATACATTTTAACAAGCTCAATGTTCCCAACATCGTAAAGCGCTACAACCGGCGCATTCTTACTGCGGTAGAACTCGAGGAATTCCGTCAAATCAAGCGAGAAAAGGTTGTCGCCTGCTATAACTAGGTATTCGTCCTCACCGATATTGTCAACAAGCATCGCCAGCGATAATATTGTCCCAAGCTTCTCCTCCTCCCGCGTACTCCCCTCGACCTGGAGCCTCGTGTTAACATAGCCTCTGGATCCAAGCCATTCTCTAAAATCCTTTTCAAACTTCCTGTTCACGGTGATGATGACCTCGCTCGGGTTTAAGATACTTATTTTCTCCATGGTGTAGTCTATTATCGGCCTGTCGCAAACCTTAACCAGCGGCTTCGCCATGTGCACTCCAAGATTTTGAAGACGCTTCGCAAAGCCTCCAGCAGGAACTATTACCCTCAAGACTCCTAAGCGTTATTATTGAAGAGGTTGAAATAAACTTTCCCCCAGAATATTAGCGTAAGAGTGTTGTGAAAACATTTATATTTTAAGAGTCTTCTCCTGTGAACACGGATGTGGAAAACCAAGCATGAGTGAGAAAAATACTCTTGTATTCACAATAGACGCTCAAATAACTCCTTCAGATTACACGGATCTAGTTGACTTCATATATCGGAACTATGTGGCTCCTAATTTGAAGCATTTTGCAAACGTCGTCAGAAGCACCTCTGAAACAGGGTTTTTCCTCTTCTTTACTGCCGTTGACCCGGATAGGAAATGGTATATCGACGTTCAGATAAGCATTGGAAAACCAATCAATGTTAGAATGGTTTTAAGCAACAGCGAGGTTCCAGGATCAGCCGTAAACTGGTTGAGAAGCAGCCTAGTGGCTGCGGTCAGGTTTTTCGAAGAACAGCTTAGAAAAACAACCGTCTACTTCACCTGGGTCGAGGGCGAGGAAATAATACCTGAAAGGGTTCTTGAAGCCCGTAAGAATTTTGTCTACCGGATGTTTTCAGAAAGCATGCTTCTCCTTTTCATCCTATTCACCTCGCTCAGCATCATTCTATTCCTAATCTTGGGGTCTTATGCTCCAATAACACTCGTATTAATGCAGTTCATCCTAATTCTTTTCTCAGACAGGATTATTGGGAGAATGGGAGATTGGCATATCACTGAGAAAAACCCTCTAATACATGTTTTCCAGTATAGTATTCCAGTTTCAGAATACAAATCCTTTCTAAACAAGTATGGTGGAGAAATTTTCTCGAAGATTAAGAAAGAGATTTACATCAAGACCCTAGCCGTCAGGAAGCCAATAGACTATGAAATATGCGCAGAAGTGTTGTCCCATTATGGGTTTGAGTGTAACCCTGAAAAAGCCTCAGCGAAGATCGTGAACTTGTATGAGATTGTAAAACAGGCTGCGGAGAAGTTTGAGCTTCCAGTGCCCAAGATCGTTGTCTCTAACACGACTCTGCCTAATGCTGCAGCCTCTGGGCCTTATCCGAGCCGTGGGGTAATCCTAGTGACCACAGGGCTGCTTGTCCAGCTTGACGAAAAGGAGGTTCTAAGCGTTATTGGACATGAGTTCAGCCATCTTAAAGGGAGGGATCCGTTGTTTCTCTTTCTCCTGACCTCAATAGAGTATCTTCTCAGGTTTTACGTTTTCTGGCCGCTGCTATACTTCCTAGGATACTTCTATCTTATAATTGCTCTTGGAGCCGTCTACTTCATAGCTAAGTTTTTCGAGTCCAAGGCTGACTTAGAGTCTGCCATCAGAATAGGTGAGCCGCAGAACCTTGCAAACGCGTTGAGGAAAATAGGTTTTCGCAGGCTTCAGCTAGAGATGCGACGAGGATACGCTATTCAAGAATGGTTAGGATGGGATCCGCACCCACCTCTCTATTTCAGAATATCTAGGCTGGAGAGCCTTAGGGACCCCAGTAGGATAAGGCATCCCTTGATAAGATCTATAAAAGACAATATACTTGGTTTCTTGGAAATAATTGGATGAAAACCCGGAAGATTAGTTTAAAAATTATTAAAGCCACCCTCCATTCTTATTCGGAGTTGAAGTTCAAGGGAATAATCTTAGCAATGCTTGTCTTAGTTTCTGTTATCATCCTCTCTATTTCTACGAGATATACGAGCATTCCTCAGGCAAATTATACTAGCGGGAAAATTTTAAGCGTTCCTTTCGTCAAGCAGGGACCCGACCTTTGCTCCGAGGCCTCCGCCAGCATGGTTCTTCTATATTACAGTCTAAACTTCTCGCAAGAAGAAATAAACGCGATGGGATTCGATAAGTTTGAGAACATGCTTACCTTCTTAGACAAGCATATTTACTGCTCATATAAATCGCTTTCAGTAGAAGAATTGAGAGAAGAAATTCGAAAAGGCAATCCCGTAATTATCAGGTTAAGAATTGGGATTAGCCTCCATACGGTAGTGGCTGTTGGATATGAAAATGATTGGATAATTGTGCACGACCCTGCGTCAGGACCCTTCGTACTGCTAAGGGTGGATGAATCGTTCATTTCTTCTTGGGCAGCGACTAACTACGCTTCAATAGTTTCACGTGGCCGTAGGCCTTGAAACATTATTTTCTCTCCTGATAAAGTATTTTTCCAGCCGCAGAAATTCATAAATCTAAGCATCCAGGAGGAAGGCCGAATGAAACCGGATCCATTATGCATCCCATGCACCGTAAATGCCGCCCTAGACATAGCCCTTAAAGCGACTAATGACCAAGACACTATCAGGGAGATACTTTTAGAGAGCTTAAGATGGATTCCGAAGGCCTTCGAGGAGGATGCTTCACCGAACGTCCTTCACTCGCAAGTATGCAGGATTACTCGAAAAATAGCCGGAGTGAGAGACCCGTTTAAGCATGTGAAGACTGTTTCAAATGAAATTGCCTTAAAGGTTTATCCAAGCCTATGTGAAATGCTTGAATCAATCAGGAATGATGTCGAAGTACTTAGGTTTTCCCTCAAAGCATCCATAATTGGAAATATGATGGATTTTGAGGTGAAAAATTATCGCTTCAATCTTGAAAGCCTAGAATCACGGTTTAAAGACTATTTGAAGGAGCCTTTGGTGATCGACGACGTGGATAAGCTGTGTGATGCAATCAGCGGCGGGAAGAAGATCCTTTATCTAGCGGATAATGCGGGGGAAATAGTTTTCGATAAGCTTGTCGCGAAATGTCTGAAAGAGAGATGGGGGTGCAGTGTTACGATGGTTGTTAAAGACGGGCCTGTTTTGAACGATGCGACTCTGGAAGATGCGGAGTACGTCAGGCTTGGCGATGCATGTGACAAAATCGTTACTACGGGGGACGACACTATAGGAGTTGTTTTTGACAGGGTTTCGGAGGAGTTTAAGCAAGCCCTGAAGGAATCAGACATAGTGATATCTAAAGGACAAGGAAACCTCGAGTCTCTCACTGGGCTTGAAAAGAATATTGGCAAGCCTGTTTGCTATGTTCTGAGAGTCAAATGTGAAGTAGTCGGCAGAAACCTCGATGTCCCAAAGGATTCTAACGTGGTTAAGCTTATAAGGTTCCACAAGTTTCAAAAACTTTATTAGGTTTTACTCTTAAATTACCATCTATGAAGAAGGGGATAAATCTTTGGAGCATTGAATGGCCCAGCATTCTGAGGGAACTCGACAATAAGAAGGTTGCCAGGAAGATTAAGGAGATCGGTTATGATGGGGTTGAGCTTGTCTTTGACGACAGTAGTTTCGACCCGACTAGGAAGACGGAGGAGGAGATACGGAGAACAGCTGAGGATTTCAAGTCGGAGAGTCTTGAAATACCCAGCGTGGCGACAGGCGTCTTCTGGAAGTACAATCTCGGCTCAAACGATGAAAAAACTAGGAGCAAAGGCGTCGAGTACGGCAAGGCTGGTGTTAAAATGGCCAGCATCGTAGGAGCCTCATCGATCCTTGTTGTTCCGGGTGTTGCCTCTCCCGAGACACCTTATGAAGAGCTTTATGTTAATGCTCTAAATTCGGTGAAAAAACTCGCAGAGTTCGCAGAGGATTATGACGTGACGATAGCTGTTGAAAACGTCTGGAACAAGTTCCTCTACTCTCCCATGGAGTTTAAGAAATTCATTACGGATGTAGGAATGAGGAATGTTAAAGTATATCTTGACGTTGCCAACCTTATGGCGATATCTCATCCTGAAAACTGGATACATAGCCTGGGAAACATGGTGTCAAACGTTCACGCCAAGGATTTCGATACTAATATTGGAAATATTAATGGGTTTAGGAACGTGCTTAAAGGAAACGTGGACTGGAGGAAGATTATCAAGCTGCTTAAAGCAGTAGGATACAACGGTTATCTGACTGTAGAGTGTCCCCCAAGTTTTAATCCCTTGTTGAAGTCTCCCACTGTTCAAGATATTATGAGGAATGCTGAGGAAAACTGTAGGGCGCTTAAGGAAATCACTAAAGGATTTTGAGTCTTGAAAAGAATACAGATAAGGAGGAAGGAGGCAGCTAGGTTTATCGAAGATGCTAAAAACCAAAAAATCTCTTTTAAACTAGACAAGCCGGAGTCTGCGGAGATAGTTGAGCTGGAAGATGCTAAAATACTTCTTTTAAACCGAACCCCCGCCCTAATAATTTTTCCAGACGGAAGGATCATTCCACATCTTCAAGGCCTTGGAAGAATAACGGTCTGTCCGATAGTGGTTGTTGACAAGGGTGCTGTAGAATACGTGGTTAAGGGGGCTGACGTGATGATGCCGGGAGTAGTTAAACACAGTAGTTTCAGCAAAGGGGACACTGTTGCAGTTGTTTCAGAAGACTATGTTGCAATAGCAGTAGGAGTGGCTCTTCAAGACTCTGGGGAAATCGTTAAAGAGGTAAAAGGAAAGATCGTTAAAAATCTGCATAAGCCCAACGACAAGTTTTTCGTAGGGGTCTCTGGCTTAACCCAGTCCAACAGTGTTTAGGACGGTGGCATGCGACGAAAAGTTTTCCACCACTGGCCACAGTAATTGAGAACAGGCCTCTACCCTTTCTCAACAAGTATTTCCTCACCGTCCCTAATCTTTTTTAAGACTTCGAGATCTCCCTCTATCTTAGCGAAAACGTTGACAGGACTGTATGCAACTATCTTCCCCTTCCTTGAAATGGGGGTTGGGCCGAAGAAGATGCAGAGGGCTCTTCCAGGAGGCCAGTAGGCAACGTCTCCTTTCTCAACCTCTCTCCGCGAATTCTCCTCCGGCAGGATAACGGGTATTTCAAAATATATTTCCTCGCCCCAGGTGTTTGCAAACCCTTTAAAAGGCAGTGCCTTAAGAATACCCTCGACAGTTTTGGGGTTTAACCCAGGTAGAAGTACAGCCCTCCTTACACCTATTAGCCTGCTTTTAATGAGGATTGCTTCTGGCAACACAGTATTGAGAACATTAGGCGGTTTAAAAACTTAGCTAGACCGGGAACAATACATATTTAACCAGTATTGTTTCAAAAGTTAGAGCCGTCATTATAATGCTCTTCATAAGAATCGTTAAAGAGGGGCCGGCCACATCTTTAAGCGGGTCTCCAAAAGTATCACCCGTCACGACTGCGGACCGCAGATCCTCATCATTGCTTCCAGACAATTCGAAAATCTTCTTAGTGTTGTCGAAAGCCCCCCCTATGAGGATATATTTAATCCCTAAGATGGCGCTTGAACCCAGCAAGCCTATAAGCATGCCGGCTAAAGCATTAACCCCGAAGAGCAGCCCGAAGCCGAGGAACACGGCCTCAGCGATTAAAACCGGCGGGATCATCTGCCTCAAAGCGTTTAGCGTCGCTATTTTAACACACCTATCATAAGCAGGAGTATTTAACCCGGAGAGTATCTCAGGTTTCTCTCTAAATTGCTTCCTCACCTCGTCAACCATCACTTGAGTCGTAGAGTTCACCGCGCTCATTATGTATGAGGAGAAGAGGAATGGGATAGCTATGCCTATTAGGAGGCCAGCCGTGTGAAACGGGTTCGTCAAGTCAACAGGCCTTTTGCCAACAACGTAATAATAGGTCATTAAGGCTATGAACGCTGTGAAGGTGCCGCTCGCCAGGGCAAAAGCCTTCGTGTATGCTTTAGTAGTGTTTCCAATGGCGTCAAGAGCGTCGAACGCTCCATTATTACCTTCACCACACATCTCGTTTATTCCGCCGGCATTGTCAACTATCGGCCCGAAAGCATCCCAAGCCATAACTGTCCCTATGAGTATGTCCGTCCCCAAGTTTGCTGCCACCAGACCGTAAATATTGCCTGTGACTAGGTAAGAAAAAATCGCGGCGGTTGAAACCAGGAACACCGGTATTACCGCCCCCCTTAAACCATAGGCTAAGCCATTTATCATGTTTATGGCAGCACCCCTTTTAGCCGACTCATACATGCTTTTAACCGGCGAGGAGTTTACACCAGTGTAATGGTTTGAGACGACAGCCATGAGCAGTGTCACGATCAACCCGCTTAACCCAGCGTAGAAAAGGGCGACATCCCTCATGAAGAGGGTTGAAACGAAGAAGAGACCTACTGCTGAAGAAACCGTTGAGACAACTAGGCTCATCAGAAAACTCTTCGCAGGATTGCTGATTTTAAGCGCAACCATAATGCTGATTATGGTGGAAAGCAACCCTACTGAAAGAAAGAGCGGCGAGAACAGGAGGATCATATGCCCATACTTATCCAAGAATCCTAGTCCTATTATCATACTAGTAACCATGTCTCCGCTTAGAGTTTCGAACAGGTCGGCACCTCTTCCAGCACAGTCGCCAACATTATCCCCGACCAAGTCAGCGATCACCGCTGGGTTACGAGGATCATCCTCAGTAAGCCCGTATTCAAGCTTTCCAACCAGGTCGGCGCCGATGTCTGCACTCTTGGTGAATATCCCGCCGCCTATCTGGATGAAGATTGCAGTCAGGCTGGCACCCATTGCGTATCCTGTTAGAAACTCTACGCTGAGCCCAGACGAGTCCTGCCCTATGAGTGAAACCAAGATTAATACTCCGAGCAGGCTCAGGCTTGCAACCGAAAGGCCCGTCACCGAGCCTCCGCTTAAAGCTGTTTTCAAACCTTTAGAGACGTTCCCGTTTACCGATTCCATTGTCCTAGCGTTTGCCTTTACAGCCACCTTCATCCCTGTGAAACCCGAGGCTAGAGACAATGCTGCTCCAAGCATGAAAGCGAATGCGGCCTTAACCCCAAGGAGAATCAGGAGAAGAATGGTTACGGCAGCGTCGAAAACTATGATGACGGAATACTCTGTGCGGAGAAACGCTGAGGCGCCTGATTCAATGTAGCTAGCTATTCTGGCTGCTCGAGGGTTTTTCATTTGATGTTTAAGAACATTAAGAGCTAAAACTATGATTGCGAGCAAGCTCGCTAAAACGGAGCCCGAAACGATTATCTCCGAGGCAGACGGAAGTCCTGTTGCAGTCAACCTGAGCCACCATGTCCACCGGTTAAGCCTCTCCCAGAGTCGGGCTATTTTTAAACATTACGTATGGAATGTCAACGCTTTTAGAACATGTTCCCCCGATTTCCCCCTTTGAAAGCTTTAATAATATAGTTTTAAACCATACCGGCATGAGGAGAATCCTGCTTGTTTCTCATTGCATACTTAACCCGTATAGTAGGGCAGTGGGATTACTGCGGGAGGAAAAAGTGAAAGCATCCAGGAGGATTATCGGAGCCCTTCTACAGGATTTGGAAACAGGAGTAATACAGCTCCCCTGTCCAGAACTACTCTACGAAGGTTTAGGCAGGAAGCCGGCTGCTAGAGAATCCTATGATAACCCTGAGTTTAGAGAAATATGCAAGAAGATAGCTGACCAAGCCGCGAAAATTGCGGCAGAATACGAGCGTGAAGGCGTCAGAATCACGGCATACTTGGGCGTAGAGGGAAGCCCGTCCTGCGGTGTCGAATGGACCCATTTTATGACCGATAAGCCGGAGAAGGGTAGAGGAGTTTTCACAGAGATTCTTTACGAGGCTATGAGCAATGCTGGGATCAAGATTAGTCTTCTAGGCTTGCCTGAAAAGGAGAAGTACGGGAGCCTGGAGGAGCTTTCGAGGAAGCTTGAAGCATTAACGTAGAGAAATTTATTAACGAGAGCAAACCTTTTTAAAACACCTTAAAGCGATGCTGTAGGCATGGATTACGGTTTCGACACGTGGATATACTCTATACTTGATGTTGAGAAGGCTCTTGGAAGGCTTAGCGAAAAGGGCTTAGGGTTTGTTGAATTGTCTTACGAACACTTGTCTAAGATTTTTAAAGATGAAACTGTTGACTTGAAGGCTTTGAGAAACATTAAGGAGGCTGCGGACAGCCTTGGCGTCAGTATTATTCAAGTCCACGGGCCTTTTGGAGAAATCGATTTAGAACTGGCTTCAGAAGACTCTTCCCAGAGGGAGAGGGCGCTTAGAAAAATCTTCAACTGGATCAAGTATACTGGCGAGCTCGAATGGGGTGTGCTTGTGCTACATACTGCGAGGATAAGAGTTTCAGAGAAACACGATTTCCAGAGGCTTGTTGAGAAGACTAGGCTTGCCAATTTGAGGTTTTTCAAAGAGGTTTCCAAATACGCTTCAGAGCACGGTGTTAAGATAGCTGTGGAAAACAGGCTTGAACCCTGCTATGGCTCTCTGCCCAAAGATCTCTTAGAATTGGTTGAGGAGACTGGCAGTGAAAGCATAGGAATATGCTTTGATACTGGGCATGCTAATGTGAACAAGCTGAGTGCATCTTCAATGGTTGAAATACTTAGAGGGCATCTCATAGCTACTCACATCCATGATAACGATGGCCATCATGATCAGCACTTGCCTCCTTTAATGGGAAGTATAAACTGGGACCAGGTGATAAATGCTTTCTCAAGAGTAGGCTATGGGAAGCCTTTGATCCTAGAGATCCACGAGTATGGTAGACTGGATCTGGATGACAATGTAGTCAGAGCAACCACAACCCTGATGAACAGCCTACTTGGAAAAAGCTAACTAGTTCTATTTGAACTAGATGAGGTTCTACTGCTTGAACCGTCATAATTAGGACTCACGTTTATCAAATCTTTATCACCGGCTTTCTCAACCCGGAGGTTGACTGTTTTCAAATCATGCTGCGCGCGCTAGCCCGTTCGCAACGAGGAATGCCTTAACCTGTTGAATATAATCCGGTTTCACAGTAATGTTTACGGGGAGTGTTGAAACATACGCTGCCAAGGTTGATCTTGAAACCTCCGTCCAGTCATCTACGTTCCCAACCTGGTAGACACCTATCCTACTGGTTTGAGGATTATAAAACACAACCATGGTGACGTAGGCCACTTGAGCGCTTATCGAGTAAAACGGTAGTATAAATAGCGGTGTGTTATTAACAAGCCGACCATAAGGCTGCCCTCAACCCATGACCCCGCGCGTCTGGTGTAGAGTCAATATTTGTTGAACAGCAGGATGGTGAAGAATACTTTCCATTATCGCGAAGCCTCGGAACCCTGTTTTGAAACAGGATGAACTCCTTACTGCCAGGAGTGAAAACATAAGCGCCGACAATGTTCACGGAATCTCCGGGGTTCTGCTGATAGTTCTCAACTATGCACAGGGCCACGTACCGGTTTTCCAAGGAAACGTATCTTATGTCGAAAACGCTTTGCGAATATATTCTTCCACTGGAGTCTCTAGGATAGTCCAGCATACCTGTGCTCCTATACTAGGAGTCGTAATCCGAGCTTTAAATCCTGTAAGTATTGTAAACGTCTATTATGCTTCACATAATGTTTTTAATGTATCTTACCTGCGGCTTAAGCCAAGACGGTATTGGCCTAACCCAAGAAGGATATAGGGATTTAAGCGCGTTAACAACATAGTTATCACTGTTCAAGGACTCATATGTAGCCTTGAATACTGACGTCTGAAACGTTTACCGGATTATGGAGAAAAGCCTTCTCAAGCAGCCTCCGTTTTCCACGCCATACTTCTCCGTGGCAGCGTAGCCAGTGTAAACAGGCTTCTCAACAAAGGTTTAGAAAGCAAGGTAAAGATTCCCGTCGGGGTCTACAACCGGATATGGTGCTGGCACACCCGTCCTAGGGTCGGTTTCAACGACTAGAAGCGGCGCTTTTATCGCTGAAATCCTTTCGCAAGCGCCTCTAGTGATCAAAGCGTTTAAAGCATCCCCGTAGCCTCCTGAAGCTATGTCGAGCCTTCCTTTAAGAAGGAAGTAGGCCG
>FMSI01004318.1_pt1 | contig 28346 bp, 19 predicted proteins | sample 1504471 | NCBI WGS metagenome assembly FMSI01 (sample SAMEA4475357, study PRJEB15587) | soil metagenome | biome: Soil; feature: Field | place: India | collected 2015-03-11 | depth 0 m
GTGGCCTTAAGCAAGTATGTGGCCTAACCAAACCACTAATTAATTTTTCGAGGGATAGAAGATTATGCAGGTCTCTAAGGACATAGAGGTTGTACAGTTACCGTTAGATAAGCCTCTGGGTGTATTGACTGATTACAGACCATTTAGTATACTTCTTTTTGAAGACGCGATAACCTTTAAGGAAGGTAATCAAAGAACAAATGTAACCATATCCGATGTTACTAGCAATAGTCTTTTCCCAAGAGATGTAAGTGATTGTGATTACAACATAACTAATAATTACATAAGAGAAGTTGAAACGTTATGTATTAGTGGTCGTGGTATTAGAATATTCAATCTAGGCGAAATAGATGGTGTTGTGTTAGACACGTTACTTATAGAATATACTAAACAGCTTTCAGGAGTACCTTTCAGTGGTACTTATATAGAGTATAGTGCCGCTAGCACGATAAACAATACATGGGCTGGTATTTATGTTTTAGTCAATCATCCCACACAAGTTTATGCTTGTCATTACTTGGATTTTCTGTATGCACCGTTAGATGTACTAAACTATTGTTTTGAAGATGCTAGCCGAAAGGGTTATAATATTTTTGTAGATAGTGGTCTTGCGATTAACGATGCTATATATAATACACTTCTCGATGCTGCATATAACTTCGGGCACGTTGGTAATGGTATGCATTCACCAATGTTCTTTGTGATTAATACACCATTCGCTACTAATATTACTAAGATTAAAACGAGCTATGCGCCTAATCTAAGCCAGAGAAGATATAATATTATTATATTCTCAGGTCATACAATTATGAAACTAGACGAAGTTATTCATGGTTATTTGCCGGTCAGCGTCCTATACGGTGCATTATTGAGTAGCATGTCTAAAACTTCTGGATATTACAATAACGCATCTAATAAAATAATATACTTCAATCCACTTACCGCCATTAATTTACATAAGAAGGATATACAAACTGTTAATAGCATAGCAGATACACATAAAATAAACTTACCTTATGTTGATAACAATCTATGGTATTTAGGTAATTTGCGTACTACGGAAGACAATATTGATATACTTAAACACGAAAATAATGCACGAATAATAGTAGATACCAGCATATCTTTGATTGCTAATCTGAAGAGTTTGATAGGTCGTACTTTCAACGATAATGATGAGTTAGAGAAGGTTATCAAAGGCATATTTACTCTTGTAGAGAATAATATGAGAGCTAAAACCAATTTTTTATTGGGTGGTATTAAACTGGTGAAGTATAGTTTAGAGGGCAATACCATAAAAGTGGATATAGAAATTAGCTTGGCTGCGGCCATTGAAAAGATATACTTGAGTCTAGTAGCGACGATTTGATACCTTGTTTGTAAAAAGTTTTCGTTTACAGTTTTAGATGGATGACATGATTCCTAATGCATATAACATGTTTGGTTTATCAAACAGATAAGGTGTTTCTATTATTTCTAATGGTTTTTTAGATTTTATTTTATGTAGTCTGATAGCAAAGAGCCCATGACTGGGTATTGTGAGGTCTACTGCACCTGTTGATGCGGAATTTCTGATTTGCTGGATATGGTTGTTTTGCAATGGTAACCATTCAGCAGATAGGGCTATGGGTTGGTCGCGTCCTATCTGCCCATTGAATGCCTGTATAATGTCCCAATTATTGATATGACACGCAATCCACAATCTCACGCCCCTTATGCTATTACCATGCCTATCCCAATCGTAGTTGATAATGTCAATACGTTGTGCCTTAACTGAACTTATCGTAAGAAAATTGGAGGCCGTTCCTTGTATAGTATATTCTATAGGTTTAGTCAGATAAAAACTGAAGCGTTGTTTCAGACTTATGTTCCCATTGTCTAAAAGTCCGGTATTAATATAACCCAAAAAATTAAGAATAAGTTCTATAAGTCGGTCATGTTCTACAAAACAAATCTTACAATCGTAATCAGGAGTTATGTGGTAAGTATCTATACTATTATATATAGTTTCACTGTTACTCATTTTATTTTATTCGTCTAACTTTTCTTGTATTTTGTTTGATAGTTCTATCAAGCTTTTAACGATAGGTATTTGTTTGTCGGTTTCGTTTTTTAGTATATTAGCGACCCATTTAACTATCTCTGATTTTTGATTTATCTTACTGTGGTTTTTACTACTTACAAAGCTTAGGCCTTTAATAAGGCTATATGCTGCCCTTATGTAGTCAGAGTCGCTAATTAACATTGACTTAGACCAGTTTGTAAAGTTACGCATACTAGGGGTGCGGACGGCTATACCTTCATCTATAATGTAATAGCCTGATTCTGATTGCATCCCTAACCCACAAATAAAGAATAACCTTGTAATAATAGTATTGATGTATCTGTATATATCTCGCGCAAAGTCTACGTAGTTTATATTGAATTCGTATTCTTTTTCAGGCGACTTACCCTTAGTAAACAACGGGTGCATCAAGTCTTCTTCAATTATCTTATCGTTCCCTGTTAGCTCATCAAGCTTTTTTACAGTTGTCCCTTTCTCTAAGTGTTCAACGATTTTGTTTCGTAGTTTCTTATAGGCTTCGTAGACTAAGTTCATTTGGTAGAATATGTTTATTCTCACTAGCCTAAGGTCTATTAGTGTGTTATAGCCTTCTACGATATGTTGTATTATTTTAGATATTTCTTCCATTTCCGTGGTTTGTGTTTCTTGGGATGGTTTATTTTCTGGGGATTCAAGTGCGCTTCTTGATGGCCTTTCTTCCGTGTCTTTTATTTTTTCTTTATACTTTTCTTTAATTTGAGGGAGCATACCCTTCTCTTTTGGATCTAATTGTCTTTTGCCTTTAGATTTTCTGTTCCATGGCCACAATATTGGTATGTGAGAGAATACGACAAAAGGTTTATCTTCTTCATCTTTTTCTATTCTATCTACAATATCGTTATCTATGACACCCAAGCTATCATCGTGTTTGACGAATGATTCGTTCTCTATTTCTCTGTACACAGTCCATACGTTTGCTGTTGAAGCGGCGAAAAATGGGGCAAATAAAGGCCAAGAGTTGACTATAATATTAGCTAAATACATCATATTATCCATACGCATGTAGTTATGCACTAAAATTGTATCAGATGTAGAACTATTAAGGGTTTTTGAAATCGTAACAGCTATTATATCAAATAGTGTTTGTTGAAAACTTTCAAGATTTGCAAGCATAAAATTTAAATGGTTTATTACTGAGAAGCTGGTAATGTCTTTATTAAGGTTATTTTTGTTGTAATGTTTTAGGTAGAAACGCAGAACGTAGGCTATAAGTGTCGAGGCTATTATTTCAGCTATATGATGTAATTTTTCTTTACCTTCTGGATATTTATGTTCTAAAACATCTAATTGATCGTATCCATATATATCTCTTATTGCTTTTTTAGAGAATGCTAAGGTTTGTTTATTTATCAGCATTAGTGTCATTAGCTCTATGTACATTGTATGTGTATACCTTATGAGCACATACACTAAAACGTTACGCAATATATCATCTTTGGATATACTTCCAGCAAGATATTCACTGAATAAAGTGCTTAATATCTCTTTTTTATTTGTTTCTATTGCTTCTATATTCATAGTACTTTCGATATCTAACATCGGGTACGTATCTATTCCATTTTCTTTCAATATTGTTACGACGTCATTTATCGGCTCTTTGAGCGCATTTGCTACTTTTAGAATGCTGGTGTTTGTCTGTTTCCACGAAGATATAAAGTGTGTATAAACGTCTTTAAATGTAACTCCTATCTTTTGGTATATATCCAAACTTTTTGTATTCTTGTCCTCAGATTCATCTTCCATTTCTTTATTCAGTTTTTTTACCTCTTCATCTTCTTCCTTGAGTAGGGCTTTAAGAAAAGTATTCAATTTAGCCTCAGCATATTGGATAAACTTGCTGATTATTTCTGTGCTAGTTTCTGAGATACCACCCGAATATAGTTTTATAAGTTCTTGGGCGGGGATAACGCGTTGGCTGAAAAATTTTTCCTTAATCTCCCTGTTATTATTATACGGTATAAAATGGTTTATTTTGTATCTTGTGTCTTTTTCTTCTTGTTCAGATTGTTGTGCTTCTATGGTTCCTTGTTTATAGAGTTGATATTCTATTTCTTCTTCTACTGTAACGTCTAAGTTTTTATCGATGTTTATCGTAGGCAATACGCTCCTTTTAATTTCCAGTGTTATGTATTTATGTAGTAGCCTGAGATCTTTGGCGTTACCGCTAAGTATGTCGCGTATATTCAGTAAAATAGCTAAAACCACCTTAAGGTGTTCAATAGTTTCTTTGTTTTTATAAATGGTCGATAGATTTTTTACTTTTACCCCGGTTATACTTATTACGGATGATGAGCTAAGCAATTCCTTAAGTTGACTTACGCAGTAGCGACAAATATGTGTCATTACTATTTCCGATAACTCGTAAGCACTTAGGTCATATAACTTTCTTAGCCTACTTTCTAACTTTTTGTTTTCGTCTGATTTCTCTATCCAACCTTTTACTGCTTTATGAACCATTGCTTTTTTGCCTGATCCGTGTTTTACATAATTATCATCATTACTATTATCTAAACTTGAAAGAATATTTTTTACAGTTGTTCTTATTTGGTTTAGTATTTCATGAAACTCTTTTTGGTTATTATCATCAAAATCTTCGCTTTTATTTTTTTTGTTATTTATACTTTCCAGGTGAGTGAGTGCTAATTCGTTTATGATATTCATATAAGTTGTCAGTTTCTCGCATGGTGTTTGGTCGCGTGTGATTCTGATTTCAGAAGTCATGACTAAATATACTATCGCAGGAAATGTTTTTTTAGATTTGTATATTTAAACATGATTATTCGTAGGAGGAACCGACATAACTCTACTAGTAGCTATTCAAAGGTTCAAGATGCAACTTCTAATGATGATATTAGATACTTCGTGGAGAAAATGAAAAATAAAAGTGGTACTGTGTTTTCAAGTAAAAGTCAAACTGACGAACCTGCAGTATTTCAGGCTTATAAGGATTTTCTAAAAGAATATATTCAATTCACTCTTTCAAATATAACTAAGTCATATGAAAATATTGTCGATGAATGGATGACTAAACATCCATCTTTAGTAGATAAGATAAAGTTTGTGGATTCCAGTAATATAGAGGGAGTAATTTTTAAGAATGTTAGTGAATATGCTGAGCGTAAGTTGAGACCCGGAATTATTAGTAGTGTTACTAATCGTTATTTTAAAGAGGATGATGTACCCAATATATGGACGAATACGGAGACGTACAATCCGCCGGCGTTAGCCTTTTTAGGCCCTCCTGGTACGGCGAAGACGAATGCGATAACAAGTGCTTTAGCGTCTCTTGCTCAGGGTGGTGAAAACAGGCTGGTTTGGGACTGGCTCCGTTACGACATTACAACGCATGAGGTTACCACAGCACCACTCGTACTCCCCATAGCCACCGGTGTAGTAACCGACAACCCATTGACTACGGTAGCCCTAATGAAATCTACAGGTATTAGAGATATAGATATAGCGCTGACAGAGAATATACAAACTAAGACACTAAGTAAGGCCATAGCTACGTTCGCCTATATCTTGAGAGGCGGAAACGAAAATGGACTGCTACAGTTACGACCAGACGTCCGACAGCAACTTGATAATAATATCATAACGACCTCTTTAAATTTAGCAACATGGAAATTCGTCACAACAGATAGTATAAAAGCTGACAATATAAATCAAATATTAAAACCACTAATTGATGCTTTAAGTAATAGATTAGCAGGTTTTAAGCATATAGTTGAATCGATTGATAAATTTGCCAAAGAGAATAAGAGTGTCGGTGCATGGATAGACTATATCGAGAGCGGGGAGTATCTTGATGATAGTGTAAAGAATAAACTAGCAATAGCTGATAAATACGCCGATAGCTTCCGCGAAGTATGTCGGCTACTTAACGATCTTATCATCTTTGGCCTAACACCAGTAATAGCAGATACATTTAGAAATTTCTTTATAGACCTAAAAGGCAGCGAAATAAAAGATGAAGGTAAGGAAAATATAGAAAATGGTGTAATGTATGTATATAATAGAATACATAACGACTATCTCCATAGAATTATCAGTCGCATATTCCTATTGTATGCTCTTTTTAATATTGGCAAGAAACAGGAAGAAATGAAGAAATTGTTCCAGAGATTGATAGGAAGTTTGCAAGATGGATTAGATGAAATGTTACAAGAATATAAAGCATGGATTTTAAACAATAGTATTAAGGAATATACTGATTTAGATGACAAATATTTAGAAAGTGGAAAACAAATAACTGGTGAAGATAATTACAGATTCTACGATGAATTCAATGGATTTTTATTGAAAATAGAACCTAATGTGGGTAGTGAAAAACATGGGTACAAGAAAATAGATGTTTTGTTTATAGAAAAAGTTGTTAGCCGATTTAGCGCAGGCAGTGTAGATCAGGTAAGGAACTTCTCTGCTAAAAGTAAAGGGTATAATACCTCTAATAGGGTTTATGTAGATGCATATGACAAAGCAGTGGACGACAATAATGATAGATATTATAGTGCGAATAGGTTGAGCTTTATTGACGCACTAAGCATAATAACTGATGATATAAATGATGTAAATGAACTAAACAGATATTATAGTAATAATCCTGATGAAGACCTTAGAACAACAGCACAGCGGTTAGGAGATAGTTTTGGGAGACGATTTTTAGACCTCGCGAATGATAACTCTGGTTCGACTCCATACCACTTAAGTGTTGTTTTCAGTTTTGTAAGCAAGTTGGTAAATCTTTATAATAATGATGCTGGGAAAATAAAATGGAATCCGAGCGAATATTTAGAAGACATAATAGAATTTAAGGACTCCTTAGAGGAGTTATTTAAAAAGTCTTTGAGCATAATTACTAACAATCCTAAGTTGGGCATCATCACTAAGAATCAAGAGCTGCAAAGTAAGAATATTGATATTTTTGGGATAGTAGCTGATTATGTATTAGCTAGACTTGGAGTTGTTGAGTCTGTTTATACGCCTGGTGCCGTTTATAGTTTCCCGGCACCTATTCAAATCTTTTTGAAGAAGGCGCGAGATAGTTATATGAAGGTATTGAACGAAACTAAGATAGACATCAATAACCCCAATCCTGATGTAAAGCTCCCGATGTATGTTCTTTTTATAGACGAGATTCTAACTAAATTGACGAATCAAGACTTCACTTTCTGGCTCAACATATGGAATGGGTTGGTTAGTCCTAATAGCGATATTAATCAGGCATTTCCGCCCAATGTATGTTTTATAGTTGCTGGTAACATGCCTTCTGACTGGCGCTTACTGGCGCAAGCCCTATTACAGCGTTCAGGTGATCTGATGGAGACTAAATCTGGCGACCAGCCGCAAGTCGGTCGTACCCCAAGTGAGGATACCCTCAACGCTCTCGGTAGTAGAATAAATCTTTATATAGTTACCTACGACTATAGCTATTTAATGCGAACAGATGATAGTACAATTAAAAAGCGTACTAACTTATTTATTACATCGTTAGTAGATGAGGTGCTCAGTGGTAATAATAATATAGCACTATTAGATACCGCTATAAATGTTATAGGTGGATTCTATGACTACTATAAGTCTATTGTATCAAAACGCTTGAGTGTTATCGCAGAGCAAAACAATGAAGAACTAGCAAGATTGCATGCATATATCGCCAGCTTGACAGCAAGAGCTAATGTGACCCCATACAATATAGATAATATTGAATATAATAGAACTATAGCACATCTCATTAGATTTAATCACGGTAGTAATATTACGAGCGCAGCTTATAAAGACATCGTTACCAAAGCCACAAAGCTAAACTATTTATTCAACAGCACAGTATTTGGTAAGTCTATTTATAAACACATGCTTTTAGATTACTTTAAGTCTAACAAGGAAGAAGCAATATACTTCAATCGCATGATAGCAATTGTATTATCGCCTGTTATACTACATATGTCCTTTTTACATGCCTATCTAACTTGGAATAATATGATGCGCAATATCGCAGATGAGTTATTTAATATTGGCTCAAATGAGTTATCTGGCAATAAATCCTCATACTATTCCAATATAATGAAAATCATGAAAGATGCATCATTTTTGGTCAATACAATTATCGCGAGTCATGAAGAAATAAGTAATAAGTTGAGTTTACAAAAATATACTGCTTATGCAAATGATCGGGTGGCTAAGTTAAATAACATGCCTAATAGTGTCAATTTTATAAAGTTGTTGGAGACTAAGAAGGATATAAGATATTGTCATCCCTATGTGGGAGCTGTTATAGGCTTACTTACTATAGCATTCTATAATTACATAAAGTATATGAAGAAGTTTAACCCAAATATTTCAAATAGTATTATTGATTTGTGCAAAAAAGTCAAATATAATATAGCATCAGGTATCAAAGAAGAAAGTATATCGCCTAATATAGGCACAAGTGATAATACGCCTTCATTTAAAATGAGTGCTAGTGATTTAGATAATATTATTAAGATTTTTAGTATAAATATTAATAACTACTTTATTGACAAAGATTATAAAAGAACAGATGTTATTTTTGAAAAATCTAAGAAAACTTCGGATAATGGTGTTGAGATAAAAGTAGTAGCATTTAATAAAAATATCAATGTTTCCCCAAAAGATGAAGATCTTAATGTGGAAATGCCTTATGAAAATAATGATGATGTATATACTGATGCCATAGCAGTTAGAATTCATAAGACAGGCCAAGGTGCTAATAATATAGATGAAAGGGATATAGAGGCTATAAAGGCTTTAGTAGAATATACTTTTTATACTTATGCTTATAATGAGAGAAAAGGTTATATTGATACTCCGTCTTTGGCTGATTATGTACTGGGTTCGTCTTCTGGTTCTAAAATAACGCCTATTATAGGGCGTCTGATGTCTGGTTTTTTCCGTTCGTCGGAGGTGGGCAAAACCTTCGTCGTGGAACCTCTCCGCGACATGGACCGCTGGTTCACCAACGTATCTAGTTCGGTTATTAGGTATATTACGACTATGTCTATACTTAAACACATACTAACTTACATCTACAATACAGGAGATAGTAAAAACCTGATAGTAAGCTTTATTGATAGTATAACTGAAAATATGAATAAAATTAATACTCGCGTAAAAGGCGATTTTGAGGCATTGCTCAATGAATTTTCTAGCTTGCTATCCAAATACAAGGAAGCCGTATTTACGCCTCTTGCCACCCAAGAACAAGAGTTTCACCTGTTCTCTTATGACTATTATGGTATGTCTGGCGCTACAAAAGAATATGACGGCTATTATATGAATCCACGTAATCTAGTAAACTTTGGAGACTTAAGTTTTATATCGAAAAACCTCAAAGGTAAAGATATCATACAAATAAAACAAAGTGAAGGAGAGAGTTACATAACTGAAATAGCTTTTAGTTTTGTAGATAGTATTAAGGAACTTGGTGTAATACCTACAACATTTTTACCCATACATTTAGTATCGCATTTAGATACGACACCATCTGATTCCACTCTCGAAAGAGAAGTAGAGCTGACATCCGGTAATGTCGTCCTACTCATAAAAGGCAAGGTTGGGACAGAACGTATTGAAGGTGATGCTTTCAGACATATATTGGAGCCTAATAATGATAAACCAGAGGAATTTTACAACATAAAAGTAGACAAATGTGCTGATGGTATATGTGGGATTATGCAAGTCTTATCAGTGCGTCTTTCAGCAATAAACAAAGAGCAGTACCCTAACTTAAAGGAAATTATTGAATATTTATTAGATAAAAATAAAGAGGTAAATAGCATGAATGGCAAAAATCTGTTAGCCATGTTATTATCAGTTAATCCTGGATATGAAAATTTGCAAAAAATGATACTAGAGGCAGATGAAGGTATATTCAAAGAACTCAAGAGTAGTAGGAGAAAGTACCCCAGTGTTGGTGAATATTTAGACCTTTGGAATAACAAAAAGACGCAAGAGGAGATAAAGCAGTTCGCTGTTGATATATTACACGAACTTGCCAAGCTTAGTGGTAATAACGACTATCGTATTGCTAATCAACTTATTCAAGCACTCGATGACTATATTCAAAAAGCGGCTACAGAAATCGCTACAAAACTGAATAACATATTTGAACAATATGCTGACGATAAACCAGTTCAAAAAATAAAAGCTCTATTAAATAGATTGATAAACGCTAATAACAATTTAGATAAACTCATAAAAGATGAAATAGTGAATCTTATTAATGAATTAAAGGATAAAGATAAGCATCTTTCAAATGATATATCCTTAAATGGAAATGAAATAATCGAACACCATTTCAGAATCCTAACACCTCTTATAAAATATAGTTTGGCTATGCTTTTGTCTAATATACTTTTAGCAAAACAAAAAGGAAACTTAGAAGGACACCTTAACGACATTTATAAGTCTTTTGCTACAAGTTATTCAAAAGTGAGTAGTGATAATCGATACGAAGAGAACGAATATTTCGATATATTAGTTAGATACATATTTTACGATATGAACAGAAAATATATAGGAGATGCTAACCAGTTAATGGTATATAATGTGGATCTTATAATAAAGGACAAAACCGAGGTGTCTATTGATTCGGGCTCTGGTGTCGCCCTTGTTACTCCTGTCTTCACTGGTAAAGATGATAAAAAGGCAAAGGTACATAAGAAAAATAATACTATCATGTGTAGGAGTATTTATACGCAATACGAATACATAGAAGAAGGTCAGGATCAGATTAATCTATACTGCGATATTCACCATATGCCTGTAAAAGGCATGCGTGGTGTGGATGGTATCCTCGTTAAATTTGACCCCATTATATATATCTCTGCTAATAATGAATGCCCTAATTCAAAAAATAAACCTACTATATCTTACACTGATATCACGTTCTTGAAAGACGGGGTAGTACCTCTTTATGAATTTGCACCATCTAACTTAGTGAATACGCTACTTATAATAGGTATAAGTGTAATACAGGAGATATTGTTTCGCGACAATAAGAATATCGAATTAGCTAAGAGGTTATTGCCATTTGTGATTACTAATATGTATAAGTACTATAAAGGAGTAATTGATGCAAACAAGTCGAAAAATAATGATAAGATTAACGTAAATGAAATATTACAAAATATTATCGATGGCCAATATAAAAAGCCCATTCATCCACTGATACCTTCCATAGCGTTAGCTATAAATAGAGATCAGGAAAAGATAAGAGAAAGGCTGCGCAAAGATTATGGTATGAATTCTAAAGAAGGCAAGTCTTTTTCAAGACATGATAATTTCATGCGAGACCTGCGTCTTAGGTTCTACTCAACCCCGAACGTAACAGATGTTAAATACAATATGTACACTATATACGAACCTGGCGTTGTTATTCAATACAATTGATAACGCTAAACCACAATAACTGAGCGAATAGCTCGCACCAGTCTAAATAGGGTATCGATCAAGTTAATTAATGAATTTGTGGGATAGTAGGTAGATGTAATACTCTCATATCTCTTATCGTTTACCATAGCCCGCATAATGTCTATTATGCAAGATATACTTGTGATGTCTTTTATTGATTTAAATGCTGTTCTGATATTTATTACTCTATTATTTTTTATTGTGTTTTGTATATAACTAAAGGCTCTGGTAAATTTATCACGTTGATATTCTCTATTTAGTCGGTGCTTACCACCTACGGATACGACGGCGACGCGGGACATGAGTTTAGCCGCTCGCTCGTTGAGGAAGATTTTGCGCTCTATATCCACTTCTTTTTCGGCCATCTGGCGTAGCGTCGTGGCTCGAAGCTCTGTTTTAGGGCGCATACCCTCCTCGGGCACAATACTACAGAAACCATCTCTTATGATGGCACCATCGCATCTACCCAAACATCTTGCTAAGTCCCAAGTACCATAAGGGTAAATAACCTCAGCACCCGTAATATAAGCTATGTCATGCATAACCTCTAACATCTTATCTCCATCTATTCCCATCCGCACAGGATAAACCTTACAAATGTCATTGGACACCAAATGTGCTAGCATCCGATAAACTTGTGAGGTAAAGGAAGAAGCTATCAGTAGAATAGGAACATTTGTATTGCGATAATAACGGCAGAGCTTATCTAACGCCACCAAATCTCCGTACTCACCCGCATACAACATCACATACGGCGTGTCTAAGACAGTTTGCCGAGCAAACGGGTCCTCTATAAACTCCTTAGCGACATTAGGTGAATAAAAAGAATAACCGTTGATAGGTGTAATAACAACATCTTCGTTGTCAATCAACGAGTACTCCAAAGCATAAAACCCATCAGCCCCAATAGTATTATATAGCCTAACTAAACCATCTACAAGTACACTATTAAGTTGAAAAAGTTCAGTAACATGTTTCAAAACACTATCAAAATCATTGAAAACTTTTGAATTGTTTAATAGTCTTTCGCTAATCTCATTTTTTAGCTTATCTATATCTTTATCTTCTATGTAATAGTGTTTGTTATCTTCTAACCCTTCTTCTCTCTTTATTTTATAAGCTAATGAAGCAGCCATGTAGTTATAAAGAGGCAGTATCTCACGATGATAGTAGGAAAAGTATAATTCGTTTTCCGTTATTACCGATACGATATATCTAGCTTCCTTAGTAGTGAATATTTTTTCATAGCCCATAAGAGTGCCTGTCGAGAAAGCAGAAACATGATTGTCTAAGTAGTATAACATGTGCCCTTCGTTGAGAAGAATAGCCTCAGATAACGAAACCAACTCCTTAACTTCTTCTATCGGATTTTTCATGTTAATTATGCGTGATCGAAAGTATCTTTACTAAGATATGCGAGACTTCGACCTTTTAGACTTTCTAAGCCACAACTATATTAGTTTAGGGGATTTAGTCAATCAAAACATGTGGCGCTCGTACTGCTACGGGGACCCAAACATCTGGTGGTGGCAACTCCAAGAAGAAACAAATATGCCATTCGGAGACACACCTTACTACTTTATAAAAAATGATAAGTATAGAGTGTCTCTTTGGTTAGTAGCGTATGAGAGCAATGACTATTGGAATACATATTACTTATATATAGAAGATCTACAATCATCTAAGGTAAGAGTTTATGTTAGTACATCATCGGGATACGCATCATACGCGACAACAAGATTTCTAGATCCTAATACTAAGTTTCAAAATCTAAGCGTAGAATTCTTAGCCAGTGACAATAATGTACTACACACTTACAGCTGGAATGCTGGTATGAAGTTGCTTAAAGGGAAGCAGATTTTTGAGGAGAATGATATATATAAATCATTATTAGTATTTGATAAAAATGAGGCATTACTATATTTATATGATGGACAATATCACCCGCAGGAAGAGACTGTAATTCATTTCTTAGCTTTCTCAGAACAACCTACTAATATATCGGGAATGGAATACACAACAAGCGAAGTTACCAATATGGGTGAATCTGATAGGCTATATCAAGGCCTAAATAATACACATACTTATATAAGTAATTTGAATAACAGTATATTTACCATTAAAATCAGCAAAGATGGTGTTTCAAGGTCATTTTTTTTTGAAATGTCTGATGAAGACATTGTGAGACCATTGAGCGATGATTTTCCATGGTTTATACTTCTTGTCTTCAGACCAACACCTGTGTCAGGTGACTCCCTTGCAAACTATAATATACTCCTGCCTATACATTTAAACTACAACGGATATCATTCTCCAATCACAAGATGGAAATTAGATAACGGACATAGTTTATCAATTAATTGTGGTGGGGTAAGTACTTATATGTTTATTCAAGGCACTACTATTTTGACAACTAATAGAAACTATTTCTCTGACTGGACTACATTATTTGTAGCACCAAATACTAATTTACTCTTTAATCTATTTTATTCTACTGGTTGGAAGATAAGTGTACTTAACGGTAACACCGAGTATAAGCTGCCGTCAAGCACAACTTACTACTCATGCAATATCCCAATATCATCACTATTTTACTATTACGGTGACAACACTGAGAACCTTATTTGGTTGTTCCATTATGATAGCGATCCTAACCTAAGAACAGCTTATGTAGTCTACTCGCAAAACATGACTCGATATGCTGAACTTATAGGAGATACTTATAGCATAGTAAATATGTACTTTTTGGGTATATACGACGAAATGTATGAATTTGTTGAAGCAGAAGATACTATCCTTACATTGAATTCTTACTTAACACCATATAGCTATCAAACTCATCAGACCCAATTTTTCATTTCCAACACTCTTGCACACACAGCGCCGCAGGTTATCAATGGTAGTTGGGCTTACAAGCATTACCTGAGATTTGTTTTAGACGATTACACTTCTTCAAACTTACGTATACCTATTGCAATTGTAAAGGGTGATCTAAAAAAGAATACTATCAAGTATCGCGACGTAAGCGTTGATGAGATGCCGACAAGCCAAAGGTATCCCATTGTCCAGTTGGATTCGTTATCCAGAGCGAACATGCCCGATGTCATCTTAGACGGTTACATAGCATCCCTGAACGCTGACGCCGGTAAAAATGAGGACTCTACCTTCGGTACTCTAATACCTTACTATGACCTAAAAGAAGCTAGGGTACAAGAGCCGCATCCAGAATGGTACTTTCGTATACACATCCACGCAGGAACGTGGTATTACATCTTTAATAACCTAATAGACAGCAATCAAATGAAGACATACAGAATACAGTACAATGACGGCGGCTTGCGTATAGTGTTAGATGTTGGGTTATACTTTGAAATTGTACGTGAGAGCAATAGAGGTAGCAATAATAAAAAATACACAATAGTATATGCTGATATATTCCCGTCTGTATATTGGTGCTACGGAAATGAGGCTTATGAATTCCTCAATGTGAATGTAGAGTGGATACAATGTAGATACAGTTTCCCTGGTAAAAGCATGATTAGAGCAAGACCTAATAATAATGCGATAATAATAGGTAGTCAAATCGCAATATAATATTACTAACAAAAAAGCGGTATAAAATAGTATATTTACAAATGCCAGTTTTTATTAATGGGTTAGTTATTCCTGATGGTTTTAGGGCTATTGCATTTAAACGTTCTACTGAAGACAAATGGTATGTAGAAGAGGAGATTTTACAAATTCGTTATAAAGAGCCTAATGCGGGGCATATATTTAACAATGTACTAAATGCTACGCCTTCGCTATCTGGTTCTGGTGTATATGATGCCGACTATCCAACTGAGGAGGGTTACTTTTGGGTTAGAGAAAGAACGGCCACTATAAATGGCATTACATTCGTATGCAACTCGCTAAAGGATAGATTCGGTATAGTATCTATTAGGCTATCTCCCAAGTATGCTTTTAATTCAAGTTATACTGGGCCTAAGGCGGTAGCTTTTGCCAACGAGGATTATATTGTGGTTATTATGTTACACGATGCTAATACTAATGATTTCGTTAACGCGTTGAGTAATCCCTTTATTGCTCCGACTTATTTCACTGGACACACACCTACGCCTCTTGTCGTGCCTGTCTATACTATCACTGCTAATAGTACAGCCTCGTCGTTTACTACACAGTTATATATTCCTGACTGGCGGGGCGAGGCTGTCAATCTAACCGACCACATCTTCTTAGAAACACGAGACTATTATCACTACTATATTGACTTTGCGGATTACATGAAGGTGCTGAAGAACCGAATGGAGCAGCATCTCCGAATCCCTGTTGTCCCTAAGTCGGAATACTTCAATAGTGAGTTTAAGGATAAGAGTAAGAGAGGGCTAAAATCTAACGAGTTAGCATTCATTGTCTATACCATAGACTACCAAGATAAGCACGAGATACCGCTTTATCGGCATAGGGGGCCATGGGAAACACATCACTGGGTCTCAGCAAGAGTCAACTTTGAATTCCATAGCTCGGATTTCCTCATATATCGTGGGTTTGTCATTGACTTTAACTGGTTTGTAAAGGTGACGAATCAAATCCCGTCAGTACAAGTTTTCGGCCCAGGAACTGACCCATCAAACGCACAGGGTTATTATGCATCCATCAAGTGGAGCGTAGCCGAGTCCGACTGGAACTTACAAGAAGACATAGACGAAGTCAACTCTTCAAAAGGCTACTATAACTATCAATACGACTTTGCCGCCGAAATATACTATTTCTGGATACGACCTAAGATGGCTACCGCACAGGTAGAACAAATACTAGCTATATTTACAGAACCCGCACCAATGGATTGTGAAAGCATAAGGAACGTCGTTACCAGAATCAACTGGCTTACATCAGGTAACGACCAAGTACCTGAACCTACTCAACTGACCACTTTTAACCATTTTTACTTGTAGCCATAAACTCGTCAAATACACTTTGTATGAATTCCCTCATGCGATTATCTTTTTTGTAATCAGTTCTATTTTTCCCACCTATTCGGCCTTTAATTTTTAGTTGCGCATTAGGGTCCTTCATGTATTTCCTACATACTGTAGCCACAACAACTCTTATGTTAGCCCAGTTAGACCTATATTGTGTGCGACCATAAGAATTGTTCTCGGATAGCGTTTGCTTTATCACATTGAAGGCCATCTGACGCGCTTTCTCCTCAGTATCCTCAATGCTCAAGTACATCGTCAGACTTTTATAGTAAAGATGTTTTATCTTACGTGCAACAGCTTCGGATAATTCTCTGATAACCTTAGGCCATAAATCACGCTCTATGTGCTCTGCTCTATTCATGAAGAAGAAATGAACATGTATACAAATATAGACTAATGAATCAATATCTATATATCCATCCCTATGAAGCTCAAAGAAAGGGTAAAATAATTCTAAATACTGTTGTTTATTATACGATATTTCTTTTTCTTCATTTGTTTCTTCGTTATTGTTTTCCAGACTATCTTGTTCTTCTTGTTCTTCTTCGTCAGATAGGTTAACCTTTTTTAATAGGCTAAGTATTTCTTCTGGTGTGTAGTCGTTATCTGGAAACGATTGTATAAGGGTAGATATATTTACTTCGTGTAAGTTTATGTGTTGTTGCGAGCTTTTTTTGATTGTTTCCAATATGGCTGTCTTAGGCTCACTACCCTTGATGATCTTTATGATAAGGTTTATAGCATGTCCTAAGCGTTTCTTGTCTTCATATTTCTGTATTTCTTCCTGTATAGACTTGCCTCCTTTTAAAGTCTCACTAAGCTCAAAAATAGTAGTAATAACATCGCCAAACGAATCACCAAGTATCTCATCATTATACAGACTATTGACAAAACGCGCATTTCGGCTGTTAGATATAAAACTAATTATTTCGTCAACAGCCTTACTAAACACGTTATTCGTTGTGTTCATACTCATATATGTTTTTGATTTGATTCACATGATTCATGGCAGGGTCAAAATATATTTTAGGAAGGTTAGTATAGACTGTATAACCTGCACTCAAACTATCCAACACTCTTAAGATTATCTCTCGTCTAAAATCAGCATCCTGTGTAAACTGTACTATATCAAACAAGATTACATCGTCGTTGTTGTCAGAAGCTTTTTGTACTATCTTGTCTATATGGGGTTTTAAGACCTGCATTAGCTTATTCTCGTTGGGTAGTGTTGGTAGCAGGATTATTTTTTTCATTGATAGCTCGTATAATCTTTTCTTCTACCGACTTGGGAGTAGTGTATATAACTTCCATGCCAGCGGCCTTAAAAATGTCTATGATAGCCTCGGGTTTGAGCTGTAGTCGCATCTCGCTAAGCAGTCTTGCCATAATAGACTTGTCGTTAGAAGCTAAGTTTAGAAATTGCTGTAGGTGAGCTAATGTTAGCTGTGTCGTATTGTCTAATACGATAGCTGGATGGAAACCATTACGCATATAGTTCTTATCGTATATAATTACCGATGCTGTCTCGTTGTCAATCTTTTTATCGTTAAGTATCTCTAGTAGCAGTAATGTGTGAGTGGGGTAGTTACTAAGGCGAAGTGATAGGTGATGCTCGTAAGAGAGGTCTTTATCAACCTCCCTTACGAGCGTTACCGACCTAAGTGGATTACTAAGCACGACGAGGACTGTACTCATCTTATTGTTCTGTTTGATTTTGTTCTGATTGCATCGTTTTCACTATCTCCTGATACGATTTGTAGAGCGTCTCAATGTTAGGTTGGTCACTTAGGTAATCTACGATAGCATTTTGAACTTCAGCGGGGATAGTGGGGTCAGTAAGCTTAGCTTGCGATATGTTAAAGGTGTCCCTTATGCGATTACCTAAGAACTTCATAAAGTCGTTGTCATTGTTATATTGTGCGTGTATTTTTGTGAGTAGCAACCTAATATTGTTTGTGGGGTCTTGTGTTTCTGCATTCTCGTGTTTGGGTGGATTAGTAATAGGTTTAGGTTTGCCGGCTGGGTCCTCATTTTGGGTTGCGTTGGTGATAGGCTTAGGCTTATTGACCACAAATGTAGTGCCACGGTCTGTCTCGAAGACACCCCGATTATCGGTTAAGTACTCGTCTTCACCGACAAAGTTATCTACACTTATAGCCATCTGAATAGCTACGGAGGGAAAGTATAATGCCAGTCCCTGACGGAGTGCCTGCTTACAAAGCATTACTGTAAGATTAGGATAGGTATTAATGGATTGCTTATCCTTCAGACGGTTCAAAAGTGCCAAGTCGCTTACAAAAACCGTAAAGTCCAAAGAGCCATCTACACCATCAACGTAGAACTTAACTGTGGCGCTTTTTAGATTACCATTTTCGGTATCTACTTGAAAACGATAATACTTGATGTTTGCGTGTTTCATGAAGATATCGGCTAGCAGGAGATAGTGTGGGTATACGACGAGGGTACCGACAGAAGCGTTAGGTATAATATATATTTTATCAACCGCATCTTTTGCTTCTGGAAAGTTTTTAATAAAGAGTGCTACGCGATACAGGGCATAAACTAAATCCGATTCGGTAATGATAAAGCTTTGGTTAGGCCTCGCCTGCCAGTTACGAATTTGAGACTCGTTAAGTTTCAAAATCGTGTAAAGACGATCGTACATATCATTCAAATCGCCTAGGTGCTCTGGCCTTACTCTTTCCTTGACTTGGCCATCCGCTGCTTTGGTGCTCACGAGGTATCCCTGCGCACGAGCATACTTCCAGACAGCCCTTTTGACGATCGGTTTCCAGTTCTCAGGGGCGACATCTACGGCCTTACCTTTATCTTGATACTTGTTTTGAACACGATTTTGATACGTGTTCGCCTTCATGTTTTGTTGTTGGGCGTTCATACCGCCCATGCCGTCGAAAACGCAAGGGAAAGCTATCGTGCTACCGCCTTATCAGCTGTAAAGATACGACTACTCAGTATCCTGTGTTCATGACTTAGAACTTCTAACATGTGCGGTAGCACTGTATCTAACCCAACAACACTCTGTGTATTATATACAACAGAAAGTTCTACATGAATTACAACAGACTCCCACATCGCCTTTAAAACTAAATCATAAGTCTGATTAGCTATGTTAAAACCGTAAGATGTCATGCCTCTTGCCATCCCAACATTATCCGCCTCCAAGAACATGGCAGGTGCAATAATGGCACTATACAACTCGGGAGATTGCTCAACAGTAGTACTGAAAACATAACTCGCATTAATAAATGCATTATTAGGCACCTGAGCGTCAATCTTATTGTTCCTAACGAAGTCAATCAGGTTCTTTATTGAATCATTACTTATTCTGTCAGTAAAGTAATGATATCTGAGAATTCCAGCTTCATTATAGTATATTTCGTATACTTCTGGATTGTTAGTCCATCGCCAGGTCTTTAAGTTGCCTCCCATGTCTGGGATGTTTCTTTCGTCAACAAAGGTTGGTAGCCTCTTAAGTTCATCTACCTTCAGGTTCGGTACGGCCGCGACAACGGCTACAAAACGACGATTAGCCATGAGCTAAAATGTATCGAAACTTAAAAATAGCATACAAAATAGATATAATGAGATGTGAAAAAAATAAACATGTTAGTATATTTAGACATGCAAAAGGGAAAACCTAAGAGCAAAATTGAAGTCAGATCGTTTAGTGGATATACATTAAAGAATAGGTATAGAAGAGAAGATAGAAGAGACATACTTATAAATGCATTAGTAAATAAGTCCGATCCAATAACTCGTGGTTACAGATGGTTTAGCGTTGTCCCAAAAGCTAATAATTTAATATTTCAATTAGCCGAACAGATAGGGCCTAGACTTGGTAATTTTGTAGGTGGGGTATTAAATGCGCTGAGTAGGCCATTTAATATTCTTATTAGAGTCTTGTATAATCAAAAGATGGTATGGACTGGTAGTCCTAATCTTTTCTGGAAAACTACAATAGCTATAGTTGGGTTGGTTTACAAGCAAGCTTATCTTGCTTTAACGAAAAAGGGGAAACATACACCTGAACAAGCTGATGCCTTAGCCAGAGGCGCAGCGCGAATATTCTGCAATTTTATGCTTACGACTAGACTTGGTTATCAATTGGCGCTTTATCAATATGGTATTGAAAAACCTGAGGAAAGTGAAGCTGGCGAAGAGGAGCCTCTCAGTGAAACCGAAAGACAGGCAGTTGAAAAATTAGATGAAGAAGTCGCGAGTGAACTTGGGGGCATGGATACTTCTACTGCCATGAGTCTTCAAGTAGTAACAAGACAAGTAGTGAAAGCATTCAGAAGACTGAGACTTAATCAGATACTCGACAGATTAGAACCATCGTCATACCAAAGAATAGCTTATGCTTTTCTGGTTAACAGTCAAGGTGGTGATGTCTCTGTTAGATGGACATTATATGCTAAGGGAACACATGCATACACTAGTATTATAACAGCTATTACTGATCTTATAGTAAGTCAAGTTAGACAGGTTGGTGATATGGGCGTTCCTATGGCAGGTGGTATGCGTGTAGCTGCTCTCAGAAAACTACGCTCTCGCTCCTTCAGTCACGATATGGAATACGAAGACGATATGGAAAAAGAAGAATATCTTGGCAAAAAGCACAATAAGAATCGTGAAGATGAAATGGAAGAACTATATAGCGATGATGATTATATGTACGATGAAACTTATGAAGATGAATATGTTGGCGAAGATGAATACACTGAGGGCGAATACGATGAAGGTGAAGTAACTGAAGAATATGATTATGATGAAGAAGAAGTCAATTATGAGGATGAGTACGGTGATGAATATGAGGAATATGATGAAAACGAGTATGAGTACGAAGATGAATATGATGATGAATATGAGATGGACGATGTTGAAGAGCCGGATTTGTTAGTGACGGACTTAGAACCCGAAACTAGTGATTACGAATTACCGGAATATGGTGAGAGTACTCAGATAGAGCCAGTATATGACGAGGATGAAGAAGAATCCCAACTTGTAGAAACACTAAAAAGTATAGAACCTTCTCTGAGTGCTTTTAGATTAGCTGATAAATTCCTACGGACGCGTACCTTTTCTAATGGTCTAGAGCTTAAACGCAAATTCTATGACTTCTTAGTGAATGAGTTTATTAATACCCGTGCTTTCAATAAGAAAGAAGAAAAAGAAATGGAAGAAGCAGCAGCAGAGATAGTAGATAAGTTAGACACGCTGGCGGAAGATGTAAAGGATATGCGCACTATGTTGGCGAAGGCTATTGAGGCTATGGATGTGGCGACGGCGGACGAAGGTAGTGAAGGCGATGAAGAAAGTGACGACAGCGGTAGCTCGTGGGATGATTTTTGGCGCAGCGATGATTCCAACGAAACGGTTGATAATGAAGAAGAAGAGAAGGAGTCTGAGTCAAATGAAGAGAAAGATGATGAGTCGTCTGATGAAGCGGAAAGTGATGAAGAGGGTGAAGATAAGAAGGAGTATAGGGGTTATTATGCTAGGCTTCGTAGATATAAAAAGCGTGGGCTGCGCACGCCTAAAAAGGCAGCGAAACCTACTAAGAAACCAAAAGCTAAAGGGATATGACGAGAAAACTACAACTGAACCTCCAAGAACTTAGGGAGGCAGAAGAAGAAAGGCTGAAAGCAGAAGAAAGCTTGCGTAAATCTACGCAAGCAGAAGCCTTACGTAGAAAGGCATCAGAAGACGACGAAGAAGAAGTTGAGGAACTCGTGCGCTTCGACGATGCAGAAGAGGAAAAATGGTACAGTTCTACTGATGATTTGGATAAGTTAGTGGCGCAGAGTGTAGCTCGCTTCTTCTCCAGAGCGCAAACGTTCAAAAATCGTTAAGCTATGAGAGCTAAACTACTGATAGAAAAGGCACTCAAACAGAAGGCCTTCGTGGGTGCCTTGATGCGTAGCTCGTTAGAGAATCGCGAGTACGCATCTTACCGACTTTCGGAATACGTGAAGGCTTACAGTAATCAGGATGCCTACGAGAAGTCTTCGTTAGAAAGGATGTTCTCGGCATTGCCTGGCACAGCCACCACGCGCGGGTTCCCCAACTATGGCGTTGTTTTACAATTGGCATCGCTGCTGGCTAATGTATCGTCTTTCAGCGGTTTCTTGACCATTGAAAAGACGATTGAGCAGCCTAACTTTGTACTTCATTTCTTAGACTTGATTGGGACTAATGTGAGAGATAATGGGCAGACTTCGCCTGTCTTCCCAACGGTTGGCCCCACGAAGTACGACAATAGCGCATATGGCCTGCAGTCTGATCATTTATCTAGTGCCACGCCATCCATAACCATTGATAGTAACACATTTCGAAATGCTGCTGGTATAGCTCTTAGTACTCCTATACCACCTGTCATGCCTTATACTATCAAGATTGTAGTTAAGGTTTACGATGCTTCAAATAATGTGGTAGGAAACGAAGTCTTTACAGATAACGGGAATGGAATGCTTGTTAATCTAAGTCTATCTAATGGTACAATTACTCTAACCTCTACATCTCCAGCCCCACATATTTCTTATGGTAACCCTGCGCTATCACCGAACTCGCCCGGTTGGGATTTTACAGCAGCGACGCTCACGATATCTACAACTATTTCGGGTGCCAATCGCATGGAAGTTGACCTGTCGTTTGCTTTCAACTATACGGAGCCTATCTATTATCCTGGTCAAGAGCAAGACGAGAGATTCACTTTGAATCTAACTCGCGTTGTTACCGTCAATACCAAACCTGCAAAACTTACTATTGAACTTAATAAGCAAGAACTGGCGGCTATTTCTAAGAGCATGTCGCAAGACTTACAACCTGTCATTGTCCAACGTGTGGGCGAGATATATAACAAAATGGTAAATCGTTATATCGTCCGTAAATACATGCAACGATTTATAGATAGTAATAATTTTAGTGGCGTCGTAACTATTGATATTGGGTCGCCTTTTGGAGGGCCTGCTAACCCTGGTGCCCCGTTGCCACCCTATTCTTCTTATGATCAATACATCCCAATTTTAGAACGTACTCGTGGTGGGTTTGAAAAAGTACGGCAAGAGCTGCATAGAAAGAGTTACATTGCGAATAAGCCTACGGCTCTCTTAGTTAGTCCTAAACTTGCCTACTTCTTGGCTAAGTCCATAATGGTAGAGCAATCCCTATGGGTAGAGGAGAAGGTTACTTATATCAACGACTTGTTCGGTTATTACATTGGTATTCCGGTTCTGGTACATACCGAACTAGAAACGCTTGATACGGCTTTTGAGACCTGGGCTAGAACTAATAATCTTATGTCGAGTTCTGGCCCTTATGCGACTGCTGCTGTTGGTTTTGCTGTGGCTGTCTTGCCTGATAATAATCTGGCACCTATGGTGCGTGCCACCTTCCTGCCACCGACGAACACACCTACGGTCGCTAACTTCAATAACCCGCTTCAAGAAGCTTTTAGCATGTTCTATCAAGAAGATGTGGACGTGGTTGCGCCAGAACTGGTTGTGCCGTTTGCGTTAGTGAATATGCCAGTATCTTAATCCTAGTTCTATAATATACAAATCGTCAGGGGGGCTAATGCCCCCCTGAGTTTTTTTAATAAGAGTAGTGTCTAACCCTTTTTAATAGTAGAATGCTATATCAATCATCTTCTGTCCAATCTACCTCATCCCAATCCACCTCTTCATCTTCCCAGTCTTCGTCACCCCAGTCATCGTCGTCGTCTTTCAAATCTTCGTCATCATCCCACTCTTCGTATTCTTCTTCTGCGATTTCTTCTAATTCATCTTCTTCTTCTTCTTCTTGTGTCGCTACGTCGGGTGCTGGGCTAAATAGGTATTCATCGCTTAGCTGAAAGGATGCGAAACGTTTGATAGTAAGTCCGTCGTTTTCAGTAGCCTCTAATGCTGGCTTAGTTACTTCCTGTGTCATAACTGCTCTGATTATCTATCGAAATTTCGCAAATTTAGTTGTGAAGGTAGTTTTAAGAGCATCAGAAGTAAGTAAAATAGTATTCAAACAAAAACCGCCATTTGGCCGTGCAGATTATTCAAGTATAGACTTAATGAACGCAGGTAAATTTGTAGAGAGTTATTTAGTAAATCAAGTCGGCAGCGCAGTAGGGTTAAATATCAAGTTCATAAAGGATAGAGAAAACATACTCAAAAAAATATTGGAAGTAGGTGATATAGATGTTTATATCAAAGGCAGAGCTGATGGTAGAGCTTACGCAACCTACATAACGAACGATAAGCTAATAAGATACGATTACATTATAGAGGTGAAGCATCTTATCACGCAGTCTATAACTAATAAAGAAACTATAATACAATACTATAAACCACAAGTACTGTCTTATATTATACTTTATGACCTGCCTGTAATATTTTACGCTGTCCTAAAAGATGGGTTGATATTTGAGGTATTTTATTATAATGAAAATGAGATAGATAGTTTTAAGAAGTCTATAATAGATTATGTGCTAACTAAATCATCTACATTGAGGCGATAAATATAATAGGCAGGTTTTGTTTTGATACGATTGGTTTTACATTCATGAATGAGCCAGTGTTTATAATATCTCTGATTATTGTTTTCAATGAATTTTCTGGACTTTCTGAGTATAGGTTTACTATTACGCGGGCTACTGTGATGATTGGATATATACTAACTTTGTTGCCATTTTCATCTATCCCGTTAGGATACAATGTTTTGAGTCGCTTTTGGATTTGGTCGTATTCTGGGCTATGGGTTATTGCATTAGCTAGTACGTCTGAAAGCTCACCCGATATAGCCCAGAAGTAGTTATTCAATGCATAGTTAGCATTGCTGCCTCGCCCGCCTATCTTTTCTAAAAACTCACTTAGACTATTAACAGCGCTTAACTCGTTAATTAGAAACTCAAAATCTCCTGTTTCTCCCCCGTAATTGGTATCGGACGATAGTTTGGCTAACGTTTTGGATGAATTTTTAAGTACTGCACTTGCCACAAGTTTTGAATCAACATTAGATATAAGGCTACTATTTAGAACATTCTTAGCTTGCTCTTGAATCATATCTATAAAATGAACAGCAGATAACTTCTTAGGAGCGAATATTTTACAACTAGACATTATCTTCCCTGTAGTATCATCTTTGTATATACTAAATCTTACAATGCTTTTGTCTATGTTAAAAAAGAAGCTGTTCTCTTCATTTTGTATTTGTGCTAAATCTTGTAGGGTTGTTTTGATGTTATCAAGTTGTTTTTCATCCTTTATAGGGGCGTATGCAATACGTTTATTAGATGGTATGATGCGCAGGTAAGGATGTTCTGTTTCCATCGCAGCTCCCCTTATCGCCTTATCTAGTTGATTTATAAGAATGTGAATGCCTTCTATACTTGTTTTAGATGTTGTAATCCTAACTTGATTATGTGATAAGACAACATTCAGTACAGGGAGTTTTTGCAATGCAGGAGCGACATGAATCATTGGTTCAAATACTTTTTGCACTAGACTATGTGAAATATCGCTAATAACAATCTCATACGCATTGCCGTTATCGGATATAAGAATAACTGGCTTAAATGTTATTCTTGATAGGTCTGCCGCTACGCTGGTTGAAATGTCCATCTTGATAACCTCCTGAGTTATTACATAAACCCCAATCTTACTATCCGTCAACAATGCATTATTAGAACTTGACGGGTTAGTAAGATATTCCTTTAAGATTTGAGCGTCGTAGTTAATGTACGAGTTAGAAATATATTTACTTTTTATGTATTTAGCATACTCACGTCTTATTGTATACAATAACTTCAATATGCCATATACTACCCTTGCAAACGATATATTAGTACTATCTATTGGTGCTGATAAAGAAGTATTACGGTCCCGTTTCTTATTAGCATGTGTAGGTATAGCCGTACTAGCATTAAATAGAAAAATTTTCGGTGAAGGATTCTTAACTATAGAACGTATCGTGTGAACAATAGAGGCATAATTATTTTGTAAGTGTGGTTTATTTAAGTTTTTAGCACGATAGTGTATATCGCCTTCTATAAGACTGATATAATAACCAATCTCTGGGTCTATAGTAGTTATATCTTCTCCTGTTTTAGGGTCTTTACGAGTTACCATGACGATATTCTTGAGTCTATCACTGTTAGAGGAGGCATAAGCGACAAAGGCATCTATCAAATCTGTTGCAACCATACGTTTTATGTCAACATTGTCCATGTTAACTAAAACGGCTAAAGATAGGTTATACCATTCAGGTGATAGACGTATAGGCACAGACAAAACAGGAAGTACCTTATATATAATCTTTTCTGCTGTAATACTTCCCATATTGATACGAAGCGCTAAACCTAAATCTATAAGCCATCTGAGCGGGGAATATACATTACCTGAACCGAAGTTATTATAATAGCTTTGCATGACCTGAATTGCATTATCCACGATTATTTTACTTTCTATATCCCTTGGCATACCATCAGAAAGTACAGAAAAACCACATATGACTTTTAGCTCGTCAGGTATACTTTGATTCCTATAACTCCAAATATTATATATCACCCTATGTGCTAATAATCCAATAGGCATATAAGTTTTATAATACCTTAATAAGTCAGTATAAGCTGAAATAACTCTGAAGTTAGGATAAGCGACAACGCTGGGGTCAGTGTGTGTTTGCTCTATTACATATATCTTAGCAGTTGGAATAAAATTTAAGAATTTTGGTGAAAAACCAACAAGTATTAATAGGTTTTTATCTACATTGTCCTCACTTATTTTTTGCATTAGGTCCATACCTTTGGATATTACTTTTATTTGAGCCCTAAAGTTTGTGATATACTTTATTGTTTGTCTTATTACAAATCCCGCATATAGAGAACCTTGTTGGGCTGATACATAGATAACGATTTTTTCATATTTCTCGTGTTGTATTATATCGTCATATAGCTCTTTTGTTATTTCATCCCAATAAGCGTTTTTTATCAGTTGCCAAAAGTTGGCATAAGTGACCAGGTCATTTTGGTTTATTAAGTCTAATAATTTCTGTACAAGTTCTTTAGCTTCTTGATTGTCTAAATTGATAGCTCGTTCTAACTCAGGGGTTTTATAACTATCTAAGACTTGTTGTACGGCGTTCTTTCTAAACTCAGCTTCCAAACTTTTGACGTCTGAACTTTTGAACTGGATAATTTTCCAGCTATCGTAGACGATGCCATGCAGTGTTCTAGTGTAGTATGGCTTTTGACTGTATTCCATCGTGCTCATTAGTGAAATATACTAAGTGGGATAAAATATTATAGTGGAGTATCAGCTGGTAAGTGGTATAGAATGACACTTGTTTTCCTTGCGCTTTCGTCGTGTTGAATGGGGGCTGATTGAAATCGCACCTGAGTATCACAAACAACTAGCAGAAATCGTGAATGCTTACAGGGCAAGCAGAGGTAACATTGACGAGTACGATGAGCAAGTGCGCATGGTGTTCCTTGAAGCATCCAGGCATGGCCATGTAAACTTCCCTCAGGAGGCTGTGATACGCGGTAGCATACCAACCATCGCACGAATCACACAAATACCACACAAATACATCAAGTATGCCATGTCTAACAACGGGTATCCAATATTTTATGGCTTTAGACACGGTTATATCGTGTCTATCGGCGACGATGCTTACGTAACTAATTATATTAGTTATTTTTCTGATCCGTTTTTACCAGTTGGGTTGCCTGAAGCTGTAAGAATTCAACAAGTAACACCCGTATCTTCTGACAATTCACTCATTTAGCTTACATGTTATCCTGATATTGGTAGGCG